>ULWQ01045163.1_pt1 | contig 88932 bp, 87 predicted proteins | sample 1960491 | NCBI WGS metagenome assembly ULWQ01 (sample SAMEA4835816, study PRJEB28245) | human gut metagenome | biome: gut microbiome; material: fecal sample | place: Denmark | collected 2008
TGGTATGGGTCAAAACCTACTTAATAAAGGTCAATCTCAAGTAAATGGTATATCTGCAAGTTTACAAAATGATCTTTTTGAACAATATAATGGTAAAAAAATGTCAGGTGCACAAGTAAGAACAGCAGCTGTTCAATTAAAAAATAGAGATGATGCAGAGAGTATTACAATTAAGATTGGTGGTGCAGAAAAAAAGACTACAGATGAAATTAACACTGCCACTTCAGCTACAGCTACAAAAATGTATACAGGAAAAGTTACACAAGATTTAGACAATGGAACTGTTACAATAGAATGGAATTAAAGACATAATTTAAAGGTATATAATTATATACGAATATATATAGTTATATACCTTTACTACTAATATATAGTTTAAAAAATTAATTTAATGTGGAAAATGTGTACGATTAAAGCAAATTAATTTCTTGAAGTGTATATTATGTATATAAATTTAAAGTGAGGTGGTAAAATCATGGACGAAAGTGCTCCAATTAGAGCTATTGTAATAGGTGTAAGCACTTTACTTGCAGTTGCTACAATTTCTGCAGTTTTAATGTATTATAACACAGCAAAACAAATGGCATCAAATGTTGGACGTGGCCAGGATTTTGCTGCAAATTATGAACAAAGTATTCAAGATATTTTAACAGCAGGAACATATAATGTATCTGGTAATAATTATATTACAGGAGCAGATGTAAAAAATTTACTTAATTATTTTTATAACAATGAAGAGGTTAGAATTGATGTGATTGACATTAAGTGTATAGATAAATATGAAAATTACACTCCTAAGAGTGCAAATGAAACAAGGGGATATACTTATGCAAATAAAGGTACAAACTATGACTCAGCTACTCGAGAAATTATGAACGGACAGAGATTTTCCATAAAAGTTGAAGAAAATGTTTCAATAGGCGATGGAAAACAAGGAAATTTAATTACTATTAACAATAAGGGGTAAATGTATAATAAGGAGGGAATATGGAAGATAATTTACAAAGAGTTTTTTCAATATTAATTTCAATACTTATTTTATTTATATTACCATTATATATTGCTTTTGAAAAAATTGATGATATATCGTATTCTCTTGCACTTAAAATTACTAGTAATTTTGTAGACAATGTAACTGCAAAAGGATATTTAACAAAAGAAATGTATAATGATTACATATCAAGGCTTTCAGTCACTGGAAACGTGTATGATGTAAAAATGGAACATGTATCTAAAAAATATGAACCTGCACTTTTTGTATATAATAATGAAAATAGGCTTATATCTATTCTTGATTATTCTTTGTATGCTGAACAGTGGAAAGATAGTGAAGATATTTTAAAGCTAACTTCTTATAAAAAATCAGATATTAAATTATCATATAATACGTCAGAAATAAAATACACACAAGAACAAATATTAAAAGTATTAGACTCAAATGGTGATATACCATATTCAAAGATGTCACTAAATCAATATTCATCATTAGATAAGAAAGAAATTACTAGTCTTCCATATATGTATGCTAATTATAAATTAAATGATGATGGTAATATGGAAGTTGATAATGAAAATAGAATATATACAATGAATAAAGGTGATGAATTTTCTGTTAGAATAAAAAATGAAAATGTAACAATTGCTACAGTTTTATTTAATGCATTTACTTTAGGAATAGGTGGAACTGAAAATAATGTTCGTGTATATATAAATTACGGGGGAACTATTAAAGAAGAAGAGTATAAAAATTTAGAAAATAGCAATGATAAAGTGTTTATGCTTGGTGATGTAAATGGAGATGGAACTGTTAATGAGAGTGATCTGAAATTATTACAAAAATATTTATCTAAGGAAGTAAACCTTTCTTCTGATCAACTTAAATCCGCTGATATAAATCAAAATGGAGAAGTAAATGAAAGCGACATGAAGTTATTGCAAGAAATGATTAATTAATTATAGTTATATAATTTAGGAGGTGAGTCTAACTATTGGATTACATGTCAAATAAAGCATTGATAATTGCTGTAAGCTTAATTGTGACAATGGCAATTGCAAGTTCTGTTCTTTTAATTATAAATCAAGTTGTAACTGTATATGGACAAGTGTATGAAACAGATACTTCTATTCAATCTGGATTCGATGAGTTTGACTCATATGATAATACTCAAAAAACAGCTTTAGATGTATTAAATACAGTTAAGAAGTATAAAAATAATAGTTTAGTTAGTGTTGTAGATGGAAATGGTAGTCCATATAATGAAGAAGCTTTGAAAAGAAGTTTAAATGTTGAAAATTCAGGTACAGGAGATTTGTCTGTAAATTCAACAGAGGCATCTAAAACATACAGTTCTACAATAAAAAGAGATGATAATAAAGTGACAATAATATTAAAGGCAAATTAGTATTTAGGGGGTGAAAATAATGGATGAATCAACAAATACATTATTATATACAGCTACATATGTTATTATATTTATAATTGCTGTAAGTTTAGCTATTATTCTATTTTTAAGTGTAAATAGATTTGCTGACTCTGCATTTGAGTATTCAGTGGGAATAGAAACATCTATTATTAATACTCCAACAACTGGACTTGAGGAAGCACAAAAAGGTCAAGCTCATTTGACGAGTACTGATGTATTTTCATATTTTGTAAATTACATTAAAAAGGACCTATATGGTGAGAAAAAATCAGATGACGGATATAAAGTTAAAATAACGACCGAATCAGGGAATTTGGATAGTAATATGAGTTATGCTGAGGCATTAAAGAAAATAGGTACAAAGAATTACATTTTAAGATACAAGGGAAACAAAAACATAGAAATAACGCTAAATTAAATTATGGTATAATTATTTGATAGTAAAAGGGGGAAATAGTATTTATGAAGGATAATTTAAGTATTGTTATAACTATAATTGTTTTAGTACTTCTTATGGTGCTATTTCCTCTATATAATTTTTTTGAAAGACAAGATGATATGTCATATAATTTAGTATTAAAGGCAACTACAAATTTCGCAGATCAAGTAATGAATAATGGATATATTGATCAAAATATGTATAATAATTTAGTAAATGAATTAGGTAATACAGGAAATATATATGATATACAGATTGAAGCACACAGAAAGGTTTTAACAAAAGACAAGGATAACATTAAAAGTGATACATATGTTGAACAAAGTTATATAGACTATAACGATGATATATTTAATTCATTAGAAAAATCCAATGGTGTTATGGATAAACAGCTAAAAAATAATATATATTTAATGAATGAGAACGACGAAATATATGTAAAAGTAAAAAATAGTAATACAACGCTTGCAGGTTCTTTGTTCAATTCAATTATAGTTACATCTTCTAAGACAAGAATAGAAGTAAATTATGGGGGAATTATAAAAAACAACTCATGGGCTAAAATTGACGCAACATATAAAGGACATATACAAGCTCCAGGTGCACCAAAAGTTACAGTTGGTGGAGAAGAGGTTAAGTCTGGTAATAGTATTCAAATTTCATATAATAAATTTATAGATACAGATATAGAAGCTACATCTGTAGCATTTAATAACCAAGATACAAATATTCCAAATGAAATTGAAAAATATATTTGGAGTATAACAGATAATAGTACAAAAGAAAGTTATGATTATAATACTTCCAACAAACTAGAAAAAAAGGAAGATTTCTTTAAAGATGGTAATACATATAAAATAGAAGTGTACTCAGTTGATAAACTAGGATATCGTTCTGATAGTACAATAATTACTCTTGAATTGAAAGAACCATCATCTAATACTGGTGAGATTAAAAAAACATTTACAAGTGATGACATAGAAAAAGTAAAAAAATATCTAGAAAACAATGAGGAACTTACTAGCCAAGAAAAAGAGCTATATGACATTGATAATAATCAAAAAATTACAGCTGAGGATATGGAATATATAAATGAATATTTAGAAAATGGGTATATAACTGGTGATGTTAATCAAGATTTTAAAATAACAGAAGAAGATAATAAAATGCTATTAGAGTATATCGCCAAAGTTGTTACGTTGAATGAAACTCAGTTAAAAGCTGCTGATGTTAATAAGAATGGTTTTATTGATACGAGTGATGCTACAGAAATTTTAAAACTGATTTCTAAAGCTCAAACTATTAAATAAATATATTTGAAAAGGGGTGTATAAATGAAAATTACAGACTTTGCTTTGATATTTGTTGGAATTACTCTTCCAATTATTATAACGGTGTATGTAAATGTTTCTTTTACAATAAAAGCAGAAGAACAAGAAATGTATTACAAAAAAATAATAAATGCTGCATTAGATGATGCCTCTAATCAAATGAAAGAAGTTGAAAACACAGATAAGGAAATTGACTATGGATACTCAGGTAATAGTGATAATAAAATCAGTGTAAATGCACAAGTGGGTGTTGATACTTTTTTAAATTCATTATATAATAATTTTGGAATAAAAGGTAATGATACTGCTGAAAATTACTTACAATATTTTATTCCAGCTATAGCTATAATAGACTATAATGGAGTACAGGTATCTTCAATTGAAGAATTTACAGAAAATGGACAAACTGTAATAAAACATGTACTAAAACCAAAAAAATATTATTCTTATACGTATTATTTATATACAGATGTAAATAATGCAAGTAAATTAAGTTATACAGATGATTATGAGGTGGCAAAATCTAATTTACATTCAATCCACATAATAGAATTTACGATGGATGATTACATTACACATAGAGGATATGTGTGTAAAAATACGGGAGACATAGATGAAATACCTGTTTCTAGTTTTTATATCTCAGATAGTAAAAATAATTCAAAATTAGTTGATAATGTTGATAGTAATGCTTCATTATCACAAAGAGAAAAAAATGTATTATCTAGAATAATTGCAAACTTACAAAATAAAAGAAAATCAGTTATAATTAATTCTATACAAGACGAGATGGAATATGCAACTAATAACAATAATTCTTATGCATCACAAGCAGGAATAAGATATAATTTCGTATTTCCAACTTTAGAAGAAGGAGAAATGGAGAGTCAAATACAAAATGTTGGTATAATGGCTTTAGTTCAAGGAATATCAATTGGAAATAGATATTTAAATGTAAGAGCATATAGTACATCAAAATTAACAGAAATAACTCGTTATTATTTATCTATTCCTAATACAGATGGAATATATAAGACAAAGTATAATTTAAATCTATACCATAAAGATAAAAATTGTCCAGAATATAGAGCTTTTGCAAGTAATAAAGAAAATGTTAATATTACTCCAAGTTTTTTATTTACAAAACAACAAGCTGCATCGGTAAAAGCAGTGTTGAAAAAAGACAATACATATATACAATTGGAAGGATTTTATCCTTGTCCAGTATGTAATCCATAGAGAGATTAAGAGGTGAAATTAATGAGTGTTGATAAAACAAACGATATGAAAACTAAGGATGCAAAAAAAAGTAAAGGTAAGAAAGAAAAAAATAAACTAGATACATCATCTGAGAAAAAAAGTTTAGAAAAAAATAACGAAGAGAATAGCAATAAAGAAAAAAAGAAAAAAATTATTCCAGCTTATCAAAAAAAAGATGAACCTGAAAAAAAGAAAAAAGTAAAACCAGATAAAAAAACAATAAAGTCAAGAATTACTATAGCAATAATCATAGCCTTTGTTGTATTAATAGGTTTAGCTATTTTTGGAATTATTTCTCTTGTAAATTATAACAAGTACAAGCCTTACAAAAAATATGAAGAAACAATGAAAACATATGGGTTTGATAAAATGTACAATAATGAAAGTGCAAAAACTGGTGAGAGTATTACAAAATCTGAAGCAATAAAAATGATTTTATCAGTAGCTTTTAATACAAGTGATATATCAGGATTTGCTGGGGAACCAGAAGAAAATTATGATAATGCAATATGGGTTGAATATGCTAAATATAGAGGAATAATAGGAGATGCTGATATTACTAAGGATAATGCAAATGATAAAGCAACATACATAGAAGTAATACGTTATCTTGCAAATGCAAAGGTAAAAATTCTAGAAAAAGATTTAAACTCTGCGATAAATTTAAAAGTAAAAGATATTAATAAATACAAAACTGATGAACAAACTGCAATAGAAGATATGATTGAAAATGAAATTATAACAATAAACACTAAGAAGATAAATGGTAAAAAGCATATTTTTAAAGGACAAATGAATGAATTAATTTCAAATTTTGCTGTTAAGTATAACACTCTAACTATAAATGATGAAAAGATAAATATTAGTGAAGATAAAGAACCATCTAATAAAGATCAATATCCATATACGCTTGCTAGTGTAGATAAAAGTGTGTATGAAATTGAAGATTATGTGTTTTCAAGTGATAGATACCAAAATGCAAAAGAAGTATATTCTAATAAAAAAGAATTTTATAATCAAATAACAAATTATATAACACAATATTTTGACACTATTTTAAATATTGACTATAAAACAATAAACGAAGATGATTTTATAAATAACTTAAGACCTGTTATGTTATATGGTGTTGAAAGAGAAGATGTTGAGCGATATATAAATTATGTTAAAGAAAACAAAATAGAAATATCAGGAAAGGCAACAGTTAATTTGCCAGCTGTGTATTTTGATGGAAGAAACTATAGAGTTAGAACTACAATTGAAATGGATTTATCAAATTGTATAACAAATAAAAATCTATTCTTTGGTGATGATCCAGAGGGAGAAACTGAGTATGATTTAAAAAATACCAAGATGATATTAGACGTACCAATGGGCGAGTCGATAGATGTAGATCTTAATCTTAGTATATTTAATGGTATGTTAACGAGCTGGATAGCCGGAAACGTTGAATTTGAATTATAAAGAAAGGAGGAAAAAATGAAAAAATTTTTTAAATATTGCTCATTTGTTATATTAACTATTTTATTTTTTAGCTTATATAATAGTATAGAAGCAAGGAATATTGAAATACATGGTACAAGTTGGAATAAAGGAGTTGAATTTACCACTTCTATTGGAGCCGAGTATAATCTTTATAACGATATTGAACGTGATGGAAAATTAGGAGTAAAACAATGGTACAATAATGCCCATAGTTATGTTAAGCCACACGGAGATAATTTATACAATAGTTTAAGCAAGGGAACTGTTGGAAGTTATTCATATGTCATTCATAATAAACCATTTTCAACATATACGGATAATGTTAGTATTAATAATTATAATGCATATGAGTATATGTATAATTATAAAGTAGGAGAAAATAATACTGTTTCATTTTCCTTTAGAACAACAAGTGTTACAGGAGTGAATAATAATGTGAAATATATTGAATTTGCAAAGCTTTCGGATTATTATATTGTTGAAAAAAAGACGGTATCAGGAAAAAATTCAACATACTATCCATATATCCAACATAATTATTTTCCAAAAGAGTATGTTGATAAATTAAAGGAAAATTTAAATGATTATATGGCAGGCTCTAATGCTAGTTCATATTATTTTTACATTTCAGAGCCAGTGGCTTGGAAGTATCCTGGTTCTGAAATGATTGCTGGTGGAGAAAAGCAAAGAAGTGTCTATGTGGGAAAAGATAATACTAAAACTAGAAATGTAGGTTTGCTCAAAGCAAAAGATGTTGCTAATATTGATAAATCTGCTATAAATTCTGTAGGTTATTATGGATTATATACAGATCAAATAAACCATACATATAAGAATCTAGCTGACTTGTTTGGAATTTCACGGAATTGGTTGGTCGCTGGATGATCAAGCTGAGATTTCATTTTTAAATTATTATGATAATAAATTATATATTCCTAAAAATGTTATTAATACGCAAAGTAAAGTATATGTAAGACATGTTGACGCTAACAGTGGAAAATCTATTGGAAAAAATGAAAATGAAATTTTAATATCTGGTGAAACCAAATCTATTAAAAGCAATACTGGTCTTCCAAAAAATGATGTTGCTGCAAATGAGGGCTTTTCAGAGTATTATGAAATAAATTCTGGTGAAACTTTGTATGTTAGTAGACTGTTAAATTTAGTTCAGAATGGTTATTATTATAAAGTAGACAGTGTAACCAAAAGTACAGAAAATACTTATGATGATGCTTTAAAAAATGAAAAAAATGCAAAAGCAAATAAAAATGATAGTGTTTCTGTAACAGCAGGAGATAATAGTCAAGTAACAGTTATTACATTCAAATATAGTAAAGTGCCAACAAATCCAGATCCAAACGATGATGATAATAAACCAAAGGGAGGAGTAGACACAGTTGATGCTGATGGTATAAGTGGTAATTGCCAAATGTCATATACTCCAACGAATGAAAAAATAAAACCATATTTAGTAGCAAATAAAGTAAAATTCTTAAATTTAAAATATGAATATGTTATAGAAGATAATGAGATTAAATATAAATCAAAAATATTTAATGTTGAAAAGTTGGTTTCAGGTAATATTTCTGATAATGATAATGATAATGGTAAATATAGTAATAATGTTGGAAAAATATTCGGTGGTAAAGATGATAAAGAGACTCTTTTAGATAAAAGTTCACCTCGAACTTTTGCAATTACAAACAATATAGATAAAGATTTGGATAAATTAAAAAAAGTTGAAGGTTTACCAACAGTAAACTACTTAAATGATATTGCAAAGAAAAAAACAACCAAAGATGATTCTTCAACATATTATAAAGTTCCATCAAACAGATATAATGGACTTAGAATTCCTAAACTTACGGCAAATTACCAAGAATATGATGTTTTAAATAATAATACTGGGAAAACGGAATCAATAATAGGCGTCAATAATATAATAAAAGTTCTGGTATATAACCCAATAAAAGTTGGAGATATTTCTGTTAACTCTGAAGGAGTAGTGGATCATTCTACTAAAAAAGAAACAGATAATTCAGTAATTCAAAAGAATGCAAACTTTGAACTTAGTATTCGTGATGTAAGTGGTGAGCCTTATACAGGACATACATATAATGAATATTTAGATAAATACTATTTAATTTTTGATATTAGTATTGTTAAAACGGATAAAACGGATTATTCAGGATTATATCAAGTCGTTGGTGATGAACTTAAACCAATGAATGTTGGAGTTAGTGGTGAAATTCCAAGAGGAACAATTATTGAGTTAAACAAAGAACAAAAAGCATTTTATGCTAAAGCAGGACAAACAAGCACAAGTGATACAATTTCTCAAAATTCAAGCCAAATTACATTAATTGGTTCCTCAAATAATATGCCAAGTAATTGGTTAAAATCATATGTATTAAGTCACGAAAAATATAGTCTAATAGATTCATTAACAGAAAAAAATTATATTTGGTCATTAGGTTCAAATGATATGTATGAAATTAATGGAATTTCTACTAGTGTAAAAAAAGATTATTGTGATGAAGAAGACTATACTAAATACAAGGTTCATGATAGTAATGCATATAATGGTAAGGATATGTTCGGAGATGCATATTACTTTGCAAAAAATACAACATCAATTACAAATATAGGAAGAATATATGATTTTAAAGTAACAGATTGTTCCGATATAGATTATAAAAAAGTGTTTAGAAAAACTATTGGAAATAATGTTAATTCTTTAACTGGGGTAGAGTATTTCTCTGGAATTAAGAAATTTAGTATATTCTCAAGTGATGTTAACACTTTAGAAGATAGAGAAAATTTAAAATCTGTTTATTCATCATCAAAGACAATATTGCCTTTAGGACCATATAAAAACACTGATACTTCTTATGTCAATGCTCCTAAGATGGGATATAGAATTAGTTTTGATTTAAAAACAAGCGGATACTATAATTATACGGAGAGTAATGCAAAAAATTCTAAAAGGGTGATTAAAATTACACCATCATATTATTACATTTCTAAAGATGGACAGAAATATAACTCTATTAATATAGACTTGTATTATAAAAACTCAGATGGTAAATATGTAAAATTTGTTGGAAGTGATTATACAATTTACTTTAAACCAAAGGATGGATATAGAACAAAAAATAATTCGACAACAACACCAGATAATGAATTTATGTCAGAACAATTAGAACCATTAAAGATTGGATCTAGTGAAGGATTTACATTGGACTATAAAATGATGAATACATCTAATGATAATTTTATTCAATCATGGTATGGTGAATTCAAATTACCTAATTCTACAATAGTAACTGAAAATGGAAATGTTTCAAAACCATTAACAGATGGTTATGTAGGAGTTAAATTTAATATAGAATGTATTGATACTGATTCAAGTTCTAAAGTAAAAACAATTAGTTATAATACTAATAATAAAAATGCTAGTCCAAATACAAACACATCTCAGTGGGATTATGAGGGCTACCTTGGATTTAGTAATCCAGGAAGTGCAGCAGGCGATATAGCTTTACAATTAGAAAAAGGTACATGGACTGTTAACGATAATAATTCAGAACCTAAAGCAAAATATACAGACATTAAGGGAACAGTTGCTTTGTTTGACTTAGATAATAGAGCAGCAAATGATTTTGATTAAATATCAGGGTAAAACCTGATATTTTTTTGTCTAAATTTGTCAAAAAAGCTGTAAATTCTTATTATAATATATAAAAATAGTTATATTATAGATAAAATGAAGAATAATCGTTGACAAACTATACATAATATGGTATAATTTTTGCGTGAGTATATTTTATTACTCTCCAACAATACGGAGAGTAGTGGATCTCCGTAAAAATACTGAAATATTTTAACATTATAAAAGGAGAATTCATTATGAAGAATAAAATAAGAAAAGCAACTTTACGGGTTTTATCAACTGTTTTGGCTGTATTTATGCTCATTGGAGTTTATTCAGTGGGAGTAAGTGCGGCAACAGATGATGGAGTAATACGTAATGATGAAACTGGTATTCCAGATCCTGTATTATATAACTACTTGATAAGTGAGTATGATACAAATGCTGATGGTGTATTACAGAAAGAGGAAGCTGCGCAGGTAACAATTCTTAAATGTGCAAACTATGATTTAGATAAAGTCAATGTGATATATTCTCTAAAGGGATTAAAGAATTGTACAAATTTAAAATCACTTATTGTTACAGACCATAAACTTAGCAATTTGGAGGGCATTGAAGGCTTAAAACTTCAAGCTGTTTTTGTATATGGTAATCAACTGACGGATATATCTGCAATTTCAGGTATGCATGATACTTTAATTGAATTAAATGTAATGGCAAATAAACTTTCAAAATTACCTGATTTAAGAAATTTTGATAAGTTATATGTAAATCCTAGAGGAACAACAACTTCTTGTACCAATTTCAGTGTTAATAAATTATCAACAAAGGAAATGGAAGCAAAACTTCCAGAACGTTTTGCTGATGACATTAAATTTTGGGCAATTGATCAAACCCCTGATCCCGAAGAGTTGGATCTCGTTGATGAAGGTACAGGAATAAAAGTAAAAGGAACAATGGATCCTGATGCAACTCTTAAGGTTGAAAAAGTTGAAAGTACAGTAGAAGATGCTGTAGCAACTTATGATATCACACTTCGTAAAGATGGAGATGTTATTCAGCCTTCTGGTACAATTACAATTTCAATTCCTTCAGAAATTAAAGATTGTAAATTGTTCTGGGTTAAAGATGATGGCACTAAAGTTGAAGTAAATGCAATTTACGAAAATGGTAATTATGTGTTTACAACTGATCACTTAAGTGTTTATGCATTAGTTAAGGAGCCTGAACCTACAACAACAGAGCCAGTTGAAACAACAACAGCTGAACCTGTTACAACAGTTCCTGTTCCTACAACAACAGAGCCGGTTGAAACAACAACAGCTGAACCTGTGACAACAGTCCCTGTTCCTACAACGACAGATCCAGTTGAAACAACAACAGCTGAACCTGTTACAACAGTTCCTGTTCCTACAACGACAGAGCCGGTTGAAACAACAACAGCTGAACCTGTTACAACAGTTCCTGTTCCTACAACGACAGAACCGGTTGAAACAACAACAGCCGAACCACTTACAACAGTTGAGCCAGTAACAACGGTTCCTACAACAGATCCTGTTACTACTGTTGAACCTACAACAAAGTCAGTTGCTACTCCTGATACACCAATTGATAATAACAATTCAAATTCAGGTAACAACTCATCATCTGGTAGTAGTACCACTAATACTAATACTTCAAATGGTGCAGTTGCAACTGGTAATATGTTAGGATTTGACAACAATATCCTTATAGCTATAATTATTGCTGCCACTACAGCTTTAATTGCAGCTTCGAAGAGAAGAAACTCTTCTAAATAAAATGTATATAAATCTCTCTATCATTTGATAGAGAGATTTTTTTCCATAATTTAGGACAAACAGATATAATTTTTGGTGTTATACATATAAATATTAATGGTGATAATATTGAAGAAAAATTACCATTATTTACAATTTTTTACAGTAATAATTATTCTACTATGTATTTTACTTTATGGTATAAATTCTTTTGTAACCAAAAAAGAAAGTTCAAAAAAATTGGAAGAGGAAAAGAATAAAGAATTTGATGAGAAGAGTACAATTGAGTATAAAGCTAATCAAACCATAAGGGTAAAGTATAGCAAAACTGGAAATGTAGTTGCTATGGATATAAATGATTATTTAAGAGGGGTTGTTCCTTCAGAAATGCCACCTTCATATAATATTGAAGCACTAAAGGCACAAGCAATAGTTGCAAGAACATATACGTATAAAAAAATGATGACACATGGTGAAGGCGAAGAGGCTGATATATGCGATAATCATACACATTGTCAGGCTTTTTATGACAAGGATACCTTGTTTTCAATATGGAGAAAAAGGGGATTTAGTGAAGACTTAATTAAGGAATATTGGAATAAAATAAATGAGGCAGTTGTTTCTACACAAAATCAGGTTATAACATACAATGGAGAATATATAAAAGCATTTTTTCATGCAAGTAGTCCGTATAAAACTGAAAATATTGATCAAATATGGGGTGGAGAAAAATTACCATATTTAGTATCAGTGGAAAATGAGGAAAAAGAAGACTATCAAAACAGAACAAGCTGTGTTAAAGTAACATTTGATGATTTTAAATCAAAAATAAAGGAAAAATATGGAAAAGATGTAACTCCTGATGAATGTAAAAATACTTGTATAAATGAATATACTACAAGTGGCAGGGTTAAAAATATAAAATGTGGAGAACTTGTTATATCTGCTGAAAATTTAAGGGTATTATTTTCTCTTAAATCTACGGATTTTAAATTAGATATAGAAGATAACAACTTGGTATTCAATGTAACTGGATATGGTCACGGAATTGGGATGAGCCAGGTAGGAGCTGATACATATGCAAATAAAGGATATAGTTATGAAGATATTATAAAACACTATTATACAGGAGTTGAAATAACAACTCTTAGTGGTAATTAGAGCTTTATACTATTATCATAAATTTAGTAATATAAATAAATTGTGATAAATTATATATAAGTTATAACTAATTATAACAAATTATATGTCTTAGATACTATTAGTAAATTTGTAGTATCTATTTTTTATCTAAATATAATTAATATTTTTGCCAAATTTTAACTAGTTTTGTCGAATGAATTGAAATTTAAAAATATACATTTACAAAATTAAAAATGTATGTTTTAATGTTTTTACCTTTAATTTATAAATTTTTATCTGGGTATTTTTTTCTGAGTATATTTTAATCGTACATTTTTTATTCTTTTTTTATGTATTTTCACCAAAAACTATACATTAGATATTGATTTTTTAAAATTAAGGATGTATAATAGGAGGTGAAAAGTGAATTATACTATTAAAAATGATGTAATTTTTAGTTATCTGTTTTCGCAAGAAGATATAGTAAAAGATTTTCTAGAGGTGTGTTTAAATAAGAAAATAGAAAAAGTAGAAGTATCAAATCAGTTTTCTTTAGAAAAATTTGATATACGAAATAAAGGAGCTATACTTGATATAAAAGCAATAATAAATGATGAAGCACATGTAGATTTAGAAATGCAAAGAAAAAAGGATGATTCCTATGTAAAAAGAGTATTGCTATATACAGGAGGTCTCCTTAGAGGACAACTAGATAGAGGGGAATCATATGAATATATGAAAAATGTAATAATGATAAATATAATTGATTATACATTATTTAAAGATATAAAAGATTTTCATACTATTTGGAAATTAAGAGAAAACAAAAATTTAGAACATGAGCCATTAAAAGGTCTAGAGATACACTTTTTAGAACTGGAAAAATTTAGAAAAAGTAATCCAAATATACATGAAAAATTAAATCAATGGCTTGCGACAATAGATACAGAAAACGAAAAATGGTTGGAGGTAGCTATGAAAGAAAATCCAAAGTTAAAAGAAGTAATAATAAAAAAAGACAACTTTGTAAACGATGATAAATTAGCAAGGGAATTAATAGAAGCACAAGAAAAATGGGAGTTAGATTATAAAGCAGGAATAAGTTGTGCTAAAAAAGAAGGTATTGCTGAAGGTCATGCTACTGGACTTGCCGAGGGCCATGCAGCTGGACTTGCTGAAGGAAAGTTAGAAGAAAAAAAGAATTTATTAAAAAATTTACTTAAAATGAATATGGATATTGAAACAATTTCAAAAGCTACAGGACTTACAAAAGATGAATTAGAAAAATTAAAAAAAGAAATCTAACAAAAATCAATTATGATTTCCAGATACTATAACCAAATTCATAGTGTATGTTTTTTGTATATAAATTTAATATTTTTACGAATCAACACTTTAAATACTAATTTTACAGCAAAAGGAAATATGATAGGAAGTGGACAAATGAATTGTACTATTAAAAATGATGTGACTTTTAGTTATTTGTTTTTCCATAAGAAAAAGTACATTTATTAATATGGAAAAAGCTAATCCAAATATACATGAAAAATTAAATCAATTGCTTGTGTTAATAGTTGGAAAAAATAGTAAAAGTTGGAGGTAGTTATGAAAGAAAATCAAGAATTAAAAGGAGATAATATAGTAAATGAGGATAAGTTAGAAGAAGAGGTGACAGAAGGACAAGAAAAATGGTGTTTATATCGTAGAGTTGAAGTAATTAGTGCTGATGATGAAGTTAATACTAGAATAAATCCATATGATAAAGCAAAATTAATAAAAAACTTATTTAAGATTAACATGGATATAGACACAATATCAGAAGTTACAGGACTGTCTAAAAATAGGATATTAGATATAAAACACGTATTAAATGTGGTAAGTAAGGGTAGGTTTGAAAGAGATGTAATGAAAATAAAAGAAGAATGTGATTTAGATTATAAGAAAAGAATAAGCGATATTAAAAAGAAATGTTATGATGAAGGTTATGCAGTCGGCCTTGCTAAAGGAAAGTTGGAAAAAGAAAAGCTAATAAAAAAATTGCTTAAAATGGACATGGATATAGAAACTGTTTCAAAAGTAACAGACCTTACAAAGGATCAATTAAATAAATTAAAAAAAGATGTTTAAAATAGAATTTAAGCTATATTAAATACGATATTATTTTGTTGAAAATCAATTTATAAATTAAAATCTCTAAAGTATTAAAATAAGTACTTTAGAGATTTTTGTTATATCTTTTAGGACAAACAGTAATATTTTGGACATGTTATGAATATATATATAATATAATCTGTAATTCTGGAGGTGAAAACATTTTATATACTGCAGATGTATTAATAATGTACAAAGGAGATATTTAGGTATGAAAATAAAAATTAATAAAGTATTTAATAAGGAAGGCACAATTAAACTTAAAAATAATAAAAAGGAGGAAAAAACAGATATTAATGAAGAAAATATAAAAAGAAGAAGAAAAGGTGCCTACGTCAAAGATAATAAAAAAATAAATATAAAAAATTCTCTTGAAAATCTTTTTAGAAATAAAGGTAATTTATCTAAGGGGTATTATGTCTTGCTTTTTGGAATGCTTGTACTTGGAACTGCAAGTGTTGCCATAACATTTAAGGCATATAATTTATTTGCAAAGGAAGACTATGATTTTTACGAACAAAGTAGTGATAACGAGGAAAATAACGTGGTATCTACAATAAGCAGTATTGATGAAAATGCAAATGAAGGAAAAAATTTAGTAAATTCAAATGCAGCTGAAGCCAAAAAAAGTGAAACTAAAGGTTCTTCTAATACTAATACAACAAAGACAAAGAATAAAGTAACTGTAAAGCCATTGACTTTTTCTAAGCCATTGAATGGTCAGATACAAAAGCCATATTCTATTGATAAAGTTATTTATTCTAAAACTTTAGAATTATGGAAAACACATGATGGAATTGATATCTCTTCTCAAATAGGTGAAAATGTTAAATCAATTGAAAAAGGAACAGTTGAAAAGGTATATGATGACTCATTCTATGGAACAACTGTAGTGATTGATCATGGACAGGGGTATAAAAGTAGTTACTCTAATTTAAATTCTAAAGTTAGTGTAAAGGAAAAACAAAAAGTTACTAAAGGTCAGGTAATAGGTAAAGTTTCAAATACATCTATAGGGGAAATAAAGGATGAAGCACATTTACATTTTACACTTTTTAAGGATAACAATAATGTAGATCCTACATATATATTTAAATAATATTGTTGTAAGTTTATGAATAAATTTAAATTGCTTAGAATAGAATACTAGTATAAATAAATTGTAGAAAAGGAGAGATTTTGAAATGTCAGATATTGATGAAAGAGCAAAGTTGCTTGCAACGTATATTATTGAAACAAAAAGCACAGTAAGACAAACAGCAAAAAAATTTAATATTAGTAAGTCAACTGTACATAAGGATATTTCAGAAAGACTAGAGAAAGTAAATCCTTCACTTGCAAGAGATGCAAAAAAGGTATTAGAAATAAACAAAGCGGAAAGACATATAAGAGGAGGTATGGCAACAAAGCGTAAGTATAGTCATGAAAATCCTAAAGCCAGTTAAAAAATAATAAATAAATTTAAAAACTATTTCTCAATACATATGAAATAGTTTTTATTTTTTTATCATATAAATTTATTTAAAATCGTATAGATTAAAGTATTAAATAACTTGTTTTTTTAAATAATTATTACATGTTTTCACAAATAAATTTAAATTTGAAAATATATTATATAAATTATATTTTTTTGAATATTTTAAAAAAAATTACAGATATTATATATTGTAAAAAGTTTACTAACTTTTGTTAAATATATTGCAATTGAAACAAAAATGTAATATAATTGTAACAGAAAATAGGAGGAAAAAATAGTGATTTTTGGACAAGATATTGGAATTGATTTGGGTACAGCTACAATACTTGTATATGTAAAAGGAAAAGGAATTGTGCTAAGAGAACCATCTGTAGTTGCCATAGATAAAACGACGGGAGAAGTTTTGGCTGTTGGTCAAGAAGCTAGAAAAATGCTTGGAAGAACTCCTGGTAACATTATAGCAATAAGGCCATTAAAAGATGGAGTAATTTCAGATTATACTGTAACTGAAAAGATGTTAAAATATTTTATCAATAAAGTTTGTGGAAAATTTGTATTTTCTCCAAGAATAATGGTATGTGTTCCATCACGTGTAACTGAGGTAGAAAGAAAAGCTGTAATTGATGCTGCAACCCATGCTGGAGCAAGAAAGGTTTATCTTATTGAAGAACCAATTGCGGCTGCTATAGGTGCTGGACTTGATATAACTAAACCATATGGAAGTATGATTTTAGATGTTGGTGGAGGTACTGCAGATATTGCTGTAATATCTTTAGGAGGTTCAGTAAAGAGCCGTTCATTGAAGATTGCTGGTGATAAATTTGATGAAGCAATAATGAAATATATAAAGAAAAATAGAAATATTGTAATTGGAGAAAGAACTGCAGAGGATATAAAAATCAATATTGGGTGTATGTATCCCAAAACTGTTACTGAAAGAATGAGTGTCAAGGGAAGAGATCTTGCATCTGGACTTCCTGTTGAGTTTGAGTTTACATCTGATGAAGCATTAGAAGCACTTAATGGATGTGCTGAGCAACTAGTTGATGGAATACATTCAGTTTTAGAAGAAACACCTCCTGAACTTGCAGCTGATGTATCAGAAAGAGGTATATATATAACTGGTGGAGGGGGACTTGTCTATGGATTAGATAAGTTAATTGAAGAAAAAACAGGAATTCCAGTTATGATTGCACAAGATGCAGTATCATGTGTAGCTATAGGAACAGGAAAGTCACTTGAACATATTGAAATGTTGAACTCCGGTAATGCAACAAAAATTAGAAATTTTTAAAAAACGTACTTAGGTACGTTTTTTCTGTATTATATGTTATTTTTTTAAAAAAATATTGTATATTTTTGAAGAAAGTTGTAAAATATATATAGTATGAATAAAATACGCTTATTTTGATATGTTTTAAATTAAAGAGGAGGATCATATGAAAGGAAAGAAAAAGAAATTTATGCCACGTGAGGAAAAGACTAAAAAAATATTTAAAAGTAAGATAACGTGGTGCCTAGTTGCGGTACTAGTTGTTTTTTGTGGCTTAACAGGTATTAAGTTAAGTTACAATTATAGTTCTGGAAAAATAGGAGAAAAGTTTGGCGACGTTGAAAGAGTTGGAAGACAAGGTGTCGTTAATTCGGCTGTTATAACTAATAGAAAAACAGGAACAGCACCTTTTGATACAACTGAAGGAAGAGGAAATGATGTTAGTCAAACAGATAATATTGTAAGAAGCTTTGATAAAGTAAGCTGGAATATAGAAACTACAATGAAGATAAAAGACGGACAAACTGCTACAAGTATAACGGGTGGGGATTTGAATGTTGAAGTTACTTTACCAGAGTCTTGTGCTAATTTAGTTTCATGGGATGTAGATTCAATGTCATGGACTGAAGGAACATCTAGCATAAGCGAAAATGGTAGGGTATTTTCTGCAAAATACCATATGAGTGATCAAGAAGTGACTGTACCAGGAAAACAAAATATAGAAATAGTATTAGATGTTTTAGGTGCACCAAACGATTTAGAAATCACTCCGCAATTTAAATTTTGGATTGAAGGAAATGATGATTCTGAAAAAATTACTATTAATGATATAGATACTATAAAAGCAAGTGCAGCTCCAAATTATAACATTCAATTAAAAAGAAATACATATACTTCAAATAAAGTAACAGTAAATTATGATGGTGAAGATAAAGTTGGAAGAATATATGGATATGGAATAGTGTTACAATTATATAATCAAGATGAAGCAAAAGGAATAAAGGGACTAGAAGTACCTAAGAGTGATATAAATTTCGATATTGATTTGAAATTAGAAAGACCAAATGGAAGTGGTGTTTTAGAGGATATAACATCAACAGTTACACCAGTGTTATGGAATTATAAAATTAATAAAGCAAATTCATATGGAAATATAGAAAATAGGGATATGAATTTTAATAATTCTTCAGTAAAATATGCAAGGGGAGTAGCTCCACTTGGCGTTGTTACATCAAATAGGGAAGAATCAATATATAACTCTGGAGAAATTAGCATGACTCAAAATGGTGGAAAAATTAGTACTACTATTAATGGTTATGCATTTGATGGTATATTTCCAAAATATAATTTTGAGTATGATGGAAGTGTACATAGCAAAGTAAATTATACGGATAATATTGGTTGTTTTTCCGCTGGATATTTTCAAGTGTTTGTTCCTTTAAATGATGAAACAACTATTGAGGGTAGGAAATGTAAATTAACAGTATCTGATTTAAATATGAGTGTAAATTCGCTTTCTGATGTAACAATAACAAATCAAATGAAAGATGATGATGACCAGGATGTAGTAGAACATGATATAACAAAAGCAGGAACTTATTCACAATTGTTATATTTATCAGCGAGTAATTTAGCGTTATTACCATCACAATACTATAAGGGAGATGCTTTTGGATATGTTGGTCAAGATATTTATGCAACTTCAAAACTTATATTAGGTCAAAAAAATGAAGAAGATGTTAATACAGCAAATAATCTTATAAAATTTGATGGAGAATGTATTGAACCAAGACTTGATCCAAATGGAAGAAAATATATTAAAAGAAATTTTGACGGAAGTATGGAATTTAATCTTGTATATTTAACCAAAAAAGATGGAACAAATTGGTTGTCACAAGAAGAAATGAATAATGCAAATGTTGAAGATTTAGACTGGTATGAAAATATCTCAGATATACCTGCTGATAAGATTTGTATAGGCGTGTATTTAGAATCAGTTAGTGGAAATCTTGTTGCTTCTTCAGGTTCACAGAATATAGTTAATATTCCTTTGAGAATAAAGAATGATACTAAGACAGGAAAAGTATATGGATTCTCTGAAAAAACACAAATGTGGTTGGATTCTATTGATAGAAGTATTTATACAATTAAGAATAATGAACCGTTTACATATCCAACTCCTATATACGATTCTGGTAATATTAACTACGTAAAATCAGAATATGATGATGAAGGGAATTATTTAAATAATAACGATTACAGAGGAGGAACATCATTATTAGTTTTAGGAGCTGTTCAAAATATTTCTTTAGATTCGTTGGATAACTCAGGAAATTCTAAAAATATATTTGACTTAGGTAGAAATGAAAGTGAAGTTACATATAAAATTACACCATCTCTATCAAAATATAGTGAAGCAAATAGTGATATTTCTGGAGTTACTTTAAAAATAACAGATAAGCTTGATAAAGGACTTACATATGTACAGGGAAGTACAGAGAATTATCCTGATCCAGAGGTTACATTGAATTCAGATGGAACGACAACTCTAGTCTGGGAAATATATGGTTGTAATGTTGGAACTGAAATTTCTCCTATAAAGTTTAAAGCGAAAATCAATGAAGAAACAGAGAATTCAACTAAACTTACAAATACAGCTGTAATATATGCAGATAGGGATAAGGTAGGAAATCCTATAGTTTCAAAGAGAACAGTGACTTCCGAAATTCAAGTTACAAATTTGGCAGCACATAGATTATATAAAGAGGTAAGTACACCAGTAATTGAAAAAAATGGAACTATAAAGTATACACTTACATATTTAAATAAAACAGATTCTACAGTTCCTGATTTTCAACTTATAGATATCTTACCATATAATGGTGATACTAGGGGAAGTTCATTTAATGGCTCATATAAACTTGATCATATTGATATACATCAAACATCAAATGATGCAAGTATTTCAAATGATAATTTGCAACTATATATAACAAATAATACTGATGCACGAAATTTAAGCGCAAAAGATAGTAATATAGGCGTTTCAGATATTTGGACAGAAAAAGTTATTGGAAATATTTTAAATGAAGAGGCAACAAGTTTTGCTATAAAAGGTGAAGTAAGAGAAAAAGCATCTGTGAAAATTGATGTATATTTAAAAACATCAGATAATAACGATGGAGATTCATATGTAAATATAGCATCTGCTCAGACAAGTAAAAATACAGATCCAATACAAACTACTGCTGTTGGCGCAAATGTTGTAACAAGAAAAATTTCTGGTATGGTTTGGTATGATACAAATGAAAATGGAATAAAAGATTCTGGCGAATCATATGCAAAAGGTGTAGCAGTGACATTAAAGAAATCAGACTCAACTACTGTAGTTCTTGAAACTACAACAGATGAAAATGGAAAATATGAATTTTCATCTATTCCAAAAGACGATTATATAGTTGAAATTACAACTGATAGCAAATATAAACTTACAACATCAAATGTTGGTAGTGATTTAAGTATAAATAGTAAATTTAATAATGTAAATAACAAAATGCAGAGTTCAGTTATAACAAAATTAAACTCAATTGCTAGTCCAGTACTTAAACAAGAATATGAAAATGCAGGTTTAGTTGTAAAAGACTCAAAAATAATAGTAAAATATTTAGATTTAAATAATAACGAAATTACATATAAAGATTATGATACTAGTGGTAATGAGATACAAAAGAGTTATGGATATGAATTAACAGGTAAAATAGGAGAAAATTATACAACACAAAAGAAAGATATACCAGGATACATATATAGAAATAGTAGTAATAATACTCAAGGAGTATATACGGAAGAAAATACAACTGTTATTTACTATTATGAATATAATAAAAAAGATGTGACAGTTACAAATGTTTGGGATGATAACAATAATATAGCTGCTAAAAGACCTGGTAGTATAATTGTTGAGTTATATCAAAATGGAAACTTAAAAGAAAAGTATAATGTAACTAATACAAGTACAAATACGCAAAGTTATACTTTTAAAGACTTAGATAAATATGATGTAAATGGAAATGAATACAATTATACTGTAAATGTTAAAGAGACAAATGAAGGTGATCTTAAGTTTTATACAAAAACAGTTGATGATACTACAAATACAGTGACAAATAAATTTACTGTGCCTGATGAAAAAATAAATATAACTGCTACTAATAAATGGGATGATAATAATAATAGTGCCTTAAAAAGACCAAGTAGTGTTATAATTGAGTTGTATGCAAATGGGGTATTAAAAAATAGTCATACTCTAACAGATACAACTTCTGATACACAAAGTTATACTTTTGAAAATCTATTAAAATATGATAATTTAGGAAATGAAATCGTATATACAATAAATTTAAAAGAAGTAAATGAAGGAGATTTTGAATTTTATTCAAAAACAATTGATTCTACGACAAATACAATAACTAATAAATTTACCGTACCTGATGATAAAGTAAGTGTGACAGTTACAAATACTTGGAATGATAATAATAACGAAAATAATGTAAGACCAAATAGTTTTACTTTTAAACTAAAAAATAATAATGACGTTGTAGGTACATATACTGTTACAAACACAACAGCAAATAGTCAAACATATACTTTTGATAATTTACCAAAATATGATAACTCAGGTAATGTTATAACCTATACAGTTGATTGTGTAGATGTTACTGGTTATGATAAAAATATAAATGGATTAAATGTTGAAAATGTGATTGAAAAGTATAATATTTTAACAAAAGTTGATGGTAATGGTGGAAAAATATCAGGACAAAACGATGAAGTGTATGAAACAGTTACATATTACGGAAATTCTAAAAAAGATATTGTAATAACACCAGATTACGGTTATAAAATTTCTAGTATAAAAGTAAATGATATTGACATACAATTTACTCCGAATGCTGATGGTACATATACATTAGAAAAATTTACAAATGTAGAAGATAATAAATCAATTGTAGTTAAATTTGAAAGAAAAGATGCTACTGTTATTGTAAATTACATTTTAGAAGATGGAACTAAATTAGAGGAATCAACTATAATTAATGGAAAAGTTGGAGATAACTATGAAACTGAAAATAAAGAGTTTTATGGATATGAATTAAAACAAAATTCTGATAATGTTTCTGGTACTATGAAAGAAGAACCTACAGTTGTTACATATACTTATTCATTAATTAAAGGAAATTTATCATTGAAGAATATTGATAACTCAGATGGTAGTAAAATATTATCAGGAGCTAAATTTAAACTAGAAAAATTAAAAGAAGATGGAAGTATTGATGAAACATTTGTAACTATTGAAAAAATAGTTGGTGAAAGTGGAATTTTAAACTTCAATGAACTTTTAGTTGGAAAATATAGAATAACTCAAATTGAAGCACCTGAAGGATATAAACTAAATGAAAAATCATATGAATTTGAGATAACAAAAGACAATAGAAATATTAGCATTGATATATCTAATGAACTTCAAAAAGAAATATTTACAAATGTTGATACAGGAGATATCATTCTTGTAGTTGCAATTTCTATGATTGTAATTTCAATAGTTACACTTGTTATTTTAAATAAAAATAAAGGTAAAAATAAAGGTAAAAATAAAGGTAAAAAAAGTTCTAATAAATAACTTAATGTAAATGCTAGGATAACTAATTGGTTATTCTAGTATTTTTTGTACACAAAAATGAAAAAAGTATTGAACAATTTGATGTTTTTTAAAAATTTTGAAAAAATTAACTATATTAGTTACATATTTTAATATAAAAATTAATAATTTAAATTTATATTTACTTGATTTAAATATATGGACTTTTTTGTCAAAAAATAGTATAATATGAAAAGAAAAAAGGAAGTGAAAAAATTGCCAAAGAATGTAAAAGATGTTTTTTTTAACTGTGTATCAAATGTAGATAAATTCGCACTTGCAAACGTTGATGAAATAAAATTTTCAAAAAAACTTAATTCAGTAATTTTATATACTTCAAGTAATGATAATATTTCACTTCCAGAAATTGAGAGATTTGAACTAGAAGCAAAAAAAACTTATGAACTTAATTCATTTAAAATAGAATATAAATTTTTAGGAGAAAAAAAGGATATAACATTAGATGATGTTAATTCTGTTATTAATGATGTAAAAGAAAAATATGATTTTACTAAACATGTTTTTAATAATTCAGATATTAATATTTCAGATAATGTTGAAATTAATTTAAGTCTTCCTTATGCAAATTTTCTTAAATTAAAAAAGATTGATAAATATATGGCACTAGATTTTAAAACAAAATATGGAGTAGAAACAAACGTATTAATACAAGAAAAGCAAGGAGTTAAAAGTAATATATCGGATGAAATAAAATTCGTAAAGGTGGAAAGACCAATAGTAGATCCAAATACTATATCTACTCCACCACCTCAAGAGAAAAAAGCATTTACACCTAGAAAACCACTTACTGAAGATGAGAAATTAGATAGAAAACTTGCTAAAGAACCACAACCAGATAATGTAATATATGGCGTAGATATTAGAGATAAAAATATAAAAAAGATAGTAGATCTAGCACCTAGTGAACAAAGAGTGTGCATTGAGGGAGAAATATTTAGAAGAGAAGATAGAGAGCTTAAAAACGGTAAAACTTTAATTTCTATAGATGTTACAGATAAAACAAGTACAATTTGTTGCAAAATATTTGTAGATAAGAAAAAATTAGAAAATTTAACAGAGAAAAAAGCTTTAAAAAAAGGAGATTATATTTTACTTCAGGGAAAGGCTGGTATAGATACTTTTTCAAATGAATTAAGTATAATGACTCATAATATTGTAAAAGCAGATAGAAGTGATGAAGAAAAAAGAACAGATGATGCAGAGGAAAAAAGAGTAGAATTACATATGCATACCCAAATGAGTGCAATGGATGGAGTAAGTAGTGCTACTGATATAATAAAACAAGCAATAAGATGGGGACATAATGCAGTAGCTATAACTGACCATGGTGTTGCTCAATCTTTTCCAGAAGCAAACCATGTTATCTGTGATAATTACGAAAAACTAGCTAAAGAAAAAACTGGTAAAAGTAAAGTTTCTACTCAAGATATTTTGGATAACGCACCAATAAAGGTAATATATGGAATAGAGGGATATTTGGTTGATGATGTTGAGGTAGATGCAAATATTCCAGATACTTATTGTGTATTTGACTTAGAAACCACAGGATTTAATCCAAATAAAATGGATAAAATAACTGAAATTGCAATTTGTAAAGTAAAGAACAGACAAATTATAGATGAATATACCACTTTTATAAATCCAGAAAGGCATATTCCAAAAGAGGTTCAAGAACTTACTCATATAACTGATGAAATGATAAAAGATGCACCAACAATTGAAGAAGTATTACCAGAAATCTTGGATTTTATGGATGGATGTACACTTGTTGCACATAATTCAGATTTTGATATAGGATTTTTAAACTACTTTGTTGAAAAAGAAGGCCTTAAAGATAAATTTAAAAATCCAATAATAGATACTTTAATGATTGCAAAAGAGCTATATCCTGCTTTTCCAAACAAGAAACTTGGTACTATAGCAGAAGAACTTGGAATTTCACTAGAAGGAGCCCACAGAGCAATAAATGATACAAGAGCAACAGCTAAGGTATTTATTAGGATGGATGAAGATTTAGAGAAAAAAGGTATTAAAATAAATAGTTTTGCTCATACTGAAAAAATTATTGGTGATATATTAGGCGAAAAAGCTTATCATATAATTATCCTTGCCAAGAATTATGTTGGACTTAAAAATTTATATAAATTAATATCATATTCTCATTTACATTATTTTAAAAAGAAACCTAAGATTTTTAAATCTATGTTAAACAGGTATAGAGAGGGATTAATTTTAGGAAGTGCTTGTGAACAAGGAGAACTGTATCAAGCAATTATTAGAAATGAAAGTGAAGAAAAATTAGAAAAAGTTGCAAGTTATTATGATTACTTAGAAATACAACCACTTGGAAATAATGAATTTTATACAAGAGGTATAAAAAAGAAAAATAAAAATTATAATAAAGAAATGGATGATAAGGATAAAGAGTATACTATATTTAAGTTAACTCATGAAGATCTTATCAATATTAACAAAAAAATAATTGATATAGGAGATAAGCTTGGAAAACTTACAGTTGGTACTTGTGATGTTCATTTCTTAAACAAAGAAGATGAAATATATAGAAGAATACTTCAAGCTGGTCAAGGTTTTGATGATGCGGACATGCAAGCCCCTTTATATTTTAGAACTACAAAAGAAATGTTAGAAGAATTTCCATATTTAACTCCTGAAAGGGCATATGAGATAGTTGTAACAAATACAAATAAAGTAGCAGATATGTGTGATAGAATAAGTCCAATTTCTGATGAAAAATGTCCACCACATATTGATGGTTGTGAGGAAGAAATAAGGAATATAGCATATGAAAAAGCACATAGCCTTTATGGTGATCCATTGCCACAAATTGTACAAGAAAGACTAGATAAAGAGTTAAACTCTATTATTTCAAATGGATATTCAGTTATGTACATTATTGCACAAAGGCTTGTTTGGGATTCTAATGATCATGGATATATTGTTGGTTCGCGTGGATCTGTTGGTTCATCACTTGCAGCATATATGACCGGTATAACTGAGGTTAATTCTTTAAAAGCTCATTATAGATGTCCTAATTGTAAATATTCAGACTTTTCAGATTATGGATGTCAAAATGGATTTGATCTTCCAGATAAAGATTGTCCAAAATGTGGACATAAATTAGATAAAGATGGAATGAATATACCATTTGAAACGTTCCTTGGATTTAATGGAGATAAAGAACCGGATATAGACTTAAACTTTTCAGGAGAATATCAAGCTGAGGCACATAAATATACAGAGGTTATATTTGGTAGAGGTACTACATATAAAGCTGGGACAATTGGAACAATTGCTGATAAAACAGCATATGGATTTGTTAAAAATTATTTTGCCGAAAGAAATATACAGCAAAGAGAAGCAGAGATTAACAGAATATCTGTAGGATGTACAGGAATAAAAAGAACAACAGGTCAGCATCCAGGAGGTATTGTAGTTGTGCCTAAAGGAAGAGAAATATTTGAATTTTGTCCAGTACAACATCCAGCCGATGATCCATATTCAACAATAAAAACAACACATTTTGATTATCACTCAATTGATAAAAACCTATTAAAACTAGATATACTTGGCCATGATGATCCTACAGTAATTAGGATGCTATATGATATAACAGGAAAAGATCCAACTAAGGTACCACTAGATGATCCCGAAACAATGTCAATATTTTCATCAACTAAAGCTCTAGGTGTAACTCCTGAACAAATAAATTCTGAAGTTGGTTCATATGGAATACCAGAATTTGGAACAAAATTTGTTAGAGGAATGTTAGTTGATACAAAACCTACAACTTTTGATGAACTTATTAGAATATCAGGACTTTCACATGGTACTGATGTGTGGCTTGGAAATGCTCAGACACTTATAGAGGAGGGAACAGTCACACTTCAAGAGGCAATATGTTGTAGAGATGATATAATGGTTTATCTAATGGATAAAGGATTAGAGCCTGGACATGCATTTAAAATAATGGAGGTTGTACGTAAAGGTAAGGCATTAAAAGATCCTGTAAAATGGGCAGAATATGAAGAAGAAATGAGGGAACATGGTGTGCCAGAATGGTATATAGATTCATGTAAAAAGATAAAATATATGTTCCCAAAAGCTCATGCTGCAGCCTATGTTACAAATGCATTTAGAATTGCGTGGTACAAAGTTCATATGCCAGAAGCATATTATGCAGCTTACATGTCTATAAGAGCAGATGAATTTGATAGTGACTCTATGCTATATGGAAAAGAAAAAGTAAGAGCTAAAATGAAAGAGATTGATTTACAAGGGAATAAAGCAGCACCTAAAGATAAAAATATGTATCCAATACTTGAATTAGTACTTGAAATGAATGAAAGAGGTATAGAGTTTTTACCTGCAGATATATACAAATCTGATGTTAAGAAGTTTAAAGTTGAGGGACATAAACTTAGACCTCCACTTTCAAAGCTTACAGGTTTTGGAGAGGTAGATGCAAATAAACTTGTTCAAGCAAGAGAAAAATATGGTAAGTTTACGTCAATAGAAGATATGGCTATGAAATCAAAAATAGGTAAAGTGGCAGTTGAAACACTTCAAAAAAATGGCTGCCTTGATGGAATGCCACGTTCCGAACAAATGGATATGTTTGATTTGTTAGGATAAATTATATATGGTAGGTGTTTATAAAATATTTACCATATAATATTATGTTGTTAAAGATTCAATGGGGGTTAGAATACATGGATATTTTTTTGATTAGGCATTCGGAACAATTAAAATTAAAGGGAATAAAAAATGTAGAAGAGAGTAGCCAAATAGAAAATGAGAAAATTATTTTGTCTATTGAGGGAGAAAAAAAGGCAAAAGAAATTTGTAAATTAAAAGAATTAAATAATATTGATACTTTGTGGAGTAGTAATTACGTAAGAGCAATTGCTACTTCAAAATATATAGCTAAAATTAATAATATTGATATAAACATTGATGAAAGATTGAATGAAAGGAAATTACGGAAATTTAGAAAATTTAAAAAAAATGCAAAAAAATAAAAAATTATCATATACTAAGGAGCAATTACTTGATGAAAAATTAAAAAATGAAGATGGTGAGAGTAATATAGAAGTTTCTCGTAGAATGAGTGATTTTTTTAATGATTTGATTAATTCTAGTAATTCTTGTAAGAGCATAGCTGTAATAAGTCACGGGGCAGCTATTAAGTTCTATTTAAGTAAATTTTGTACACTTAATAAAGATTGTGAACTAAAGTATAAAGATAGAATATTAAAAATTAATTCACCAAGTGTTTTTAAATTAAAAATAAAATATAATAAATTAAAAGATATTACACAAATTTATTAGTAAATATAAATATATCAAAAATAGATTAAATGTAAATAAAATATTATACTTTTAATTATATTGTTAAATTTTTAAAATTTAAATTAAAGCAATACTTTTACTTGAAAATTTAAAAATTTATTGCATAATATAAGTATGAGGTGATACTATGAAATTAGATTTAACAGGACTTCGTATTGAAGTTACAGATGCAATTATAGAATTTGTTTATAAAAAGATACAAAAGCTAAACAAGTTTTTTGACGAGGATACTCTTTGCCATGTTACATATACTGCTTCTACAAAAGGAAAACAACATGTAGATATGAGAATTGAATATAAGTCACATACTTATATTGCAGAAGATGATGTAGATGATTTATATTATGGAGTAGAGTCTTTAATTAGTAAGATTGAAAGACAATGTAGAAAAGTTAAAGATGAAAATATAGGCAAAAAGAGAAGTGAAACTGTAGAAGTTGAAGAATAAATATTTAAGAGAGCTATTATAATATATAATAAGCAGGACTAAATCATGAAAAAATTTTAAAATATTTCAATGATAAATATATGAGCTATTCTTTTTTTTAGTGAAAGATTATGGCCAGCTATTACTAAAGCATTTATAAATAACTTGAACAAAAAAAATTAATTATTTTATTTTAAAATGCAAATATCATTGTCACAGACTAAAAAATTTGTTGACTGTGAGAATGAGGAAGATGCCTTGAAATATTTTGAAGAGCAATTTTATGATTGGATTGATTTTCATATGTTAGGAGATATTGAGGGATTTGAAAAAATTGAAGAGAATAATTATCGGTTTAATTTAAAAATAATATATTAATTCAAGTTTTAATAAAAAATAATAGCCAAGTTCAATTTTGAACTTGGCTATTATTTTTTACAAAATTCACTAAGAATTTACTAAAATTATTATAATTTTTTCTTTTTAAAGCACAAAAACAGTAGGTATGACATCAGTCATATCTGTTTTATGTAAGTTATATGTTCTATGCGCACTTTTCAATTCTCATTTTTTTATTATGATATTTGCATAAATTAAAACCGCAAGAAATTAATGTTAACTCTAAAATAACATTATTCATTCCTCGTCTTTTTATTCTTTTATATGCTTTATCATTTTTTATAATTCCATATGTTCCTTCCGCTTGTATACTTCTATTCATACAAAGTAGGGCACCATGTATAGAACAAAGATTTCTTAAAACTTCTTCATGCATTGATGTTAATTCTCTATTTATTCTTATTGTTCTATTATTCTTTGCCTTAGGGCAACAATCGTTTTTGTATTTACAATTATTGCAATCTTCACATTCAAGTACTTCCTCTGTACGTCCATATTTGTTGTCTCGTATAATGTTATATATTCATTATACGAGGCAAAAATAGGTAAAGTTGCACTTGAGACACTTCAAAAAAATGGTTGCCTTGACGGAATGCCACGTTCTGAACAAATTGATATGTTTGATTTGTTAGGATAATTAAAAAAAGCAAGTAGAGTAAGTAGCTATACAAAAACTTACTCTATTTTTATGTTAAGTATTGACATTTATGTAAAATTTGATATAATATAAAAGTTCGCAAACATTTAAATGTATAGGAAACTTCCTTTACTATTAAGAAGGATTACTATATATTTATAACTATTTACTTAAAAAGGAGACTTTATTATGTATGCATCTGAAGTAAAAAAAGTAACAGTTGAAAGACAGTACGACTATGTAATGCGTTTAATTGAAAAATACATGGAAAATGAGGATGTGGAGTCCAAAATTCCTGTTGATGTTTGCACCTTATGTGATGACACAATTGACATATTACTTACAGATGGCTTTGATGTTATCAGAATAACTGATGATGATAATGATGGCAAAGCAATAATGTATGAGATATCATGGGAAAACTCCGCTGAAAATAAAAAGGGGGAGTTTAAGCACGTAAACATAAGTGAAAAACTTTCAAAATTCAATAATGCATTTTCAGGAGAAAATTTTCAAAATTTATTTTCAGAATTGTTTGGCAATCGTAATCATTGTGAGGACGACTATGATCCCACAGAAGATGATGAAGGATTTGAATGTTATTGTTAAACTATGATATAAATCATAATTAGATCTTTTATGGTAAACAACACCCAGTATAATTATTTTAATTATACTGGGTATTTTTTTAATTTGTAATTGATTCCACAACTCTGCAAATTGAAGAAATATGATATTTCATATTTACAATTTGATCAGAGTACTCAGGATAATATGCTTTTCCGTAGGTACAAAGTGGATATATATATTCACGATTTTCTAATATATACTCACTTCTTTCCTCTTGGTTTAAAACACTTAGTCTTGTGCAGGTATTAGCCCTATTTGATAATTTTATAAGTAGAGCTTTATAGTTTAACTTAAGCTTGTTATAATAATCTTCATTAGATAAGTTCTCTGGCTTTGATACGAGTCTAATTAATTCAAGTACTTCTGGATCTAAGCCATATTTTGATACTAAATCATCAGAATCTCTTTTAATATCACAATGCTTAAATACTTCATGGAGGAGACTTGCTGCAATAGTTGCGTCGTCATATACTTTTAATGAAATAAGGTATGAAGCAACCCTTAATGGATGTATGATAAATGGGTCACCACATTTTCTTTTTTGTCCTTCATGTAGTCTTTCAGAAAGGGCTAAAGCTTTTAATGTATTTGGCATTTTTTTGCCTTTTGCAAAGCCACGTATGAAGATTAAAGTTTTTCTATATTTGGTTGGACTGGTAGGAATAGGTGAAATATCATATAATGATTCAATAGTTTCACAGATTGAAACCATTTGATATTTCATGATTGTAATTGCATTTGAGTATTCAGGATAATATGACTTTCCATATTTACATATTGGAAAAACAAGTTCTTTGGTTTCACTTACGTAGCTTATCATTTTTTCCTTAGTAAAAGCATCAATAGTTGATAAATTATTTGCTCTGTCAGATAGCTTTATAATAAGGGCAGACTTATTTTCCTTTATTTTAGAGTAATAAATTTCTTGTGTTGGGTCTGTTTTTTTATAATCTTTGGATTTAGTTAACAAAAGAACAATATCAATTATTTCTTTGTTTAGTCCATACTTTTGTCCAAGATCTTGATATGGATTTTTTATATTGCAATCTTCAATAACATCATGTAAAATAGCAGCAGATATTATATTGTCATCATCGATATTTAAATTAATTAAATAGGATGCAACTTCTAAAGGATGGATTATATATGGAGCTCCACCTTTTCTTTTTTGGCCTGCATGAAGTTGATATGCAACACTTAAAGCAATTAATGTATTTCGCATTTTTTTTGAAATAGCATAGCCTTTTAAAAAAAGAAAAATTTCTTCCCAATTCGAGAGATGCACGTTACTTGGTTGAAGTAAGGCTTCTTGATTTTTCATGCAAATTACCTCCTAATTAATGAATTATGGATATATATGTATTTTTCAATATTATATTATATAGAGAAAAAAATGTCAATAAATGTCTTTTCCTGGAGTTTTCATTATATGGTTTATAAAAATAAAGTGAAAATTTTATGAAAAACATATATATACTTGAAAATTTGAAAATATATTGTATAATATAAGTGTGAGGTGATACTATGAAATTAGATTTAACAGGACTTCGTATTGAAGTTACAGATGCAATTAGAGAATTTGTTGATAAAAAAATACAAAAGTTAAACAAGTTTTTTGACGAAGATACTCTTTGCCATGTTACATATACTGCTCCTACAAAAGGAAAACAACATGTAGATATGAGAATTGAATATAAATCACATACATATCTTGCAGAAGATGATGTAGAAGATTTATATTATGGGGTAGAGTCTTTAATTAGTAAAATTGAAAGACAATGTAGAAAAGTTAAAGATGAAAATATAGGCAAAAAGAGAAGTGAAACTGTAGAAGTTGAAACTGAAGACGTTGAAGAATAAATATCAAAAAGGGCTATCATAATATATGATACGCTCTTTTTTCTTGACATAAATAAGAAAAAGTGATATTATATATATACATATAAATAATAGATTTGTATGATTAATATTTACAAGGAGGCTTTCATTTTGGATAAGATTTATCTTGGTTTTGCAGGAAAAGAAAAACTACGGCTTGGTGAGTCGTTAGTTTTAATGAAAAAGATGTGTGATATTTTAAGAAATTTAAATATATCAATAGATGAGGAAAAATTATATGAATATTTATCTAATGCATACTTTATGTATAATATGGATAGTATTGGAAAATTATATTCAATTTTACAGGTTTTGCCAAATATAAATGTTTGTATTTTTGATACTTCATCTTATAATAATGTTAAAAGCTCAAATCTTATAGAAGAAGAAAAATATGAGGATGGAGATTATTGTATAAATCTTAAGCTATTTTCATTTTTAAGTGAAAGACTTTGGCCAGCTATTATTAATGCATTTATAAACAGCTTAAGTAGAAATGATAATTATTTTTATTTTCAAATGCATATTTCAATTTCGCAAATCATAGAACTTGTTGAATGTGAGAATGAGGAAGATGCTTTAAAAGATTTTGAAAAGCAATTAAGTGCTTGGCTTAGTTTTCATAAGTTAGGAAATATTGAGAAAATTGAAAAACTTGAAGAAAATAATTATAAATTTATTTTAAAAATAATTTATTAATTTAAGTTTTAATAAAAAAGGTTGTCAATTTAATTGGCAACCTTTTACTTGCATAATGTGGTATAATAAGTATGGTGAAATTATGGAGAAGATAATTAATTTTAAAGATAATATAAATAAAGAAGAAATGTTTGAAGTGGCAGAGGCAATAAATAAAGGAAAAATTGTGGTTTTTCCAACTGAAACAGTATATGGAATTGGAGCAAATGCATTTGATAAGGATGCTGTAAATAGAATTTTTATAGCAAAGGGAAGACCAACTGATAACCCACTTATTGTACACGTATGTGATGAAGAAATGTTAAGTGAGGTTGTAGAAAAAATATCAGATGTTGAAAAAAAGATTATAGATAATTTTATGCCAGGACCTATAACTATTATTTTGCCAAAGAAGGGGAGTATACCAGATAACGTAACATGTGGACTTAAAACTGTTGGTATAAGAATGCCAGAAAATATTATTGCAAGAGAACTAATAAAAACATCAGGTGTCCCTATAGCTGCACCTAGTGCTAATATATCTGGTAAACCTAGTGGTACTAATGTTGATGATATACTTGAAGAATTAAAAGATAGAGTTGATTATATTGTAGATGGAGGAGCATGTAATATAGGGGTGGAATCTACTGTTATAAAAGTGGAAAAAGATGTTGTAAATATATTAAGACCTGGAAAAGTTTCGCCAGAAGATTTTGAGAAAATAGGTCTTAAAGTACATATAGATTCTCATATTTTTAGTGATGTAAAAGACGGAGAAAAAGTTGAATCTCCAGGAATGAAACATAGACATTATGCTCCAAATGCAAAGGCTGTTTTGGTTTGTATAAAAAATAAAGAAAAAAGAATATCAAAAATAAAAGAAATAATAGATGAAAAAAAGAATAGTTATAACAATATATATGTTATTGGCTTTGATGAAGACAAAGAATATTTTGAAAATGTACATTATATTTCATATGGTAGTAACTCAGATTTAAATTTAGTATCTAAAAATATTTTTAAAAGCTTGAGAATGCTAGATAATAACAATTGTGATTTTTGTATTATTGAAGGAGTAGAAAAAAAGGGAGTAGGAATAGCTATTGAAAACAGATTACTTAGGGCTTGTGAGTATAATGTTATTAAAGATGAGTAAGTAATTTATTTAAAATGTATAGAATAAGGTAATAATATTTTAGATATTTTTCCTTGACTAAAGTTACTATTTAGTATAATATATTTATATATGTAATTTTAGTATTGGAACGTATTCCACGAATTTAGTTATAGAAATTTTATTACATATATCGGGTAGGATTTTATCCTACCTTTTGTAAAGGGGATAATATGTGGATAGATTATTTTAATGAAATTCAGAAAAAATATACAATGAAACTTTCAAGTAATAAAACATTGGTAATAAGATTAGATGGAAAAGATGTAACTAAAGATGAAAATATTAATTTTTTGTATTCCCATAAAGGAAGCTTTTTATCTGCTTTAAAAGATGCTGCTAAGTATTTCTCTAAAAAATATGGATGTTTTGCTTATTGTGGAACAGATGAGATTAGTTTTATATTAGAAAATCCTAAATTATTATTTGAAGATATTCAGTCTGATACAAGTTATTTTTCCCAAGAAACTATTTCAGTATTTTCAGAGTATTTTTATGATTTTTTCATAAACTCATATAAAGATAGAAAGATATTCTGGCATGCAAAATGTTTTTCAATTCCAACAGAAAAAATAAATAGCTATATTAAGTATAGAGAAAAGATTATTCAAAATGTTATTGTAACCTACTTTCTTAAAAAAAATAACATTAGGAATGTTGGAAATGAAAAATTGAATAAAAGGATTGATATGTGTAAAACATTTTCTGAATATAAATTACTAGAAGATGAAATGCTTGGAAACTTATTCTATAATGGGGATAAGATAGATGTGACAGCATTTATAAATGATAGTGTTAAAGTTATAAATGAAACCGAAGATTTAGAAAATAATAGTACAGATGTAGAATTTGACATAGAGTTTTAGAATATAACGAAACATATATATTATGTGTTGACTTTGCACCTTTAGGGTGATAAAATGGTAAAAAGAATATAAAAAAAGCTAGGATTTAATTAAATAAGTAGGAGTGAATAATATGAGTATTACCAAATTAAAAGCTTTTGTATTAAAAACTCGGATACCGTATGGAGATATACTAAAGGGAGTTATGGAAGTAAAAAAACTTTCTAAAATATTTAATTTCTCAATTCCCCCTTTAAACTTATACAAATATTTAATCGACGATAAAAATATTTTATCTTTTAATGATGTCGATTCTTTGTATATGGATTTAATAGAAAAATTGAATCTTAAGGAAAAACTAAAAGGCATTACAATAAAAAGTGTTATAAATAAAGAGGAATCAAATCTAATAGATATCTGTCTTAATAATTATACAATTAGTTGCAATATTCTTGAGTACATATATTTACATTTACTTAAAAATATTCTGTATGAGTTTTGTTTTACTGGTATATCAAGTTATGAAACAATGGAGGTTATAATTGACATACCCGTAAGTGATATATATAACATATATTTTAATTATGAATCTTTTAGTTTTAATGAAAAAATTGATCTTTTTAAAGAGGAGCTTGCAGTGTGGGCAATGTATAATCATATTGCATTATTACGAAAAGATGATTTTGAAATTGTTGAACTTGAAGATGAAGATATACTTATGGTACAATTTAATATTTCTAATAGGATATAACTATTTATCAAGTGGATTTTTCCACTTGATTTTTTTTTAACTTTGTGTGATAATATATATGTTATATAAATATATAAAATATATGATAATAAAAGGAGTGATTTTATGGTATATATTATAACAGGTGGACCTGCAACAGGAAAAGGAACAAGATCTGATATTTTAGCTAAAGCTTTGGATATTGCTCATATTTCTACAGGTGATATGTTAAGAGAAGTTGCTAAAACAAACGAAGATATAAAAAATAGACTTGCTAAGGGCGAGCTTATATCTGATGAAATAATAACTAATTTACTTAGAGAAAGATTGCAACAAGAAGATTGTAAAAAAGGATTTATTCTTGATGGATATCCAAGAACATTAAGTCAAATTCATTTATTAAATGATTTATTAAATGAACTTGGAAGAAAAATTGATAAAGTTATAGAACTTACAGCACCAGACGAACTAGTATTTAAAAGAATATTAGAAAGAAAACGTTGTGAAAAATGTGGAAAAATGTATGGTATAGATTTTCCACCAAAAGTTGATGATGTATGTGATGATTGTGGAGGACCTCTATTTGTTAGAACTGACGATACAAAAGAGACTCTAAAAGCAAGAATTGATACATATAAAAAGAATTCAAAAGACATTTTAGAGTATTACAAGAATGAAGGCCTTCTAAAAACTGTTGACTCTTCAGCTCATCCTGAAGAAATTGTTAAACAAGCTTTAGAAGATTAATAGAAAGCGTGAATATAGATGATAAGTATAAAAAATGAAAAAGAAATTGAACTTATGAAAGAATCTGCTGTAGCTTTAAAGGCAGCTCTAAAAGCAATTGAAGAAAATATACGCCCAGGAGTTACAACTATGTTTTTAAATGATGTTGCAGAAAAAGCAATGAGAGAGCATGGAGCAATTCCAGCTTTTATTGGTGAAAGATGTCCATATAGAGGTGGAAAAACATATAAATGGGCAATATGTACATCAGTAAATGATGAAATAATACATGGAATACCAAGCGAAAAGGTTGTCTTAAAAGAAGGCGATATTGTTTCAGTTGACCTAGGAACATACAAAAATGGTTGGGCATCTGATGCAGGACGTACATATGCAGTAGGTGAGGTATCTCCAGTTTGTAAAAAATTAATTAAAGTAGCAAAAGATGCTTTTTTTGCTGCATGTGATGTCGCAAAAGAAGGAAATAGAATAGGAGATATTTCAAACGCAGTTCAAACATATGTTGAAAAACATGGATTCTCACTTTTAAGAGAATATCAAGGCCATGGAATTGGTGAACAAATGCATGAAGATCCAGGAGTACCAAATATTGGTAGAAAAGGAACAGGACCTAGACTTCAAGCAGGTATGGCTATTGCTATAGAACCTATGATATGTGAAGGGAAACCTGATGTTTATGTAAAAAGAGATATGTGGACTGTAGCAACTCGCGATAGAAAAATGACAGCATATTATGAAAATACAATTGTAATTACAAAAGATACACCTATGATTTTAACTTTAGACTAAGTAAAAATGTAATAACATATATGAAAAATATATGAAAATTCCTGATACAATAAAATGTATCAGGAATTTTTGTTATATCCATTCTTTGTATTTCTTTATATATATTCTTTTTGCAAAACTTGCTATAATACAGTATATAATGCTTACAGCAAAAATTAGTCCAATATGAATTAATTTCATAGGAACTAGTCCAAGCATTTTTCCAAATCCTGTAAATGGAACGATAAGTCCTACTATCATAAGTATTATAGATGAAGCATATACCATTTTATTTGCATTACTTTGTATAAATGGAATTTTAGATGTACGTATAATATGCATTCCAAAAAGGTTTGAAACTATACTATAACTAAACCAAATTGTTTGAAATAGTGCAGCACTTTTAATTCCAAGAACAAACCATAATATAGCAAATATAATTAAATCAAAACAAGAACTAATTGGTCCCCAAAATAGCATAAAACGTTTTAGATCTTTTACTGAAAGCTTTTTTGGATTTTCAAGAGTTTCTTTGTCAACATTATCAAAAGGTAGTGTCATCTGACCAAAATCATAAATTAGGCCTTCAACTAGTAGTTGTATAGGTGTTTCTGGTAGGAAAGGTAATACCACACCTGCAACTATTACAGATAGAACTTCACCAAAGTTAAAACTTGTTGATAGTTTAATATATTTCATTAGATTAACAAATGTACGTCTTCCTTCTGTAACACCATCTACTAATACTTTTAAATCTTTCTTTAATAAAATTATATCAGCGGTTTCTTTAGCAATATCTACTGCAGTATCAACAGATATTCCAACATCTGAATTTGTAAGAGATGGACTATCATTAATTCCATCACCAATATATCCGACTACATTTCCTGAATCTCTAAGTATTCTTACAATTCTTGCTTTTTGAATAGGAGAAAGTTTAGTAAATACACTAGTTTTCTTTAATAGTCTAAGTATTGCAGTATCAGTCATTTTATCAAGTTTACTTCCAACAACGATGTGACTTGAGTCAATACCTACTTTTTTACAAACACATTTTGTTACATCTGAATTATCACCTGTTAAAATTATAGTTCTAATGCCAGCTTCTTTTAGTGCTTCAATTGATGCTTTAGCCGATTCTTTTGGAGGATCAAGGAAACCTATAAATCCCATTAATACCATATTTTTTTCGTCTGCAACAGAAAAGTTATCTATTTCATTTATATCATTTTTTTGACATACTGCTATAACTCTTAAGCCTTCTTCATTTAATTTTTTAGTCATCTTCCTTATATTGTCTTTTACATCCTTAGTAATAGGAGATACTTTTCCTTTATAATCTATCATAGTGCAAATGTTTAGTATTTCTTCTACAGCACCTTTAGTTATCATCTGTTTTTTCTTAGTATCTTTTACAATTACAGATAAACGTCTGCGAGCAAAATCAAAAGGTATTTCATCTATTTTAGTATAATTCGTAGATAATTCATCTAGTTTAATTTTCTTTGCTCTGTTTATTATAGCTACGTCCATACTATCTTTTAAACCAGTTTGAAAATATGAATTTAGGAATGCATGCTTTAGAATTCTGTCATCTTCTTGACCTTTTATGTCTAAATATCTTTCAAGAACTATTTTTCCATCAGTAAGCGTACCTGTTTTATCTGTACATAAAATATTCATAGCACCAAAGTTTTCTATTGAATCTAATTTTTTTACAATAGTTTTTTTCTTTGACATTCTTACAGCACCTTTAGATAAACTAGAAGATAGTATAACAGGAAGAAGTAGAGGAGTGATTGTAATTGCAATAGCAACTGCAAATGTAAAAGCAGTAATATTTCCATGTTTAAATATATTAAGTGCAAAAACTATTGGAATCATTATTAACATGAATTTTATTAATAACTTACTAATATTTTCGATTTCAACTTGAAATGCATTTTTAGGTTTACCAAGAGTTAATGTATCTGCAATTTTTCCAAAATATGTAGAGTCAGAGATTTTAATTACAATACCCTTACCACTACCAGATATTACATCTGTTCCCATAAAGCATATAGTATCTAAATCAGAAATTGTATCTAACTGCTCTTTTGAAAGTTCAGATATACTATTTTTCTTTACACTATCAGACTCTCCTGTAAGAGAAGATTGATTTACAAACAAATCTTTTGACTCAATTATTCTTAAATCTGCTGGTATCATTGTTCCAGAGGATAATAGCACAGTATCGCCAAGAGTTACCTTGTTTACTGGAATTTTTACTTCTTTTCCATTACGAAGTACAGTTACTGTAGTCGCAACCATTTGCTTTAATTTTTCTGCAGCTTTATTTGAACGAAATTCTTCAAAAAAGTCAAGTAAAGTACTTGCAAAAACAAGAATTAGTATAACTATTATATTTGCATAGCTTGGAGGGTTTGATAAATATACATCAGTATATAACAGTATACATATTATTCCAAGCAAAATACAGTTAAATGGTGCAAACAAACTTCTTAAGAAATAATTATACCATTTTTTAGGCTTTGATTTTTTAATTTCATTTAAACCTAGATTTTGAATTCTAGAATTTGCTTCTTTGCTTGAAAGGCCTTTTTCACTTACTTTATATTTTTTTATAAAGTCTTCCTTAGAAATAGAACAGTCTTCCTTGTATGAAGCAATTATATTTGTTTCATTTTTTTGGTTTTTCAATTTTATTCATCTCCATTTTTTAATATAAATTTCCTTTTTTGTTATACCACTTTTAGAAAAAATATACAATAGAATTTTTTAATATATTATATAATTATATAACTACTTGAATTTTTTATAACAGAGTAGTATAATAAGTATGAAAAGTATAACTAGTTATACAAAAGGAGGAGCTATGGAAAAAGATAAATATGTGGGAATTTGTAAAGTTGGAGAAAAGGGACAAATTGTAATTCCTAAAGAAGCAAGGGATATGTTTAATATAAAACCGGGAGATTCTATAATTGTACTTTGTGATAAAGCTCAAGGAATTGCACTAGTAAAGTCAGATGTAATTGAAGATTTATCAAGTAAAATATTTCCAAAAGGAGATGATTAAGTATGTATTCAATTGAAATATCAAATCTAACAAAAAAGTTTAAAGAGAAAATTGCAGTAAATAACATTAGTTTGAAGATTAAAGAGGGAGAATTATTTGCACTACTCGGAACAAATGGAGCAGGAAAGACTACTACAATAAAAATGTTATCAACTTTAATTTTACCTACAAGTGGTGAGGTTAAAATTAATGGTTTGGATGTTATAAAAGATAGACAAAAAGTAAAAGAAATTTTAAATGTTTCACCACAAGAAACAGCTATTGCACCTAACTTATCTGTAAGAGAAAATCTTGAATTTATGGCAGGAGTATATCAGATAAAAAACAAAGAAGAAAAAATAAAAGAATTAATTTCTATGTTTAAATTAGATGATGTTTTAAACCAAAAAGCAAAAACTTTATCTGGTGGCTGGCAAAGAAAAGTATCAATTGCTATGGCATTAATAAATGATCCTAAAATATTATTTTTAGATGAGCCAACGCTTGGACTTGATGTTATTGCAAGAAAAGAATTATGGAGTGTTATAGAAAAACAAAAAAATAAAATGACTATTATACTTACAACACATTATATGGAAGAAGCAGAGAGTTTATCTGATAGAGTTGGAATTATGGCAAGTGGAAATTTAATCGATGTCGGTACTCCAGAAGAATTAATCAAAAAATCTGGCGAGAAAAACTTTGAAGACGCTTTTGTAAAAATTGCAACAGGAGGTGAGTTATAGTGAGAACACTAAACTTTGCAAAGAGAAATTTTAAGGAAATTATACGAGATCCTTTAAGTATAATTTTTGCTGTAATTTTACCACTTTTTTTACTATTTATATTTCAACAATTTGATATTCCTACTGACAATTATAAAATTGAGAATTTTACACCAGGAATTATAATATTTAGTTTTTCTTTTATAACTTTGTTTACAGCAATGTTGATATCTAAAGATAGAAGTACTTCGCTTTTAATTAGACTTGGAATCAGTCCAATGAAACCAATGGATTATATATTTGGATATATAATTTCTATTATTCCGATAATAATAATTCAAAATATTTTATTCTTTATACTTGCAATTATTTTAGGACTTAATTTTAGTATAAATATTATATGGGCAGCTTTAATTTCAATTGTAATTGCCGTTTTGTTTATAGCTATAGGTATATTAATAGGAAGTATATTTAGTGAAAAAGCTTCATCTGGCATATCAAGTATAGTTGTTCAGCTTGTATGCTTTACAAGTGGAATGTATTTTTCAAAAGATATGTTAGGAGATGTTTTCTCAAAGGTATGTGATTACTTACCTTTTGATAGTTGTGTAACTATTATAAAAGGAGTAATGAATAATAAACTAGATTTGATAAGTTTAAGAAATATTGTAGTGCTTATAGTATACCTTTTAGTTACTTTGGTTGTTTCTATAATAGTATTTAGAAAGAAAATGATAAGTGATAATAAATAGGGCGTAATATATATAAATTTAAAATTTATTAGAAGAGAATAGATGAAAAAATCTATTCTTTTTTCTATAATACCAAAAAGTAGTGTCTTAAATATAATTTTTAAATAAATTTATTATATGCAATTTGATTTTACTATAGTAAAATTTGTCGTTTTATTGTATAATCTTAATAGATTTGATTGTGACTATATGAGAAAAAAGTAAAGTATAATTTAAGAAATGAGATTATATATTTGGATTTAGTAATAAATTCAACTAGCACATTTTGAGGTGTTGAGGTAAAATGATGTAATATTAAAGCAGACGTTACGGAAAAAACAAATATAAATATATAAGGGATTATTAAGAAATTAGGGGTAAATAAAATATGAAAAAGTGTAATAAAATTGTAATTTTTGATTGGGGTGGAGTGATTGAAAACAATAATCAATCTTATTATAATATTAGTAAAGCAATTATAGATATTATGAGAAAATATAAATGTAAATTAACAGATCAGGAGATACTAGAAGTTTGCACCAATGGAGGAAAATTGTTTAATACATTTATTGATGATGATGAACAAACAACTATAGATTGGTTTAATGAGATAAAAGGTAAGTTAAATATAGATTGCAATTATGATGAATATAAAAATGCATATTATGAATATGGTAAAAAAATACCATATCATAAAGATGTTGTTAAATTTGCCCATAGTTTAAGAGATAAATGCTATATTGCCATGTTTTCAAGTTTAGTAAAACTTGATGAAGCAAGAATTAATGAACAAGTAAATTTATCTTTATTTGATTATATTTTTTTAACATATAAAATGGGATTTGCTAAACCTGATTCAAAGGCTTATGAATATATAGAAAAAAATAATATATTTATTAATTAATTAATAGTAGTTAAATGAATTTATATACAAAATTTATAGTTTAATATTATATAATAAGCATTTTTATTTTAAAATATAACTGGTGTAAACAGGTGCTATTATTGTCATATCTGATAGAGCTAATTGAACAATAAGAGCAATACATTATTTTGTATTTTAAATGGTAATTTATATTTACTTAAAATTTAATAAAAAATGGGAGTGGACATGTTATGAATATAGGTATAGACATAGATGGTGTTTTAACTAATGATGATGATTATATTTTAGATTTTACTAGCAAATACTGTTATGAGAACAATTTAAATGGATTTGATAATGCTAATTTGTATGAGTATAGAAAATTAAACTGGGATAAAAAAACAATTAATAGTTATAGAGAGGAATATTTTTTAAATTATGTAAAAAATGAACCAGCTAGAAAATTTGCAAGTGAAGTTATACAAAAATTAAGAGCAGATGGAAATAAAATTTTTATTATATCTGCACGACATAAAACAGCTGAAAATGGGACAATAAATGGAGAAAGTGTAAAAGAGTGTACTTTAAATTGGCTATTACAAAACAATATAGAATATGATAAAATTATATTTACAAAGCCACCTAAGATAAAGGAAATTCTAGAAAATAAGATAGATGTAATGATTGAAGATTCACCAACAACCATTGATGAACTGGTAAAAGTAGTGAAAGTATTATATTATGATACAAGATATAATAGAGATATAAATCATGACAATATTACCAGAGTGTATAGTTGGTATGATATTTATATGAAAATAAAGTCAATAAAGTAATTTAAGGAGTAACAATGAAGGAATATTTTTATAAAAGAGAATATAAATATATGTATGCTAGCATATTTTTTTACAACTTTGCCAATGCTTTAATTGAAACTTTTGGGACAGTTATGCTATATCAAGCAGGTCTGCCAATATATATGATTTTATTAATATATGGTATGAGGTTTCTTATTACAGGATTGATAACACCATTATTTGTAACAATATCAAATAAGATTGGAGTGGCAAAATGCGTATTAATTTCAAATATATTTAGTATTATAAATTCTTATTTTATGCTAAATAGTGAGAATTTATATTCTAATATAATAATTTTTATAATAGCAATGGGATTAATGGGACTTTCAAATCCATCATCTGACTCACTTTCTAATAAGTATGTAGAGAGTAAACATAGAGGAAGATTTAATAGTATATATTTTATAAGTAAAATATTAGGAATAGTTTTGGCTAGTGTTTTAGTAGCGTGGGGAATAATAAGTAATAATAAGGTTGCGTTATTGAGTATAATTACTATTTTCTATATATTACAATATATTGTAATTTTACAAATTGATTATAAACCAGAAAAGAAAACTAATACACTTAAGTCTAGTATTAAATATTTATTACATAGTAAAAGTAAATATAAAATTATATATGCATTAAGGGCAAACCACATAATAGAAAGATTATTTGTTCCACTATATTTATATATATCTTTAAAAGATTTTAAAGCATTTTCTGTTGTAGTTGTAATATCATTACTATTTCAAATAATTACAGTTACACTAATTGGAAAATATACTGATAAAAATATAAAAAAGGCTAATACCCTAGTATCTTTAATAAGGTTAATTATAACTTCAATTTACCTTTTTGCAAAAAATAAATTTGTAATTTCTGTAAATAAAACAGTTAGTGATAACTTAGAAAAAGTTTACGAAACATCAATACAAACTTCTATACAAAATATGATTAAAGAGTCAAAAGAAGATCATGATTTATTATCTGCGGTAGGTCAAATGAGTTTATGTTTTGCAGAGGTTGTGATATTTGCAATTTTATCTATAATTTCAAAATATATTGGAGAAGACATTTTTTATTTGATATTTTTATTATCAATAATATCTACTGCTGTAATAAATTTTCAAATAATAAAAGAAGAGAAGAATTAAATTATTAATTAAAAATACAGAATTTGCTTTAAAAAATAATAAAAATTATATATTAGAAATTGATACTATTACTAATATTGCTCTAATAATCAAAAGTTAATCTTATTATTTTTCTATACAAAAATGTAGTATTTGAATTAAAAATAGAGATAAATACTTTAAAAGATAAATTAGAAAAAATCAGAACTATGTAATTATTTAATTGACCAGTTTTATAATGATGGATATCATGGAATACAAGAAAGTCGTACTATTTGGAATATAGTGGTAGTAGCATATATGATAAACAGAAAATGGTTTATAAAAAAGGAAATAAATTGTCAAAATATAAAACAAGATATTTCTTATGAACCCACTACAAATAAACATAATATAATCATTGTAACAAAATTTAATAGAAACAAAATATATAAAGATTTGTTTCAAAAGTTGGGAGAATAATTAATATGAATTATAATGAAATGAAACAAGCTGTAAAATTATTAAGTAAAGAATGGAATTTAGGAAAAAAAGAAGCAGAGGCAGATAATGATATATGTGCTTGGATATATTTGTTTGATATTTTAGGAGAAAGTGAAACAATAATAAAATATAAGGATGGGAACAGACTTGTAGGATTTTGTGGTTATTCTAAAAATTCTTCAACTAAATATAAATTACGTAAGAAATTTTATAAATTTATTAAAAATAGGTTATATAAAAGTAAAAGTATCAAAAATTTAAAAGCATTTAAACAGTATGAAACAAATTATAATTATACTCCTAAAAATTTAGAAAATTATTTTGACGGAGAGGTTTCTATATTAATAGTAGATAAAGATTATAGAAAAAGAAGGATAGGAAAAAAGTTATTATTAGATGTTTTTAAACTTGCTAAAGATGATAATATGGTAAACCTTCAAATAGTAACTGATGAATCATGTAACTATAAATTTTATGAAAATTTAGGTTGTAAAAAAATATATGAAACAGTTATAAAAAACAAAGAATCAAACAAATTAGGAAATGCATATCAAGAAAAAGCATTTATATATGAAAAAAAGTTATAGAGATAGATAATTTATGAAAATAACAAATGAAAAACAAGAAAAAAGATAATGCTATAATTATACTTTGCACAATATTTTTCCTTATTCTTGCAATATTCCGAGGATATTTTTAGCATCTGCTATTATGAAAAAATTAGACCGTGAATATGATATGTTCTACGACCTTCAAAAAAAGAAATTCTGAAGTCATTTAAATTTCAAATTACATTTAAAGATTATTACTATCCCCTCAACAAAATAATCCGTATCTACTTCAAAAAATATCAAAATATGTTATTATTATATTGTTGAAAATATATAAAGAGAGGAAATTAAATGGCAAGTTTAGCAATCCATTTAGCTGTCGCTAAAAAATATTTTGAAAAAACAATATATCAAATTATGGAAAATTTATAGCTGGTAGCTTGTATACAGATGCTTCAGCTAACAAAGATCAAACTCATTATACTGATATTAATAGAGAAAATATAATTTTCAATCTATCAGTTTATTATAACAGATATAATACTTAAAAAATTATATTATTAGAAATGTTATAATAGAAAGATGATTACATTTCAATTTTGTAATCATCTTTTTCTTAGGATGCTTTCTTTGTAAGATACAAAAAAAGCAATATTTCGATTGATTCTATATATCAAGTCAAAATTAAATAGTTCGAACAGATTCGTCAATGGAGCAGTTAAATAACAAATCACAAACTAAGTTCTCTTTCTATAAATATTATATAACAATTAATATATTCTTTCATAGTTTTAGTAAAAATTATAAAAAATGGAATAAGACAGTTTTTTTGGAATATAATATTGATAAAATTCATTTTTTTGTCTTGACGATTGGTATAAATATCAATAAATTTATTAAAGTATATCATATTTTTAATTAAATACAATACATTGTTTTAAAAAAATTTTATAATATTGTTATATAAAAAAGTAGCCCCTATATAGAGGCTACTTTTGGTCAGATTTTACATTTTTCTAAAACAATTCTCAACATTGTTGGATATCCATTCTTAAAGTCAACTTCTTCAAATCTAACAAGTTCTAGATGTTTTGAAAATGTATTAATATATGTTGTTAAACGTCTATGATAATAAGTTAATTCCGCTTGATGTTGTAAACCATTTTTTATTTGGAATGGTATTTTATAAAACCTTTCTAAATTATAATTAAATGGCTCTGCCAAAGTAATCTTACCTCTAGCGACCTTATCAGACAACCAAAAAGCTGGATGCGGAATGGTTATAAGTACAATACCTTTATTTTTTAGTATAATACCTGTTTTCCGAATTGTTTGTTCTAATTCCCGAAGGTTGTGAAGTACCATATTATATACTACAACATCAAACTTCTTATTCTCATCGAAATCTACTACGTCCTGTTGAGTAAATTTCAAGTAAAAATGAGATTTGGCACAAACAATAGCAGATTCAGAAATATCGATTCCTTCTACTTTTGCTTCTACAAATTTTTTTGCAATACTTGCAGTCAAATAACCACAACCACAGCCAACATCCAAAATATTAATATTTTTTCCACTTTTTTTGAGATAATCTGAAATATTTCCATAAATAAATGGTTCTAAGACATTTTTGAATGTAGTGTCGATTCCTTTAGTCAGCTCATCAAGCCGATTTTCATAGTCATATTGATTATCCATTAGATTTCACCTCTATATTTTTAATAAAAATATGATAGTCAGCTAGCATTTGACTATCGCTAACTCTTCCAACCTTTTTTACATACTATATTCTAGCATAAACTCTTATAAAATTCAATCTTCTATTTGATATTTTAGTGAACGATTTTATTTCCTTCGTTCACTTACTAAAACCTCCTAACAAAAAAGGGACATCATAGCACAAAATAATACTAATGACATCTCTTAAATAATTCTATTTTTAAATACAATTTTTTTAAACCATATATAATTATCTTCTATAAACTTAAATATTTACATAGGGAATTATATTCTGATAATTTAATCTTTTTAGATAAATTAGAAATATAAACATCTTTTGAATAATTTAAAACTAACAAAGTAATATTTTTAATAATTACTTTATGTGGTTAAATATATGAGAGATTAGTCTTTTCCATTTTTTTAATACAGCCTTTAAAAGTAGAGGTTACTTTAGAAAATTCACATATAAATTCAAGTCTTTGTTTTAAACTTTTATCAAATTGTATTTCATATTTAATTATCTTCATTACAGACACTATCCTTTCTAGGATAATTTTTGTATCGATTTTTCCTATTAGTCCGAATAGAAACGTCGTCGGAGCCTTAACTATACACGTATGCAAAATAAAACTATAAGATTTGATTAAGTCTCTTTGATGAAATTAATATATATAATATATATATATATATATATTTCAATAGTACTATGGTAATTTTTGTCGTTTTATTGTATAATTTTATTAGAATTAATCAAATGAAATTATAGTTTTAAAGGTAGGAATAATGAAAAAAGTATTTAAAGTAACAATGTGGCAAACTAAAAAATATATTTTAGGTATATTAATATGTAGTCTATTATCGTCGTTTTTAACAATTTATTTAACAAAATTTATTTCGTTTGTAATTGATGGTGTGATAATGCAAAAGAGTGAACTACCAAAGTACATTACAAACTTTTTTTATGATGATACTATATATTCTAAATTGATAATATTAACTATATTTATGTTAATAATTATTTTTACAATTTCAATATCTAATTATATTAAAAATATGTTTAATACAAATTTTAAATTGAAAATGAATAAAAATTTAAAAGAAGAAATATTAGATCATACAACCTATTTAGAATATAGTGAGTATATATCATATGGTAAGAATCAAATACTCCAAAGAGTAAGTTCAGATGCTGATAATTTTGTTAATTTTATTACTAGCAAATATAATTTGGTAGTAGATTCCATTTTTATTTTTACTTTTTCAATGATAGAAATACTAAATTTAAATCTAATAGTAAGTATTACAATTGCTGTCATATTATTTATAATAATAATTATGTCTATAATATATTTCAAATTAACTAAGAAAATTGTTAGAAGAAATGTTGATTTGCATGAAAATTTAATACAAAAAACTATGAATGCGATTTATCAACCTAAAATGATAAAAATATTTAATAGACAAGAAAAAGAAATTGCTGATTTTAATAATGTTAGTGATGAATACAGAAAAAATGATAAGAAGTTGATAGATTATCTTATCTATTATGAATTAATTGGTACAGGTATAAGAAAATTTAAAGATCCAGTAATATTTTTGATGGGTGGATTACTTATAATTAATGGTAAATTAAATATTGGACAATTAATGGTATTAATGACATATTCAAGTAATCTTTTAGAATATGCTGTTCAACTTATTTATGCAGTCGAAGGGATAAATAATTTTTTGATCCCTGCTAAAAGAATAGATATTTTTCTAGCATTAAGAAAAGAAAATGGTAAAATATCTGATACAAGTTTAAAAGATATTAGTATTGAATTCAAAAATGTTACTATACAACTAAATAATACTATAATTTTGGATAATGTTTCTTTCAAAATTGAAAAAGGACAAACAGTATATTTAGTTGGAGATAATGGTAGTGGAAAAAGTTTAATAGTTAGAACATTACTTGGATTTATACCTTACGAAGGCCAGATATTGTTAGGAAATAATGATATTAAGAATATTGATAATAAAATATTAAGAAACAAATTAGGTGTTATATTTCAAGAACCATTTATATTTTCTGATACTGTTAGAAATAACATAGATATTTTTAATAATTATAAACAAATTGAAAAAATTAGAACTATAGCAAATATTTGTGAAATAGATGATGAAATAATTCAATTTCCAAATGGATATAACGAAATAATTGGAGAAAGAGGAATAACGTTAAGTGGTGGCCAAAGACAAAGAATATCAATTGCAAGAGTTCTATTACAAAATAAAAGTATAATGATTTTTGATGATGTATTAAGCAAAGTCGATAATAAAACAAAAACTAAAATCATCAATAACTTAAATAAATTTAATAGTGATATGATAAAGATATATATAACTCAAGATTTAGCAAACATTCCAAATAAAGCAACGGTATTTTTTATAGATAATAAAAAAATTATTTGTGATAGTCAAGAGAAATTAAAAATAAAAAATGAAAATTATAGTAAACTGATAGATATATGTAACAATATAGTAGGAGAATCATATGAATAGATTTGAAGAAATGTTTAAATACGGAAATTTTCAAAAAAGAATTGTTATAACGTTTATAGAGTATATGATAACATCAATTATTTGGATAATAATTGATCAATATATGACTTATTCTTTATTTGATGATGCAATTGCAAAAGAGAATATAAAATTAGTAATATTTTTATCGATATTAATGATTGTAAAAATAATAACTAATATTGCTGAAGGGATCTTAAACTGTATTCTTAGACATCATTTACAGAGAGATTTTTCTCATTATGCAAGAAATGATATTTATAAGAAAATTATAAATTCTAAAGTAGAATTTTTTGATAAAAGTAATACTGGAGAATTGGTTGAATTAGTAATGAATGATTCTGGTAATTTTTCGACGTTCTTTACACAATATGGACTTCAAACCTCTTCTTATTTGGTAAAAACTATTACTTACTTGATTATATTATTATTTGTAGATTTAAAATTAGCAGCAATATTAGCTATCAGTTATGTTATTGCTAATGGTGCTTTAATCGTTTCTAATAAAAAAACATTTTCTATAATAAATGAAATCAGAAAGTTAAATATCTCAATTACAAAATGGATTACTGAACAGATAAATGGATATGAAATTATAAAATCAATGCAATTTGAAGAGAAAAGATTAGATAAAATGAAAGAACTTATAGATACATATAATACTGAATCTAGCAAATTAGATAAAATTGTAAGAAAATATATATTTATATATGATTTCTTTTCGTTATTAACTACTTTGTTTGTTGTTTGGATAGGCGGATTAGATATATTAAGTGGTGTTATTACTTATGGAGCATTAATGATATTTGTTAATGGCACTTCTACAATAAAACATTTTTTAGATGTATTTATAAGAAGCGTAAATTCTCTAAATAGTTCTTATATATCTTTTGTAAAAATATTGAAGTTTAATAATGACTTTTTGCCTGAAAATGATTGTGGTAAACTTAGTTTAAAAAAAATAAATAATATTCAAATAGAAAATTTAAATTTTTCATATAATGAAAATAAACAAATATTAAATAATATAAATATTGAAGTTGGTTCAAATGATAAAATAGCAATAATCGGAAAAACTGGTAGTGGCAAAACAACTCTTGTAAATTTATTATGCAGATTCTATGAGTTGAAAGATGGTACAATAAAAATAAATGGTCAGGATTATAAAAAATATAAATTATCTGATTTAAGGGAACAAATTGGATATGTAATGCAAGATGTAGTTATATTTGAAGGAAATGTTTTTGAAAACATAAATTATGCAAATAAAAAAGTTAGTGAAGAAGAAATTATTAATATATGCAAAAAATTAAATTTGCATAATAAAATTATAAGTATTGAAAAAGGATATAAAACTAACTTAAATAAAAATAAAGATTTACTATCACAAGGTGAAAAACAAATGATTAATTTTGCACGCATATTAGTAGAAAATCCAAGTGTGATTATTTTAGATGAAGTTACCTCTTCGTTAAGTTATGAGAATGAGGAATTGATAAAAAATGCTATAAATGAAATAATAAAAGGACGAATTTGTATTATAATTGCTCATAGATTATCAACAATTAAAAGTTGTGATAAAATTTTGCTAATGAAAAATGGTAGAATAATTGAAGAAGGCAATCATACCGAATTGATCGAACGTAAAGGCGAATATTATGAATTAATTCATTCGTAAAAGTAAAGAGACAATGCTTAGCTGGCATTGTCTTTATCTATTGTTATTAGAGAAAACCACATGCTATGCGAGTGGTTCAGGAAAGCTTTTAGCGTTGAGCATAGTAATAGAAAAAAATATCTCCTTGTTATATAATTCAAAAGGTTCGACATTCAAATAAATTATATAGAAGGAGATGATTGTATGAAAAAATCATACATAGAAAGTTTACCATATACAACATGGGAATGCAAGTATCATATAGTATTTGCACCAAAATTTAGAATACAGGAAATATATGAAAGTTTAAAATGGGAGATAGGATTAATAATAAGGGAATTATGTGCAAGAAAAGAAGTGGTTATATTAGAAGCAGAAGCATGCAAAGATCATATACATTTATTAGTTAGCATACCTCCCAAAATAAGTGTTTCAAGTTTTATGGGATATTTAAAAGGAAAATAAGTACCTCTTGAGAGGTGGCTCACTTTAGTCCCTTATAGGGCTCAAATAAAAGCCATGTGTATTATACGTGGATTTTTATTGAATTTGCAAGACCAATTAATTTTGGCTTTGAATTCATCACTCATATTGATTTAATCATTAACGTCACATTGATGCGACGATTTTATCTTATGGAGCGGTTAGCAGGCAGCTTACGAACCATAACGCTCTCTTTCTAAAAATATTATATATGAATTTTTATTAAAATTCAATGAGAGGATGGAAAATTTTGTCGCTTTATAGTATAATAATACACGTTATTATTTTTATACAGTGGGTGATAGTAATATGCGTTCAAAAGGAAAACCAATTATTGGTATTGTTTTAAAACATTTTTTAAAAGAGGAAGTAAGACCTAATATGTTTGTACGAGATGAAATAAAACAATCAATTTTCGATAACGGTGGTATAGCAATTGGAATAATCTTACCAAAAGATGAAAGAATTGATGTTGAAGATAATGGATATATTGATGGTTTAGAGTCCCCTGATAAAACCTTCTACATGGCATTTAGATTTCATCCTGAAAGTTTATACAAAACAGATGAAAATCACAATAAAATCTTTAAAGAATTTGTAAAGATATGTAAGAGGATAAAAAATGAAGCAAAGAATTAATAGAAATATTTTTAAAACATTTTTATTTGTTTTGCCATATATATTGGTTGAATTTACAAATACATTATTAGTTATTATAGATAAATCTATGTCTAATTCTATAGGGAAAACTGCAATAATTGTATTTTCTTCTTTTGTTACTTTAAATTGGGCAATTAATACTATTCAAGCTTGTATAGGTAATGCACATGCAATAGTATTATCTAGAGATAAAGATAATTCTAAGAAGGTAAATAGTTCAGCAATGTTAATAGAATTAATTAGTTCATTAGTTATTGCTATATTAATTTTTAATTTTTCAAATCAAATAACATATGTTTATAATTTAGAAAGTGATGCAAGAAGAATATTAACTATAATACTAAAATTAAAAGCAATTCAATTGCCATTATTGGCAATAGGGTATGTTCCTAAAAATATATTGAAAATTGATAATAAAACAAATAAAATTTGGATTGCAATAGTTATTTCGTCTTTAATAAATATAACAGGAGATTATATAAGTATAAAATTGGGATATAATGAAATTGGAATATATGTAGCAACAATAATCTCTCAACTTGTAAATACTATATTGTTATTATTATTTTCTAAATATAAATGGTATAGAAGCAGTTTATATTATATAAAACAAATACTATATTTTGCAAAAGATTTAATATTTAATAAAATTATTCAAAGAATAGTTAATATATATTATACAAATGTAGCAAGTTCTTTTGGTACTAATATTTATGCTATTCATTGTGTATGTGGAACGATAGTTGATACTTTGTGTGAAGTAATCGAAGGATACTATTCTGGACTTTTAGTTCAATATTCAAATGATATTGAAAACAAAACAAATAATTTACTAAAAAAAGTGGATACTGTCGAGTTATATGGAAATATTTTGGCAATTGCATTTATTCCAATATTTATATATCCATTGTGGCTAATCCTTGGAAATAAAATTCCTTGGGAAAATTGTAATCCATACATATGGATATATTCAATTGAATTCATAGCTGATGTGGCTGGATGCAATTATAGAGCATATTTATCAGCTAATAAAAATACTAAGGCAATTAGAATGATGGCTTTTATAGGTGGAATTTGCGTAAGAGTTCCTTTATGTTATTTAATTCAAAAATATAATATTGGATTAATTGGACTTGCCTTTTGTTTGCGGTATTGATAGAATAATAAGAGCAATATATTTAAGATTATATATAAAATTTAATAAAACAAAATTATTTGTATAAAAATATATAAATGGTTTAGAAATTTCCATGTAAGAAGAATTTATGCAGGAGTATAAATTCAGTGCGTGCCATACAAAACTTTAATACAAAATTTGAAAGATATAAATAAAAACTTACGAACTTTTAAGTCCGTAAGTTTTTTCAAATGGAGCGATAACTTTACTTATATTCAAAATTTTATACTCCAAAGATTGATTAAATCAATTAAATAAATTATAGTAAATATAAAATTTATTACAATACTTTTGAAAGAAAATTTTCATATAATATATAAAAAAAGACAGAAATATGATAAAATCAAATTATAATAGGAGGTGAAATTATGTGGATTTACATTATCATTACAATTATCGTTTTAATTGTTATTTATGCTTTAGCTATATATAATAGTTTTGTGCAATTAAATAATAAAGTAAAAGAGGCTTTTTCTACTATGGATGTTTATCTAAAGAAAAGATGGGATTTAATTCCAAATATTGTTGAAACTGTTAAAGGTTATGCTAAGCACGAAAAAGCTACTTTAAAAGAAGTTGTAGAATTGAGAAATAGTGCTTATGAAAAAATGTCTGACGAAGAGAAAATTAAGACAAATAAACAATTATCTAGTGGTATTAATAAAATTATGGCCTTAGCAGAAGCATATCCAGAATTAAAAGCAAATGAAAATTTTAAAGATTTAAGCAATCAACTAACAAAAATTGAAGATGATATTGCTAATTCAAGAAAATACTACAACGGTGTTGTTAGAATTTATAATAATAAAGTTGAAATGTTTCCAAGTAATATTTTTGCAGGATTGTTTGGTTACAAATCAAAAGCAATGTTTGAAGCAAGTGCAAATGAAAGAGAAAATGTAAAAGTTGAATTATAGTTTATGGAGGTTACGATGAAAAGAATTATTAAGAGACTTGTCTTATTTGTTGTAATTTCACTATCTCTAGTATTTGTTTATCCTTCAAATACTTATGCACTAACTGACCAAACATCTTATGTAAGTATTTATAATACACAAAATTTAGAAGTCGGAAGTTTATCTTTCTCAAGCATTTCCTTTAGGGATTATTCTTCTACTTCTACTCAAGCATTTGGATTAACGGGTGTAGTTACTAATATTTCTAAAGATACTATTAGTTATACTTCGACAGCTTATTATTATGATTCAAACTATAATTTAATAGCGCAAGGGTATAATTCAGGTACTGCAATTTCAGGAACTAGTAATTTTAATCAAATGTCTAATTTAAGTATTTTAGGGGAACATAGTATTAGTGAAATATATTATTATCGTTTATCAATTAATATAACTGACACTATTAATTCATCAAGTCTAACACCTAGTAAAAATTATCAATATAGGTCTTACGATTATGTTATCGATAAGTATGATATTAATATTATTGTTAATGAAAATAATACTTTTGATATAACTGAAACAATTACAGCATATTTCAATGTTTCAAAACATGGAATATTGAGAACTATTCCATTAAAAAATACAATTACAAGATTAGATGGTACAACATCAACTAACCGTACTCAAGTGACAAATGTTAGTGTTGATAATGAATATACGACATCTAGAGAAAATGGTAATTATAAATTAAAAATTGGGTCTGCGAATCGCACGTTAACTGGTGAGCAAAAATATGTCATTAAATATACATATAATTTAGGAGAAGATCCTGCGAAAAATTATGATGAATTATATTATAATATAATTGGAAATGAGTGGGATACAGTCATTGGTAATATAACTTTTTCAATTACCATGCCTAAGGACTTTGATTCCAGTAAATTAGGCTTTTCATCAGGAAATATAGGTTCAACAGATAATAGTAAAGTTAATTATAATGTTAGTGGAAACAAAATAACAGGAAGCTATAATGGTATTCTTGGTGTTGGACAAGCACTAACTGTTAGATGTGAATTGCCTGAAGGATATTTTGTAGGTGCAGGGCTAATTATAAATATAATGGATTATATTATGTTCTTAATTCCTATTATATTTTTAGCAATAGCAACATTATTGTGGTATAAATTTGGTCGTGATGATCAAGTTGTAGAAACGGTTGAGTTTTATCCACCGCAAGGTTTAAATAGTTTAGATGTTGGTTTTTTATATAAAGGTAAAGCTGAAAATAAAGATATAACATCATTATTGATATTTTTAGCAAATAAGGGATATCTTGAAATTAATAACAAAAAAATTGATTTAAATTCTGAAAAGATAAATTTAAATCAAGATTCAAAAAATAGTGCTAATCAAAAAATAATTGAATTGCAAAACAAAATAAATGAAGAAAGAATAAATAATCCAAATTCTAAAAAAATTAAGTATTATGAAAATATGTTAGATATTTATAAAAATATTGATAATCCAATTGATTATGAACAATATGGACTAAAATCTTCAATTAATGGTCTAAATAGAGAAAATAAGTTTTTAATAAGAAAATTAAAAGATTATGATGGAACAAATGTAAATGAGCAATGGTTTATGGATGGATTGTTTGAGTATGATAGAACAGAAGTTACAGATAAAATGCTATACAATAATTTCTATATAACAAATAATAGAATATTGCATAATGTTAACAACAAACAAAATATGGATAAAATATTTGAAAAATCTGCTACAAGCAAAAAATTTCTAATTATTTTAATGATAATTGCTACCTATTGTTTGATTACAATACCGTCAATACTTAATTATGGCCAACCTGAAACGTTATTTTTTGCATTACTATTTCCAGGTATTGGTTTTTCGGTATTATTTGGAATGCTATTTGGTAAGACACCTATTCCGGTTAAAATATTTGGTTTAATTTGGGGATTGGGATTTGGTGGAATGCCTTGGACATTTATGGTATTACCCGCAATAACTCAAGATATATCATATCTAATTGGTTATGTCGTAGGAATAATATGTGTGTTAGGAATGATATTGTGTCTAGTGTATCTTCCAAAAAGAACAAAGTATGGTAATGAAATGCTAGGAAAATTAAGGGGATTTAAAAACTTTCTAGAAACTGTAGAAAAAGAAAGATTAGAAGCATTAGTTATGCAAAATCCAAATTATTTTTATGATATTCTACCATATACTTATGTTTTAGGTGTATCTGATAAGTGGATTAAAAAATTTGAATCAATATCATTACAAGCCCCATCTTGGTATGATAGTTCTAATGGTTTTGATGTTTCTTCTTTTGGAACATTTATGAATTCTACTATGCTTTCTGCTCAAAGTGCTATGTCGTCAAGTCCATCTAGTTCTTCTGGTGGATCCTCAAGTGGCGGTGGTGGCTCTTCTGGTGGAGGTTCGTCTGGAGGCGGCTCTGGCGGTGGCGGTGGCGGCTCTTGGTAAGATAATAACATTAAAAAAGACAAGTCTGATGGTGTATTATATAGTGTGTAAATTTTAAAAATAATAAAATTTATGCACTATATTTTTGTTGTTATTAGAGAAAACCACATGCTATGCATGTGGTTCAGAAAAGCTTTTAGCGTTGAGCAGAGTAATAGAAAAAAATATCTCCTTGTGATATAATTTAAAAGGTTCGACAGCCAAATAAATTATATAGAAGGAGATGATCGTATGAAAAAATCATACACAGAAAGTTTATCACATACAACATGGGAATGCAAGTTTCATATAGTATTTGCGCCAAAATTTAGAAGACAGGAAATATATGGAAGTTTAAAACAAGAGATAGGATTAATAATAAGAGAATTATGTGCAAGAAAAGAAGTGGTTATATTAGAAGCAGAAGCATGCAAGGATCATATACATTTATTAGTTAGCATACCTCCCAAAATAAGTGTTTCGAATTTTATGGGATATTTAAAAGGAAAAAGTAGCTTAATAATATTTGAAAGACATGCAAACCTAAAATATAAATATGGAAATCGTGTTTTCTGGGCAAAAGGATATTTTGTAAGTACAGTAGGAAAGAACAAAAAAATGATAGCAGAATATATATAAGGAACTAATTAAAAGAAGACATGATATCAGATCAGATGACGATAAAAGAATATATACCAATCGATTTTGGTTTTGAGTTCATCACTCATATTGATTTTCTTCTTAATTGTTTTAGTCATATCACATTACACCTTTATTTGCAATAACGCACAAAAAAATCAACTATTACTAGTTGACTTAAATCTAACGTCACATTGGTGCGACGATTTTATCTTATGGAGCGGGTGATGAGAATCGAACTCACACAGCCAGCTTGGAAGGCTGGAATTCTACCATTGAACTACACCCGCATTTATCTTACTCATACATTATATTAAATTATTAATTGTTTGTCAATACTTTTGTAAAAAAATCATAAAATTTTTAAGGCTAAAACATTATATGAAAGAAATACATTATAATAAATTATATTTAGTATATAGTAAAATATACCTTTTTATGTTAAAATAATATAGAAATTGTGTATAATGTGGATAATTTTTTGTATTGTTATTAAAACAGGAGGAAGGTATATGTATAGTATAGAAAAAATAAAAACAGATTTAAAAGATAGAGTATCAGAATATAGATATGAACATAGTTTAATGGTTGCAGATGAGGCAAAAAAATTAGCAAAAAAATATAATTTAGATGAAGATAAAGCATACGTGGCAGGGCTTGTTCATGATATTGCAAAAGAATTTACACATGAAGAGAATACTTTATGGGTAAATAAATATAACTTATCTAAAGATTTATTGTTAGAATCAAATCACAAAATAATTCATGCAGATGTTGGGGCTGTTTATGTAAAAGAAAAATATGGCTTTGATGATGAAATTTGCATGGCAGTACGTTATCATACAATAGGAAACCCTAATATGAGTACATTTGATAAGATAATATATATAGCAGATAAGATTGGCAGAAAAGATAAAGATGAATTTGTTATGAATTTAAAAAAGATAGCTTATGAAGATATAGATAAGGCAGTTTATGTTTTCCTATTACATCAAAAAGAAAAATTTGATAAAAAGAATAAATCATTAAGTAATAGTACTTTAGAGCTCTTAAATTTGTTACAAGATAAATATTAATATGCAAAAATAAAAAGTTATGTTGTCTGGATTTTGTTCCTTTATTTATTTGAACATAATATTTATTAATTTTATATTTTTACGTATATTAATTATCTACAAATATATAATACTGTTACTAAAATTTTAGGCTTTAGTCTGAATAGTAACAAATTTTAATATAAATATGGGTTATTTATAAAAGTATGTATATTACCTTCCGTGTGCAACAAAAATAGTAATAACTGGAATGAATTAAAAAATACAGCCTTTTTTTGTTATAAAGGAAAAGTATATAGAAGTAATACTGTTTATGTATATAATGTAAAATGTAAAAAGATCTGTTGTAGAAACTTTAAAAAGATATATTTTTTTGATAATTGTATTGAAAAAATAAGTATACAGTGTATAGATAATAAAATTTACTATAGCTTAAAAATAATTACATTTTGTAAATTTTTTATAAAAATATTTAAAAAAGTATATATTATATCTCCAAAATGCATTTGTTAGATTTGTATTTTGGAGATTGTTATTAATTATATAAAAGTTGAATTAATAATATAGAAAAATTTATCAAAATATAGTATAATTATATTTATTATATAAGATGTAGAGGGATATTAATGTTATATGAAATAAAAGGTGATGAAAGTTTAAATAAAATAAAAGACTTTTTTAATGATATAAGGTTTTTTATGGGAAAAAGCGTACTTGATGGAATGATGGGAAATGCATATGTAGATAACATTTCAAATCCTAGTATAGCTTTTTTAACTGTGAGAAAATATTGCTTTATTAGTGGAAATATAGAAAAAGAAAAATTTAAACAAATTATAGATGAACAATTTAAAAGTTATAAATTGATACCTAGTGATGGTTTATCTAAAGAACTTGAAGAAATATATAAGGATAATATTATAAAATCGTATAGATATTCTATAAAAAAAGATCCAGTTTTTAATATCCAAAAATTGGAAGATATGTCAAATGATATAAAAACTAAATATGGAATAGTTAAGATTGATAAAGAAATGGCAAATAGAATAAAAAATGAAAATTTTATAAATATTACGGATGATTATGAAAATAATGGTATTGGATTTTGTTGCATTTATAATAATGAAATAATTGGTGTGGCATCTTCAAATATATTTTACAAAGATGGAATTGAAGTTAACATTAAAGTTAAAGAGCAGTATAGGAGACAGAAAATAGCTACCGCATTAGCCTCAACCTTAATAATAGAATGCCTAAGACAAGGTAAAAAAGTTAGTTGGGACGCAGCTAATACTAATTCAATAGGATTAGCAGAAAAACTTGGCTTTGAATATGACTCAAAATATAGTATTTATAATTTTAAAATTGATATTTAAGGAGAAGGTAATAGTGGAAAGTTTAACTAATGATTTAGAAAAAATCGTCAAAAAGTCAGAAGAAAATGTATCTATTTTAATTAAAAAATTGAATAGTTTGACACCTATATATAGCTATAATAATAAAATAAGACTTATATCAGCATCTACTATAAAAGTTCAAATTATGTTAGCTGCATTAAATGAAGTTAAGAATAATAATATAAGTTTAGATGAAAAAATATTAGTAGAAGATGCGGATATATTAGATGATAGTGAAGTATTCGATAATGGAAAAGGTTTTTATACACTTTATGAATTAATTAATTGGATGATTATTGTATCTGATAATACAGCAACTAATGTTATAATAAAGAAAATAGGAATGTCAAAAATTAATGAATATATTTTAAATACATTAGAATTAAAATCAACTGTGTTGCAAAGGTATATGTTAGATAATAAAGCACGTGAAAATGGATTTGAAAATTATACTTGCCAAGAAGATATGTTAAATACTTTTTCAAAGCTATTTAATAAAGAAATTTTAAATAATGAATTATGTGATAAGGCAATTCAAATTCTTTATAATCAACGTCATCAAAATCAGATAATGAGATATATTTATACCCCTGTAAAATTTGCACATAAAACAGGTTATTTAGAGTTTTTAAATCATGATGTTGGAGTAATGAATATTAATAATAAATATTATTATGTTGGTATTTCTGTTTATAATTCAACAATGAAAGAAGGAAATAAAAGGCTAGTAGGAATTTTGGGCAAAGTAATTTATAATTATTTAAAAGAAAAAAATTAAAACATAATTTAAAACATAATAAATAAAAGTATATTGTAAATAACTACATAAAAATCAAGGGTATAACAAGTTGAACTTAATTTATATCCTTGATTTTTAATTATATAGAAAAATTTCCTTTCTTACATAATTTTGATAAAACTATTCTGTAAACTATACTTCTAGAGAAAAAGTCAATAAAATTTACTATTCCAAATACAAATAATGCAAAAGGTGTATTTAAAAATAATAAACATATTAAAAATCTTATTATAACCCCAATGGTAGATCCTATTAGTAATATAAATGACTTACCTTGTGATATACATAATGTCTTATATGTTTCGTATGGATATAGCCCAAATACGCCAAGTGAATAAAATATAATATATGGAAAGCATTTATTTAAAGGTAAACTACCATGTGATATTACTAAATAAATAAAAGTAAATACAAAATTTAATGCAATAATTAAAGGAAAACATTTATTCCTCATATTTATGCAATTATTGTATTGCTCTATGTATGTTTTACCCTCTGGCACTTTAATCATTAAAGCTGCTTGATATGCATTTGTAATAATTTCTAAAGTCAAACACACTGAATAACAAACTGTATGGATTCCGTATTTTTCTGTTCCCATATGACTTGCAATCACACCATACAGTAATAAAAATATTCTAGATAATAGTCTTTCTGAAGAATATGCAAATCCATATTTAATTACATTTTTTAGGGAATTTTTATTAGGAAGTTCAAATTTCAATTTTAAATTGTATAACATATATATAACTGAAATTAGCCAAGATACTATAGTTGCAACGAATAGTAATGTTAAATTTTTAGTAAATAAATATGCAAATGTATCTAATGCTATTAAAGAAACATAGTAAACAATTAAGCTTTTTCTATATAATTTTAATTGTCCTTTAAGTCTTATTATTTCAAAAATTCCATTTGCTAATCTTCCAAATACCACATAAATTGCATAAAAGTTTAATAGTATAGATAACATATTTTTTTGTGTATCACTTAAATTGAATATATTTACTATTAGATTTTTACATGTTAAAACAATTATCCCCATTAAAATTCCAAATATAATATTAAACCATAAATATTGCCATTCATTTTTTCTAGTTGTTCTATAAGTGTATATTCCTATTTCTGCAAAAGATTTAAAAATGGAATCTATTAATAAAAAACTCCCAGTAACTACTATTGCATCAATACTAATTAAATTATTAAACGCTGAATCAATACTGTCTGCAAGACTCATAAATATAAAACTTATGAGAATTGAAATAAATTCTTTCATTTTTAACCGCCTTTTTCTAAATTATGGTAAAATTATACTATAAATGACAAAAAAATACTATATTAGTTAAATTTTTTTAGTAAAAAAGTGGCAAGGATATATAAAAAATGATATAATAAAAACTATTAAATAGTAGTAAATAAATTATATAATTTATTGTTAAAGAGAAATGAATTTGAGGTGTAATATTGTTTATGTTAGAAAAATTAAAAGATAAATATGTATTTTTTGATGTTGATGGTACATTATCTGAATATAGATACAACGATATATTGTACGGTGGAAAATGTCCAGAGCTAGGGTGCCAGTCATTAGAAGATTCTTTATTTGGAGAACTATTTTATAAAGCAAGGCCACTTAAAACTATGCAAAAAATAATTGAAAACTTAGATAGTGATAAGATTTTTATATTAGGTGCAATTGTTACTAATAATGAGATAGAGCAAAAGTATAAATGGTTAAATGAAAATTATCCAAAAATAAAAAGGGAAAATATGTTTTTTATAAATTCTACAATGTTAAAACCAGAAGTTATTATAGAATATTCTAGACATTTTAATATTCCTTTAGAAAAAATAGTATTTGTAGATGATAGATTAGATGTTTTAAGAAAGGCTGAGGAATACGGAATAACTTCATATCATCCTAGTTCCTTTATGGAATAAGGTGTATAGATGAAAATAAAAAATATTTCATTAATTTATATACATACATTTTTATCTACTTTTATACTATATTACATATGTGATACATTATTTTATATAGAACGTGGATTAACTTCTAGTCAGTATATAAGTTTTGTTGGAGTAGCCTTTTTAGTTAAATTATTGCTTGAAATCCCATTTGGAATTATAGCTGATAAATATAATAAAAAAATACTGTTATTAACTAGTAATTTGCTATTTATAACTTCTACTATAATATTTATATTTTCTCACAACTATTTTACCTTTTTGGTTGCAATAATAATTAATGCTATAAATAATTCACTTAGTTCAGGAATAATAAATTCTATATTATATGAGAATGTTGAAGATAAAGCAAAATTTAATAAAACTTTATTTTATAATTCTTTTTGTTACAATATATCATATATGCTTGCTATGATAATGGGAGGTTATATAGGTCAAAAATTTGGATTAGTATATACTTATTATATTACTATAATACCTTTTGTTATAGATTTCTTTATATTATTGAATATAAAAGTAAAAAATAATTCTGAATATACAGGTATTGAGAAAAATTTATCTATATTAAAAAATGGAATTAAAGAGGTAAAAAATAATCATTATATATTAAAATTGATAGTAAGAAGTTCTATATTATCTTCTGGAATAAAGTTAGTGGAAGAAAGTCACCCTGAGTATTCATCAAACATAGGGTTATCTGTATTTATAATTGGTATATATACTTCATTAATATTATTATTTTGTATTGTTGGAAGTTATATAGGTAGCAGGGTTAATAAAAATAAATACAAATTTATATTAAGTATTAATCCAATAATATCTGGCGCTTGCATATTATTAATAGGTGTCTTGAATAATTTTATAGGAGTATTATTTATATTATTAATTTATATTTTTTCAGAAAGTTTTGAGAATATAATGATGTCTTACCTTCATAATAACATTACATCCAAATCTAGAGTAACTGTTGAATCGATAAATCAATTTTTACTTGGAATAGTTGGATTTTTGTTTAGTATATTGATGAGTATTTTATTAAAATTTATGAGCCTTAATGTAATGTATATAATAATTGGAATTATAATTATTTTATTTGAAACATTAAGTATTATAAAGTTTAAAATTATAAGAAATAAGTAAAAATTTGATTTCAAAAGGAAAACATGGCTATTATAGAAATTAAAAACTTAGATAAATTTTCAATTAATCAAATGATAGAAAATACAATAAATGATGTGAAAAAATTATTTCGATTAGTTGATAATTATTATATAAAATATAGACATATGAAGAAATACAATGAATATTATGAGAATATTTCTGCTGGCAAAATATATATAAAATATGAATAAAATTGTTTTGAATGTTAAAGAAGAAATGAATAAGGAGTAATTATGAGAATAGGAATAGATATAGATAATACTATTTGTGATACAGGTACGTATTTAGAGAAAAGGATTTATGAATGGGATAAATTTAATAATAGAGAAACTAAGTTAACAAGCAATTATAAGAATATTTATCAGAAATTTGCTTATGACTTAAAAGAAAAGGAACGCTTTGATAATATATATGTTCCAATAATGCAAGTTGAGGCTAATGCAATCAGAGATACTGATAAAGTAATAAATAATTTAAAAGAAGAAGGACACCAAATATACATAATATCATATAGGGGAAATTTTCAATATGAAAATGCACTAGAAGTTACTAAAATGTGGTTAAAGAAAAACAACATTCCATATGATGAAATAATAGTGGAAGAATGGGATAAAGGAAAGGTTTGTAAAGAAAATAATATAGATATTTTTATTGATGATGAACCTGTACATTTGAAGCAAGCTAAGGAACAAGGGGTTGATGTTATAATGTACTCAACAAAATATAATAGTTATTGTAATGATTTTAATTGTATAGATAATTGGAATGATATTTATTCATATATACAAGAAAAATCTTGCTTAAAATGATAAAGAGAATTTTTTACAGACATTTTTATATTGATTATAGTTATTTATATAAAATAAAAACTTACGAACTTTTAGGTACGTAAGTTTATTTCAAATGAAGCCTTAACTATACACGTATACGAAATTAAGACTATAAGATTTGATTAAATCTCCCTAATAAATTTATTATATCATTTTCCTATATATTTTCAATGAAGTATGGAAAGATTTTGATATTTATTGTATAATAAAAAAGAAATTTATCGGAAAGTAGGCTAATTAAATATGTGGATTTTTTTATGTTTATTGTCGGCTGCAACATCAGGATTAGCATCTATCATTATGAAAAAATGTTCTAAAAATAATAATGCTAAATCAATTGCACTAATAGGACTAGCAACAAGTAATATTTTATATATAATAGTGTCTATTTTATTTACAGATGTTTTAACAAATTTTAGTATTAAAAATTTTCTTCAAATTGCACCATTAACAATATGCCAAATGACAGGTTATATATGTGGCATATTATCAGTAAAATATGCCAGTGTTTCTACTGTTATACCAATTAGAAAGTGTAATACAATAGTTACATTAGTTTTAGGAATATTAATTTTAAATGAATCTATACCGATTTTAAAATTAATATTATCATTAATTCTTGTAATTTTAACTATATTAATTGTTAAAGAAGATAAAATTACTGAAGATAAAGATAGTAAAAAAGGAATTATGTTTGCATGGCTTTTTGTTCTTTTTAACGGAGTATCATCAATGTTAAATAAATACTATATAAACACTTTTGTAAATCCTCTAGTTGTAACTTTTTACTATAGTTTATTTGGGCTTTCTATAGTAGCATTGTATTGTTTTTTCACTAAAAGTTGGAAGTGCTACAATTTAAAAAATATAAATAAATCATATATGTTATTTACTTATATTTTATTTGACTTTGTATCAAATTTAAGTTATAGATATTGTTTAGTAGATGGTCAAGTCTCATTGGCACAACCAATACATTCTAGTTCAATAATTATTACTATTATAGGTTCATATTTTATATTAAAAGAAAAAATATCTAAAAAGAAATGGTTAATGATTGCCGGTGTAATTATATGCGTAATGTTGTTGTCAATTTAATATAAAAGGAGTTAGTAAGTTAATACTACAAACATTATAATATTATTAGATCTATTTTATATTACTATATGATAAAATGCTTTTAATTATGGAAAATTCGTCATAGTTAAAATTAAGAAATAATGAAATAGTTGAAAAAACGAATAATATAGGTATAAACTTAGATAATATTAAAGTTGCAATTTTTGATTTTGATGATACATTGGCAATTAATGAAGATAAAGAATTTTTAAATCATCGTTCTAAAAATGAAGAAACATATTTGAATTATTATCTAAATGTGTATTTAAACCCAGAAATTTTTTATTAAAATATTGAAACTTGTAATAAACCAGATTCATTATATAATATTATTAATATTTTAAGAAGTAATGGTTCTAAATTATATTGTTTAACTGGTATGAAATTTTCGTTTCATTTTAAAGCAAAACAAAATTTTGTTAATAATCATTATGGTGATGATATAGAAGTGATTACATGTTATCCACAAGAAAGCAAAATAGACACTGTAAAAATTATTAGGAAAATTAATAATTGTGATTTAAGCGAAATATTATTTGTAGATTATATTAAAGGAAATGTAGAAAAATTAAATAATTTAGGTGTATGTGATGTATCAATTGATGAAGTTGGTTCTATATTTCCTATAAAAAATGACTTTTAGAACCTAAAAAATTGCATATTTAATATTACATTATATATTTATCTTTTAAAATCTGAAGTTGCAAATTTATGTAAAATATGTTATACTAATCCTAATATATTTTGTTGCCTTTGGAATAAGCAAATTTCGGAGGCATAGTCCTCCGAACAATTAAAGGAGGATATCACTATGAAAACTTTAAACATCAATTCTGAGGTAAGAATTAAACTCACTCCATTTGGTATTAAAAGACTGAAAGAAAATTACGAAGAAATTCGTAAAGATTATCCACATGTAACCGATGAATTTAAGTTGCCTGAAGTGGATGAAAATGGATTCAGCAAAATGCCGTTATGGGAAGTTATGAATAACTTTGGAGATTTATTGTTCAACGGTTCATCAAATCCGCCTTTTGAAATAAATATTCAAATCGATGATGCAGATTTAGAAGAATCCAAAGAATAGCCAAAAACATTGTTTAAATTATGCACACCCTATTATTATAGGGTGTGCTACTTTTTGTGTTAAAGAGAACCACATGGATAGCATGTGGTTTAGGAAAGCTTATAGCATTGAGTGGTGTAATAGAAAAAATATCTCCTGTGATATAATTTAAAAGGTTCGACAGCCAAATAAATTATATAGAAGGAGATGATTGTATGAAAAAATCATACATAGAAAGTTTATCACATACAATATTGAAATGCAATTCTCGTATAGTATTTTTATCAAAATTTATAATATAGGAAATATATGGAAGCTTAAAACAATAGATAAGATCAATAATAAGAGAATTATGTGCAATAAAAACTTTGTTGGTGTAGGATTTTGCAATTTTAAATATTTAATTTTATTTCTTATGTTGTTTATATTGTATTTTTATAATTACTTTAATCTTATTACATTCACTAAAATCAACTATTACTAGTTGATTTAATCATTAATGTCACATTGGTGCGACGATTTTAGCTTATGGAGCGGTTAAGCTACAGCTTACGAACTACAACGCTCTCTTTCTAGAAACATTATATATAAATTTCCGATTAAATTCAATAGAATTATGGATATTTTTGCTATAAAATGATATAATTTTAAGCAGAAACAACGATATTTAAATTATGGGAGGATATATGTCTAAAAACATAACAATACCAACTGATGAAGATGGTTTTGTACTATTACAATGTCATATTTGCGGTGAATATTTTAAATTGTTGGCAAGTGAAGTTAATGATGATAGTACTATAAATATATGGTGTCCATATTGTGGTTTAAATAGAAAACAATATGCTCCAAATGAAGTAATAGATACATCAATAAAAGTAGCTGAAAATGAATTAAATGAAATTATTTATAATACTTTTAAAAAATTAGAAAAAGAAACTAAAAACAGTTTAATTCAATTTAAATGTAATAAGAAACTAGAGTTGAAAGATGTTCCTCCAATAAAAGTAAGAATAGATAATTTAGAGTTACAAAACTATAAATGCTGTAATTCAATGGCAAAAATACAACCTATATCAAAAATGTGTGGTAGTTATTGTCCTATTTGTGGAGGTATAAATTATGAATAATAGTTATAATAAAAAAGAAATAAAAAAAGAATGTAGGGATTTTAAAACGATAGCTAGTAGGGTTTTAACAAGTGAATATGATACATTTGATAATAATTTAAAAAGATTTATTAATTACATAGATAATACTGAAAATATTAAAAAGTATATTACATCTTGTATTAACGAAAAAGATAATTTTAAAATAGAAGATGATGTCAAACAAGTTTCTACTGGATATGGTGAATATGTTTTTGATAGTCATATTGAAGAAAATAAAGAAGTATCTTATACTTATCAAATATTAAAATATATTACAGAAAATAATGTTTCTTATAGAGGATATACATTAGGTTATTCCCCTTCTAAACAATATAATGATAAAGTTAAGGGATTTAATGATAAATTTGTCTTACCTTTAATAAATGAAATAGAAGGCAATTATGAAAGGATATGTATTGAAATGGGATTAGATGAAAATAATAATTATTTTATAACTAACAATGGTGGACAAGTTAATATTGCAAAAGATGAATCAACGATAAATGCTACTCAAAATAATTATTCGCAAATTGATAAGTTAGTGAGTCAGGTAAAAACAAATATTGATAGTATTGATGATAGTGAATTAAAAAACGAAATAATAGACAATGTTGAAGGGTTACAAGAAGAATTAAAAAAAGAAAAACCTAAAAAAGGAATAATTAATGCTATTGTTAATGCTTTAGAAAGTATAATACCAAAAATTCCTAAAGCTATTGAATTAACTGCTGCAATAACTCAAATAATTACTTTTGCATCAACACTATAATATTAAAAGGAGAAATTATTATGATTAGAAATGTAAAGTTAGAAGATATTCAAGAATTAGCACCTATCTATAAAGAATTATATGATGATGCTGATATTGGAGAGTTTTGGACAATTGAAAAGGCTGAAAAACTTTTAAGATATTTTATGATAGACAAAAAGATTTATTCTTTGTTGCTGAAGAAAACGGAAAAGCAATTGGTGCAGTAATGTCAAATTTAAAGCCTTGGTTTGATGGAAATAGACTTAATGATACGGAAATATTTGTATCTAAGGAATATCAACATAAACATATTGCTAAAGATTTATATAAGTGTCATTTAGAAATTGCGAAAAGAATTTATGATTGTAAAGTTATAGAATTTCATACATATGGTGATGAGGATGAATTTCCACAAAATTGGTATAAGAGAATCGGATTTAAAAAAGACGAAGAATTAATTATAATGAGTGCTAATATTAATGAAATATTAAATAAAATATAAGGAGGAAGAATAATGATATTAAAATCTTATAACCCAGCAAATAATGAATTGCTTGGTCAAATAGAAACAACAAATTTAACTGATATACTTAAAATTGTTAATAATAGTAAATTAGCTTTTGAAAGTTGGGGATATTTATCTTTAGAGGATAGATTATCATATATAAAAAAATTATATACGGTTATAAAGTCTAAAAAAGAAGAATTTGCTAAACTTTTAACAAACGAAATGGGAATGCCAATATCTGAATCTTTATTTGATATTGATAGTGGTTTAGAACATATTCAATGGTATATAGATAATGCAAAAAATATTATAGGAGAAAAAGTAACTTATGAAGATGAACAAGAAGTAGATAAAGTTATTTTTGAACCTAAGGGTGTTGTAGCTGTAATTATAGCTTGGAACTTTCCTTTTTCAAGTTTTGTATGGCAAGCAGTATCAAATTTAGTAGCAGGAAATACAGTAATAATTAAACATTCAGAATATGTACCTTTATGCAGTAAATATATTTATGATATGGTATCAGAAGCACTTCCTGAAAATGTATATAGTGTTGTGTATGGAGATGGAACTGTTGGTCAAGAATTAGTAAATCAAGATATAGATATGATTTGTTTTACAGGAAGTACAAAGACAGGACAAAGTTTATATAAAATAGCTGGAGAAAAATTTATTCCTATTGTTTTAGAATGTGGTGGTTCAGCACCAGGAATTGTTTTTGAAGATGTTAATATAGATTCTGTAATTGACGCTTTATATATAAATAAATTTGCTAATACTGGTCAAATATGTGATGGCCAAAAAAGATTAATTGTACATGAAAATAAATTTGAAGAACTTTGTGAAAAATTTAGTAAATGTATTGAAAGTAAAAAAATAGGAAATCCTTTAGATGAAAAAGTAGAACTTGGACCTCTTGTTTCAAAAGAACAATTAGAAAAATTAGAGTCACAAGTACAGGATGCAGTAGATAAATGTGCCAAAATTATATGTGGTGGAAAAAGATTTGATTTAGACAATGGTAATTATTATCTTCCTACAATTCTAACTAATATATCAAAAGATATGAAAGTTTATAATGAAGAAGTTTTTGGACCTGTAATTCCTATTATTAAATTTAAAACCATTGATGAAGCAATTGAAATTGCTAATGATACTCAATATGGATTAGGTGGATATGTTTATACTTCAGATAAAGCAAAATATGATACTATGGTGAAAAAATTAAAAACAGGTATGATAGCTTTAAATAATCTATATTACTTAAGACCTTGTAATCCATTTGGTGGATACAAAAAATCAGGTATGGGTAAAAACAATAGTGAATTTGGATTAAGAGAACTATGTAATATTAAAGTAGTAATATATGAAAAATAAGAATATATGTGGAGGAAAAAAATGAATAGAAATTTTGCAGAAGAATGGTTAAATAAATTAAAAGAATATTGGTTTAATAAAGATATAGAAAAAGCAGTTTCTTTATTTACTAAAACAACTTTTTATCAAGAAACTCCATTTATGGAACCTTATACTACAATTAACGAAATAAGCCAAGAATTGCAACATGTAAAAGAGCAAGATATAAAGAAAATAGAATTTAAGATATTGGCAATAGATGATAAAACTTTAATTGTTAACTGGTTATTTGAAAGGGATATTGAAGTGTTTGATGGAATATATGAAATAAAATTTAATGATAATTTAGAATGTATCTATTTTAAAAGTTGGGAAATGAATAAATAATTAATAAAGGCAATGTAGAAAATAAAATCTGCATTGCTTTTTTTCTAACTATTATTTTTCTATTGTTAAGAGGATTGGGGATTTTCCCCACATAAGAATTTGTACAGGAGTACAAATTCATTGCTTACTAGACACAACTTATACTCTCATTCAAAAACGCAAAATAAAAAGAGAATTAAATTATTTTCATAATTTTGTCCTCTTTTTTTAGATTATTTAAGCAAAAACATATTCTTTTAATACTAATTCTTCAGCCATATTTTTATAATTATTCATAAGTTTTGTCCATTCAATTGGGTTAATTTCTTTATTCTTTTCAGATAGTCTTTCATCATTTTTTATATAATCTTCCATTAAAGATTCAAACATACTATCACAAGCTCTACCTACTGAATTAATATGATGAATTAGTTTGTTTTGCATTAAAAGTGATATATATAATGCTCTCTTATTTTTATAAATAAAGTGTAGTCTAAGCATTCCATATTTGCCACAAGTTCCACAATCTTCATCCTTTTCTAAATATAAATTTGGTATTAAATAATCTCCTTGTTTTGTATAAGTTATTTCCATAATTTAATCATTCCTTTCTTATTTTTATTAAATATTAACAATTGTTTTTGGTATTAATAATAGGTTGTCTACTATGTTGTTATCTTCAATATATGGACAATTTATAATTCCATCTTGATAGAAGTGTTGTTTTATTAGTTCCATATATAAAAGCAAATCTGCTTCCGAATATTTATTTTCTTCATACTTTTTAGTAGAAAATATAAAGTAATCTTGCTCTAGTTTTTCTAATTCTTGTTTATTAATTTGTTCTTTATATTTAATTCCAATTTCATTATTGTTTAAAATTTCATTAAGATAATTTAAATATTCTTTATTACTTTTTGAAATAAATTTATCAGTAAATTTAATATTTTTAATTTCAATATTGTAATTTTTATCTCTATTTATTTCTAAACTTGCTATTAATCTTTGTATCAATTCTTTCTTAGTTTTTCTATTTAGACTATCCCATAAAAATGAAAATCCAAGTTTATTTTGAAATAAAATATTATTATCATCTTGATAATCACAATCTAATTTTTTTAGTAGTTCTACTGTGTAATCTTTAAAATCATCATCTGGATCTAGTTTGTTTTTCTTTTGATTTAGTTTATCTATTTCTTTTTTTATAACTTCATTTTTATGGTTAATTACTTCAACATTTAGAGTAGAACTTAAATATAAATCTACTAATTTTTTCTCTTGTAATTTTAATTTTTCAATTGCATTATCTATATCTTTTATCTCTTTTGTTTTAGTAGAATTACAAACTATAATTTCATTATCGGTATCATACATATATCTAGTTAGTTCATTTAAAATACGTCCTAGTTTTTGTTCTATTTTATCCGAACTATAATGAAGTCCTTTTGATTTACAATTACTATTTTTACAAGTCAAATGATAATACACTTTTTCTTTTTCGGTTCCACTATTTTTAAAAGAATTAGTAGAAGAAAGTATTCCTCCACAATCAGGACACTTAACTATTGAAGTAAATAAATGAATATGTTCTCCATAATTTGAGTGCTTATTTTTTTCTAAATTTGCTCTTGTAACATTCCAAGTTTGTTCATCAATTATAGGTTCACAATAATTATTTACTCTTAAAACATCCTGTGGTTTTCGTTTGTATTTACCATATTCAAATGTTCCTATATAAATAGAGTTAGTTAGTATTTTATAGACTCGGTCACTTCGCCATTTACCTTGTTTCAAGTATGAATTATTATCTTTCATAATACTTGCTATATTTCTTGTAGAATGTCCTTTTTTACATAGTTCAAATATTTCCTTAACAACTTGTGCTTCAATAGGCTCTATTTCTAAATGTCCTGTTTCTTGATTTCTAATATAGCCATAAGGTGCTTTGCTAGGGTGTATTTTAGATAAAGCCATTTCTTCCATAGCACGCTTTGTTCTTGCTCCAATTTCTTTTCTTTCTCTTTGACCAAATACTAAATTCATTCCAAATATCATTTCACCATTAGCAGTAGATACATCATAAGGTTCAAGTATTAATTCAATTTTTACCTCGTGTTCTTCACAATAATTAAGTAGCCAAAAGCCATCATAATTATTTCTAGTTAATCTATCTACTTTAATAGCAACTAACTTATCTATCTTTTTAGATTTAATATCTTTTAAAATTCTTTGCATTTCAGGTCTCATTAAATCTTTTCCAGAATGTCCTGCATCATTGTAAACATCAACTATTAAATAATCATTTTTTTCACAATATTCTTTAATCATACGAAGTTGTGAATCAATAGAATAACCATTATCTCTTTGGTCATCTGTACTTACTCTTACATATACTGCACATCTATTGCTCATAAAATCATCTCCTCACTTGTTTCCTAACTTAAATGCGTTTTTATACCCACCAAATTAAATTTTCTGTCTTCAATTGTTTCCTCACTAAAACAAGAAATAACAAACACCTTCTCATAAGTTTCCTCAGTTAAAAGTAATTTGTTAAGTTATAAATTTTAAAATTTTATAAGTTTTCACTATATACTCACTTATAATTAGAATTTTTACCCCTAAAGTTATAATTTTGTGAGAAGTTGTTTGATTTCTTTGAGATTATACTTTTCATTATGTTCTTTAATGTAAAATGGTTTATTACTAATCTCATTTACTTTATATTCAAGTATTGTAAGAGTAATAGGATATGTAATTATGTATTCAGTTGGTTCAACAATTTGTAGGTTTGTTTTCAGTAAGTGTTTAATTTTACCATTTTTAGTTATGTAAGTGTAGCTTTTGATGATTTCTAGAATTTCAGTATTTGGTTTTAATTCTTGTATTACTTTGAATTCAAGCATAAAAAAATGTCCTCCTTTCTAGAAAGAGAACATTGTATTTATATATCTTCCAAGCACTACGTGAGTTCGATTGAAAGATAAAATAAAAACTTACGATACCATATTGGTTCGTAAGTTGTTTTCAAATGGAGACTTAACTATACACGTATGCGAAATATATAACTCCCAAGATTGATTAAATCAACTGATAACTAAATTATAGCAGATATTAGGATTATTTCAATAGGCTTATAGACAATTTTTAGTAAATATAGTATAATTTTATTAGTATTTGTCTTTGGTTAGTTGGAAGGTGTAGAATGAAAACATATCATGAAATTTTTTTAAAATTGATAGAAGAAAATAAAATTACAATAACAAAAAAGCTTGAAAAAGACCCTAACTTTATTCAATCGATTATGAATTTCGCAATAAATAATAGTTCTAAAATATTATTTAAAGATTTAGATAAAGATAAGAAAAATATGTTAACTGAAAATAGAAAAATAGCTTCAGATTATAATAAAACACTATATAATCAATGGAAAAAACCTATTGATAATCTTGAAACAATAATTGAAATGTCACAAGAATGTGCTGAAATGTATTATAAAAGTTTTATTGGAGATGCAGAAAAAGAAAAGAATTTATTATTTCATTCATTGCGTACCATTCATGCAAGAGCACTTCTTACATCAAAAGAATGTTTAGTATTGCTTAAAAATGGTTATTCTGATGGTGCTTTTAGTAGATGGAGAACACTTTATGAATTGTCTGTAATTGGGACATTATTATTTGAAAAAAAAGACAGTGATTTATGTGAAAGATATTTAAATTATTTTCATATACAAGCATACAGAGAAGAACGATTAAATAGAGAAAAAGGTCATCCTTCACATACTGATGTTTCATTTGCAAATTTAAAAGATAATTATGATTATGTTGTTGAAATGTATGGTAAAGATTACGCAAAAGGAGAATATGGATGGGCAAATGAATTATTAAATAGAAAGGCTAGTTTTAGAGATATAGAAGCTGCAACAGATATGGGAAATCTCAGAGAATATTACAAATCATCTTCAATGTTTGTACATGGAAATTATAAAGCAAGCCAAGAATCATTAGGAATAATACCAAATACAGATAGAATGCTTTTAATAGGTCCATCCAATTATGGGCTATCTATACCAATGCAGAATGTAACAATTTCATTAGTATCAATTACATCTTGCTTTTTGCTAGTATATCCTACTATTGATACAATGACTGCTTGTTCTATATTGCAAAAATTTATGGAGAAAGTCTTAATTGATGCTGATAAAATTCAATCAAAAATTGAAAATGATGAAATGAAATTCAGAGGGGAACATTCAAATATATTAATAACATGTTTTAAGGGGAAAAATAATTCTTCAAGTTTATTATTACATAGAATTAGAACAAGTAAAAGTATTGATAAAGTTGAATTAACAAATAGTTTTAAAACAAGTGAAGCTGAACTGGCCAAAGAATTAAGCAATAATTATAAATATGTTATTTCCTTAGGACAAAAACCTCTTGTAGATGATGTATATATTGAACTTAAAGCCAAGAAACATAACACTATTTTAAATACTAACTTTCCGATAAAAAAAATTATAAAAATATTTAAGAATAATAATATTGATTATTCAATCTCAGAAAATGCGGGTAATTATTTATGCAATAATATTTATTATGAAGGCTTAAAATATATAAATAAGAATAAGTTGGATACAAAGATGATTTTTATTCATGTTCCTTCTATAAATAAAGATTTTGATAAACTAGCAAAAGCAATATCTGAATTTATAGATAATAACTAGTTTAAGGAGGAAAATTATGAAGTCAAAAATAGCAAATTCAATAAAATTTTATACTTTATGTACTAAATTAAAAGATACAATTAGGACAGGTCCTAAAGTCTGGAATGCCAAAAGAGAGAGAATAGAAAGTGTTGCAGAACATATTTATGGAGTTCAAATGCTAGCATTATCTATTTATTATCAGTTTGGCTATAAATTAGATATTATGAAAATTATTTTCATGTTGGCAGTTCATGAACTAGAAGAAATTGAAATTGGTGATTTAGCATTTTATGAAACAACACGAGAAGAAAAATTAATTAAAGGAAAAGAAGCAACCAATTATATTTTGAAAGATTTTCTTGGAAAAGATGAAATTTCAGCATTATTAGATGAATATAATGAAAGAAAAACCGATGAAGCGTTATTTGCTTATCATTGTGATAAATTAGAATGTGATATTCAAATGAAATTATATGATCAAGAAGGATGTTTTGATTTAAAAAATCAGCCTAATAATCCAATTATAAATAATCCTAGTGTTAGAAAAGTGTTAGATAGTGAAAAAAGTATCTCTAATGCTTGGATTGAATTTGATAGAAGTAAGTATGAAGATGATAAAAACTTTATAGAAATAATTGAGTATTTGAAAGAAAACGAAATATAGAGAGGTGTAATTATGACCGATGAGAATTATATAGACATAGCAATAGAAATTAGTAAAAATGCCAAATATCCTTATGGTGCTATTGTAGTTAAAGGTAATAAAATTATTGGCAGAAGTGATGATAAAACTTTAATGGAAACAAGTATGTATTCACACGCAGAATTAGAAGCAATAGAAAGTGCTTCTAAAAATAAAAATCTTTATGGAGATTTAAAAGGTGCAACAATGTATGTATCTTGTGAACCTTGTATGATGTGTATGGGAGCAATTCTATATGAAGAATTTTCAAAAGTGGTTTATGCTGCTACTCTTCAAGATAGCAATGATAATTATTGTCCAGAAATGATAACAAATATAGACGAGTTAGCAAAATACTCAAAAGATAAAATAGAAATAATTAAGGAATTACATAGAGAGCAAGCTGTTGAAGTGTTAAAAACGAGAGGAGAATAAATCTTATGAAACAAGAATTAGTAAGAATTAATTCTATTGATGGTATAGAACAAGTTGGTATATTATATGCACCTAATAATATTACAAATAAAATAGTAATCCATGTTCACGGATTAAATGGTAATTTCTATGAAAATAAATTTTTAGACATTTTAGCAGAAACTTATACAAACAAAAATTATGCTTTTTTAACTTTCAATAATAGAGGCAAAGATTATATTTCAGAGTTCTCGAAAGGTGACACTTCTATTATTATAGGTGGAAGTTTAGAAAGGTTCAAAGATTGTTTATTAGATATTGAAGGTGTTATAAAATGGGCAAAGGAAAAAGGCTATAGCGAAATAACATTAGAGGGACATAGTTATGGCTGCAATAAGGTTTTATATTATTACAATAAAAAGAAAGATGATAGTATAAATAAAATAGTTTTATTAGCACCTTGTGATATTCCTTCTGAAGGTAAAAAATTCTTAAACAAAACAGAATATGAAATAGCCAAAGAAGATGCTACTAGGCTTGTAAACGAAAGAAAGGAACAGGAATTAATAGATTTCTCTGTTATGGCTAATGGTAAGATTGCTGCCGGGACATATTATTATGATTTTTTACCTGGTGGAGAGAATGATTTTATTAGATATAGTGATGGAGAAAATGGTAAGAGTCCAATTCTTAATAGCATAAATATTCCTGTTTTAATTATTTTTGGAAACATTGATGAGTGTGTTTTAACTCAACCTATTGAAATAGTAAAAAAATATTTAGAAAACAATATATCAAATTGTAAAATTGAAGTAATTAATGGTGCAAATCATTCTTATACAAATAAGTATGAAGAATTAGGCAAAGTTATTGAAGATAATTTTTAAGGAAAAAGGTAATATGAATGAAACATTTAAATTTTTAATATAAAATACACAAGTTAATTATTTAGCTACTGTAAAAGGAGATAAGCCAAGCTGCAGAACTTTTGGTGATCCAATTATGTATGATGGCAAGATATATGTGATAACAAGTAAGCATAAAGAAGTTTCAAAACAAATTGCTGAAAATAATAATGTTTGTATTGTTGCTTATGATGATGAGAATTGGATTAGAATTAACTGTCAACTAATTGATGACAGCAATAACGTAGCTGTTAAACAAGCTGTTATTAATGAATTTGATTGGGCTATCGAAGCAGGATATACTCTTGATAATCCAGACTTTCAAGTTTTATATATGGCAAATGTAGATTCAACTATTTATGATGAAGAAGGAAATGTCATCTCAACTTACAATTTTTAAATATATAAATTATAAAGACAATGCTTAGCCGGCATTGTCTTTATCGTTTCTAATAGATGATAAATATTCTTTTATCTCACTGTTTTGTATTTTTAAGGCTTCTATTTTAGTCCCAATTGCTTGTTCATTTTCAAAATAAACTAGATAATGAAATTTATTTTTTACTTTGATTAAACAATTGATATTTTCTTCTAATGTTTTAAGAAATTTTTCTATAATATATTCACCAATACTATTTTTTATTTCTTCTTTAACTTCTGGATTTTTAACTTTATATCCTATAATTAAATTTCTAATATATTCAGATTGAGATAAGTTTAATTTTGAAGAATCCCTTTTTAAAATAAATTTTTCATCATCACTTAAAAATACATTAATTTTATTATTTCTTATTCTCATAATTTAAGGTCTCCTTTCTAAAATTTAAGGGTATGGGAATTTCCATAATAGAATTTGTTCGGGAATACAAATTCAGTGCTTGCTAGACAAGAACATTATTCCCAAAATAAGGAAAATATAAAAAGAGGATTAAATTATTTTGATAATTTTGTCCTCTTTTTCAGTTAGTTTTATATAAAATAAAAACTTACGAACAATTAAGTCCGTAAGCTATATTCAAATGGAGCCGTTGGCGTAGTTATCTACAACTTTTTTCGGCTCTCGTGACGATTGATACAAATATCAATCAATTTAATAAAGTATATCATAATTTTTATAAATTGCAACAAAATTATAGCGATATTTATGAAAAAGTTTAAGAAATAATAATTATATACATAATTATTGCTTTTTTAAACTTTTTTTATTTTCCTTTTCAAGTTGTTTTAAACTCTTTTTAGGTGTTGGCAAATCTTCTGGCATAGTTCCACCATTTTTAGCAATTACCTCTCTTATGTTTTTTCCAATATTATAATGAGTTTCATTAGCTTCTTTTTCTGTTTGTATATTATCTTTCTTTAATTTTTGCTCAGTTTGTGAAATTCTAAATAAATTAGCAATTAGTTCATCACTTCCCATATTATCTAAAATATCTTCTCTATATCTTAACCCTTTTCGTTTTGCAATATCATCAGCTGTTTCTCCATTATATAAACCTTTATAGCCTGAATTGTGAAATCTATCAAAATTTTTAACTCCAGCTTTTTTAGCAGTTTGATTAAGTGAGTAATTTCCTTTTTTAGTTAAATTTCTTTGATAAAATCTTTTTTCATCTTCTGTTAATGAACTATATTCTTTTTCAGTTATTTCCTGTTTTCTTGTTTGTACTGCAAAGTATGTTTGTGCTAAAGCAATTACTTTTTTCCTACTATCTCCATTTTGTGCTATTAAATAACAAGCATAACGAGTTAATTTATAATCCTTTTGCTCTCTTTGTGCATCAGAACCTATTTGCACCATTTTACCGACGTCGGCAAAATGGTCAAAAACTGATATATCACTATTTTCACAAGACTTTATAGCTTTAGAAATGACTTTTTTAAAATTGCTCCATTTACTATAATTAAGACAAGTCATAAGTTCTCTAGCATACCAAAATTCAATTCCATTTTTATCAATATGTTTTATATCTTCAAAAGTTTTGTTATTATAATCTTCATTCTCTTTTAATTTATTTATCTCGAATCATCTCCATTTCCTATACTATTTTACAATAATATTAAAAAGTTGACAATATATTTACGAAAATTTGTTTTAATCTTTATATAGATTTTTATTATTTTTAATATAAGATTTTAAATATATAGTTCTAACAAGCCTATCAACAGTGCAAACTAATCCTAAGCCAACAAGTCCAATATTAAAATATTTTATTAGACAAAGTAATGGTATTCTTATACATATACCACCAATAAATGAAGTTAATCTAATAGCTTTTGTATCTTTATTAGCAGATAAATATGCTAAATAGTTATTATTAAGTATATACGTAAAAAATTCAGTTGAATATAAATAAACATATATACCACATTCGCTCCAAGGAACACTTCTTCCTAAAAAATACCAAGCTGGATATGGAATAATAATAAAAAATATTAGTGAAAATATTAAAGAGTAAATTGTAATTTTATTTACTTTTGTTAATAGGTTATTTTCTTCATTTTCTATAGAATTTGCATAAGAAACTAAAAGCCCTGTATAGTATCCTTCTGCTAATTGTAATAATACTTCTACAACAGCAGAACATACACATACTATAACATAAACATTAGTGCCGAAAGAACTTGATATGCTCTCAAGAAAAATGTATGCAAATTTTTGAATTGCTTTATTAAATAATAAATCTTTAGCATGATTAATTATATCTTTTATATATACCATTTTTATTTTTCTATATTTATATTTCGAAAATATAAATAATAAAATCGTATTTATAAGTGTAGATATGATTGTAGCTACATATATTCCAACTTCATTAAATCCTAATTTAATACTTATTATATCTCCAAGAATATTAAATAATGAAGATATAACTGTTGCAATTAGTACAAGATTTGTTTTCCCTTTTACCTTTAAATCATTTTTTGGAATATAACTTATTGCTAAAATTGGTAACTGAATTGCTTTTAATTTTAATAAACATGTTAAAATATTTCTGGCGTCATTTTCTAAAGTATAAATATAAGTTAGTTTATTAGCAAATATAAATATTATCAAAGATATAATCATACTACTAAAAATTTGTAAAAAAATAGCTACAGTATTAATGCTATTATTATTTTTTCTATCTCTTGATAGTACAATACTATGTGATTGTGATATACATTCTTGTATTGTATTGATTGCAGAGTCCAAGCTTATAAGTGAAGCAAATACTACAATTGCAGTTGTACCAATAGAATTAGATAATGATCTGTCAATTGTTATTAGTATTATATTTGTAAATTCTACTATTATATATGGTAATACAAATAAAAGTACTGACATTACACTTTTATTACTTATTTTTTGTTTCATGTGTTTCTCCTTATTAGATTAGATTTAATTTAAACTGACAAAATTATACTATATTTTACATTTTTTAGCCACATATTTTATAAAAAATATAGAAGATAACTTGCATTTGGAATTTATCTTCTTCGTTAATATAGATTATTCCAAGTTCATAAGTTGGCATTTTGCCCTCTGGATCAAGTTTATAATAGTCTTTTAAAGGAAATACTCTAACAATAGCACTATTATCTTCAGCAAAGTTAAAATAAAACATTTGCTTATCAACATAGTAAGTTGCCCCTGCAAAACTTACATCATAGTATTGTCTTAATCTCATAATAATTTCGCCAACTTCTTCCTCTGGCAAATAATTACTAAATCTGACACTTCCTAATACATTACCTAATATCATAGGCTTTGTAGTATCAATATAACCATTTTCATATAATTCTTGATAAGGTTTACAAATTGAATCTCTAAAGTTTATTTGTTTTACAACAATTTATCTACCAACTAAAGCAAGTTCTATATCATCAACATATTTCATTATAAGTTCTGATTGTTCTTCTCTGGTATAATCTTTCCAAGTTTTAGTTATTTCTTGATATTCTTTATTAAGTTTTAGTTTGTTAATAAAGTCAATATCTCGTTTTAGTAAAATGTCTTTTGGTGTAAACCTTAATTCTTCGGCACAATCTGTTGCATTTAGTTCATTTCCTAGGTCAGTTAGAACTTTTTCAACAATTTTCTTTTCTTCGTTATACTCTATTAATTCAAAAACTCCGTTAACATAGGCTTTTTTGATTCTTTCTAGCTTTGCTTTTTGCTCTTTGATTTTCTTTTCTAATTGTTCTTTAGGCTCATCAAATTTTTGCTGATGTTTACATGCTTTTCAGATATTCTTCTAATTCTGATAGCTTTATCTTTTCAGTAATGTTAGAAATATAAACATCATTGGAATAATTGAAAACTAGAAATGTAGTATCTTTAATTATTACCTTATGTGGCTCAATATATGAGATATTTGTCTTCTCAATTTTTCTTATACTGCCATTAATAAAAGTAGGAGTAACCTTAGAGAATTCACATATAAATTCTAGTCTTTTCTTTAAGCTTTCCTCAAATTGTAATTCTTCTTTGATAATATTCATTTTTACACCATCCCTCCATTTTAGATTTAGGATGATTTTTTCACAAAAGAAAAAAATCAACCATTTTACTGATTGATTTTCATATCTATCTGTTCTATAAAAAGTTCGAACAGAAACGTTACTGGAGCGGATAAACTACAAGTTACGAACCTTGTTCTCTTTCTAGAAATATTATATATGAATTATTATTAAATTTCAATGGAAGTATATGAAAAATTGAAAATTTAGTATATAATTAATACATAGTGTAAGGAGGATATCATGAACAATAGTTGGAATTTAGAAAAACTAAAAAAACAAGCAATTGGAAATCAAATTTTTGATGATCAAATATTAAATCTATCTGGAATATTAGAATACAAAAATTTAAATGTTCTAGACATTGGATGTTCAAATGGATTTAAAACTAAAATGTTATTTGATAAATATGATAATATAACGCATATTACAGGAATAGATATTGATAATAGTGCAATAAATGAAGCAACAGCAAACTTTAAAGAAAATAAGAGATATAAATTTGAATTAAAAAGTATTAATGAACTAGATAACAATTCAACATACGATATAATAAATTTATCCTATGTTTTACAACATCTAGAAAAACCACAAGAAGTTTTAAAAAAATTAAAAAATATGCTTACTGATAGAGGAATAATAATTATAAAAGTACCAGATGATAGTTTTAAATTTTGTTATCCAGATAAAAAAGACCTATTACACAAAATATTTAATTTGTATGAAAATGAAATTATGAAAAAACAAAATATAACAAAATATACTGATCGATATATAGGTAAAAAAGTATATAATTATCTTATTAAAAGTAATTATAATAATATTAAATCATATTACTCTATTAGTGATACTATTGGCAAAACAATTGAACAAAGATTAAGTCTTTTTGATAGTTCTATTGGTTTTAGAGGTGCTATAAATAAAAAGAATATATCAGAAAAAGTAAAAATAGAAATGGAAGACCTATTAAATGAGTTAAGAAACGAATTTAAAAAGGAAGAATTATATTATACAATGACAGTTATTTACTATATTGCCAGCAAATAATATATAGGGGGAATTTTTACATGAATACAAATAGAATAAGATATAAGCAAAGAGATTTTCATTTAGATGAAATAGACAAATTTACAGATTTAGACTGGAGTTTAGAAAGATTTGGATGCGGACCCACATCAATTGCAAATATATTAGCTAATTATGGTTATGATGTTACACCTGTAAATATGGCTAAAAAGATATTATTTGATGAACAGGGAAAATTTGATGAAAAATTTTTAAGAAATAGAGGTATCAATGATAAAGGTCTAATATATTGTCTCGATAGGTTAATTCAAGAAGATAAAATGAATATTGATTATGAAATAGTAAAAATAGATTTTTCAAATCCAAATAATCAAAAAGAAAAAATTATTGACTTAGTAAAAAAAGGAAATATGGCTATCATTCATGTAGGTCCATCTGAAATAAGTCCTTTAACATTCTCTAAAAATGGACATTATTTAGTAATTAGTGATATAGATGAAAATAATAATTTCTATGTGATTAATTCAAATAAAATAGGTGATACTCAATTAGGAGTTCCATTTGAGTATGATACTATTATCAAAAATATGACAGGTAGAAAAGATTCATTTAATTTTTTATTTATTAAAAATAATTAAATTATGATTCTTAAGGGTATGGGAATTCCCATAGTAGAATTTATGCGGGAGTATAAATTCAGTGCTTGCTAGACAAGAATATTACTCCCAAATTAAGGAAAAGATAAAAAGAGGATTAAATTATTTTGATAATTTTTCCTCTTTTTTGCATAAAATAAAAACTTACGAACTATAATCAGTCCGTAAGTTGATTTCAAATGGAGCGGATAAACTACAAGTTACGAACTTTGTTCTCTTTCTAGAAATATTATATATGAATTATTATTAAATTTCAATGGTAGTATAGAAAGATTTCAATATTTATTATATAATATATACACATGAAGTCTTAAATATATAAATGATTGGAGGAACTTAATGAGTAATGAATTAATAAATAATGATAACGAAATAAATAATATTTTTGATAATATCAAAGATTTAGTTATAAATAGTAGAAACAAAGTTTATCAGACTGTAAATACTGAAATGCTTAGCTTATACTGGAATATAGGAAAAGCAATTATGGAAATACAACAAGGTGATGAAAGAGCAAGTTATGGGGATGCAGTTTTAGAAAAGTTATCAGAAAAATTAACTAATGAATTTGGAAAAGGATTTTCCAAGAGAAATTTAGAAAGAATGAGAAAATTTTATATATGTTTTCCAATTGCGACAACAGTGTCGTCGCAATTAAGTTGGTCTCATTATTTGGAAATTATCAAAATTGAAGAAGAACAAAAAAGAAATTTCTATATAAAAGAAACTATTAACTCTAGATGGAGTGTTAGAGAACTTCAAAGACAAAGAGATTCCTTATTATATGAAAGATTAACTTTATCTGCAGATAAGGAAAAAATATTAGAACTATCTGAAAAAGGACAAATATTAAAAACAAGTAAAGATTTAGTAAAAGATCCTTTTTTATTAGAATTCTTAGATATAAAAGAAAATACTGATTATTTAAAATCAGATTTAGAAAAGAATATTATAGAACACTTAAAAGAGTTTTTATTAGAACTTGGAAAAGAATTTAGCTATGTTGGAAATCAAGTAAGATTAACATTAGAAGAAGACCATTTTTATCCTGATTTAGTATTTTACAATCGACTTTTAAGATGTTTTGTAATTATTGATTTAAAAATAGGAAAAGTATCTCATCAAGATATAGGGCAAATGCAAATGTATGTTAATTATTATGATAGAGAAATAAAACAAAGTGATGAAAATTCAACAGTAGGAATATTGCTTTCGACAAATAAAAATGAAACTGTTGTAAAATATACATTGCCTGAAGATAATAAGACAATTTTTTCTTCAGAATATAAATTACATATGCCAACAGAACAAGAATTAATTAGTGCTGTTGAAGAAGAAAAGAAAAATTTTGAATTAAACGATGAAATTTAATTATGGCGAATATGCTATATGAAAAAATATTAATGAAATAAAACCTACTAACTTTTGAAGTCAGTAGGTTATTTTCAAATGGAACGGTTAAACAATAGCTTACAAACTAAGTCCTCTTTCTAAAATAATTATATATGAATTATTATTAAATTTCAATGGGAGTATGGAAAATTTTGATATTTTATAGTACAATATATTCAAAATAAATTTAAATTTATATAATGAGGCATAAAATGGATGCAAATTTATGGACACAATTACTTATAGCAATAATTCCTGCACTTATTACTGGTGTTGGAAGTTTAATAATTGCTCTTAAAAAATGTAAAAATGAAATTAATACTCTTGAAACTAATAATAAACACGAAATAGAAAAGTTAATGAAACAACATGAAATAGATATTGAGGCATTGAAAGAAAAACATAAACTTGATATGGAAACTAAAGAAAAAGAGCATAAATTAAAAATTGAAGAAATAAAAGTTCAAAATGAACAAGAAATATTAAAAAGGGAAAAAGAATTATCTAACTCTGCAATGTACTCTATGATGGGAGATGCAACAAAGGATTTGTTTACTGGAATATTTAACTCACCTGAATTTAAAGAAGAAATGAGTAAAAAAATCAAAGAGGGATTTAATAAAAATAATTAATTTAGGAGGAAAAAATGAATAAACAAATAACATTAGATTTAATAAAAAAATTTAGTAAAAAATATAATAATAATTCATTAAATAAAATAATAGAAAATGCAATAACTAAGAATGGTTTAGAAAATTCTTGCATAGACAATAACATAATAATAGAGAATCAACCAATCTTTAATATAGAATTACCAGAAGGAAAAAGGTATGATCAAAAAGATAATTATAGATGTTGGATTTATGCAGGATTAAATTTTATAAAATATAATATTGCACAAAATTTAAAAATTAATTTGAAAAATTTTGCTTTATCTAATAATTATATTGCATTTTTTGATAAACTAGAAAAATCAAATAATACATATGAAAATATTATAAATTTAAAGAATACAAATTGGGATTATATCAATAAAAATCAAATTTTAGATTATGGAGTAAGAGAAGAAGGATGTTGGCAGTGGTTCAAATCGATTGTTGATAAATATGGATTAATGCCTTATGAATATATGCCAGATGTATTTGAAAGCTTAAATTTTGAAAAGATAACCACCTTATTTGATGATAAAGTAAAAAAAGATTGTATAAAGTTAATAAATGCTAAGAAAGAAAATAAAACTATTGTTGAATTAAGGAAAATAAAGGAAGAATTTTTAGAAGAAAACTATACATTTTTATCAAAAGTTTTAGGACAACCATTATCAAAATTTGATTATGAATATAAAGATAGAGATTCTAAATATATAAAATTTGAAAATTTAACTCCTATGGAATTTAAAAATAAATTTCTAACAATAGATTTAAATGATTTTGTATCTTTATCTAGTTTGAAAATGTACAACAAAGAATTTTATAAATTATATAGAAAACCAATATGGGGTAATGTGCATGAAAAAAGTTATATTGAATTTTTAAATTTACCTATAGAGGAAATAAAAGAATTATCTATTAAACAATTAAAAGACAATATGCCTGTATATATAGGAATAAATATAATGAAATATAGAGATATAAAATCAGGTGTATTGGACACTAGATTATATAATTATAAGGAAACATTTAGATTTGATTTGTTAAATAAAGAAGAAGCATTAAATACAAATGATATATATTCACATCATTGTATGACAATTTGTGGAGTGAATTTATTAGAAGACGGAAAATCACAAAGATGGAAAATTGAAGATAGTTATGGGGATGAAAAGAAATTTAATGGATATTACATTATGAATGATAATTATTTTAATGAATTCTTATTACAAGCAGTTATAAATAAAAAATATTTATCTAAAGAACAATTAGAAATGCTAAATCAAGATGCAATTGAATTTGAAATAAATGATCCATTTTAGTTTTTTAATCTAATACAAAAAAGGGTATGGGAATTTCCATAGTAGAATTTATGCGGGAGTATAAATTCAGTGCTGGC
>ULWQ01073366.1_pt1 | contig 86296 bp, 84 predicted proteins | sample 1960491 | NCBI WGS metagenome assembly ULWQ01 (sample SAMEA4835816, study PRJEB28245) | human gut metagenome | biome: gut microbiome; material: fecal sample | place: Denmark | collected 2008
GTGATATCAAATGAGTGTGACATATGTTTGACAAACCTACATAAAAAGGTACGAATTCACACAATGTTCATTGAATTATTGGGAAAATAATGATAAAATATTTTTGCAAATAAAAAGTTGAAAGGAACGTAAAAAATGAAAAAAGCCTTAGTAAAAGATAGTATAAGACAAATAAAAAACACTTTTAAAAGATTTTTATCAATTGTTTTAATAGTGTTTTTAGGTGTAGGCTTTTTTGCAGGAATAAGAGCTACAAGCCCAGACATGAAAGATACGGTAGACACATATTACGATTTGCAAGATGTAATGGATATAGAAGTTCTTTCAACATTAGGATTAACCCAAAATGATATAGAAGCCTTAAAAGATGTTGAAGGAATTAATGAGGTAGAAGGCAGTTATAGCTTTGACGCAACTGTAAGCAACGAAGAAAAAGAATTTGTTGTTAAAGTTAAGGCAATGCCAGAAAATATAAATAAAATCAAGTTGATGAACGGAAATCTTCCGCAAAATAGTGATGAGGCAGTGGTGGAAGAATCGTTTTTAATTGGTACAGGATATAAAATTGGAGATTATATAGAATTAACTCCAGAAAAATTAGAATTAGGGCAAGACGAAAATACAGACGTAATAAATGAAAAGAAGATAAAAATAGTAGGAGTTGTAGAATCTCCTGAATATATATCTAGATCAAGAGGAACAAGTAAATTAGGTGCAGGAAGCATAAATTATTATATGTTCATACCAAGAGAAAATATAACTATGGACGTATATACAGCTGCATATATAACAGTGGATGGGGCAAAAGAGCTTGCAACGTATAATCAAGATTATAAAGATTTAGTATCACATGTAAAAGATAATGTAGAAGCAATTTCGGATGAGAGAAAACAGGCAAGATATAACGAAATTATAGAAGAAGCAAATAAAAAATTAGATGATGCGCAAAGCGAATATAATGACAAAAAACAAGAAGCAGAAGAAAAAATAAATGATGCTGAAAATCAAATTGAAGATGCGAAAAGACAAATAAGAAATGCACAAACAACATTGGAAAATAACATAGCTAGTACAAATAATAAATTTAAAGAGGCAGATAATCAAATAAAAGAAGCAGAAAGTCAAATACAGAATGCAAAAATACAATTAGAAAATCAAAGACAACAAATAGAAATGATGCCCGAATCACAAGAAAAAGAATATGCAAAACAACAATTAGAATTGGCAACAAAACAGATAGAACAAAATGAAGCAAGTTTGAGTAATCAAAAAGCAGAACTAGAAAGTAACAAGAAGAAAGCAGAAAATGAATTTGCATCAGCTAGAAGAAGAATAGAAAACTCAAAAACAGAAATCTCGGAAAATGAATCAAAGCTAGAAGATTCAAGAAAAGAGGCAAATGAAAAATTAGAAGAAGCACAGCAAAAAATAAATGATGCAAGGGAAGAAGTAAACAAAATAGAGAAACCAACTTGGTATATATTAGACAGAAACTCTAACTATGGATATGCAGAATATATACAAGACACAGACAGAATAGCCAATATAGCAAAGGTATTCCCAGTAGTATTTTTCCTTGTTGCAGCACTAATCAGTTTAACATCAATGTCAAGAATGATAGAAGAACAAAGAACTCAAATAGGAACACTAAAAGCACTTGGATACAACAAAGCACAAATATCAATGAAGTATATAATTTATGCACTTCTTGCAACAATAATTGGTGGAGTAACAGGAATGTGTGTGGGATTTAAGTTGCTTCCAAGAATAATCACAATGATGTATCAAATGATGTATACTCTACCAGATGCAGACTGTGTATTTAGACTAAAAATAGGAATTGTAGGACTTGTATTTGCACTAGTATGCACAATAGGAGCAACAATTTACACTTGCATCAAAGAGCTAATAGAAAAGCCAGCAACGCTAATGTTACCAAAAGCACCAACTCCAGGCAAGAGAATACTATTAGAAAAAATAACATTTATATGGAAAAGAATGAAATTCACAAACAAAGTAACAGCAAGAAATTTATTTAGATACAAGAAAAAGTTTTTAATGACAGTGATAGGAGTAGCGGGTTGCACATCATTAATAATAGCAGGTTTTGGAATAAGAAATGCAATTGGAAATATGATACCAGATCAGTTTGGTGAGATATTTAAGTATGATGGGACTGTTAGCTTAAAAGATGACCTAGATCTAGAAGAAATAGCAAATGAAGAAAATAAAATAAAAGATATTGAAAAAGTATCGAAAACATTAACTTGTTATATGACAGCAGTGGAAACTACTCAAATGGAAAGTACACAAACTATAAATCTGATGGTGACAGATAAAATAGACGATTTAAAAGAATTTGTAAATCTAAGAGCTAGAAATAACAAGAAGAATGAGTATACGTTAGGAAATGATTCTGTAATAATATCAGAAAAACTTGCCAAGTTATTAAATGCCAATGTTGGAGATAAAATAACAATAAAAGATACAGACGACATAGAAAAAACAGTAACAGTTGGTAATATAACGGAGAACTACATATATCATTATATGTATATGTCAAGCGATTTATATAATTCAATATATGGAGAAAATGAATATAAACCAAATACGATTCTAATAAAAGAAGAGCAAGGAATTACACTAGATGAAGAAGATGATATAGGAAAAACAATTCTAGCAGATGAAAACAATGTAGTAGGAGTGACTTTCTTATCATCAACCAAAGACGTATTCTCAATGGTAATGGATAAAATGCAACTAGTAGTATATATTCTAATAATTGCTGCAGGATTGCTAGCTTTTGCAGTATTATATAATTTATCGAATGTAAATATAAGCGAGAGAATAAGAGAACTTGCAACAATAAAGGTACTTGGATTCTATAACAAAGAAGTGTTTAACTATGTAGCAAAAGAAACAAGAATACTAACAATAATAGGAATATTACTAGGTCTTTTGGTAGGATATTTCCTAGCAATGTATGCTGTAAAAACTTGTGAATTAGATATGCTTATGTTTGATTACAATATAGGAATAATGAGTTTTGTATATGGAATAGTAATAACAATAGTATTTGCAGAAATAGTGAATATTGCTGTAAACCGTACATTAAAGAAAATAAGTATGACTGAATCCCTAAAAAGCATAGACTAAATTATTGGTAAAATTTGCTAAAAGTCTTGTAAATACGGGTAAAACGTAGTATAATAAACAGGCAATAAGCAAGGAAGGAAGAGATAAATGGCTTACATAGAATTTAAAAACGTAGTCAAAGAATATATAGTCGGAGAGAACAGCATCAAAGCATTAGACAATGCAAACTTCGAAATAGAAAAGGGAGAATTAGTTGTAATAGTAGGACCAAGTGGAGCTGGAAAAACTACAGCGCTAAACGTCTTAGGTGGAATGGACAATGTAACTTCAGGAGAAGTAATAATAGATGGACAAAGAGTTGACAAATATTCGGAAAAAGAGCTAACACATTATAGAAGAGAAGACATAGGATTTGTATTCCAATTCTACAATTTAGTACAAAATCTAACAGCACTAGAAAACGTAGAACTTGCAACTCAAATATGTAAAAAGCCATTAAATCCAAAAACAACAATAGAAAAAGTAGGACTAAAAAATAGAAAAGACAACTTCCCATCACAACTTTCTGGAGGAGAGCAACAAAGAGTTGCAATAGCAAGAGCAATAGCAAAAAATCCAAAAATATTATTATGTGATGAGCCAACAGGAGCGCTAGACTATAATACAGGAAAACAAATACTAAAATTACTACAAGACACATGTAGAAAAGAAAAAATGACAGTAATAATAATCACACACAATAGCGCAATAGCACCAATGGCAGACAAAGTAATACGTTTCAAAAACGGAAAAGCCGAAGAAATAATTATAAATAAAAAACCACAATCAATAGATGAAATTGAATGGTAAAGAACAAAGGAAATATAAAATATCATAAATAAAATATTTATATTTCCTTTTTGTGTGCTCAAAAACAATAAAAAAGTAAGGACTTGAAAAATGAAAATAGCGTATATAAAAGAAAATCTTAGAAAAATCAGAAAAACAAAAAGCAGATTTATTTCACTAATGCTCATAGTAATGTTAGGAGTTCTATTCTTTTCGGGAATGAACTCTGTTTCGCCAGACATGGAAAACACTCTAAATCAATATCTAAAAAACAACAACGTATCAGATATACAAATAATATCAGCGTTAGGGTTCTCGCAAGATGATGTTGAGGAACTAAGAAAGCTAAATAATGTGGTAGAAGTAAATCCGGGATTTTTATATGATGTAATTTTAGACCATGATGGAAAAAGACTTCCTGTTAGATTGAATTCCATAGAACAAGAACAAGATGTCAATAAAATGCAAATAATAGAAGGAAGAAATATTGAAAACGATAAAGAATGTTTAGTAGACGAAAGACTAAGCACTATTTATAGTTACACAGTAGGAGATAAGCTGATATTTCAAAGCGGAACAGAAGATGATATAAACGAAGAAATAACCAATACAGAATACACAATCGTTGGAAAAGCTAGAACACCAGCTTACATATCAAAATTCTATGGTTCTACAAATTTAGAAAACGGAGAACTTATGGGATGTGTGTATGTTCTAAAAGACGTATTTAAATCAGATATATATTCAAATATATATGTAAAAACGAACATATCAAATGACATATTAAAAACTAGTGATGATTACAAACAAGAGCTAGAGCCAATAGTAAAACAAGTCGAGAAATTAGGAGAGACAAGAGCAAAAATAAGATATGAAGAAATATACAAAGAGAATGTTGAAAAATTGCAAGAAGCCAAAGACAAACTTAACGATGCAAGAAATGAGTTGCAAGAAGCAAAAGATGCTTTGTATGATGCAAGAAATCAATTAAACGATTTGGCAAAACAGATATATGATGGAAGCGTAACATTAAGCCAAACAATAACTAGCACAGATGAGATATTCAAAAATTATGATGAAAAATTAAATACTGCAAAGTCAGAGATTGAAAAAAACACAAGTGAATTAAATGATGCAGAAAAACAAATAGAAGAAGGAAAGCAAGCCTTAGAAAATGCAAAAAAAGAATATCAAGAAAGCGAACAGCAATTACAACAACTGGACAATCAAATCAATCAAATTCTTTATACATTAGCAAGCATGGATAAAACATCAGGAGAATATGCCGTACTAAAAAGAAAGCTAACATACTTAGAAAACGTGTACTCTAAAGGCACTGAAAAATTAGCAGAAGCAAAGGAACAAATTGCAAAAAGTGAGCAAGAATTAAACTCAAAAATAAAAGAATTAGAGGAAGCAAAACAAAAGCTAAATATGGCTCAGGGGCAAATCGAAGCAAATGATAATGAGTTAAACATGCAAAAAACCAGCTATCTTGTGCAAATAAATGCAAGCAAAAATAGCTTAAACTATTATCAAGAAATCCTTAGAAAAGGAAATCTAGAATATTTTGACAAGCAAAAAGAATATCAAAAAGAATCAGAAAAAGCCATAAAGAAAATAGAAGAAAAAGAACAAGAAGTAAAAGACGCGGAAGAAACCTTGGAAAAATTAGATGGTAAATGGCATGTTATAGGGTTATATGACAACCAAGGATTTGTAGCATTTAAGAATGACCTAGAAAAAATAGGAATAATGGGAAAGGTATTTCCAGTAATATTCTTTGTAGTAGCTGCACTAGTCTCAATTACAACAATAGCAAGAATGATAGAAGAAGACAGAATGACAATAGCAACAGAAAAAGCATTAGGTTACAACAAAATGTATATAGTAGCAAAATATGTGTTATATTCATTGTTGTCCTCAACACTAGGATTGATTTTTGGAACACTGATAGGAAGCTATGTAATAACAAATGTGCTATTTTCAGCATATAGATCATTATACTCTATTCCAGACTTATTAATGAATGTAAATATTACATGTCTGGCAATAGCAACAATAATAACCTTTACGTCAACAGTAGTGTGTGCAATAATAGTTACAATAAAAGAGGTAAAAGGAAGCACTGCAGAATTAATGAGACCAAAAGCGCCAAGAGAAGGAAAACAAGTATTTTTGGAAAAAGTACCAGGATTTTGGGAAAGACTAAGCTTCTTATTTAAAATAAGTATAAGAAATATATTTAGATACAAACGTAGATTATTCATGACAATAATTGGAATAGCAGGATGTACAGCATTAGTGTATACAGGAATATCGCTAAAAAATTCGATAGACGAAATAGGTGGCAAACAATTTGGAGACATCAAATTCTACAACATGCAGATTAATTTAAAATATGACATGACAGATGAAGAAGTTGCTCAAGTAGTTGAAAACACTAGAAAAATAGAAGAAATTACAGATGCAAATGCTGTAAGAGAAAGATCGACAGATATTGTTGCAAATGGAGTGAATAAATCAATCTTCTATATGGTGGGAGAATCAGATGCGCTTCCAAAATACATAAAATTACAAAACAGAAAAAATAAAGAAAAAATAGACTTAACAGATGCTGGAATAATAATTACAGAAAAACTATCAGAAGAGCTAAAAGTAAAAGTGGGAGACACGGTAACACTAAAAAGTGGAGAAAAAGAAGGCAAAGCACAAATAATAGGAATTACAGAAAACTATTTATATAACTACATTTACATGACTCCTACTGTATATCAGGAAGTATATCATGAGCAAGTTCAATACAACGAAATACTAGCAAACACATTAGAAATAAACAACGAAAAAGAAAACGAATTAGCACAAAAAATAAAAGAAGACTCAAAAATAAGCGGAATAGTATTAATGAGAGTAATAAACGATGAATACAAATCAAGCTTAGGCGGACTTTCTAGTATAGTATTCTTATGTGTGGGATGTGCAAGCTTACTAGCTTTCATAGTATTATTTAATCTAAACACAATAAACATAGAAGAGAGAAAAAGAGAACTTGCAACAATAAAAGTATTAGGATTCTATAATAAAGAAGTATCAAGCTATGTATTTAGAGAAAACATAATATTATCAATAATAGGAGGAATAGTAGGATTATTCCTAGGAATGTTAATATTAGGACCAATAATGAAAAGCGCTGAAGTAGAGACAATATATCTTCCAATAACATTAAATTTCTTAACATTTGTATTATCATTTGCACTAACAATGGTATTTACAATAGTTACAGACAAATTAATGAATAGAAGACTAAGAAAAATTGACATGATAGAATCGCTAAAAAGCGTAGAATAATCAAAAAAATAAGTATGCAAAATCAAAGAAAATTGACGGAGCATACTTTTATTTTTAACTATTATATGATAATATTATATTCGAAGAATTGTAGGAAGGAATGGAAAGTAATATGAAAATTGGAATAGATTTAGGTGGAAGCCATATAGCAATAGGACTTGTAGATGACAATCTAGAAATAATAGAAAAAAGAACATATTACATGAATGATAGAGAAGCAGAAAAATTAGAAGACTACATAGTAAAATCAATTAAAGAGGGAATAAAAGAAATAACAAAAAGCGCAGACATAAAACTAGATGAAATAGAACAAATTGGAATAGCTGTTCCAGGAAACCCAAAAGGCGGATGCATAAAAAATGTAGTAAATTTACAAATAGAAGAATTTAACATTGTGGAGCAACTTGGAATAAAAAATATACCAGTCAAATTAGAAAATGATGGCAAATGTGCAGCACTTGCAGAAAAATATAACGGCTCACTAAAAGAATATAAAGACTGTGTGTTTTTATGTATAGGAACAGGAATCGGTGGAGCAGCATTTATAAATGATACATTTTTAAAACCAACGAGAAATTCAGGATTTGAATTTGGACATATGATAATAGAAAAAAATGGAGAACCATGTAAATGCGGTAACAGAGGATGCTTTGAAGCATATTGCTCAAAAAGAAAATTTAAACAAGAAATGCAAGAAATACTAAAAATAGATAGATATGTTGGAGCAAAAGAACTAACAGAAGAAATAGAAAAAAACATAGAGAAAAAAGCAGTAAAAGAGTTGTTAGATAAATACGTGAATAATTTAGCAATAGGAATATCAAACATCATAAATATACTAGAGCCAGAAGCTGTATGCATAGGTGGAAGCATGTCACACTATGAAGATTTGGTTTTAAATAAGTTAAGAGAAAAAATAAGTAGCGGAGAATATCTATTCAACAAAGAAAATCCACCCCAAATAATAGCGGCAAAAAACGGTAATGATGCAGGAATAATAGGAGCAACCTTGTTGTAGAAAGGACATTAAAATGAGTGTATATGAAGAAACACAAGCAATATTAAACACATATAAAATTCAAGCAAACAAAAGCCTAGGACAAAACTTTTTAATAGATGATTGCGTAATAGAAAAAATAATAGAATCTTCAAATATAGAAAAAGAAGATTTAATAATAGAAATAGGACCAGGATTGGGAGTCCTAACAGAAAGATTATTAAAAAAATCAAATAATGTAGTAGTTATAGAACTTGACAAAAAAATGATAGAAATACTGCAAAACAGATTTTGCCTAAATAGAAACCTAGAAATAATAAATAATGATGTTTTAAAAGTTGATTTGGAAAAATTAATAAAAAACAAAAAAGAGCAGACAAACATTAATAAAGTAAAAATAGTAGCAAATCTTCCATATTATATCAGTACGCCAATAATAATGAAACTACTAGAAAACAGGTTGGAAATTAGTGAAATAATAGTAATGGTACAAAAAGAAGTTGCGCAAAGATTGGGAGCAGAAACAGGAACAAGAGAAGCGGGAGCAATAACTTATGCAGTTGAGTATTATGCACAAGCAACACCGATAATAGATGTTCCAAAGGAATCTTTTATTCCAAGTCCTAAAATAGAATCACAAGTAATAAAATTAGAAGTAAGACAAAATCCAAAAATAGAAGTGGAAGACGAAAAATTATTATTCAATATAATACAAAAAAGTTTTATGCAAAGAAGAAAAACTTTGTCAAATGCGCTAATAAATAATAGAATATTAGATAGCAAAGAAGAAGTGGAAAAAATGTTTAAAACATTGGAAATACCAAGCAATGTAAGAGGTGAGAATTTAACCCTAGAAGAATTTGGAAAGATTGCAAATTATGTATACAAAAGATGAAAAATATGTTATAATAATATTTGTAGAAAATTGTAAGAAAGGATAACTATGAATCAGATTTTAGTAACAGAAAAATTGTATATAACACCAGAACTACGAAGAAAAAAGAACATGTACAAAGTAAGATTCTTTTTATCCGTTTTTTTAATCTGCGCATTATTATCTTTTTACATATATAAAGAAAATGACAGAATAAAAAGTGAAGAAGTTTCAAAAACATTATTAGAATCAATGGTAGCAAAAAACAATAATGAAGAAACTACGGACAATACAACAAAGAAGATAATTAATGATGTATTGATAATAGCACTAGACGAAAGGCAAACCGACACTGAACCAGAAGAAGCGCCACCGGTGGAAGAGCAGACATACACAACCGACTCAGGGGAAGATTATGAAGCAGAGGCAATTTTGAAAATACCTTGTATAGACTTAACATATCCGGTATTATCAAAAACATCTGATGAATTACTAAAAATATCACTAAACAAATATTGGGGAAACGGTCCAAACCAAATAGGAAATTATTGTATAGTAGGCCACAATTATGCAAGTGGTAAAATGTTTGGAAAACTGCATAGAATGGGAATTGGAGACACAGCTATATTAGAGAAAGATGGCAAGTCAGTTACATACGAAGCATATGACAAATTTGTTGTAGAGCCAGACGACGTAAGTTGTACCAGTCAATTAACTGGTGGAAGAAGAGAAATTACATTAATTACATGTTCAAATTACGGAACACAAAGATTAATAATAAAATGTAGAGAAATTTAAAACAAAATATTGACTTTTGTGAATTTATTAAATATAATGTAGTCAGAAAAAAACGAAGGAGGAATAAGACATGGCAAAAAAAGAAGAACCAGTAAAGACAATAGTATGGGTATTCTGGATTTTAATAGCTATTATAGGAGTTGGTATGCTATACACAGGAATACAAGGAAGCGTACTAGGAGATAACCTAACAACATCAATAATGCTAGTAGTAGTAGGAATTGTCTTATTATTTATTGGCTTAATAATGGTACTTGGAAAAGCTAATATTCATACAACTGAAATAATAGTCCACAAAAAAGAAGAAGAAAAAAAATAATAAGTACGAAAAAACAAATGCAAATTCTTAAGTACCAAAAAGGATACTTAAGAATTTATTATTTATAGAACATCTATACAGGAGGTCAATATGGAAAACAAGAAATTTTATGTAACAACACCAATATACTATCCAAGCGGAAAATTCCATTTAGGAACAGCATATACAACAGTACTAGCAGACACAGTAAAAAAATACAAAAAACAAAGAGGCTATGACACAAGAATGTTGACAGGTCTTGATGAGCATGGACAAAAAGTTGAGCAAGTTGCTATACAAAGAGGAATGACACCACAAGAGCATGTTGATGATATGGCACAAAGAGCTAAAACCTTATGGAAATTAATGGACATACAATACGATGACTTTATAAGAACAACAGAAGAGAGACATGTAAAAGTAGTACAAAAAATATTTGACAGATTCATGGAACAAGGAGATATCTATAAAGGCGAGTATGAGGGTTGGTACTGTATGCCTTGTGAAACATATTTTACAGAGACTCAATTAGTAGATGGAAAATGTCCGGACTGTGGCAGAGAAGTTAAGAAAATGAAAGAAGAAGCGTATTTCTTTAATATGAAGAAATACCAAAAAAGAATAGAAGAATTCTATGAGCAAAATCCTGACTTCATAACACCAGAATCAAGAAAAAATGAAATACTTAACAACTTTATAAAACCAGGACTAGAGGATTTATGTGTAACAAGAACAACTTTTGATTGGGGAATAAAAGTGCCAAAAGATCCAAAACACGTAATATATGTTTGGTTAGATGCATTAATAAACTATTTAAGTGCACTTGGCTATACAACAGATAACGATGAACTATTCAAAAAATATTGGCCAGCAGACCTTCAAATAGTTGGAAAAGATATAATAAGATTCCATGGAATATATTGGCCAATATTCTTAATGGCTTTAGATTTGCCTATATCAAAACGACTATATGCACACGGATTCTTGATGATGAAAGATGGTAAAATGTCTAAATCAAAAGGAAACGTCGTATATCCAGAAATGTTAGTAGAAAAATATGGACTAGATGCAACAAGATACTTCTTAATAAAGACATTCAAATATGGTCAAGACTCAATATTTACACCAGAAGACTTTGTAAATGCATATAACTTTGATTTATGTAACGACTTAGGAAACCTATTAAATAGAACAATAGGAATGATTAATAAATATTTTGAAGGTAAAGTTCCAAACTACAAAAATTCAGAATCAGAACTAGATAAAGACTTAGAAGAAACAGTTCAAGACAAAATAAAAGAATATGAAGAAAATATGGAAAGTCTACATTTCTCAAATGCATTAGAGAGTATATGGGCAATAATAGCAAAGACAAATAAATATATAGATGAGACAGCACCATGGGCTTTATCAAAAGAAGGAAAGAAAAAAGAACTAGAATCTGTAATGAGCCATCTAGTGGAAAATTTAAGGATAATAGCAATATTAATTAATCCTGTAATGTCACATACATCAGAAGAAATACTAAAACAATTAGGAATAAATGATCAGGAATATAAAGAATATGACACAATTTATGAATATGGCAAAGTAACAGAAGACCTTAAAGTAATCGAAAAAGGAGAGCCAATATTTGTAAGACTAGAAGCAGAAGAAGAAATTAAATATATACAAGATCAAATGAAAGTATAAAAAGTAATAAAAATAGAAATAAAAACATATATATTGATTAGTAACTTACGCGAGTTGGAGGGACAATATATATGTTTTTTGTTTTGAATAAGAAAAAAATAAATTCATATCTTTTATCGTTGGGAATGGTAGCAATACTTTTTACTGTATCTGTAATAAGTGCAAATAATTTAAAAACAGTTGATACCTCGACAAATATCATACAAAAAACAACAAACGAAATAGTGGCAAATGATGCTGTGCAATAACAAAAGTAATAAAGGAGAAAAACGATGCCTTTTATAGAGATAATTACAGACACCAAGAGTCAAATGCAACTAAATAAGAGCATAAAAAAAGAACAAGTGAATAATTGTGAAATACTTTATATAAAAGAAAAAAATATAGACAACATAAAAAATATAAAATTAGAAACATTAGTAGTTAACAAAGAGATTGAAGACATGGAGAAAATATCAAAAATAATTGAAAATACAAAAAACGTAATAATAAATTTAGATTTCAATAAAATCGAAAAGCAGAATAAATTTATATCATATGGGTATAATTCAAAAAGTGATATTACAATATCAAGCATAGATGAAGACGAAGCATTAATATATATTCAAAAAGAAATTACTAGTATATTTGGAAGAAAAATTGAACCACAGGAAGTAAAAGTAAAACTAAAATCTGATATAAATATATATAACATTATGATAATAATAGCCCTAAACGTGCTATATACTAGATAAAAACAGTAAAAATTTTAAAAAAATTCAAAAAAATCAACTTTTTATGTAGACAAAACCAAAAAATGGTAGTATAATAGGTAATGTAGGTTAGACAAAACTAAAAAATACAAATACTTTAAAAAAGTAAGAGGAGGAAATTAAAGTTGGATACAGTTTATTTAGAAAACAACCACATAGTATTAGTGGGAAAGGTAACTAGCGACAAAAGATTTAGTCATGAAATATATGGAGAAAAATTCTATGTATTTGATTTAAGCGTTCCACGTTTAAGTGGAAATTCTGATATTATACCAGTAACAATATCAGAGAGACTAATGGTAAATGGAGAATTACCATTAAACACAAAGGTCACAGTAGAAGGTCAATTTAGATCTTACAACAGTTATGGAGAAGGCAGAAACAGATTAGTATTAACAGTATTTGCTAAAAACGTAACACTATTAGAAGACCAAGAAAATGAAGTAGAAGCAAAAAAAGATTTCATTTCAAACGAAGTAACATTAATTGGTTACATTTGCAAAAAGCCAATTTATAGACAAACTCCATTTGGAAGAGAAATTTCAGACATATTATTAGCAGTTAACAGAGCCTATAACAAATCAGACTACATACCATGTATAGCATGGGGAAGAACAGCAAGATTCTGTGAAAATATGGAAGTTGGAACAGAAGTTAAGATTATAGGTCGTGTTCAATCTAGACAATACGAGAAAAAATATGAAGACGGAACAATCGAAAACAAAGTTGCATATGAAGTTTCAGTTGGTAGCTTAGAAGTAGTAAACCAAGACGGCGAAGAGAAAAAAGAAGAAACAACAGCAACAGAAGAAAATCAAGAGGCTATATAATTAGATAAAATGAAATAAATAAATTCCTTTAAGATAAGAAAGAAGTGTTTTTACAAAAGTAAAAGCACTTTTTTCTTTTAACAAACTCGATTGGTGTATAAAGTTACAGTATAATAATTTGGGAGGGATATAAGTATGATAGATCTACATATGCACACAAAATATTCAGATGGAAGCGATAGCCTTTGTGAGCTATTAACAAGAGTAGAAAATAAAAAACTAAATACAATATCAATAACAGACCACAACACAGCACTTGCTTATGAAGAAATGGAAAAAATAGATTTAAAAAAATACTATACAGGAAAAATAATACCTGGAATTGAGCTTAATACAAAAGTCTTAGGAGTTCCAATCGAGATATTAGGATATGGTATAGATTATAAAAAAATGAATGAGTTGGTAAAAACAGTATATATACCAGCAAATGAAAGAAATAAAATAGAAGTAGAAAGATTGTACAATAAATGTGTAAAGGCAGGAATGAAGATTGATGATGATTGCTTAAGTAGATTTGATAGTACTTCATTTGCATCTAAATTTATACATTCAGAAATAGTAAAATATGAGGAAAATAAAAATATAGTATCAGAAGATGCTTGGAATGATACAAAAGTGTTCTATAGAAAATATATGTCGAACCCAGAAGGAATATTATATGTAGAAATGGACGACTTTGTCCCAGAATTTAATACAGCTGCTGATTTAGTTAGAAAATCAGGTGGACTTGTATTTTTACCACACATATTTGAATATAGGGAAAACTCAAGAAAAATATTAAATTACATATTAGAAAATTACGAGATAGATGGAATAGAATGTTTTTATACAACTTTTTCTAAAGAGCAAACAGCAGAAGTTCTAAACATTTGTAAAGAAAGAAATCTATATATATCTGGTGGAAGTGATTATCATGGAAAAAATAAACCAGGTGTTGATGTCGGAAGTGGGTTTGGAAATTTACAAATAAAAGATGAGATAATAGAAGACTGGGTAGAAAATATAAAGATATATAATTAAAGAAGGAGAACTACATGAAAAAATCAACATTAACATTTTTAGGAAGAGATTCTGGATTTGGCAGAGAAAATAACTCAGTATATGTGGAAATAGATGATAAATTGGTAATAATAGATTAATGAAGGAATATTTAGAAATAACAGGAACGCCAGAAGAAGCATACACATTACAAGAAGAAAAAGAATATGTTGAAATTATAAAAACTGAACATACAAAATATTTAGATGCATATGGATGATAAGGAATATATCAAACGAATAACAGAAAGTGAGTTTTTTACAGAGTAAAGGAGAACTATAAGAATAATGAAAATCCAAGAATTGTAGGAACATCACATATCGGCGACTTAATAAGTATAATAAAAGAAAGAGAGAACAAAAAAGATGGAGTTGGAATCAAAAATTACATTAAGTTAGGAGAAAATGAAATAATAGATTATTGATATAAACACGCGAAAAATAAAGAAATATAGAACTTATATAAAAATAGAAGAATTGACATAATACTCTAAAAATGGTATAATATAGGTACATTAATTTTTTTTCAAAAGGGAGGGCTTTCCGTGATTACGACGAAACGGTGCATTTTGATTGCAGAAAAATGTGAATTTTTGGAAAGATTTGAAGCAACTGAGTTTGCTGATATTTCTGAGATTCAGAATGTGTGGAAGAGAAACAAAACTCCGATTATTTCGGATAAACTTGCGGCAAACAAACTGGCAGGATATAATGTCCTGAATGTTCCAGAAGAAATTATTGGCAATGTGGAAGAATTTACAAATTTCTGCCATGAAAATGGTTTTGAATGTGGTGAATTCATTAGCGGAATTACCTATGACACTGCACAGGAAAGATGCTTTATGTGCGAACTGGCAAGACATCGTGGAATGGGTGATTTGGTTCGGTACAATCAGTATGTTGAAAAAACTGTTGACTGTATCATTTATGAGACGGAAAATTTCTACGTGACCTCGGAGCTGGGAGCTCTGAAATTGGGATACCTTATGATTGTTCCTAAAGAGCATATCCTTTCGGTGGCTCAGTTTCCGGAGAGACTTTTTGATGAATATCAGGAAGTAAAGGAAGATACCGAAAAGATGTTGAAGGTGGCCTTTGACGGTTCTAGTGTAACCTTTTGGGAGCACGGATCTGGTCCGAGTGGCAAAACTTCTCACAAGAAATCCATTGTTCATGCACATACTCATGTTGTAGTGGACTTTGAACTGAAAGAAAAGTATCAGGATATGGTACAGCTTCGGCCGTGTTTTGACATTACTGAAGCAAAATATGTTCACTACTTTTCTTATCAGGAAGGAAGCAAAGGGCAGTTGATGATTTCGATGGATCCCAGTGTTTATATTCAGCGCCAGTATCCTCGCCAGATTATGGCTGATGAGTTGGGGTTTGCTCCCGACCAGTATAACTGGCGTAAAGTTAAGTTTGAGGAAAACACTGATGCAACATTGTTTCATCTGTTCCGTACGCTTAAGGAATGTACTGATGACAGAATCAAGGAAAGGACTCGTGGATTCGTGGAGGGATTCTCCAATAGAGACCTTCAGGATGATGAGTAAATCCCAGCAAACGGCTATCTTTAATAGGATAGCCGTTTGTATATATATAAAGAAATATTGTAAAATAAGAAAAAATATATTATAATACAAGAAAAAATAAAGGAGAACTATATGAATAACAAAATAGTATTACCAAATTATGAGCATTGTATACTAAATACAATAACATCCATATTAAAATACTACAATGTAGAAACAGAACATAAATCATTAGAAAGTCTAGACAAAGAACTAGAAAAGAAGTACAGAAATGTTGTCTTTATGGTACTAGACGGAATGGGTGAGCATATATTAAACAGGATGTCGCCAAGAGGGTACTTTAATTCAAACAAAGTAGATTGTGTAACATCTGTATATCCTTCAACAACAACTGCAGCACTCACAACTTATTATGCGGGACGTCCACCATATGAAACTGGATGGATTGCGTGGTCGCAATATTTTAAAGAATATGGAAGAGCTATGGATATGCTTAAACATACAGAATCATATTTAGGAGATTCATATCCAAAGGCAAACTTAGACGTGTTTGCAGAAGTCGTTAATTACGAAACGATATTTGAAAAAATAGAGAAGGCATCTCCAAGAATAAAAGCTTATGAAATAGAACCAACATATGCAGACAAAAGAGCAAAAAGAAGCATTAGAGCAGATTCAATAGAAGAAATTGTTGATTCGATTGAAATGCTCTGTAAAAATCCAGACGAAAAATTTGTGTTTGCTTATTGTGATTGCCCAGATGGATTATTACACAAATATGGGGCAAGTTCAGATGAAGCAAAAGAATTTATATTGGACGCAGAAAACAAAATTCAAGAATTAGAACAAAAACTTTCGAATGACACAATAATCATAATATCAGCAGACCATGGACATAAGGATATAGAAAAAGCATACACTCTACTAGACTATCCAGAAATACAAGAATGCTTAATAATGCCACCATCTTTAGAATCAAGAGTTGTAACATTCTGGGTAAAAGAAAATATGAGAAAAGAGTTTGAGGAAAGATTTAACAAAGTGTTTAAAGATGAATTTTGGTTAATGACAAGAGAAGAATTTCTAGAAAAACATTTCTTAGGCTATGGAAAACAACATCCTAAAATAGAAGAATTTGTTGGAAATTACATTGCGTTATCAACAGCAGGAAGTATAATCAGACTAGAAACATTTTTAGCAGAAGGCAAAAAAGTAAAAAAGTCTACACATTGTGGGCTAAGCAAAGATGAAATGGAAGTTCCAGTAATAATACTAAAAAAATAAAAAATTAAAAACAATTTTACGAAAAAGTAAGATTGTTTTTATTTTTGGAGAAAATTTAGCAATAAGTATTGAAATATGGGCAAAATCATGATAATATACAAGGAAAAATAAAAGGAGAAAATGTTATGTATACGGAATTAGAGAGGTTTAAATCATTCAAAAGAAATTATCAATATCAAATGCCAGAAATAGAAGAAGTAGATGGGCAGGAATATTGCCTAGGAGAACCACTTAAAAATGAAGAAGGAAAAAATATTGGAGACTGCGAGAAATGGATAAATGTGGGATATAAACACAAAGGACCATATGCAAAGGTATTATCAAACCTTTTTCCATATGAGTTTGAGTTTAGAGGAAAAAAACTAAACAGTATAGAATCTTTTTTTCAAGGAATAAAATTTGAAGATCTTAATATGCAAAATTTAGTATTTAATTATAGTGCATTACCATCTAACAATGTAAAAGTTTGCAGTGGTTACGACTGGAAAGAAACAGGTATAATCTACTGGCAAGGAAAAGCAATAGATAGATATAGTCAGGAATATGATGATCTTGTGGATGAATTGTATATATCTGCAATACAAAATCCTTTATATAGAAATATATTAAAAATAACAGATAGACCAATATTACATACTATTGGAGAAAAAGAGAAAAATGAAACTGTATTTACAAGATATGAATTTGAAAAAGAGCTAAATTGCTTAAAGGATTTTTTAAAAGGAGAAAAATAAGATATGAAAGAAAAAATAAGTTTGCGAGATTTTGATATACTAGGAGTAATAGAGCTTGACGATGTACAAGGAATAGAAAAATATGTAACTCCTGTAAGAACAAATGGAACAAAAGAAACTTTCTTATCTAGGTCAAAAGAATATTACAATGTAAAAACTATGTCAGAATTGGCGTCAAGTAGAGAAGAATTAAAAGCACTTCTTACACAAGAACTAAGCAAAAGAAATTTTGTAATACTTGAGAATATGGCTAATTGTTCAGCAAGGTCGTATTTCAAAATGTTTGAGAGATATATAGTAAATAAAAAAGACTCTATGTATGAAGAAAAAATGAAAAGAGCCAGAGAATGCTTAATAGAAGATGTAAAAAACATAATGACAATCCTTGAAGACAAAGGAAAATTGGAGATAGATACAGATAAAGTACTTCCTTATGGTAATGAAAATTCAGAGCAAAGAGCTATCGAGATGGATAATAAAGCAATGTTATATTTGTTTGCGAAGACACTAAAATTTAGTATAGATCCTGAAAAATTAGAAATATTGATTCCGGGGTATGGTGCTACATATATAGGCCCTATGTTTAGAGCTATGTATGGATATGATTTTACAAGTACCTTAAAGAGCAAGTATATTGATACTACAATAAGAGCAGATGAAACAAAAACACCAATGAGAGAATTAATGTCAAGTGAAAGAATATTGCAAGGAGAAAAAAGTGTGTTACTTCTTGACGATAATGTTGGAACAGGGAGTACAATAAGAGAGTTAAGAGAATCTCTAAAAAGAGAAATAAATGCAGATAAAAAAACAAACATTATAACTGGTGCAATTCAATATAATTGGAGAAATTATTATAGAGTAAGTACAGGAGATAAAAAAGGAATAGATAGGTTTGAACTTCGAGATTTTGACATAGTAACACCTTATAATTATACAGGACACAAATTGCTTAAACATGCGATTGCTATGTTACTATCTTCTGGAGAGGAATATATCGATTATCTACATTCAAAAAATTATAGAAGAGAAGATTATAGTGATTTAGAAGGAATGGTAGTAAGAGGTCTTAAATATGCGCAAAGAGCTGGATTGAAATTAACGGAAAAATCGGGAATGAGCAAAAGAATAGAAGAAAAAGAAGAGAATAGAGAATTATTAGAACAATACAAAAATGGACCTACTACAATAACAAATCCGATATCAATAAAAACAATGAAGGATTTTATTACAGAAACAGAACAAATTGTAAATCCTCAAATTAGGGAAGATGAATTAGCAATATAAATCAAGAAATAGCGGACGTTTCGTCTGCTATTTCTTTTCTTCTGGAATAATAACATTCTTTTTTGTGTTTGATTCATCCTCGGGTTTTGCAATATCCAAATTGTCGTAAACAGGAGAAATATCTAAATCTTTACCATTACCAGAAACTATCTCAATATTTTTATTATCATCGTTGTACATAAGATACCTCCGAACATTATAAATTAATATAATAATAGCACAAAACATTTTGATATGTCAAGAATTGTCGGTGAGGAAGAGAAAAGTTTGGCTGGATTAATAGCGATTAACTTATCAAAAAAACTACTACAACAGCCAATCTATCTTGACATAATGAGGAAAACGCGTGTATAATAATAGAGTAAACTTCGCAGAGTAGAGAGGAAAAACAAATGGAGAAAAATAAAGGAAAAGCTGTAATAGAAGCAATACTTTTCTCGGCAGGAAGAGTAATAAAGATAAATGAATTAATGGCAATAATGGAACTGTCATCAGATGAAGTAATTTCTCTTGTAAACAGCTTACAAGAAGATTACCAAAAAGAAGACAGAGGAATAGAAATAATAAAGGTAGAAGATGGATATCAATTAGCAACTAAAAAAGAAATGTATGAGTATTTATATCCTATATTTGATAAAAGGAGTAAACCAAGCTTATCACAAGCAGCAATGGAAACTTTATCGATAATAGCATATAATCCAAAGATTACAAGAGCCGAGATAGAAGCCATAAGAGGAGTAAACTCAGATGGTACAATATATAAATTATTAGAATACAATCTAATAGAAAATGTTGGAAAGGCTGATTTGCCAGGCAGACCATCAATGTATTCTACAACACAAAACTTTTTAAAAATGTTTGGAATATCAGACTTAAAAGAATTACCAGAACTTCCAAGATACAAACTAGATGAAAATGAACAAATAGTAATAGATGATTTAATAGAAGAAAAAGTGCAAGAAGAAAAGCTAGAGCCAATAGAGGCTCCAATGCCCGCAAGGGAAGATGGAGAACAAGATGAAAATAAATAGAGAAAGGAAATAAGAAAATGAAATTATCACAAACAGGATTAGGAACAATAAGAGTAAATAATTTAGATAAATCGTATCCAGCACAAGATACATTATTACAAACAAATCAATTAGTACAATATGGAACAGGAATATATGCATACAACAATGTGCCTTTAAGACTAAGACAAAACGTAGAAAGCGTTATAAGAGGAGTATTAGACAAATATGGTTGTATAGAAATACTATTACCAACATTACAACCAACAAAGTTATGGGAAGAATCAGGAAGACTTGCAAAATATATAGAAGAAGATGTTATCATGCCAGTTGAAACAGATAATGGAAAATTTGTAATGGCACCAACAGCTGAAGAAGCGGTTACAGAATTTGTAAGAGGAAGAATAACATCATACAAAAATTTACCTGTAATTTTATATCAAATTGGAGAAAAGTACAGAAATGAAATTCGTACAAGAGGATATTTATTAAGAGGAAAAACTTTCCCAATGATGGATGCTTACAGCTTTGACTTAAATGCAGAAGAATCAGCAAAAGCATATCAGAATATTAGAAAAGCATATCTAGAAATATTTGAAATATTAGGATTAAAAGTTCAACCAGTTGCAGCAGACAGTGGAGCAATGGGAGGAAATCTTTCAGAAGAATTTATGCTAGAGTCACCAATCGGAGAAGATACAATATTAGTGGACAAAGAAACAGGAATAGCATTTAATACAGAAATACTAGAAAGAGAAGATGCTGATGAATATCTAAGAGAAAAATATGGAATAAAAGATAAAAATAATGTAGAAGCTAAAAAATCAATAGAATTAGGACATATTTTCCAATTAGGAACAAAATACACAGAATCAATGAATGCAAAATACATAGACCAAGAAGGAAATGAACAACTATTATATATGGGATGCTATGGAATTGGTGTAAGTAGAACAGTTGCAACAATATATGAAGAAAATGTTGTAACAGGAAAAAATGGAGAAGCAAAAGGAATTTCATTACCAGTTAGTGTTGCACCATATTTGCTACAAATAATCCCAAAGGAAGAGAAAAGAGAGATTGCTCAAAACTTGTACAGCGAATTAATGGAAGCAAATGTGCCAGTAATATTAGATGACAGAACACAAGGAATGTTAGGCGCAAAGATAAAAGATTGTTTAATGCTCGGAACACCTTATATGCTTGTAATTGGAGACAAACAAGAAGAAGGAAAATTTGAAATAGAAAATAGCAAAACGGGAGAAAAACAAATTTATACAAAAGAAGAATTAATAAGAGAATTCGTAAATATCAACAATTCAAGAAAATATGTAAAATAGCTTGAAAAACTAAAAATAGTGTGATAAAATACTATACATAATATATAAAAGCCATTGAAAAAGCAAAGTATGTAATTACAAAATATATCAAAGAGAGAAAGGCTGTAAGCTGAAAGCCAATCATATATAAATTACAGAAATTTCACTTTGGAGGTTTCTTTTTGAAATGTATATAGCAGATTAGAAAAGAACGCAGAAGCTACGTTACAGCTATAATGAGGTTAATTCTAGAATTAATGAAATTAGGTGGTACCACGGATATAAAACCATTCGTCCTATAATATAATAGGCGAGTGGTTTTTTTGATTGAAAGGAGAATATGAACATGAAAGAAAGACTTGAAGAAATCAGTAAGATGACAAAAGAAAAAGTCGAGCAAATTACAACTTCACAAGAGCTAAAAGAGCTAAAAGCAAAAGTTCTTGGTAAAAAGAGTGAACTAACAGAAATATTAAGAGGAATGGGACAAATTGCAGCAGAGCAAAGACCAGTAGTAGGAGAACTAGTAAACAAAGTAAGAACAGAAATTGAAGAAATGATAGACAGCAAAGAAAAAGAATTTGAAGAGGCTGAGCTAAAAAGAAAGCTAGAAGCAGAAAAAATAGATATAACACTTCCAGCAACAAGAATAAAAAGAGGAAGCATACATCCGCTAAATAGAATAATAGAAGATGTTGAAGATTTATTTGTATCTATGGGATATGATGTTGTAACAGGTCCAGAGCTAGAAACAGATGAATATTGTTTTGAAAGGTTAAACTTGCCAAAAGACCACCCAGCAAGAGATATGCAAGATAGCTTTTATATAACAACTGAGTATTTACTAAGAACACAAACATCTTCAGTTCAAGCTAGAACAATGATGGCAAATACAGAAAAAACACCAATAAGAATGATTTGCCCAGGAAAAACTTACAGAAAAGAAGATGATGCAACACATTCACATCAATTCAATCAAGTAGAAGGACTAGTAGTAGACAAAGATATATCATTTGCAAACTTAAAAGGAACATTAGAAGTATTTGTAAAAAGATTATTAGGAGAAAAAACACAACTAAGATTTAGACCAAGTTACTTCCCATTTACAGAGCCATCTTATGAAGTAGATGCAACATGCTTCAAGTGTGGAGGAAAAGGATGCAATTTATGTAAGCAAACAGGCTGGATAGAACTATTAGGTTCAGGAATGGTTCATCCGAATGTTTTAAAAATGAATGGATATGACCCAGATGTATACAGCGGATTTGCTTTTGGAACAGGACTTGACAGATTAGCAATGTTTAAATATGGAATAACAGATATGAGATTACTTTACACAAATGATGTAAGATTTTTATCTCAATTTGACCGCAAAGACTAAGGAGGGAAAGTAATGATAGTAAGTACAAAATTTTTAAAAGACTATGTAGACATAGATGTAGATTTAAAAACATTGGCAGAAGACATGACAAAAGCAGGAAATGAATATGATTCTGCAACAAAACTAATAAATGCTACAAACCTAGTAATAGGCGAAGTATTAGAATGCAAAATGCATCCTGATTCAGACCATTTACATGTTTGCCAAGTAAATATTGGAAGCAAAACAACGCAAATTGTATGTGGAGCTCCAAATGTAAGAAAAGGACTTAAAGTAATAGTTGCTCTTCCAGGGGCAGAACTTCCAGAAAAATCAATAAAAGCAGGAGTGATAAGAGGGCAGGAGTCGAATGGAATGCTTTGCGCTCTTTCAGAAATAGGAATAGATAATAAATTTCTAAAAGTAGAAGACAAAGATGGAATTCATGAGTTGCCACAAGACGCACCTGTCGGTGGTGATCCAGTAAAATACATGCAATTAGACGATGAAGTAATAGACTTTGACTTAACTCCAGATAGAGGCGACTTGCTAAGTATGTTAGGAATGGCATACGAAATAGGAGCAATCTATGACAAAAAAGTAAAAGATGTAGATTTAACACATGGAGAAAAAAGCAAAGATATAAAAGATGAATTCAAGATAAAGGTTGATACTGATAATTGTTCAGTTCTATTAGTTAAAAAAGTGGAAAACGTACAAATCAAAGAAAGCCCAACATTTATAAAAAACAGACTAATAGCATGTGGAATAAGACCAATCAACAATGTAGTAGATATTAGTAACTACATAATGCTAGAGCTAGGTCAACCATTGCATTTTTATGATGCGGACAAATTACAAAATTGTCTAGAAGTAAGAATGGCAAAACAAGATGAAAAACTTACAACATTAGATGGAAATGAAAGAACTTTATCAACAGACGATATAGTAATATCAAACGGAAAAGAAGCGATTGGATTAGCAGGAGTAATGGGCGGATTAGATACAGAAATTACAGAAAACACAAAAAATGTAATTATAGAATCAGCAATATTCAATCCAGCAAGAGTAAGAAAAACTTCTCAAAAAATATTAAGAAGTGAAGCAAGCAATAGATTTGAAAAAGGATTAGATCCCAATAGAACATATATGGCAATAGAGAGAGCTGTAAAACTATTAGAGGAATATGCAGAAGGTGAGCCTCTAAAAGGAACATTAGAATATAACAAAGAAGACATGGCAGACAGAAAAATAGAAATAACATGTCAAAATATCAACAAACTATTAGGAGCGCAGATAGAAGAAAAAGAAATATTAGACATATTTAGAAGATTAGGATTCAAAACAGAGGAAAACGGAGAAAAAATAACAGTATCAGTTCCAAGAAGAAGACTAGATATTTCTATAAAAGAAGACCTAATAGAAGAAGTTGGACGTATATATGGTGTAGACAAAATAGAGGCAAAAGTTCAAGTTGCTCCGATAAAAAAAGGAAGCTACGACAAAACAACAAGAGAAATTAGACACAAAATGATGGATTTGGGACTAAACGAAACATTATCATATGTACTTGTAAATGAACAAGAAGCAAAAACGTTTACAAATGACAGCTCAGTAGAAGCAATAAAATTGTTAGCACCACTTACAGAAGATAGAAGTACCTTGAGATGCTCAATATTATCATCGCTATACAAAATATATCAATATAATGTAACACATTATAACAAAAACGTGTCTGTGTTTGAAATAGGAAAGACATTCTATAAAAAACAAGAAGAATATAAAGAAGAAAATAAACTAGCTTGTTTAATGACAGGAGATTTCTATTATGGAATAAATACTAGAAAGCAAGTAGATTTCTACATCATAAAAGGAATAGCAGAAGAATTATTATATTTCTTAGGTTATGAAGGAAGATACAGTTTTGTAGTAAATGAAAATTTACCAGCAGAACTTCATCCGGGAGAATCAGCTTTTATAACAGTAAATAATGACACAATAGGAATAATAGGAAAGCTAAATCCAAAATTTGAAAAAGAACCAGTGTATGTACTAGAAATCAACTTAGATAAATTATTAGCAAAGAAAACAGGAAAAATGAAATACAAAGAAATTTCAAAATTCCCAACCGTAAAAAAGGATTTATCAATAATAGTAGACAACAAAGTACAATCAAGTGAAATAGCAACACAAATCAAAAAAGCGGCAGGTTCATTACTATTAAACAGTGAAGTATTTGATGTATATGCAGGAAAAGGAATAGAGGAAGGTAAAAAAAGCCTGGCATTTGCATTAACATTTGGTGCAAATGATAGAACGCTAACAAATCAAGAAATAAATGATGTTTTAGAAAAAGTAGTAGATAGGTTATCAAAAATTGGAGAAATAAGACAAAAATAAACTATAGAATTTAAGACTCTAACTTACAGACGAAAATCTGAAAAGTTAGAGTCTTTTTATTTAAAAAACAATTTTTTAACTGAATAACATATTTAATAAAAATCAAATAATAGTTGCAAGATGGAATAAAATGTTTTATAATGAAATCACAAAAAACGGAAACAATAAATATGGACAAATAAAACTAAAAATCAAAAAACGTAGGAGGAAAAAATCATGTTAAAAAAACAAAAGGGTATAACCCTAATCGCATTAGTAGTAACAATAGTGGTGCTTTTAATACTAGCAGGAGTAACCTTAAATTTATTACTAGATGAAAATGGGATAATATCAAAATCGAAAGATGCAAGAAACAAATGGGCAGAAGCTCAAGAAAAAGAGCAAAAAGAGATGGATGATTTCGTAAAAGAAAACTTTCCAAACTGGGATGGTAAACAAACGGAAATGCCCGAAATAAAGAAGAATGAAACGACTAGCAAATTTGATTGGTATATATATAATGAATCACAAATGAAATTCTTAGCGAACTACGTAAATAATACGTTAACAGAACAAGATCAGAAAATGATTACAGACAATAATACAACAGTAGACGATATAGCAATTACAGAAGAGACAACAATTTACTTGATGAACGATTTGAATTTAGGGGCAACATTTGATAGTTCTGGCAATTTAATATCGGGAGAACAGTGGATTCCAATAGGAGCAACCAAAGATAAAACAATGTTGGGAACATTTGAAGGGAATAATCACTATATATGTGGAGTATATATAAATAGAAATGAAAAATTCAATGGAATATTTGGAAATTGCAATTCTATAAAAAACTTAACAATAAAAAATAGCTATATTGAAGGATTAAATTGTACTGGAGGAATAGCAGGAGTAGTAAGAAAAGGCACAGTAGAAAATTGCCATAATAACAATACAACAGTTGTGTTGAAAAAAGGTGACAATATGACAGTGGGAGGCATTGTAGCCCAATGCACCGGAGAAAAAATAGAAAAATGTACGAATACAGGCAAGATAATTTCGTATGCAACAGCAACCACTGGGTTTGCACAAATTGCTGGAATAGCCGGAGTGTCGGTAAATACAGACTATATTGAATGCATTAATTATGGAGATATAAGTATAGAAGTAGAAGAAACAGAATTTAGCAAACTAGAAAATTGGCCAGCTTATGTGGGTGGTATATGCGGAGCAGATAATATTAATATAGAAGGAAAGGGCATAATTAGAGATTGCCATAATGAGGGTAAAATAAAAGGAGTTTATTCTGTTGGAGGAATAGTAGGTTCATCATATATCGGAGCTAATATACAAAATTGTAGCAATATTGGAAATGTTGAGGGATATTGTTTTATAGGAGGAATTGTTGGGCAATTTGGAAATACCGAAAATAAATTATCATATTCAAATTTAAGTGAATGCTATAACAGTGGAGATATAATTGCAAAGGATTTAAGCGATATGGAAGCAGGAGGAATAATAGGAACAATTAGAAATAGAGGAAGAGAAGACGTAATTACAAAGTGTTATAGCAAGGGAAATATTATAAATGCAAAAGAAAAATGTGGAGCTATTATAGGATATGACGAAAACACAGAGCCAAAGGCTAAATTAAGTGAGCTATACTATTTGAACTCTGTGGGTGTGGGAGCAATGAATAATAGTGATGACGAAACTCGAAAGTTACAAGCAGTAGAGGACGATGTAAAAACATATGAAGAATTTTTAGAATGGATAAAGACTAAATAATTAAAATAATAAAAAACAGAGGAGTTTGAAAGGAAAAATACCTTCAAACTCCTTTATAGTTAACAAATACAACCTACAAATTTAATAAAAATCAAATAATAGTTGCAAGATGGAATAAAATGTTTTATAATGAAATCACAAAAAAACGGAAACAATAAATATGGAACAATAAAACTAAAAAGTCAAAAAAACTTAGGAGGAAAAAATGTTAAAAAACGAAAAAGGAATAACACTGATAGCATTAGTAGTAATGCTTGTTGTTACAACAATATTAGCAGGAATAACAATAAACGCTTCAATAGGAAATAGAGGACTAATAAAAGAGGCGAGAGATACGCAATCTAATATAGAACAGGCAAAACAAGAAGGTTTGCAACAAATAGAAGATTTAAAAAATCAAGAAACAACAATAGAAGATGGTGTACAATCTCAAACAGATGTGACTGCTCCAAAAATAAATAACATAACATTTACCAAACTAGGAACAAACACGGTTACAGTAAATGTTGATGTTGTTGAGGAAGAAAGCGGAATAGCAAAAATAGAATACACGGCAAAAGAAGGAACGAATGTAACTACATCAGGAGAAATTAAAGAAAAATCATATAGATTTAATAATTTAAAAACACAAACAAAGTATGAAGTTACAGTAACTGTAACAGACAATGCAGACAATACATCAAGCTTAACTAGAGAAGTGACAATATTGTAGAAAAATCGACAAATTGAACAATAGAAATATTAAAGAAAACAAAAGTTAGTAGTTGTAAAATTACTAACTTTTTGGTATTATATAGGAAAACAAAATTTCTAAGGAAGGAAAACAGAAATGGCAAAAGCAAAATCAGTATTTGTGTGCAATGAATGTGGATATGAATCTCCAAAATGGCTGGGAAAATGTCCAGCTTGCAACAGTTGGAATACATTTTTTGAGCAAAAGATAGTGGAAACAAAATCATCTGCAACAGGTAGAGCTGTCAAAGAAAAATCAACACCACAAGTGTTGGATGAAGTTGTAGGAAAGAACGAGTCAAGAATTGATACAGGAATTGCAGAACTTAATAGAGTTTTGGGTGGAGGACTAGTAAATGGATCTCTAGTATTGCTTGGAGGAGAACCTGGAATAGGAAAGTCTACTCTCATATTAGAATTATGCGACAAGATAACTGGAAACGGAAAAGTATTATACATATCAGGAGAAGAATCTGCAGAACAGGTAAAAATTAGAGCAGACAGACTTGGAATAAAAAATAGCAACATAATGTTCTTAGGCGAAACAGATATAGATGTAATAGAAGAAACAATACTTGCAATGAATCCAAAGCTAGTAATAATTGACTCGATTCAAACAATGTACTCAGAAGAAATTACATCAGCAGCAGGAACAGTAAGTCAAGTTAGAGAAATAACAGCAAGAATAATGAGAATAAGCAAAGGACATAGAATTACAACAATAATAATTGGGCACGTTACAAAAGACGGTAATATAGCAGGACCAAGGGTTTTAGAACACATGGTAGACACGGTTTTATATTTAGAGGGAGAAAGATATTTTTCATATAGAGTTTTAAGAAGTGTAAAAAATAGATTTGGATCAACAAACGAAATAGGAATGTTTGAGATGAGAAATGAAGGAATGGTACAAATAAAAAATCCTTCACAGATATTAATATCAGATAGATCAGACAATCCACCAGGCTCAATAATAGTAGCAAGCATGGAAGGAACAAGACCGCTTTTAATAGAACTTCAAGCACTAACAACACCAAGTGTTTATGGATTACCAAGAAGAGCGGCAAACGGAATAGATTACAACAGATTAACAATGTTAATTGCAGTTTTAGAAAAGAAGGCAAGCATGCCACTGGGCTCGCAAGATGTTTACTTAAATGTAGTAAGTGGAATAAGATTAGTAGAGCCAGCGGTGGACTTGGGGACAGTTTTAGCAATAGCATCAAGTTTTAGAAACATAAGCATACCAAATGATGTGGTTGCAATAGGAGAAGTTGGACTAACAGGAGAAATTAGAAGTGTCAACATGATAGAAAAAAGAATAAAAGAAATAGAAAAAATGGGATTCAAAAAGTGCATAATTCCAGAAAATAATAAAAAACTATTGAAAGAAGACTATAAAATAGATATAATAGGTATTAGGACAATAAATGAAGCCTTGCAAAAAATAGGTTTAAAATAATCGCCCAACAGGGACGAGGGAGGAATGAACATTGGCAACGAGCAATAACGAAATTATTGAGGTGCTAAAAACAATAGCTCCAGGAACTCAGATAAGAGAAGGTTTAGAAAACATTTTAAAAGCTAAAACTGGAGGACTTATTGTAATAGGCGACGGAAAAGAAGTAATGGATATTGTAGACGGAGGATTTAACATAAATGTGGAATATTCGCCGGCTAGACTTTATGAGCTTGCGAAAATGGATGGGGCAATAGTAATAAGCTCAGACTTTAAGAAAATCTTATTTGCAAATGCACAGTTAATTCCTTCATCATCAATTCAGACAGTAGAAACAGGAACAAGACACAGAACAGCAGAAAGAACAGCAAAACAGACAGGAGATTTGGTTATAAGCATATCTCAGAGAAGAAATATAATAACAATATTTAAAGGAAATAATAGATATGTATTAGAAGATACAGCTCAAGTAATAACAAAGGCAAACCAAGCTTTACAAACAGTTGAAAAATACATGAAAGTATTTGACAGAAAATTAAATCTTCTAAATGAATATGAATTTAACGATATAGTAACACTGGAAAACGTAATAGTAGCGATACAAAGAGCAGAAATGGTAATGAATGTGGTTGATGAAGTTCAAAAAGCAATATATGAACTTGGAGAAGACGGAAGATTACTAGAAATGCAATTAGAAGAATTAGTGGGAGACTTAGAGACAGAAGAACTTTTAATGATTAAAGATTATATGGTGGTAAGTAGAAGGAGAAGTCCAGATAAAGTATTAGAAGAAATACGAAAACTATCATATGAAGAATTAATGAAATCACAAGTAATTGCAAAATTACTTGGATATGAGGACTTCGATAATTATGATGAAGTTGGAGTTTACACCAAAGGATATAGGGTACTAAATAAAATACCAAGAATGCCATCAAGCATTGTAGAAAACCTAGTTAAGTCATTCAAATCTTTCCAACATATTTTAGCGGCCGATATCCCACAACTAGATGAAGTTGATGGAATAGGAGAAGTTAGAGCAAGAACAATAAAACAATCATTAAGAAGAATGCAAGAGCAGTTTGTGTTTGATAATGAAATTATATAAATGAAAGGTAAGGAATAAATAATGAAAAATTTTTTAAAAGTAATATTAATAATAGTGATAATACTAGCAATAGCAGGATTAGTATTTTTAGGAGTAGGATACATTAAAAAATTAACACAAAAAGTGGAAAATCCTATTGCAACAATAGAAGTACAAGATTTTGGAACAATAAAAATAGAACTATATCCAGAATATGCACCAAACACAGTAACAAACTTTATAGCACTTGCAAATCGTGGGTATTACAATGGAAAACAGTTTAACAAAACAATACCAGATTATTTTGTTAAAGCTGGAAGTGAAAGTACAGATTCAATGACAATGCCAAAACTAAGCAATATAAAAGATAATGTTTCAGAAGATGATGATGCAGAATATGCAATATCAGGAGAATTTACAGCAAATGGATATAGAAACAATACTTTAAAAATGCAAAAAGGCGTTATAGCAATGGAAAGAAATGACTATGGAAGACAAGATGCATCTTTAACAACTCAAGGCTATAACTCAGCAGGAGCAGAATTCTTTATACTTACAAATGATATGGAAAATCTAAATGGCTTATATGCAGGATTTGGAAAAGTAATCGAAGGACTAGATGTATTAGAACAAATAGCAAATGTAGAAGTTATTACAAGGGACAAAAACGCAGAATCTGGAATAGACGTTCCTGTAAATCCACCAGTAATAAATCAAATAACAGTTGACACACATGGAATTGATTACAAAACACCAAAAACAATAGAACCATTTAATTATTACAACTGGCTAATCAAAAAATATCAATCAAACATGTCAGCTCAATAAAGAAAATTAAGTAAGTTTAAAACATATATATTTGGTCATAATAATAACAGATAAATTTTCAAAAATTTATTTGTTATTTTTATTATGCACAAAAGGAGAAAAAGTAATGAGGAAAAATTTTGCAAAAATCGCAGTAGTATTAGTATTACTTTTATCATATGTATATATATGCTCAATAAACTCAATACCGAGCAACATAATAATATTTGAAGGAGAAAACCTAAATTTAAAAATTGCCACTGGACTTACACTTGCATCGAAAAATAGCAAGACAATATTAACGGCTAGCAATATAAACAAAGAAAAAATTAATTCAGAAGGAACAAACAACCTTAATCTAAATCTATTTGGAACAATACCAGTAAAAGAAGTAAATGTGAATGTAATACCAAAAACAATGGTGGTTCCGCTCGGAAACGCAATAGGAATGAAGCTATACACAAAAGGAGTCCTTGTAGTAGGAATGAGCCAAATAGAAACAGATAAAAACGAAAAAAAGAAGCCATATGAGAATTCTGGAATAGAACAAGGAGATACAATATTGGAAATAAACAATAACATAGTTGGTAATACAGAAGAGCTAATAAAAGAGGTAGAAAATAGCAAAGGCAATACTATAAATATCAAATATTTAAGAGATGACAAAACTATGCAAACAGATATTACACCAGTAAAATCAAAAAACACATATAAAATAGGACTATGGGTGAGAGACGCCGCAGCAGGAGTTGGAACTTTAACTTTTTATGAACCAAGTACAAATTTATTTATGGCTTTAGGACATGGAATATCTGATATAGATACAGAAGAAATTGTAAATATTGCAAATGGAGAATTAGTTACAGCAAATATTGTGTCAATAACAAAAGGCAGAAAAGGTTATCCAGGAGAAATTAGAGGAACAATAGATGAGGGTAAAACAATAGGCACAATTTATAAAAACACAAATTTTGGTGTATATGGAATGGTTAAAAATAAAAATTATTTAGAAGCGGACTTAACGCAAGAAATGGAAGTGGCTCCAAGAAACGAAATAAAAGAGGGAAAAGCTCAAATAATATGCCAATTAGAAAACTCTGCAAAAAAGAAATATGATATAGAAATAGAAAAAGTCTATATCAACAACAATCAAAATAACAAAAGCATGTTGATCAAAATAACGGATAAAGAATTGTTAGAAAAAACAGGAGGAATAATACAAGGGATGAGCGGAGCTCCGATAATTCAAGAAGGAAAATTCGTAGGGGCTGTAACAAATGTACTTGTAAATGATCCGACACAAGGCTATGGAGTGTTTGCAGACATAATGATAAAAGAGATGAGAAGTATTTAAAACAAAATTCACTTACCAAAAAGGTAGGTGAATTTTCTACGTAAAAAACATATTAGAAATTAGCAACATCCATTATTATTTCCACAGCAACAGCAAATTACTATAAGAATTATGAATATCCAAATACAGCTATTTCCTCCGAAACCACATCCGCAGTTTCCACCACAGCATCTATTATTCTCTGGCATTATGATTCACCTCCCTAAATAAGTACATATCTATTAGCATCATTAGTTGTTACAGCAACATCTGTTTCCACATCCACAGCAGAAAAGCAATAGGAATAATATGATGAACCAAAGTAGTTCGCTATTACAACAATTTCCCATACTAATTACCTCCCCTATAAAAGATTAATTTACTTAATAACTCATTCGTTATGATATATACTATTCAAATAAAAAATAAGTGTTACAAAGTGCAAAATTTTTCAAAAACACTATACAAAAAAACATAATTAATGATATAATCAACAGTAAATAATAAAAGACAAAAGATAGGAAGGAAGTATTACAAGTGGGAAAAATAGTATTATTAGACGATGCAACTATTAACAAAATAGCAGCAGGAGAAGTAATCGAAAGACCGGCATCAGTAGTAAAAGAAGTAATGGAAAATGCAATAGATGCAGGTGCTACATCAATTACGGTAGAGATAAAAAACGGCGGAATTTCCTATATTAGAGTAACAGACAATGGAAAAGGAATAATGCAAGATGATATGGAAATTGCATTCGAAAGACACGCAACAAGTAAGCTAAGAAGTGCGGAAGACCTAGATGAGATAAAATCTATGGGATTCAGAGGAGAGGCTTTAGCAAGTATTGCGGCAATCGCAAAAGTAACACTAGACTCAAAAACAGCGGATAATATGAACGGATATGAAGTTGTAATAGAAGGAGGAAGAATTCTAAGTAAAAACGAAAAGGGCTGTTCGAATGGTACAAGTATAACAATAGAAAACTTATTTTATAACACACCGGTAAGATACAAATTCTTAAAAAAAGACTTCACTGAGTCTGGATATATAGAAGATGTAGTTGCAAGAATTGCATTAGTACATCCGGAAATAGCAATAAAATTAATAAATACCGGAAAAATAATGATACAAACTCCTGGAAATGGAGATATAAAAACAGTAATATACAATATTTATGGCAAAGAGATTGCTGATAACTTAATAAATATTGACTACACGTATGAAGATATATTAGTAAAAGGAGTAATTGGAAAACCAGTTATATCAAGATCAAATAGAAGTAATCAATTATTCTTTGTGAATGAAAGATATGTTAAAGATAAAACATTGTCAGGAGCGGCGGAACAAGCATTTAAGGGATTTGTAACAATAGGAAAACACGGATTCTTGGTTTTAAACATAACAATGGATCCAAGAAAAGTGGACGTAAATGTTCATCCAGCAAAGCTAGAAGTTAGATTCCAAGAAGAAACAAAAATATTCAAGGCAATATATCATTCAATAAGAGACGGACTAACAAAAGGGGACTTAGTTGCAGATACAAATAGTATAGAAAAATTGGACAGTGAAAGAGGAAAATATAATCAGACGATAGAGAATAATACAAACTATGAAATAAGATCAAATACAAGTTTTAGAGATATAATAAAGCCAAATATAGAACAACCTAAGATGGCTGTAACAGAAGCGAAAGAAGAATATGGAAAAGAGATTGCACAACCAACAGAAACAGAAAAGAACAATGAAGAAACTTTTGAAAGTGTTATGGAAAGACTAAAGAAAATGCAAAACATGATCGATGTTGCAAATCAATCAGAAAAAAATGAGATAGAGCAACCATCAACACTGGAGGAAAAAGTAGATCAAGGTCAAGAACAACCAGCGGTACAACCAGAATCTGATTCAAAAAGTGAAGAAAGATTTTTAGCAATGTACGAGAAAAACTTTGGAGTAGCTGTAAAAAAACAAGAAGAACCAGAAAAAGATGAATTGAATGCATCTGAAGACCTACAACCAATAACAAAAGCGGATAATGTTTCGATATTTGAAAAACAAGAGGAAATAGCAAAACCAGCATACAAATTTATAGGAATAGCTTTTAATACATACATAATAATAGAAATGGGACAAGATTTATACATCATAGATCAGCATGCAGCACATGAAAGAATAATGTATGAGCAAATAAAAAAGAATTACTATAACAACGATAAAAAAGACTCACAACTAATGCTATTGCCAGACATCATAACTTTAACACATAAAGAAATGGGAATATACAGAGACAATAGACAAATGTTTGAAAGAGCTGGATTTGTTGTAGACGAATTTGGAGAGAATACAGTTAAACTAAGTGGTGTGCCAAATGTATTATTAGATCTAGAAACAAAAGAACTTTTCTTAGAGGCACTTGATGAAATAAATACAGTTGCGAGAACTGCAAAACAAGAAATAGAAGAAAAATTTATTGCAACAGTGGCTTGTAAAGCAGCAGTAAAAGCACATATGGTATTGTCAAGAGAAGAGGTAACACAATTATTAGATAAATTGTTAATATTACCAAATCCATTCACTTGCCCACATGGAAGACCAACAGCAATAAAAATGACTAAAAACGATATAGAAAAGAAATTCTCAAGAAGATAGTTAAAGAAAGGAACTAAAAAAATGAATACTGTTATTATACTTTTTATATTAATAGCAAACATAGTAGCAATACTTTTGACATATTACTCATTCAGCAAGGATTTTGAAAAATCAAAGAAATTGTTTTATACAATGATAAGTATGGGAGTAATCTATATAATAACATTGATTGTGTACTTATTGAGCACAATAGGAATAGCAAAAGAAGTAGCGAAAAGCTCTAAAAATATGATAATATTTAGCTTTGTTCCAGTAAACACAATTATACTATTACCAATACTAATAAGATCTTTTTACAAAAAACAAAGCAAAAAAATAACAATGGAAAAGCTAAATAAAATAGTTATGACAATGTCGATAGTGGCTATAATCTTAATGATAGGAGAATTTTGCTATTTCAGAAATATACAAAAAGGAATAGCTAAAATATTAGAAGATAAAAAATCAAACTCTCAATCAAATCAAGAAATAACAAACAAAGAAAATAATACAATAGGTTTAAATGAAGAAATAGAAAACCTTATATCAGGCAACGAAGAAACAAATAACACAAAAAACAGTGAAAAACTTAATGAAGAAATCGTAAATGAAATGTAACTAATGTGCAAGGAAGGAAATGTTATGCAAAAAGTAATAGTTATATGTGGACCGACAGCAAGTGGGAAAACAAGCCTATCAATAGAACTAGCAAAGAAAATTAATGGAGAAATAGTATCAGCTGATTCTATGCAAATATATGATGAAATGCAAATAGGAACAGCAAAACCAGATGAAGAAGAAATGCAAGGAATAAAGCATTATTTAATAGGCAATGTAGCACCAACTAAAAGATACAGTGTGTCAGAGTATAAAACAGATGCAATTCAAGCAATAGAAGAAATAATACAAAAAGGGAAAATGCCCATAATAGTTGGGGGAACAGGCTTATATGTTAATTCGTTAATTTATGGTATAGACTATCCAGAAATTGAGACAGACTTGGAGTATAGAGCAGAATTGGAAAAAACAGCAGAAGAAAAAGGCTTAGAATATTTGTATAACAAAGCATTAGAAATAGACAAAGAGGCAATGAAAAACATAAGTCCAAATGATCAAAAAAGAATACTAAGAGTTTTAGAAATTTACAAAGAAACAGGAAAAACAAAAACTCAATTAGAAATTGAATCAAGAAAAAATGGCATCCCGTATGATTATAAAGTGTTTGCGCTAAACATGCCAAGAGAAATATTATATGAAAGAATCAATAGAAGAGTAGATATAATGATAGAAAAAGGACTTATAGAAGAAGTAAAAAAACTATATGAAAAATATGGAGAAAAACTTACAACTTCGATGCAAGGAATAGGCTACAAGGAAGTAGTAGAATATCTAAACGGGAATTGCACAAAAGAAGAAATGATAGAAAAAATAAAAATGGAAACAAGACGCTATGCAAAAAGACAATTAACATGGTTTAGAAAAATAGAAAATATAGAATGGCTAGATGCGTTGCAACCAGCACAAAATAATGTAAATATTATTTTGGAGGGAATAAAATAGTGGAAAAAGAAACTAAGGTAAAAGATAATAAAATAAAAAAGACTAAGAAGAACAATAGAATTATAATTGCTATTGTTCTAATAGTGGTAATAATATATTTGTTGTACTTAGTGGCAAAATTGGTAAACAATCCAACAAATACATTTATAGTCACAAATGGAAAATTATCTAAGGAAGAAACAACAATAGGTTATATTGTAAGAGATGAGATAGTTGTAAAAGGTGAAAATTACAAAAACGGTATGGAGAAAATAAAAAATGAGGGTGAAAGAGTAGCAAAAGGAGACTCCATATTTAGATATTACTCGTCTGGGGAAGATGGAGTAAAAGAAAAAATTGCAAGCATAAACGAAGAGATACAACAAGTAATGCAAAGCGAAAAAAAGGTATATCCAAGTGATATAAAACTTTTAGATAGTCAGATAGAAACAGAGTTAAATTCTGTATATTCATTAAACTCTGTTCAAAAAATACAAGAATATAAAAAAAGTATAAGTTCCGCAATATCGAAGAAAGCAAGAATATCAGGAGATTATAGCCCTTCTGGTTCAAGACTAAAAGAATTGTTACAACAGAAGGCGGAATATGAAAAACAGTTAAATGATGGTGCGGAATACATACAAGCAACAGAAAGTGGCATCGTTTCTTACAGAGTAGATGGATTAGAAGAAACGCTAACAACAACTAATTTTGCAACATTAAATAAAGCATTTTTAGAAAAGCTAACAATAAAAACTGGGCAAACAATAGCCAGCAGCGAAGAAATTGGTAAAATAATAAATAATTTTCAATGCTACATTGTGTTTAATTTAGATTCGGATGAAGCAAAAACGGCGAAAGTTGGAGATTCTATAAATATAAGAATTCAAAATTATGGAGAAACAAAAGCAACCATAACTAACATAATAGATGAAACAGATGGCTCGAAGACAATAGCGATAGAAATAACAAATAATGTTGAAAATCTAATTGCATACAGAAAAATATCTTTTGATGTGATTTGGTGGAGTGCAGAAGGATTTAGAATTCCAACAAATGCAATAAAAGAAGAAAATGGGCTTTCATATGTTGTAAGAAATAGAAATGGTTACTACAATAAAATGCTAATAAAAATATTGAAAGAAAATGATGATTATTGTATAGTTCGACAATATAAGACAGAAGAATTAAAAGAGCTAGGTTTTACAAATGAAGAAATATACAATATGAAAAACATAACTTTGTATGATGAGTTAGTAATAAATCCAACAGAAGCACAAATGTTACAATAGTATTACAAATTGTTTAAATTACAATTACAAAATAAAAAAACTATTGACAAGAAGATAAAAAAGATAGATACTATAACTAGTTATTATAACGAAGGATGATAAAATTTAGGAGGTTTATAATGTCAGGGACAATAATGAATAAAATCTGGGGCGCATTTGGAATGGATGCAGAAGAAAACGAAGAGAAAGATTATGAAGAAGTAAACGAAGAAGTAGAAGAGGAAGAAAATAAAGAGAATAAACTTTGGGGAAGACGTAACAACAATAAAGTTGTAAGCTTACCACAAACACAACAAATAAAAATGGTTATATCACAACCAACAACATTTGAACAAGCAGAAGATATATGTGATTTATTAAAAGATAAACAATCTGTAATAGTAAACTTGGAATATGTAAACAAAGATGTTGCAAGAAGAATTATAGATGTTGTTAGTGGTGCTGTTCATGCATTAGATGGACACATCCAAAAAGTTTCAAATTCTATCTTTTTAATAGCTCCATTTAACTATGAAATAACAAATGAAATGGCAAGAGAAGAAATAAAAAACAAATTATCAGTATCTTGGCTAAAAAATTCTACAAATAACTAACTTAAAAAGCAGGGGGAATTAAGATGATTACACCATTAGAAATTGAAAACAAAAAGTTTTCAAAACAAATGATGAATGGATATAGTGTAGAGGAAGTTGACGAATTTTTAGATGAGCTAACGGTTTGTTATGAAAAGTTATACAAAGAAAAAAGTGAAAATCAAGATAAATTAGCAGAACTAGAAGGGAAATTAGAACATTATAAATCAATAGAAGGAACACTTAACAATACATTAATAATAGCGCAAACAACGGCAGAAGATATAAAAAATGTTGCAAAACAACAAGCAGACCAATTAATAAAAAATGCAGAAGCTGATGCAAGACAATCACTAGCAGCGCTTGAACAGCAGATAACAATAAAACAAAGGGAACTTGAAGAAACACAAAAGCAATTTGATGTATACAAAGCAAAAATGGAATCTTTATTAATATCACAATTAGAATTAATAAAAGATATTAACAAAGACCAAGATTAAGAAGCAAAAGCAAAAAATATAAATGAACGAAAGCAAAAGAAAGATTTGGCGTTTGCCAAGTCTTTTTGGCGTATTAATTATTGTAAAATGATTGCAAAAAGGCAGAAAATGTTACAGCACTATTAAATGTATGTTACAATTCAATTATAAGACTTGACATCTGGCAAAAAACATATAAAATATATAGTATAAAATCAAAATAGTATCTGTCTACATATTTGGAGGAGAACGCATGAGAGTAATAAGCGGAAGTGCTAGAGGAACAGTACTTCATTCAATAGAAGATATAAAAACAAGACCAACATTAGACAGAGTAAAAGAATCACTTTTTAATATAATCCAAAAAGATATAGAAGATTCAGTAGTGCTAGACTTATTTGCAGGAAGTGGAGCAATAGCGATTGAATTTCTTAGTAGAGGAGCAAGTCAAGCATATGTATGTGACAATAATCCAAAAGCTGTGGAAATGATAAAAAAGAATTTGCAGAAAACTCACTTAGAACAAAAAGCAAAAGTGTACAGCAAAGACTACAAAGAATGTCTTAAGGATATACAAAAAATACAATTTGATATAATTTTTTTAGATCCACCATATAAAGCAGATTGTGCAATAGAAGCAATGAAATACATAAAAAATGCGCAAATGTTGAAAGATTGTGGAAAACTAATCATAGAAACTGACGAACCAGACAAATATTTACAAGAAATTGAAAACAAAAATATAAATTTTGAAATTTACGATTTAAGAAAATATGGAAGAGCATCTTTAATATTTCTTAAATGAAAGGGGAAAACATGGAAATTTTCACATTATTAGAAACGATAGAGGATATGCTAGAAAATAGTAAAGAAATACCTTTTACTCATAAAGCTATGCTTGATAAAGAAGAACTATTAGAGATAATCAAAGAAATAAGACTTAAATTGCCAGAAGAACTAAAACAAGCCAAGGTTATAAAAGAGGAACATGATAGGATTATTAGCAAGGCAAACGAGGAAGCAGCAGAAATAGTAAAAGAGGCAGAAAATAGAATAATATCCATGATTGATGAGCATGAAATAACCAAAAAAGCATATGAGCAAAAAAATAAAATAATAGAAAATGCAAATGATATGGCAAGAGAGATTTCAAATGGTACAAAAGCGTATGCTGACAATATTTTAGCAGGCGTTCAAGTTACATTAGAAGATGCTCTAAAAGTAATTGAAAATAATAGAAAAGAAGTAAAATAAAAAGCAAAAAAGTATGTAAAATTTATTAAATTCTATGTACTTTTTTTTTGTTTTGTTATACAATGTAAACGTACAAAAATGTACCTAACAAATAATATAAATCTAGGAGGAACAAATGGCAAAGAGAGGAAGAAAAAAGAAGAAGCAAGACGTAACATTAGTAGTGGTAGTACTAATATTAGCAAGCATACTAATGGGAGTATTAATATATTCAAAATCAGGAGTAATAGGAGAAACACTAAGCCCTTTCTTAGGTGGAATAATGGGATATGTTGAGTATATTTTGCCTATTGGCATCTTTATTGTTGCAATATACATAGCTTGCCAAAAAGAGACAGCATGGATGAGCAAGATTGTTCAATTTGCTTTAATGTTACTCTGCATAGCGATAATAATGAATGTTTATGCAATAAACAAAGGTCAAGTAACAGTGGACAATAAACAAATGCAAGATGTTATGGGACAATTCTACCAACTTGGAGCAGAAACAGGCTCAGGAGGAGGTGCTGCTGCCTCAATTATAACAATACCATTAATAAAATTATTGGATAAAACAGGAACAGTAGTACTTGCAATAGGAGGACTTGTTGCACTTACAGTATCTATGTTTGGAATAGATTTAGCAAATAAAATATCAGAAGCAGTAGAAGGAGTAAAAGAAAGAAAAGAAACAGAAGAAAAACTATTAGATGTTGAGGATAAGAAAGAGAAAAAAGAAACAAAGAAAGAAAAGAGATTAAGAGAGAAATTAGAAAAGGAACAAGCAGCGCTTGATGTAGAACAGCTAAAAATTAACTTAAATAATGAAGAACCACCAAAAGGAAAACTTTTCAATATAGACAAAGAAGAAAAATTATTCAAGAAAAATAAAAAAGAAGAAAAGCAGGCACCAGAATTTATAGAAGATCCATTATTTAAGACTCAAGAAAAAGCAAAAGAAGATGAAACAAAACAAGTTCTACAATTAGAACATACAATAACAGTTGAAGACGAAAACTATGAATTCCCACCTCTAACACTTCTAAAAGAAGGAGATAAAAAAGCTGGAAAAGGAAATAGCAGAGCTTTAACAGAAACAGCATCTAAATTACAAAAAACACTATACAATTTTGGAGTAGTTGCAAAGGTAGAACACGTATCTGTTGGACCTGCGATTACAAGATATGAATTAAAACCATCAGAGGGAGTTCGTGTAAGTAAAATAGCAAATCTAGCAGATGATATAGCACTTAACTTAGCAGCAAAAACTATAAGGATAGAAGCCCCAATTCCAGGAAAACAAGCAGTTGGAATAGAAGTACCAAATGAAGAAAGCGAAGTAGTACATCTAAGAGATATATTAGACACAGATACATTTAAAAATCACAAATCAAAACTTGCATTTGCACTTGGAAAAGATGTATCTGGAGAAGAAATAGTAACAGATATTGCAAAGATGCCGCACGTTATGATAGCTGGTGCAACAGGATCTGGTAAGAGTGTTTGTATAAACACATTAATAGCAAGTATCATATACAAAGCAAAGCCAAGCGATGTAAAACTAATAATGGTAGATCCAAAAATAGTTGAGCTTTCGGTATACAACGGAATACCACATCTAATGATTCCAGTAGTAACAGATCCAAAGAAAGCAGCAGGAGCATTAGCTTGGGCAGTACAAGAAATGGAAAATAGATACACAAAATTTGCTGCAAAAGGAGTTAGAGACTTAGCAGGATACAATGATGCAGTAGAAAAAGAAGATACACTAGGAAAATTACCACATATAGTAATAATTATAGATGAGCTTGCAGACTTGATGATGGTTGCAAAAAATGATGTAGAAGGTGCAATCTGTAGATTAGCACAAAAAGCAAGAGCAGCAGGAATGCACTTAGTAATAGCAACACAAAGACCATCTGTAGATGTAATCACAGGTTTAATCAAAGCAAATATACCATCAAGAATTGCATTTGCAGTATCTTCTCAAATAGACTCTAGAACAATATTAGATCAAGTAGGAGCAGAAAAATTATTAGGAAAAGGAGATATGCTATTCTTCCCAACAGGTGCTCCAAAGCCTGTCAGAGTACAAGGAGCATTTGTATCTGATAAAGAAGTAGAAAAAATAGTAGACTTCTTAAAATCTAATGGAGAAACAACATATAGAGACGACATTACAGAATACATAGAAAAAGCAAATTGCACAGACAAAGAAATAGATGAAGGAATAATGGATGATGATGAAACAGATCCATTGCTAAATGAGGCAATACAAACAGTAATAGAAACAGGACAAGCGTCAACATCATTTATTCAAAGAAGATTTAAAGTTGGATATGCAAGAGCAGGAAGAATAATAGACCAGATGGAAGAAAGAGGAATAATATCTGGATACCAAGGAAGCAAACCTAGAGAAGTTCTAATGACAAAAGAACGCTGGGAAGAATTAAATACGCAAGAACAAGCATAAGGGAGAGTTTTATGAATATATTTTCAAAAATTAGCTCTAACGAATATAACAATAGACTGGAACAAATACTAGAAACAAAACCATTTGATGAAGAAGTAAAAAACTTATTGTTGAGCATGCTATACAAAATAGAAAGCGGATACAAAGATTATAGCATAGCAAAAACAAATGCAGAAACAAAAGAAGACTTTATGGAAAAGATTCTTTACATAGTAAAAGAAGATTGCAAGCAAATACAGATAGTAACACCAAAAACAAAAGAAGCTGAGCCAATAGAAGAAACAAATGGAGTTTGCAAAATCAATGCAAAACATGGAGAAATACTAGTATATGCAAATGAAAATGACTTATTATACTCGTTAGAAAAAATATATGAAGAAAGAAGAAAAAATATAGAAAACAATTTTCAAGATACTTATTATGGAAAAGCTATACAAGAATTTATGGTAGAAGCAAGAAGCATAAATTCTTGTGAAGTAATAAGAGATTTTGATGGATGGTCATGGAACAGTGGGTTAAGCTCGGAACAAATAATTAAAAATCTGATATTCCAAAACATCATATTATCAAATATAAAAATCAGAGAAGATGAATATTTAAATACATTACTAAGCTCTTATCAATATGAAGAACTGATATATATAGCAATAATGACAATAATTGCAGAAAAAAACAAAGATGTAAAAGATGAAATCTATAAACAACAAAAATTAAAAAAAGAAAAATTAGATATAATGCTAAATAAAACTCAGTTTTTAAACAAGATTACAGAAGATAAAAAAAGAATAGCAAATGAAATAAAGCAAATAGATGAAACGATAAACGACAAATCAAAACTGCAAAAAGAGTATTACGCAAGAAACGAAAAATTAGAAAATAAGGACAAAATTTTTAGCGTTAAATACCTTATAAAAATTTTAGAAGAAGAAAGAAACCAAAAATTAGAAGAATTAAAGCAAAGCAACAAAATGCTAGAGCCAAAAGAATTTATAAAACAAAAAACATTATTAGAAAACGAATATACAGTACTAAACAGAATAATAGCTGGGCTAGAAGATGAAAACATAGAAAAAGAAAATATCATAAATGTACAAAAAGAATTTCTGGAAACATTCACTAACAATATAGAAAAAGCTACTGACAAGAATGAATTAGAAAAAATGATATACACATTTAGATACTACTGTTTACTACCTTTTTCAAGTCAAAAATACATAAAAGATATAGAAGAGCTACAAGAACCACTAAAAAAGGCAATGAATAGTTTGATAGATAATAGTATAGACAGAGAAATAATTACTAATTTTTCAGACAGTGCAAGCCTTTGCTATACAATATTAAAAAATATATTTTATACCAAGATTATCGAATTAAAAGAAGTAGAGATAAAAATAACAAATACCAAAAAAGAAAAATCAGAAAAAGAAACAACGTATTACATAACAATAAACATATATGATTTAAAAGATGCACAGGAAAAAGAATGCACTACTGTGAACAACTTAAACCAGCTAAACGTAAAGGTGGATAAGAAAATACCGATCTTTATAAAAGGTAAAAAATGAAGGGAGAAAAACGAATGAATATAACTTTCTTAGGAGCTACAAAAACAGTAACTGGCTCAAACTTTTTAGTAGAAGGAGCTGGCAAAAAATTTCTAGTAGATTGTGGAATGTATCAAGGAAAGGCGAAGGATGAACTAGAGAACGAAGCGCCATTTCTATATAATCCAGAAGAAATAGATTTTATGCTTTTAACACATGCACACATAGATCATTCAGGAAGAATACCAAAACTATATAATGAGGGATTTAAAGGACCTATTTATGCAACAAAAGCAACTTGCGATTTATGTTCAATAATGCTACCAGATAGTGGACACATTCAAGAACAAGAAAATGAATGGAAAAACAAAAAGAGACAGAGAAAAGGACTTCCAACTCGTCCACCACTATACACAGCAGAAGATGCGACAAAGTGCCTAGAAATATTTAGCCCAATAAAATATGATGAAATAATAGAAATAGACGAAAACATACATGTGAGATTTAATGATGCAGGACATATGTTAGGCTCTGCCATAATAGAAGTATGGGTAAAAGAAGACGGAAAAGAAGTAAAAACAGTGTTTACAGGAGATTTAGGTAATAATGATTTACCATTACTTTCTGAACCAACAATGATAGAGGATACAGACTATTTAGTAATGGAATCGACTTATGGAGATAGATTACACATGAAATCCAAAGATAAGGCTCAACAATTTTTGGATATAGTTACAGAAACACTAGAACACAATGGAACAGTTGTAATCCCATCTTTTGCAGTAGGAAGAACACAAGAAGTTCTATATGAGCTAAATATGATAAAAGACTCAGAAAATAAATCTCCTAAATTCTTAGAAGAATATGAAACTTTAATGAAGGCTCCTGTATATGTAGATAGCCCTCTTGCAATATCTGCAACAGAGATATTTAAGAAAAACATGGATTTGTTTGATGAACAAACACAACAATTAATAGCAAGAGGAGATAATCCGCTAGAATTTCCAGGACTAAAATTTACAAAAACAGCAGACGAATCAAAAGCGTTAAATGAAAGCGATGAGCCATGTGTTATAATATCAGCAAGTGGTATGTGCGAAGTAGGAAGAATTAAACATCATTTAAAACATAATATATGGAATCCAAACAGCACAATATTATTTGTTGGATATCAAGCACCAGGAACACTTGGAAGAGCAATAGTGGATGGAGCAAAAAAAGTAAAAATATTTGGTGAAGAAATAACTGTAAATGCAAGAGTTGAGTATATAGAGGCATATTCAGGTCATGCAGATCAAGAATGGTTATTAAATTTTGTATATTCATTTATAAAAAAGCCAAAGCACATCTTCTTAGTACATGGAGAGCCAAATGCTCAACTAATATTAAAAGGAAAATTAGTAGAAAGCACACAAATACCAGTAACAATACCAGGATATGCAGAAAGCTACACATTAGATGACAACTTGGCAATGGAGAAAAAATACCAAGAAAAAGTAGATAAACAATATCTAAGATTACAAGTTCTAGAAAGAATGGAAACATTGCAAGAAGAAATAGAAGATATGAAAAACATTGTAAAAGAGCATATACTTGGCCAAGATAAGAATGATGAAGAAATCAAGAGAGTTAATGACAGAATAAAAGAACTAGAAAGAAAAATAGTAGAAATAATAGAAAACAAAGAGGAGAAAAACTAATGAATACCAAGTTTTTTAATGATGCTGTAATCGGAAATAAAAATATAAAAGCAACATTCAGTGATAAAGGAGAAATGTTGAGAATATACTATCCAAATGTTGATTACAAGCAATTTATAGATACATTTCAAATAGGGCTAAAAATAAACGATTCTGCAATAGTATATCTTCATGAAGATATAAACAATAAATATAACCAATATTATACAGAAGATACCAATATTTTAAATACAGAAATAGAAAATACGTACTTTAACTTAAAAACAAAACAAACAGATTTTGTAACAATAAAAAACAACATATTAGTAAAAAAATACACATTTACAAACAATAACAAAATCGACCTTGATTTAAAAATGTTAGCTCGTATAAAACTACTAAGTAATTCGAACAATATGGTATCTGCAAAAGTAATAGAAAATGGAATAGTACAATATAACCATGAATACTATTTTGCAACATTTGCAAAACAAAATATAGATGGACATAGAATAAACGATGTAGAAAATGTAATTAGAGACGCAATATTAGAAGACAAAGATTACATTGGAATGTCAAATGATTCTGCAATAAGTTATTCGCTTGGTGTATTGAAACCAGGAGAAAGTGTGGAATTTTCACTATACATTTTAATCGAGGAAAATAAGAACTTCAAAACAATAGATGAATTAGAAGAAAAAATAGCAAATCTAAAAAAACTAGACGCAAAAAAAGAATATGAGCAGGCTAAAAAATATTGGAGTAACTATTTAAGTAAACATGATTCACTAAAAATAGATGATGACCAAAATAAAAATGTAAGTCAAAAAGTAAAAGAAATATATAAAAGAACAATACTTCTATTCCCACTTTTGAGAAATGAAGAAACTGGAGGAATATCAGCAGCAGTAGAAGTTGACGAAAACCTAGAAAACAGTGGAAGATACTCATATTGTTGGCCAAGAGATGCAGTTTTTATAACAAAAGCATTAGACATTTTGAATATGACAAAAGAAACAGAAAAGTTTTATGAGAGCTTTTGCAGAAAAACTCAAAGTCCAAACGGAATGTGGGAACAGAGATTTTACACAGATGGAACATTGGCTCCATGCTGGGGTTACCAAATAGACGAAACAGCCAGCGTAATATTTGGAGTGTATGATCACTACTTAAAAACAAAGGATGAGAAATTTTTATATAATAATTTAAAAATGTGCGAAAATGCTTTAGGATTTTTGTTCAAATACTTAGATAATATCTTTGACAAAAAAGAGGAAGAAGACATAGTAAAAAAAGAAATAGAGGAAATGGTAAAAAAATCTGGCAAAGAAACAGATAAAATATATAAACATTCAAGCTATGATTTATGGGAGATGAATGAAGGAGTTCATTTATATTCTCTATCTAGCATATATGCGGGACTAAACGCCATGACTCAAATTTATGAAAAAGTAAAAGGAAAATATGAAAACAATAGATTAAAGCTAGAGCAAATTTCAAAAAATACTTTAAAAATAAAAAATGAAATAAATGATATTAAAAAATATGTCGAAAAAAATCTTTGTGATGAAAATACCAAAATATTGCACAGAAACACAGAAGACAGTAAAATGGACGTTAGTGTGATAGGAACAGTATATCCTTTTGAACTATTATCTCCAAACGAAAAGAAAGTAGTAAACACAGTTGAAAAAATAAATTTAACACTAAGAACATACACTAGTGGATACTTAAGATTTGAACAAGATAGTTATATGGGTGGAAATAGTCCTTGGCCAATAGCTACATTGTGGATGGCTTTGTATTACATAAAATCAGGTAACAGAAAAAAAGCTTTAGAGTGCTTTGAATTTGTTACAAAAAGTGCTACAAAGTTAGGATTTCTATCTGAACAAGTAGATAACAAGACAATGAAGCCAAATTGGGTAATTGGTTTAGGCTGGTCTCATGCAATGTACATAATAACATTAGCTGAAATATTGAAAAAATAGCAAAAAAATGTTACAATATAAATAGTTTTTATAGGAGGTATAAAATTATGTCAAAAAAACACGAAGCAGGAAGAATATTTGTAAAAATCATGGCAGCTGTGCTTGCAATATTAATGGTAGTTGCTATGGCTGGAACACTAATATACTACATGGTTCATTAATATAAAATAACGGAAAAGAGATAAAATATGAAAGAAAATTTTATAACAGAAATAGCAACAATATGGGGAGAAAACATATCAGAATATTTTAGTCTATTGCAACAGCATCCAATAAGGTTGGTTTCACTAATATTAGATTTAACAATAGTAATATACATAATAGTAAAAATACTAAAACTAGCAAAAAAATCAAGAGCAATACAACTTATAAAAGGAATTGTATTCTTTATATTAATAACTTGGATAAGTGGATTGCTAAACTTAAATATAGTACACTCTGTATTAACAGCCTTCTTGCCATCTGGAGTTATAGCATTAGTTGTGATATTCCAACCAGAAATTAGAAGAGCTTTAGAACAGCTAGGAACAAATAAATTAACAAACTTCTTTGGAATGGAAAAAAGCTTGGAAGCAAGAACAAGAGAGAACATATATAAAATAGTTATTGCAGTAGAAGAAATGGCAAAAACAAAAACAGGAGCCTTAATTGTAATACAAAGAGATATAAGTTTGAGTGATATAGTGGCAACTGGGATTGAAATGGACTCCGAAATATCGCCACAAGTGTTAGTAAATATATTTGTACCAAAAACACCTCTTCACGATGGAGCTGTAATCATAAATAATAATAAAATAATGGCAGCAGCTTGTATATTACCACTGGCAAATAGCACAGATATATCAAAGGACTTAGGAACTAGACATAGAGCAGCTGTTGGAATATCAAAGGAATATGATGCAATAGCAATAGTTGTATCAGAAGAATCTGGAAAAGTTTCAATAGCAAAAGATGGAACACTTATAGCAGATGTAAAAGAAGAAGCGTTGAAGAAAATATTAATCAAAAATATAGTTACAGATAGACTAGAGAATAAAAAAGAAAATAAAATTAAAAGATTAAAAAATATAAAAAAGATAAAAAGCGAGAAAAAAACAACAGAAGAACAAACAAAAATAAATAATTAAGTTGGAAGTTAGAAGCTGGAGGATAGAAGTTAGAATACTTCCAACTTCTAACTTTTATTTCTAACTTCTAAAATAAATGAGAAATATAAAATTAACAATAGAATATGATGGAAAATGTTATAATGGATGGCAAAAGCAACCCAATAAACTAAATATTCAAGGAGAAATAGAAAGAGCTATTTATAATATTACAAAAGAAGAAGTTGATCTAATTGGTTCAGGTAGAACTGATGCAGGAGTTCACGCACTTGGACAAGTAGCAAATTTTAAGACAAATTCTCAAATATCAATAGAAAAAATACCTCTTGCAATAAATTCACAGTTGAAAAATAGCATAGTGATAAAAGAGGCAGAAGAGGTTGATGAGAGGTTTCACAGTAGATATAATGCAAAACACAAAACGTATAGATACATAATAAACAATTCAAAATGTGGAACTGCAATATATAGAAATTTAGAATATTCATATCCATTCAAACTAGATGTTGAAAAAATGAAACAAGCTTCTAAGTATTTTGAAGGAGAACACGATTTTAAGGCTTTTAAATCGAGCGGGACTAGTTCGAAAAATAGTGTTAGAACAATTTACAAAGCGATAGTAAAACAAGAAGGAGAAAAAATAATCATAGAACTTACAGGAAATGGATTCTTGTATAACATGGTTAGAATAATATCAGGAACACTATTAGATGTAGGACTTGGAAAAATTAGACCAGAAGAAATACCAGAAATAATAGAGTCAAAAGATAGGCAAAGAGCAGGAAAGACGCTTCCAGCGCATGGTCTTTATCTAGTAGAAGTTAAATATGACTAAGAGTAACATAAATAATAATAAAACCATATTATATATAAAAAAGATAAAAGGAGTAATTAGTATGGATTTATTATTATTTTTTGCTTTACCAATAGCAACAATAATATTGGCAGTAGTGTTCCAAAAAATACTTAAATGTCCATTGTTAGTAGCGGCAACATTTTTTGCAATATACTTAATTGTAGCATTTGCTGCATTTGATGAATCTTTCTTAGTAAATGCTATAGTGTATACAATCTTAGCTTTTATTGTAGCAAGTATTGTTCAGTTTATATGCAGAGTTGTAGACAATGATGGACTTACTATAAGAAATCTAAGAGCAAATAACATAAGGGCAAACCGTATAAGAACAGATACATTAGATGCAAACGAAATTATAAACAATGATAATGACGACGATAATGATGACAACAACAACTCAAGTGGTTGTGGATGTGGCAATAGAAACAGAAATTGCATGTGCAATAGTAATAATAACAGAGGCTATGGAAATGGAATAAATTGGTATAGAAGATAAAGTGTTACAAAAATATTACAGAAAAGTTAAAGTTAAATTACAACAGATAATATCTGTTGTTTTTTAATATATTTTGTTGTACAATTAAATAAGTAATATATTTTGTCAAAATATTGACATATAGGAGGAGAAAATTATGGCTACAAACCCAATGCAAAAAAAAGCGAGAAACTCATTTATATTAGGAGTATTAATAACATTTTTAATAATGGCAATCGTTGTTGCTTTCTTACTTTACAGTATGTTAAACATGAAGAAGGCTGAAGAAGAAAGACAAGCAAGCCTTGTTATAACATATGCTTTAAAAACAGATGTTAAATCAGGAGATACAATAGATGCAAGTAAATTAGCTACTGTAACAACAGATAAATCAGCTGCACCAGCAAATACAGTAAAAGCATCTGCTTTAACAGAAAACACAATAGCTAAAATAGATTTAACAAAAGGAACAATAATAACAGATTCTATGATAACAGAATCAGACAGTCCACTTACAAATGACTTAAGAGTTCAAGAATATAATATGATAAAAATATCAAGTCAAATCGCATCTGAGGATTATATTGATATAAGACTAAGAATGCCTTCTGGACTAGATTATATTGTTATATCTAAAAAGAAAATAGAAATACCACAAATTGAAGGTGTTGATTCTTTAAATACAATATGGATGAAATTAACAGAAGATGAAACAGTATCTTTATCAAATGCAATAGTTGAAGCTTATAAAATGAAAGGTGCAATGTTGTATACTGCAAAATATGTAGAGCCAGGAACACAAGAAAAAGCAACACCTACATATGTACCAAGTACAGAAACAATCAACTTAATAACTCAAAATCCAAATGTTGTACAAGAAGCTAAAACAGCAATGTACAATAGATATCAAACCTATAGATCAATCAGAGACAGCATAAATTCAGAAGTTTCTGATGTGGATGAAAATCAAGCAACATCAGGAGTTGAATCAGGAGTAGCAAAAGATATATCAACAACAACAGAACAAAGAAAATCTTACTTAGATTCTTTAGCAGGAAATTAAAGAATTAAAATAATCGGAGGGAACAATGGAGAAAATAGGCTTTATTGGAACATTTGACAAAACAGATTTCTTGATATATGTTTCTAGAATTTTAGTCGAGATGGGCAAAAAAGTATTAATAATTGACTCAACTGTAAATCAAAAAGCTAAATACGTTGTTCCAGTTATTAGCCCGACGATGTCGTATGTAACAGAGTATGAAGGAATAGATGTAGCTGTTGGCTTTTCAGACTACAATGGAATAAAAAGATATTTAGGGATGCCAGAAACGGCAGCCCTAACATATGACTATATAATGATAGACATGGATAAAGCTGAATCAATAGAGAGCTTTGGAATATATGAAGCAAATAGAAACTATTTTGTAACTTCTGCAGATTTATTCTCACTAAAAAAAGGACTAGAAGTTTTGAGTGGAATAAAATTACCGGTACAATTAACGAAAATATACTTTTCAAATATAATGTCAGATGAGGAAGATGAATATCTAAACTATCTATCATTAGGTTATAAAATAAAATGGCAAGACGAAAAAATATATTTTCCATTACAAACAAGTGATCAAGAAGTAATAATGGAAAACCAAAGAACAGAAAAAATAAAATATAAAGGATTAAGCACAGAATACAAAGATGCACTCGTTTATCTAGCATCAGAAATAGTGCATGATGAAAGATCAAATGCTGTAAAAAGAGCATTTAAACAATTAGAAAGAGGAATGTAATATGGCAATAGTATCTTTTTGGAGTGATAGCGAAAAGGAAACAGGCCAAACATTGGCTTCGGTAGCAATAGCAACACTTATGGCTATCAATCATAACTTCAAAATATTAGAAGTAGCAACTGGGTTCAAAGATAGAACAGTAGAAAATTGCTTTTGGGAACAAGAAAAAGATGACACGTTAAAAGATATATTAGGAACCAGAACCAGAGACGTCGGAATGAACAACGGAATAGAAGGATTGGTAAAAGTTCTTCAAAGCAATAGAACATCTACAAACGTTGTTGCAGACTATGCAAAGGTAGTTTTTAGAGAAAGATTGGATGTACTAGTAGCACCAAGCACAACTCATAGAGATGCGTATGATTCAATTACACAGTACTATCCTGAACTAGTTAAAATTGCTGATAAAAATTATAATATAGTTTTTATAGATATAGATAAAAGAATGAAGGAAGAACACAAAAGAGCAATTCTTCAAGCATCGGATGCAATAGTAATAACATTTAAGCAAGGCATGGATTCGTTGAACGAATTTGATAGACTAAGAGAAAAAAATCCAGTATTTAAAATGAATCGATCATTATTATTATTAGGAAAATATGACAGATATTCAAAATACAACACAAAAAATACAAGCAGATATTTAAAAGAAAGCAGAACAATATCGGCAATATCATATAACACTTTGTTCAGCGAAGCAGCTTCAGAAGGAAAAGTTGCAGATTACTTTTTAAAATATAGAAGCTTAACAGATCAAACAGATAAAAATGTATTATTTATACAAGAAGCAAAAAAGACATGTGATAACATATTATTTAAGTTAAAAGAACTACAAGCTAAAGTATAAGCCTTAGCGAAAGGAGAAAATACCATGAATATAACTAATCTAATATTAATGGCCATTGTAATAGGTGTAGCAGTTGCGATTGTTCACAAGTTCATAACAAACAAACAAAACCAAGAAGTTGAAGAACAAATTCAAGTAGATGATGCAACATACACATTAAGCACAATGACAGAATTTGTAAAGAAGAGATTAGACGAAATCACAAAAATCAATTTATATGATATAGGTCTTTCAGAAGAAGAATTAAAAAGAAGAAAGAACAAGAAATACGAATTGAAAAAAGCGTTAAAAGGCTGTACATATGGAGATGTAAATGATAAGAAATATATTAAGGAATTAATATATGACATGCTTTACAACGAATATGGAGTTGACGAGATAAATGTATCAAAAGCAATTCCTTTTGATGTACCATCACTTTTAACAGCACAAGATAAATTTGATATTATACTATATATGTATAAATCTGAATTCGGATATGAAGCTTTATCAGAAATAATAAAGAAATACAAATTAGACGAGTTAAAATATGTGGCAGGAGAATCAAAACCTTCTTACGTAATAACGCCAGAAGAAATTTCAGATATATATGAAAAAGAAAACTTTGCATTAACATTCCAAGATAAATTAAGCATAGTTGTACAAAGAATATATCAACATTACAAAGGATATAGCAGTATAGATGAAATAAGAGACATGAACATAGATGGTATATCTGGTGGTGTATCTGGACTTCCAGAAAGCTTTTTAAGCCAAGTAGCACAAACAGATGGAGATTATTTAGGACAAATAGTAGAACACAAAGTACCACGTGCTTGTGATAGTATTTGGATAATGTTCCGTGGTAAATCAATAAGACTTGCATTCTTGTCATTTGGAACAGAAGCAGAATTAAAGAGAGTTTGTCAGAATATATACAAATTCAATAACCCAGGACAATTATCAGACACAAATGGTTACAAAATCAATGAAATGAAAGACGGTTCTCGTGTCGTTGTTGTTAGACCAAGCATGTCAGAAACATGGGCATTTTTCGTAAGAAAGTTCGACGTAAAGAGAGCAACACTAGAACAAATAGTAAAATTCCCTGGAAAAGACGAAACAATAGATTTATTAAAATACTTAGTAAAAGGAGCAAGAATCATATCGCTTACTGGTGAGCAGGGTTGTGGTAAAACAACAATGCTTATGGCGATGATAGAAAACATATACGAAACAATGAACCTTCGTATCACTGAAACTGCATTCGAGCTTCACTTAAGAAAAATATACCCAACAAGAAACATATTATCAATGCGTGAAACAGAAACAATTTCTGGACAGGCCTGCTTGGACGTTCAGAAGAAGACTGACGGTTCTGTTAACATCATCGGTGAGGTTGCAACTGACCCCGTAGCATCTTGGATGATCCAATCAGCACAGGTTGCATCTAAATTTACATTATTTACTCACCACGCTAAAACATTCCCAGACTTAGTTACAGCACTAAGAAACTCAATGCTTAGAGCAGGAGTGTTCAAAGATGAAAGAACAGCAGAAGAGCAAGTTGTACAAGTATTAAACTTTGATATCCACTTAGTAAAGGACTTCAGAGGAAGAAGATACATAGAAAGAATAACAGAATGTATACCAGTAGAAGAAAGAAACGAATATACATTTGATTACAGAAAAGAAAAAACAACAGAAAAGAAAATAGAAAAATTCATGGATAATGCAACAATGTTCTTTACAAAAACAACAAACAGAGAATTATACCAATACAGAAATATACTAGAATATCATGATGGTACATATGTACTAACAAACCCAATATCAGAAGAAAATATCAAGGCTATGCTAAACAACATGGATGATACAGATGCTGAAGAGTTCAAGAAATTCGTTAAGAAAAATTGGGGAATTGAAGCACATAGAGATGCTGATATGATGAAAGAAGAAGCATAATAAACATCATCTAAAAAGGAGGTGCAAAAGCCTAAAATATGAATGGAAATATTATATTATACATGATGATTGGAGCAGCAGTGATACTTGCTGGTATTGTAGTTGCATTCTTGTTATTAAAAAAGAAAACACAATCATCAGACATAGTACAAATTAGACAATTAAGAAAAGGAACAAAGGAGCAAAAATTCTCGAAAGAGATATTATATCAAAAGCTATATGTTAGATATTTGAGGTCTCCTTTTATAAAAAGATATCTATTTAAAATAAGAAGAAGACTAGAAATAATAAACATTGATGATGAGTATTTAACAAGAAAACAGACTTCGGAAATATTAACAAAAGCATTGTTGATAATAATTCCAATAACACTAGCAATAATATTTATTACAAAAAGCAATGGACTATTGCTATCGATTTTACTGATATTTGAATTATTTATGATAGATACATTAGTAGATGGAATGGTTGACAAAATAGACAATAAGCTACTAATTCAACAAATAGATTTCTTTGCAGAAATAAGACATGCATACCACGAGTTTAACATGGTTGAAGAGGCAATATATCAGGTTGCACAAGGTGATAGTGCACCAGAAATGTCTAGACAAGCAGAGAAAATATACGAAATATTAATATCTGATGATCCGGAAGGAGAATTAGAAAAATATTACGACATTGCACCAAACAGCTTCTTAAAAGAATTTGCTGGTATATCGTATCTTACGAAAGAATTTGGAGATAGAACAGTAGATAAAACATCTTTATACTTGAAGAACTTAAACAATATAAGCCAAGAGATGCAACTAGAAATATTAAAAAGAGATAAATTAAATTATGTATTCCAAAGCTTATCAGTAATAGCGATTGTGCCATTACTAGCATTGGAACCAATAAAAAACTGGGCAGTAAAAGAATTCTCATTCACAAAATCGTTTTACTATGGAAAACAAGGTATGATAGTTCAATTACTATTGGTTATACTAACATTTGTATGTTATATTTTAACAAGAAAACTAAAAGACAATGGTTCAACAACTATTGATACAAAAACAGATAATCCTTGGGAAGAAAAAATATACAAAATACCATTAGTAAAGAAAATCGTAGACTTATTCATACCAAAAGATGGAACAAAAGAAAGAAGAAAAATGAAGAATCTTATGAAAGATGCTGCTTCAAAAGATAAAATTCATTGGATATATGAAAGAAGAATATTATTAACAATAACTGTATTTATAGGTTCCTTACTAATATTTGGATACCTACATAAAATGCAGATAGAATACATATACACAGAACCTACATCAACATTCAATCTAGTAGGAGAAATGACAGGAAAAGACTTGAAAAAAGCAGAAGAGCTAACTGCGAGTGACAATAGATTCTTAGACATGTTTAAAGGAAAAACAAAAACAACTCAAGAAGATATAGAAAAAGCAATGAAAAAATCAAAAGATTATGCAAATGCACAACCAGATGAAATTAAAACAGCGGCAGAAAGAGTTTTGAAAAAATTGAGACAAGTTAATAGCGAGTATTTAAGCTGGTTTGAAATGATTTTAGCAATGGTATTTGCAGTAATTGGATACAATTTACCAGTAGCACTATTATTCTTCCAGGCAAAAATGAGAAAGATGGAAATGGAAAACGAAGTAATGCAATTCCAGACAATCATATTGATGCTTATGAGAATAGAGAGAGTAAACGTAGAAATGATATTAGAATGGCTAGAAAGATATTCAAATATATTTAGAGAGCCAATATCAAGATGTGTAAACAACTATGAGAGTGGACCTTGGGAAGCTCTAGAACAAATGAAAGATGAAATAAACTACAAAGAATTTATAAGATTAATAGAAAGCATGCAAGCTGCAGTAGAAAAAATACCGATCGCAGAAGCATTTGATGAACTAGATTCAGAAAGAGAATATTATCAAGCAAGAAGAAAAGAATCAAATGACAGATTAATCTCAAAGAAGGGATTAATTGGAAAAGTAATAGGATTTGCGCCAATGGTTGGACTATTTGTAGGATATCTAATTATTCCACTAGTATTTATAGGATTAACAAGTATGACATCATCATTCAATACTATGACAGCAATGAAAAATCAATATTAGAAAGGAATATGAACTATGGAAAATATGACAAAAGCTTTAGAAATAGCTGCCAGTGTATTAATTGGAGTTCTTATATTATCACTTCTAGTATTTGGTTATAATCAAATAAGAGAGCAAAAAAATATTGAGCAGAAAAATGAAAAAGCAAGCCAATTATCGAAATTTAATATAAATTTTGAGTCATATGCTAAAGATACTGTTTATGGAAGTGAAATACTTTCACTAGCAAATGAAGTAATAAACTATAATGAAAGAAAAGCTGTAGATGGTTATCAAGAAATAGAGTTAGAAGTAAAAATAAGTACAGGAGTGCTTAATGGGCAATACCTTGTAGCAGGAACATATTCTGGTACAAGTCTTGACCAACAATATAAAAAACTAGTAAAAAAGATAAAAGAAGCAGACATTACTGTATTTGGAAAAAGCATTTCGTACTGGTCTAAGTTAAGTGATAAAGAAACTGAAAAGACAGTAAAAGCAAGATCAGATTTCTCTGAATCGGAATATACCAAATTAAAAACAAACAGAACAACTTATAAAAAATATGTGGAAGAACAAACTGATTTTGCAAGAAAGACATTTAAATATGACGACGTAACAGAATATGATTCTGGAAATGGTAGAATTATAAAAATAATGTTCAAAGATAAATAAAAGCAAGGAGGACTATAAAAGTGGAAAATGCAAGTAAAGCATTATTAATGGCAGCTTCAGTTTTAGTAGGAATTCTAATATTGTCATTGATTGCATATTTATACACTGTTTTTGGGGATTATAGTTCTCTAATACAAGCAAGGCTTGAAGAAAAAAACATTACTGAATTTAATACCAAGTTTACCCAATATGAGAGCTATAAAGATGAAAATGGAAATTGGCAAAATACTTGCAAAGCAAGTGAGATAGTGAGCTTGGCAAATCTTGCACAACAAAACAATCAAAGTTATGACTTTGGAACGGATAGTCTTGAAGAAAAAGAGAAGGAAGGAACATTCTATATATCTATTGATACATCAGCTATTAATGGAGAGCGTAACTTTGAAACATTATCAACAGATGATTATATAAAATTTATGAAAAGTGAAATTGGAACAATGCAAGATGGAACCTATCAAGTAAAAGATTATAGTTGTAGTGTTCTAATAGATCAATATACTAAAAGAGTAAAAAAAGTGATATTTAAACCAGTATAAAATATTAAAAAATATGTCAAATAATGATTGCATAATAAAAAACATAATGATATAATTATTTTAAGAAAGGCAGATATGAAGAGAAATATTATATTTATAGTAGCTATTTTTCTGGTAGTAATAGCAATTATTACATATAGCTTTTATAACATAAAAAGAGCAGAAAAAGAAAGCAGTCAGAATAATAGGGCATATCAAAGCTTTTATAACCAAGAAGTTTTAGGAACAGATGTAATATCTATTATAAATAAAGCAGTAGACAGCAATGAAAAAAATGCAGTAGATAAAGACGAAAAAGGACATTATATAGATAATAATAAAAACTCGATAATAATAGAAATTAAATTCAAAGAGCAAGAACAAATAATAAAAATGGAAGCAATAGAAAAATCAGGAGAACAAAAATTTTTAATACTTTTTGGAGCAACAAGCTTTAAATGCACAAAAATAGAATATCATCAAAATACAAACAATGTTAAATACATGTATTTTGAGCAAATATAATTAAGTTATTAATATTTTATATTTCATAAGGAAATATAAAAATTAAAAAATATATTAAATATAAAAACTAAAGGAGGATTTATTTATGGAGAATGCAAGTAAAGCATTAATTATAGCAGGAGCTATAATATTATCAATTTTAATTATCGCGTTAGGTATGTATATATACCAACAAGCATCAGGAGCAGCACAAGGAACAAACCTAGATCCACAAAAAGCACAAGCATATAATGCTGAATTTATAAGCTATGAAGGAGTTAGAACAGGAACAGATGTAAGACAATTAGTTGGTGCAATAATCAATCATAACAGAGTAAATCAAGATGATACATCTAGATTGATATTAATCGAAGATGCAGCAGGAAATGCAACAAGAGATCCTGATGATGCTAATTGGACAACAGATAAAGTTAAAGATTATTCAGTAGCATCATATAAAACAGGACTAACATACAAAGTATCTTTCGGATACAATAAATCAGGATATATAACAGTTGCTTACATAGTAAAACAATAATAAACTATAAGGAAAAGTAAATTATGGAAAATGCAGTAGAAGCTTCAATGTTAGCATTTGCTGTTATACTATTAGTATTAGCATTAAGCTTAACAATGTATATCTTTTCACAAGCTAGACAAACATCAGACTTAATGCTACATCTAACAGACCCAACAGAATATTATTCTTATGCAGAGTCTAATGGGATAGAAGTAGATAATTTAGGAAATAGAATAGTAGGGATGGAAACAGTAATCCCTACTCTCTATAGATATAGTAAAGAAGACATAAAAATTACATTTAGGTCAGGAACTGCTTCTTATGACTCAGATGGAAAAATAACTAACGTTTCAATAGGAAGACCAATAGAAATATACAAAACCCAAACAGATCCAGAACTATGGAGCACTGGGTATAAAAACGATTTTGATGATACTGGTACAAGTACAAGCATTTGCTCTTTTGATTTAAAAGAAGAACAATCTAGAAGAGAACCTTGGACTGGAGCAATATCAGAGGTCAAAAAGAATCTGGATGCGATTCTAGCAGGAGAAACATATGAAAACATGGATTACACTTCAATAGGATTTGCAAAAAGATTTAACCAGGCTAAATTTGTTGAAATGGTTGGAGAAGTTGTAACTGTAAAAGCAGAAGATGACGAAAACTCGGGTATCAGAGGAAATAAGACTACTACTAAAAAAGTAATCACCTATGTGATGATAAATTAGTAACAAATGATTTTAAACAGCAAATACTATAAAAAAGAAAGGAAACAAAGAAAATGGGAGATAGTTTTGTAACAATTATAGCTATATTTTTAGCAGCAATGCTAATGTTTGTTTTCCCTTTGATGTCTGTATCTGAAAAATCAGATAACATCTCACAATTAACAGTACAAACAGCTACTACTGATTTTGTAGATAAAGTTAGAACAACTGGAGAATTAACATTAGACGATTATGATAAGTACATTCAAACAATTACATCAACAGGAAATGCTTTTGATGTAGAGTTAATGGTACAAATAATGGATGAAAATATAGGAGTAAAAACAACACAAGCAGAAACAACTAAAATAGGTGAAAACATTTATTATAACCTATACACAAGTCAATTAGAAAGCGTTTTAAAAGACAATAAAAAACATAAAATAACGTTAAAAGAAGGAGATAGAGTCTCTGTAACTGTTAAAAATACAAATACAACAATAGCACAGACATTAAGAAACTTCTTTTATAGAATTGCAGGAAATGACACGTATCAAATTGCTGTACAATATGCAGGAATTGTTACTGTAAATGGTAAAAACTAATAATGTATAATGTAACAGCTTATGGACTGTAATATGTAGCAAAGTCCAAGAGCTGTTTTTTTATAGAAAGGTAAACATATGAAATTACAACACATAGCGATAATTTTTATAATAATAATACTTCCAATATCGTTAGTATTATCAAATTATGTAAGCTCACATTTGGAAACAATAAAAACACAAACCATATATGATGCAAATTTAGTAAATGCTGCACATGACTCTATTAGAGCGTTTCAAATAAACACTCAAAACAACGAGTTTTCAGATATAGCAAACTCGAAAATAAGAGACATAGAAGCATCTATTAACGTATTCTATTCTTCTCTTGCAACAAACCTAGAAGTAAAGGGGTATACAAAAGAGGAACTAAAAGAATACACACCAGCTATTGTGTTCACTTTGTATGATGGCTACCATATATACACAAATTACTATGACACAGAATTACAAGCTTTTAAATACGGGCTAAAACCATTTACATCATACTCATGCAGATATATTGATATAAATAGTAGACACAATGATTTTGTGGTAAATTATACACTTGATAATACCATAACAATTATAGGCACAGTAGAAGGAAATTATGTTACAAAAACAGGACATTTAATATCATATGATGAGGCAGAGCAAATAGCTCAAGACCCAGCAAGAATAGCTGATTACGTTAATTTAAGTGAAGTGCTAGAAGAAAACTTAGTAACATTAGATGATGATGCAAGTGCAGAAACAATCAACCAAGCAAAATATCAAGGAAGATACCAATATGTGGTATATAATAACCAAAAAATATATTTAGAAAAAAATCCTACAAACGAAAGTAGAAAATATTTTAAATATAGTTCTCAATACAGAAAAGATTATATAAGTTCATCAGAAACAGTAAATGCATTAAACATTTACTATGATGCAGCAACAAAGCAACTAAGTTCAGAAAGTGCAAAGAAATTTTATCAAGAAGCAGCTGAATTCACAATATGGGTAAATGAAAATTTAAAAAATGTAACTCAACAATGGGCATGTGATGCAGAAGGATATAAAATACCAGAGAGATTTGCAACACAATTAGATAATGCTAGAATATTTGATACAAGAGGAACACAGAACAATCCATTACTTTCAAGTTCACCATTTAATGAACAAAGAAGAAATGTAATAAGATATTCAATAGAAACAAATTTAATCCAAGCTATGAAAACATATACAGATCATTCGTCAGCAGGATATGAATTCTCGATGCCAGAATTAACAGAAGGAGATTGGGACAACATTGAAAACAACATATGTGAATTGGTATTTTTACAAGGATTCCCAATAGGAGGAAAAATATATAATAATTACTGTGTTGTTTCAAACAATGCAAACAAAGAAACAGTATCAAATGATGCAATATATATATTATCAAAAGATGATGAAGGAAAAATAGAATATCATAAGCCAGGATGTAAAGCTTTAATTACAGCTTTAAATTATGGAAGAATGACATTAGAGGGAGCATATTCAACAATAGATTTTAAGAGAAAATCTATATCTCTAACAGGAGAAGATGTAAATGCTCTTGCTCAAATATTAGAGAGTAATGAAGTAAACATAAACGAAGGAAAATATGCTTATTTCTATCCTCAACCATATGAAGCATGCTATGACTGTATAGTTGCAGCATCAGATGCATACTCAACAGATGACATTATAGCAGGAAAAGTAATTGACAAATTCGGAAGAGACCATGACGAATATGGAGAATCGTATGGAAATATAACAGACTTAAATGGAGATGAAGTAAACATTACAAACTTAAATGGAGTGAACCTACAAAAATATTATCTAACTGCCTTGGCAAGAGCTAGATATGATTTGTATTTAGTAAATGCATATTTTGGATATTAACTTGGAGAAAGAATATGATAGATGAAATAAAATTAGAAGAAAAAATAAAAGAAAAAATACAAAACAAAATAGTAATAGAAGATCCAGTCGTAAAAATTACATTTAAAAGAATACTAGCCTACTTTATAATATATAGTTTTCTAGGATTTATAATAGAAACTATATTTGGAATGCTTACAAAAGGAGTAATTGAGAGCAGACAAAGCTGTTTGTACGGACCATTCTGCTGTATATATGGACTTGGTGCGGCAGTAATGATACCAGGGCTTCAAAAATTTAAAAAGAAAAACTGGACATTATTCTTAGCAGGAGCAATAGAAGGCTCAATAGTAGAATATGTGATAAGCTGGCTAGGAGAAATAGTATTTCATATTAAATGGTGGGATTATTCAAACATGCCATTTGATATAAATGGCAGAATATGTTTGTTATTTACAATATTCTGGGGAATATTAGCACTAGTATTAATGAGGTTAATAAATCCATATATAGAAAAATTTATAGACAAAATTCCTAAAAAACTATTTAGTGTACTAACAATAGGTGGAACAATATTATTAATTTTAGATTTGCTAATAACAGCTTTTGGACTTCAAGTATTTTATACAAGATTTACAAAAAAATATGACTTAAATCTTGTAGAAGACAAAAATCTCATGGTAAGTCAGGAAGTTTTAGAAAACAAATTTGTACAAAAATTGTCAAACACAATATTTACAGATGAAAAAATGTTAAGAACATTTCCAAACATAAAATATAAAGATAATGACGGAAACATTATATGGGTAAAAGATATATTAACAGATATTAAACCATATTATTATAAAATAAGTCATAAATTTAGATTAAAATAAATATGGAAAAGCATATATATTTTTATATATGTCTTTTTTTATAAAAATAATTCCCTATTTCTAATTAAGAAATAGGGAATTTGCGTTTATTTACTTGAACCAGTGAATAAACTGAGGTTTCAAAACCTCAGGCAGAGACTCGTATTTGTTCAAGAGTCGACGATTGTAGTCGTCAACAAAGAAGGAAATATCGGCCTCCGACACCTGCTCAAGATTAGAAAAATTTTCGATGGCAAACTGACAGGCCTCATAGAAAGCGTCAGCTCGCTGACACTCAGCCTCGAGACTAATAGTATTGGTCAAACTATCAGAGTTATTGCAAAGATAGTTATAACCAGCATGATTAATAGTAACGACGCGAGGAGAGCTGGCAATCAGAATGGGAATCAGTGCCACATCTTCGTAACATCTCAAGGTACGATGAAACGTAACCTTCGAGAAAATACTGGTCTTAAAAGCAAAGAGCCAGTAAACTGCATACTTCTTACCGGGAATGGACCACATTTTCAGAGAGTCGATTCCAGAATTAAGAATGTCAATGCCCGACGTGAAATTGTACCGCTGAGAATCTTTGTGAGGAGAGTCATTAATCAGATTGACCTGACACCGAATGATATCAGGATGGTTGTGCTTAATGATACCCGCATTGAGATTCTCCAGATGATTAGGTTCAATAGTGTCGTCAGAGTCTACAAAGATAGAGTACTCACCAGTAGCAAGGGAGATGCCACGCTTCCGAGCGATAGAAACACCAGCATTGCTAAAATGGTGGACATGAATGTGAGGATAGGTCGATGCGTATTCGTCCAAAATCTGAGAAGTTCCGTCAGTAGAACCATCGTCAATAACAATCAACTCATAATCCGAGAAGGACTGAGAGAGAATGCTATCAACACACTTGTTGATGTACGACTTACTGTTGAAACAAGGCAGGATGATCGAGAATTTCATTTGAACTAACCTCCTCTTTCAAAAACGCACAAGACCTCCGTGAAGTCTTGCTTTTTCTAAAAGTTACAGTTAACCTTAACTATTATAAGGCGGGATTTAAGAAAAGTCAAGCATTATTCTTGAATATATGAGAATAATGTGATATAAATAAGAAAAATTTATGATGGAGAAAAAAGTTGTGGATATAAAAAATATGACATTAGAAGAAAAAGCGTCACTTTGTGTGGGAGAAGACTACTGGAATAGTAAAGAAATAAAAAAATATAATATTCCTAAAATAACGATGTCAGACGGACCAAATGGATTAAGGGTACAAAAAGATAAGCAAGATAATTTAGGGATAAATGAGAGCGAAAAGGCGACATGCTTTCCAACACTAGCAACTTTAGGAAACAGCTGGAATAGAAAAATGGCATATCTTTTAGGCAAAGCTTTAGCAGAAGAAGCCAAAAAAGAGAAAGTCAATATAGTGTTAGGACCAGCAATAAATATAAAAAGAAGTCCGCTGTGTGGCAGAAACTTCGAATATATATCAGAAGATCCATTTTTAACAGGAATACTTGGTAGTGAATATGTAAAAGGGATGCAAAGTCAAAACGTTGGAGCATGTGTAAAACATTTTGCAGTAAATAATCAAGAAAACAGAAGAAGAACTATTGATGCAATTATAGATGAAAGAACGTTAAGAGAAATCTATTTAAAAGCATTTCAAATGATTATCAAAAAATCAAAACCATGGGCAGTTATGAGTGCATACAATAAAGTTAATGGAGAATATTGTACAGAAAACAAACACTTGCTAAAAGAAATACTAAGAAAAGAATGGAAATATAATGGAATAGTAATTTCGGATTGGGGAGCAGAAAATAATAGAGTAGAAGGAATTAAGGCAACTAATGATTTAGAGATGCCAGGTGGTAGAGGAAACGGCAAAGAAGAAATAATCAAAGCAGTGAAAGCAAATATAATAAGCGAAAAAGAATTAGACAAAATAGTTGAAAGAATTATTCAAACAGCTCAAAAAACATATGATAAAACTCAAGAATATTCTTATAATCAAAAAAAGCATCATGAGATTGCTTTAAAAATAGCAGAAGAATCAGTAGTATTATTAAAAAACGAAAATAACATATTACCAATCCAAAAAACAAAAATAGCAGTAATCGGAGATATGGCAAAAGAGCCTAGATATCAAGGTGCAGGAAGTTCTACCATAAACCCATATAATGTAGAAAATGCACTTGAAAGTTTAAGAAAAAATAATATAGAATTTGAGTATGCACAAGGATATGAGAGAGTTGAATCTGGTAATGATGAACAACTATTGAAAGAAGCGGTTAATGTAGCAAAAAGACATGACAAAGTATTAATATTTGTAGGACTTACAGAAAACTATGAATCAGAAGGAGTAGACAGAGAAACGCTACAAATACCAACAAATCAGATAAACTTGATAGAAGAGATAAGCAAAGTAAACCAAAATATAATAATTATATTATCAAATGGCACACCAATCGAAATGCGATGGCAAGACAAAGCAAAAGCAATAATAACAGGCTACTTAGGTGGAGAAGCAGGGGCAAGTGCAATGATAAATTGCGTAATAGGAAAAGTAAATCCTAGTGGGAAATTGGCAGAAACGTATCCAATAAAACTAGAAGATACCCCATGCTATAACAACTATCCAGGAACAGAGCTAACAGTAGAATATAAAGAAACTATATATGTAGGATATAGATATTACAATACAGCAAAGAAAAAGGTCCTTTTCCCATTTGGATATGGACTAAGTTATACTCAATTTAAATATTCGGACCTAAAAATAGAACAGGAAAATTATAAGGTAAAAATTTTATTCAAAATTAAAAACATAGGAAAAGTAAAAGGAAAAGAGATTGCACAAATATATGTATCACAATCAAATCCTAAAATCTATAAACCTTTAAGAGAACTAAAAGAATTTAAAAAGGTGGAATTAAAGCCTGGAGAAGAAAAAATTATAAAAATAGAATTGGCAAAAGATAGTTTTGAATATTACAATACTGAATCAAGAAAATGGGCAATAGAAGAAGGCACATATGAAATACAAGTGGGAAAATCTAGTGAGGATATAGTTTTAAAGGATAGAATAACAATAAAATCACAAGATGCAGATATAAAAGCAAAGTACTCAGACAAGTATTATAATGCAGAAATACAAGAAATTACAGACAAAGAGTTTGAAGAAGTATTAGGAAGAAAAATACCAGAAAGACACTTAAAAATAGATGAAATCACAGAGGAAAACACACTAGAACAAATAAAAGAAACCGATATAGGAAAAGTGATATATAACTCAGAAATGGAAAAAATGAATCGATTATTAAAAGAGCAAAATGTAAATAAAGCGACTAAAGTTATGATGGATTTACAAAAGCCATTGAAAAAGTTTTATGAAAAGCACAATAGTAAAATAACAAAAGAAATGGTAGACGAACTCCTAGATATAGTAAAAAACAATAAAGAATATGCAAATTGCAAATTTTTAGAGATATATTTAAAATAAGACATCTGACTAAACAGATGTCTTATATTTAAACTCTAAAAAGATTAAACCACTTAGCAAATGTGGATTTTGTGATACTAGCAAAATTCAACTTTCCGACTTCTTTGTCAGCAATAATATTAACAGTAGATACAATACTTCCATTAATACTATAAGAAACTTCGCCTAGCTTTTGACCTTTTAAAATCGGAGCATTAACACTCTCGTCTAGAGTAACTTCCTGAGATATTTCTCCTTTGTTAGACTTAGAAACAAGAACTTTAGCGTCGCTTTCTAAGACTGCATTTACACTATTTGAAGAACCTTTATTGACTTTTAACTCTCTAACAACATCGCCTTGCTTTCCGAACTCAGTAACAGAATAATTATTAAAACCATAGTCTAAAAGCTTTTGAGCACTTGCAAATCTTGTTTTAGGATTAGGAGCCTTTAAAACTACACTAATTAGAGATAAGCCGTTTCTGGTTGCAGAAGCTGACAAATTATATAAGGCAAGAGACGTTGAACCAGTTTTTAAACCTGTGCAGCCATTATAATTACGAACAAGTTTATTTGTATTAACTAAGCTAGATTTTCCATCTCTAAGAGAATCCATCCAAATTGTCGTATATTTTGTAATAGAAGGATGATTTTCTAAAAGTTCTCTGGACATGATTGCAATGTCATAAGCAGAAGTTAAATGACCATCTTCATCGATTCCATGACAGTTTTTAAAAGTGGTATCATTCATACCAAGTGCTTGAGCTTTTTCATTCATCTTAGCAACAAAGGCTTCTTGACTTCCTTCTAGATAATTTGCCATGGCAACAACACAATCATTTGCAGACACAATACAAATAGCTTTTAACATCTCATCAACAGTTAAAGTCTCACGAACATCAAGCCAAATTTGCGAGCCACCCATTGCAGCGGCATCTTCTGTACAAGGAACTGTATCTGTTAAACTAATCCTACCACTATCGAGTGCTTCCATAATTAAAAGAAGACTCATTATTTTTGTAACACTTGCAGGACGTAGCTTTTCATGCATATTATGATCATATATAATCAATCCGGAAGATTGTTCAATAAGACAAGCGGATTCACAATCTAAATTTAAAGGATTATCAGTAACTGTTGCAGAATCCGAAATTAAGCCAGCACTTGTTTCTTTTGACTCGACAGGCTTTGACTGATTGCACCAGACATATTGCGTATTTTCAACAGCAAACTGAACATATATAAAACAATTACTAAGTAATAAAATAATGCAAAGAGAAATAACTATTAAACTTTTTTTATGAAAAGAATGCATAAAAAATCCTCCTAATGAAATATTAATAAATAATATTCATATAAGAGAAAAATATGCAAATTAAACCAATTTTACAATTTTAACAGTAACAGTTTTATCATCTGTACTAAAATACATTTTGATATCATTTGCAGTATTATTTTTGAACTTTAAATCAACAGAACCATAAGAAACAGCGGCATCCTTTCCTTCAGGAACATAAGATACTTTTTTTCCATGAGCATGTCTTTCCTTTACTTCTAAATCAGGAACTGCCAAAACTGCATTATACAAAGTGCTACTAACTTGACAGTTACCACCTCCAAGAGCTTGAACCGTTTCACCATTTACAAAGACGCTAGCTTCTTTATATCCATCTTCTGCAGTGGAAGGACCGATAGTTCCACAGAATGAAAAAGTTTCTCCTTTTGCAACAGTACAACCATTTAGCTTGGAGCAAGTAATTCTAATATTAGTAAGTCTACCTTCTGGACTTGATCCTAAATCAGTAGAAAAAGAAGAAAGCTCTTCTTCTTTTGGGGTAGAAACCGCGTTTTCAATTTTATTAGCAATTTCGTTGGTTTTATCATTATTTCCTAAAACATTAGAATCAAGAGCAAGTTTAGCTTCATTATTCATAGAATTGTTATCAGTTTCTCCATTATTTCTAAAAATAAAAAATAAAACTACTCCAATTATAATAATTAAAACAATTATAAAAATATAAGAATAACTTTTCTTATTAGTACTCATCATTTACACCTCTAAAAATAGTGTTAGCAGAAATAAGAAAAATATACAAAAATAAAAAGCCATAATGCTTTTTATTTTAAAGGAATTTTATAAATTTTTGATAAAAAGAGCCAATTTTTCAAGAGTCTCACAACCTGATATAATTTGTTCTTCACTATATTCGTCTAAAGCTTTTTGTGCAGAAGCGGGTAAAGAGTAATCCTTACCAAATAAGATATAGTCAGCAGAGAGATTAGTTATCTGACAAAGTTTTCCTATCTTGTCTATTGAAAGACAACCTTTTCCATGTTCAACCATTCCTAAATACTGACCAGATACTCCAAGCATCTTAGCAAGCTTTTCTTTAGTATACCCCATAGTTTCACGAATATACTTAATTCTTAAACCTATTTCCTTTTTTAACATAAACAAATCAATCCTTTCTTTATAAAGTAATTATTAATACATATAATAAACTACAAAATTCGACAAGAAATGATAAAACAGACTACAAAAATATGGAAATCCATGATAAAATGTGATAAAATATGAAAAAATGAGAATAAAGGAGTGCAGAAAAAATGAGCAAAGTACCAATGAAACTATTATTAATAGAAGATGACAAAAACGAATGTAATAAGTTTGTAGAATTTGCGAATAAGAGTGATGAAATTGAATTCGTAGCAATCACAAATTCTGCAGAAGAAGGGTTAAAACTATATAAAAGACATTCGCCAGAAGGAATAATTTTAGATTTAGAATTAAATGAAGGGCAAGGAAGCGGGTTTGACTTTTTGAAAGGACTTCAAAATTTGAAATTAGAAAGAAAACCTAAAATTGTAGTAACAACAAATGTATTTTCAGATTCAGTATATGACTATCTACATGAAAGCAAAGTGGATTTTATATTTTACAAAAAGCAAGAAAACTACTCGATAGAGAAAGTGATAAATACATTATTGTTATTGAGAGAATATAAAAATAAAGAAAGAGAAATACCAGTAAGCAATGAGAATGATGACGAAGAAGAATTAAAAATGATTTCTGACAAAGTTGATAAAGAGTTAGACATAATAGGAGTAAGTCCACATCTACAAGGAAGAAAATATTTGCATGATGCGATATTATACTTATTAACAAGCGAAAGCAAAGATAGCAAAATCTCAATTACTCAATACTTAACAGCAAAATATAAGAAACCAGATAGTACAATAAGTAGAGCAATGCAAAATGCAATAATATATGCGTGGAGAATATCGTCAATAGAAGATTTATCAGAACATTATACTGCAAAGATAAATCATGAAACAGGAATACCAACACCTACTGGATTTATATATTATTATGTAGAAAAAATAAGAAAGACATTATAAAAAATCACAAAATCTAACAAAAAACTACAAAATTTAACAAAACTACACTACCAAATATCACTTATACAAGGGCGTATAAGTGGTATTTTTTATTTGTAAAAAATAAAAAAGATTGGTGGTGAGTGCACATGAGAGACTTTTGGGAGTGGCTTGAATATATATTAGGATTATAGTAATATATAAAAAATGAGTGTAATTTATTGATTACATTCATTTTTTTGTATATAATAGAGCTACTTAGAAGGGGAAGAGCTTATGAATATAGAATTAATAATGAAAACTTTTACTATAAATAGCTTAATATTTTTTATATTTGCAAAAATAACAAATAATAAGATTGATATCAAAACTTCAATAAAGATGATTGCTGCAAGTTTGGTTAATACTGCAATCTATGTCTTTTTAAGCAAATACATAGATCATATTCTGATAAATGCAATACTGTTCTTTATACAAATAGTGTTTATTAGAATAATATTTGTTTATGAAAATAAATCTCTAATCATAGCGAATTTAATTGCTAATGCTATGGCGTATATAGGATTGGTTGTTGCTATGCTATTGGAAGCGATTCCAATGTATACGATTAAAATTAAAGAAGATATTATAAACTTAACAATAGCTTTAATATTTGAAATAGCGTTATTTATAGGGTTCTTTAAAATCAGGAGATTTAAAAACGGATTTACATTTTTAAACAAAAAAGCTAATAATGAGTATTTAGACATTATAATGATAAACATTAGTGCAGTAATAATGTTTGCATATTGTCTATTTGGAAAAGGAACAGGAAACGGGGCAATAGTAAAACAAATATTATTTCCATTCATAGTATTAGTGGTCATCATGATAATAATGATTCAAAAAACACTAACAGTATACTACAAACAAAAACAACTAGAGAAAAATATACAAGAATATGAAAAAGAAATAAAAGACAAAGACAATAAAATAGAAGAGCTTTCAAAAGAAAAATTTGAAATAAGCAAATTAAATCATGAATTTTATAACAGACAAAAAGCGATGCAACTAAAAGTAGACAATCTATTGTCTAACATGAACACAGAAATGGCTAACGAAATATCGGTCATAGATCAAATAAATAATTTATCAAAAGAATATTCTAATAAACTAGAAGAAATCAAACACATAGAAAAATTGCCAACAACAGAAATTGAAGAAATAGATGATATGTTTAAGTATATGCAAAGTGAGTGTATAAAAAATAACATAGACTTTAAGCTACAAATAAATGGAGACATCAGACATCTTGTAAATAAAATAATACCACAAGATAAATTAGTAACCTTGATAGGTGACCACATAAGAGATGCAATAATAGCAGTAAACCATAGTCAAAACAAATTTAGAAGTATTGTTACTGTGATAGAAGAAAAAGACAAAATATATGAACTACGAATATCAGACACAGGAATAGAATTCGAACCAAAGACATTATTAAAGTTAGGATTGGAACCAGCGACAACACATAAAGAAGAAGGTGGAACAGGAATTGGATTTATCACAACATTTGAAACATTAAAAGAAACTAAGGGTACTTTGATAATAGAAGAGAAACATCCAATGAAAGAAAATGACTTTACCAAAACTTTAATATTTAGATTTGACGGTAAAGCAGAGTACAAAATACTAACATATAGATCAGAAAAAATAAAAGACAAAACTGGAAGAATAACAATAGAAAACATAAAAAAATAACACCAAAAACAGTAAAAAGAACAATTTTTAGTTGACAAAAAGCGGAAAATTAACTATAATAGAATATAGTAAAAATTATTAGGAGAAAAAAATGGCTAAGATTTGGAAAAAATTATTAATGGCAATATTAATAATCGCTTGCTTATTTAACATTGTAAACAAAATAGTAAAAAAATATTCTCTGAAACAAGAGGTAGAAAGTTCTATAGAATACATGCAACAAGCAAATGAAATTAGTAATATTGAACAAAATAAATAAAAATATAATTAACTCTTGAAAATATAATAAGATTATGTTATTATAGTGGATGGTAGTTTTATAAAAAAAGGGAGAGGTGAATTAACAGTGAAAGAAGGAATACATCCAAATTATGCAGAAACAACAATCACATGTGCATGTGGAAATGTTATAAAAGCAGGATCAACAAAAAAAGATATGAAAGTTGATGTTTGCTCAAAATGTCATCCATTCTGGACAGGTAACTTAAAAAGAGAAACAACAGGTGGTAGAGCAGACAAATTCAAAAAGAAATATGGAATTCAATAATTTAAATATATTAGAAGGAGTAAACATATGTGTTTATTCTTTTTAATTTTGCAACAAAAAACGAAATTTGTCGAACGATTATGATTAAATTTTACTAAAAAGTATTGCATATTTTTATAAATATAGTATAATGTATTATAGTGGAGATTTCATAGAACACAACCTTTAAAAGTTGGAATGTAATCCAAAGGATTACGAAAAAACACAGGCATTCCTACTGCCTGTGTGTTTTTTTTATCGAAATAAATCGATAAGTTCTTTGAGTACTTTAGCAATCTTTAAGAAATACTTAGATACAATAAGTAAACTATGTAAAAACTTAAAAGGTCTTTTTGTACTCTTCTTCCTGCGTTTAGGAGATTTCATATAATCACCTCCTTTTTTTGGAATAACATAATTATACAACATAAAAAGAATAAAATTTGTCACAATTTGGAATCCGGTTAAAAAAATTTTCTTATATTTTTTGTTGAAAATTCAGACAAAATGTAATATAATGTTAGAAAATGAACGAAAATGGAAGGTAAGCATATTATGCAAAAAGAGGAAGAACAAAATTACACAGAAAAAGTTAATAAAATAAATACAGGAAAAAATTTAAAATATTCAATATTAACAATGGGATGCCAGCTAAATGAAAACGATTCTGAAAAAATCGCGGGGATGGCGGAACAGATGGGATATACCAAAACAGATGATATTTCTCAAGCAAATTTAATAATATTTAATACTTGTTGTGTTAGAGAAAATGCAGAAGACAAGTTGTTTGGTAAACTAGGAGAAGTAAAGAAGTATAAAGAAGCCAATGGTACAATAATTGCCATTGGCGGTTGTATGATGCAAGAAAAACACATTGTAGAAAAGCTAAAAAAGAGCTATCCATTTTTTGATATAGTGTTTGGAACGCATACATTACATACATTCCCAAAAGATGTATATGAAGTTATACAAAATAAAGGAAGAATAGAAGATATACTAGATATAGATGGAGAAGTAATAGAAGGATTGCCGATAAAAAGAGAAGATAATATAAAAGCTTCTGTCTTAATTATGAATGGTTGCAATAATTTCTGTACGTATTGCATAGTTCCATATGTAAGAGGAAGAGAAAGAAGCAGAAAAGCAGAAGATATCATAGCAGAGGTAAAATGTTTGGCAAAAGAGGGATACAAAGAAATTACTTTGCTTGGACAAAATGTTAACTCGTATATGAGAGTCGAAAGAGAAAGAGGCGAAGATGTAGGAGAAATAAATTCTTTTGCTAAACTTTTGAAAGAGATAAATAAAATAGAAGGAATAGAAAGAATAAGATTTGTTTCGCCTCATCCAAAGGATTTTACAGACGATGTAATAGAAGCAATAAAAACTTGTGATAAAGTGTGCAAAATAATACATTTACCACTTCAATCAGGAAGTACTAATGTTCTAAAAAAGATGAATAGAAAATATACAAAAGAACAATATTTAGAATTGGCACAAAAAATAAAAAAAGAAATACCAGAAATAGTATTCTCAACAGATATAATAGTTGGGTTCCCAGGAGAAACAGAAGAAGATTTTGAGGATACTCTTGATGTAGTAGATAAAATTTGTTTTGAGCAAGTTTATATGTTTATATATTCGAGAAGAGTTGGAACTCCAGCAGATAAAATGGAAGATCAAATTCCGGAAGAGATTAAACATAAAAGATTTGATAGACTAAAGAAATTAGTAGAAAGTCAAGTACAAAAAAATAATGAAAAATATGTTGGAACAATGCAAAAAGTTCTAGTAGAAGGAAAAAGTAAAACAAACGAAAATATGCTTACAGGAAGAACTTCTACTAATAAAGTTGTTAATTTTGAAGGAACAGAAGACTTGATAGGAAAAATAATAGACTTAAAAATCGTATCAGAACATATGTGGTATTTAAAAGGAGAAAAATAAGATGGCAGAATATTCACCAATGATGCAACATTATCTTGAAACAAAGGAAAAATATAAAGACTGTATTTTGTTTTATAGATTAGGCGATTTCTATGAAATGTTTTTTGATGATGCTATAAATGTTTCAAGAGAACTAGAATTAACATTAACAGGAAAAGATTGTGGGCAAGAGCAAAGAGCTCCAATGTGTGGAATTCCTTATCATGCTGCAGAAAACTATATATCAAGACTTGTTAGCAATGGACACAAAGTTGCAATATGTGAGCAACTAGAAGATCCAAAACAAGCAAAAGGAATAGTAAAAAGAGATGTAATAAGAATAGTAACACCTGGAACAGTAACAGAAACAAATCTTTTAGAAGAAAAAAGAAATAATTATATAATGAGCATATTTCAAAAAGGAGTATTCTTTGGAATTGCTGTATGTGATATATCAACAGGAGATTTTTACGCATCAGAAATAAAGGAAGAAAATAATTTTGAAAGATTACTTGATGAAATATCAAGATATGCACCATCTGAAATCATAGCAAATGAAATGCTTTATAATTGCAGTGAAGAAATAAGCAAAATAAAAGAAAGATTTGATGTATATATTTCGACAGAGGAAGAAGAAAAATTTAGTGAAGAAATAGATAATCTTTATAATCAATATGAAATACTTTGTGACAATGGAGAAAAACTAAAAGACCTAGAACAAAGATTATTTGCTGTATCTGCAATAAACGGACTTATACAATACATAGAAGATACACAGAAAACAAAGTTAGAACACATAAACAAGATTATAATATACACGATAACAAAATATATGGCATTAGACATCAATGCAAGAAGAAACCTAGAATTAACAGAAAAACTAAGAGATAAATCGAAAAAAGGAACTCTTTTATGGGTGCTAGATAAGACTGCAACATCTATGGGAGGAAGACTCTTAAGAAGATGGATTTCGGATCCTTTAATAGATGTGTTTGAAGTAAATAATAGACTAGATGCAGTAAAAGAATTAAAAGAAGATGTGATGATGAGAGGAGAGCTTGTATCTAGCTTAAAAGGAGTTTACGATATAGAAAGATTAGCTGGAAAAGTATCGTATGGAAGTGCAAATGCAAGAGATTTAAACTCATTAAAAGCATCTGCTAAGAAATTACCAGAAATTAAAAAGTTAATTGAGAATTCAAAATCACATATGCTACAAAATTTGTACCAAGATTTAGATGAACTAGAGGACATATATACATTAATCGAAAATGCAATAATAGAAGACCCACCAATTAGCGTAACAGAAGGTGGAATAATAAAACTTGGATATGATCCAGAAATAGATGAACTAAAAACAGCAATGACTGACGGAAGAACTTGGCTTGCAAAACTAGAAGCAACAGAGAAAGAACAAACAGGAATAAAAGGCCTAAAGATAGGCTATAATAAGGTGTTTGGATACTACATAGAAGTTACAAAGTCAAACTTATCATTAGTTCCAGATAGATATATAAGAAAACAAACACTAACTGGTGGAGAAAGATATATCACAGAAGAACTAAAAGAACTAGAAAGCAAAATTTTAGGAGCAGAAGAAAAGGTAGTATCGTTAGAATATAAATTATTTACGCAAATAAGAGAGCAAATAAAATCTCAAATACAAAGAATACAAAAATCTGCAATGGTAATATCAAAACTAGACGTTTTAGCATCTTTTGCAACTGTTGCAGAAGACCTAAACTACTGTATGCCACAAGTTGATAATAGCGGAATTATAGACGTAAAAGATGGAAGACATCCAGTAATAGAAAAAATGCTTCCAGCAGGAAGTTTTGTGGCTAATGACACTTATATGGACAAAGATGAAAACAGATTATCAATAATAACAGGGCCAAATATGGCTGGTAAATCAACATACATGAGACAAGTAGCATTAATAACACTAATGGCTCAAATTGGAAGTTTTGTGCCAGCAACATCTGCTCATATAGGAATAGTTGATAAAATATTTACAAGAGTTGGAGCGTCTGATGACTTAAGCATGGGTCAAAGTACATTTATGGTAGAAATGATGGAAGTTGCAAATATCTTGAAAGAAGCAACAGGCAATAGCTTAGTTATACTTGATGAAATAGGGAGAGGAACATCTACATATGATGGACTTTCAATAGCTTGGGCAGTAGCAGAATACATAGAAGATAAAGAAAAGTGTGGTGCAAAAACATTATTTGCAACTCATTATCACGAGCTAACAGGACTAGAAGATAAATTAGAAGGAGTTAAAAATTACTCAATTGCTGTAAAAGAAAAGGGAGAAGATGTAATCTTCTTAAGAAAAATAGTTACAGGTGGAACTGACGAAAGCTATGGAGTCCATGTTGCAAGACTTGCAGGAGTTCCAAAGGTTGTAACACAAAGAGCAAATGAAATACTAAAATCAATAGAAAGAAAAAATGTGTTAACAAATAAAAAAGCAGAAAAAGAATCGAGCAAACAAGTTTCAGGACAGCTTGATATGTACAACTTTAAATTAGCAGAAATTGCACACGAACTAGATAAAATAAATATAAACGAATTAACGCCGATAGACGCATTAAATACGCTTGTAAAAATAAAAGAAGACCTAAAATAGTGAAAAAACAACAAAATAATAAAAAATATTAAAAATATTTAAAAAATAGCAAGTATTTCCTTGCTATTTTTTTCATTCTAGTGTAAAATATTACATGAATGATATTTAATAGAAAAAATAGAAAGGGTTAGTTATATGAAGAAAATAATTGCAATTATATCTATAGTTATTTGTATGTTCGCGAGCGTAACAGTATATGCAGCAAATGAAACTAGAGAAGTAGAACAAACAGCAACAGGTAAATTAATAGAAATTAAAGACAAAGAGTTAAAAACTCTAGAAGATTATAGAAATGCATATGGATCAGATTCATACGGATTAACAGCATTTTTACTAAATAAAGTAAGAATTTATAGTATACCATTTGGATTTGTAACAATCATAATAGCTGCAATATATCAATACATTATAGGACTAAAAAAATTAGACGTAAGAGATAAAGGCTTTGGACTAATGATTGCAAGTATTACACTAGTTGTAATATGCCAAGTATTACCACTTGTTTTCGCAATAGTAGTAAAAGGTTGGAGGGGTTAAACTAATGAAAGTTTTATTCGCTGTAAATAATGAAAAAGTTTCGACAGCCATCATAAAAAAATATCAAATGATGTATAAAGAAATAATTTCATGTAAAAATGTATATTTTTTCAATGCGATAATAAAAGAATTACAAAAAGATAAATCTTATGACAGAATCGTCATAGGAGAAGATTTAGAGCCATATGCAAATAACAACTATGAGGTTATCGATAATTTCTTATTTGATAAACTTGATAGTATAAGTGACGAGGCTTCAAATAGCAGAGAAGGAGATATTCCTATTATCCTTATAGGTGCAGATAGACGAGAAAAAGGTAGTGCTATTCTGGTTAAACTATTTGGAATAGGAATATATAACGTGTTATTAGGACAAGACAGAAGTATAGAAAATGTTTGTAAATTAATAGCGCAACCTCGTACAAAAAAAGAAGCAAAAGCATATTACAGAATTGAAGCAGAAGATGTTGATTATCAACTAGTAGACCCAGACAGTGTTAGTGAAACAGAAATACAAAACATAATCAAACATTACAGAAAATTAGGAAAAGACGAAGAAAAATATGTAGAAAGTTTTAATGACATAGCAGAACAGTATACTGATACACAATTAAAACTTATTACAAAATTTTTGCCTCTAAATGTTAGAGCAGTTCTAGAAGAGAGAAGCCCTAAATACCAACAAGTAATGATAGGAAGTGTAAAAGGACAAGTAGCAGCACAAAGAAGACAAGAAAATAACAAATATACAACAAAAAGTATATCAAATTCAAGAGGAAACAAAATAGACTTAATAGACAAAGAACTTCAAAAATCAAGACTTACAAAACCGGTTGTAATACCTTCTACAATAAACATGCAAGATGTAAGAAAAGCATATACAAAACCAGAAGTTCCACAGCAACCAGAAATTCAAGAGCCTAAGGTAGAAAAGATAATAGAACCTCAAATAGAAGAAACATTACCTAGACTTGAACCGGAAATAAAAAATGAGACCAAAAATAGCATAGAAGAGGAATTAGATAAGAGATTAGCAACAGTAGATGTTGCTAACAAGATAGACGACATAGAAGAACAAACAGCTGAACCTGTTAAAAAAGGCAGGGGCAGACCTAAGAAAGAAAAAACACCTGAAGAGCTTGAAGAAGAAAAGAATAAAGTAAAAAAAGGTAGAGGCAGACCTAAAAAAATAGTAGAAGAACCACAAGAGGAGAAACAAGAAGAAGTAGACTTGTTCAATATGTCTGATGAAAATGAGGATGAAAAAGAAGAAGCCACTACTCTACCAGGATTTGAAGAAGAAAAAGAACAACCAGAAGAAAATACTGGAATATTACCAGGCTTATTAGATGAAGAAGATGAAGAAATCGTGGCAAACAAAGAAGAACAAGAAAAAGCCACAATATTGCCAGGATTTGATGAGGATGACGAAGAAGTTGTAGAACCTCCAAAAATAGTGGAAAACGAAGAAGACGATTTACAAGTTAATAACAACCAAGTAAGTCAACAAATTAGGCCAGAAACAAACAACTTCCAAAGACCACAAAATAATTATATTAATAATGTCCCAGCAGCTGTTGAACAAAACTCAATTTACCAAGATAATGACAGACTATCAACATTATTAACAGGCGACAAAAAAATAGTAGCATTTGTGGGAACATCAAAAAATGGAACTTCATTCCTAGTAAACAACTTAGCGGCATTATTATCAAGTAAAGGAATAAATACAGCAATTTTAGACCTTACAAAAAACAAGAACTCTTATTACATTTATACATTAAACGAGGACAGCCTAAGAGATAGAGCATTTAGATGTATAGAAGGACTAAGAAGAGGAGTTGCAGAGGGAATTCAAGTAGACAAAAATCTTACAGTCTACACAAATGTTGCAAAAGACGATGATTCAGAATATGACGATTATGGAAATATTTTAGAAACATTAGTAAAAAATCATTCTTTAATATTATTAGATTGTGATTTTAATACAAACATCAACTACTTTGCAAAAGCACAAGAACTATATTTAGTTCAAACATATGACATACTAACAATTCAACCATTAACACTATTCTTAAATGAACTAAAATATAGAAATATACTAGACCAAAACAAACTAAGAATAGTAATAAACAAAGCATTAAGCTTAAGAAAACTAACAGACCAATTAATAATTGGAGGAATATCTTGTTATAATGATCCTGCATCAACATATATCAACACACTATTTGATAAAGACAAAGTAAGATATACAACAATACCATTTGAAACACAAACATATGCAAAATATCTAGAAAGAATGGTTGATTGCGAAATCTCACTAAATGGCTATTCAAAAATGTTCTTAGAAGCATTAAATAAATTAGGAGATATGGTATATCCACTAATAGCAGGGGGACAAAGAAAAGTTCAAGACAAGAACTATAATGATTATAACAAGAAAAATCAAACGTTCAACAGTAGCATGAACGAAACATTAAACAAAATGAGAAATAATTTTTAAAAAACGAAAAATGAGGTGATACTTTTTGTCAGCGACAATAATAGGAGTTATTCTACTACTAGTAGCAATAATAGTAGGACTAGTTTTATACAACATGTCAATTCATAAAAAAATACAAGCATTTAACAATATAAATCAACAAATAGTAAATTTAAATGTGTTACAAGACTTTATAAATACTATTAGCGAAACCTCAAGTGTAGATGAAAAGTTAAAAAAGATAAATGACATTTTAATTGAAAAATATAAAATAAAATATTCCACCATTGTGGTTTACAATGGTGCCGAATATGTTATAAAAGCAACAAACGTAGCAGAAAAACATTGGTCAGCTCTAAAAACATTACAATCAGAACCAATATTCAAAGACAGTATAGAGACTGGAATTTCAAAATATATAACGGTAAATAATGAAGGAGAAAAGCTTCCATATCAAAAGATGGAATTTGCAAGAGCAAAGTCAGCCATGTTCTTTCCTTTATATATAGATAACGTATATATTGGATACTGGATAATAGAAGGAAATTTACCACACGAATATGACAATGTAGATACCACTGTTCTAGAAGTTGTTAAAAATAACATAGTATCAGTATTAAAAACTGTTGAAAACCAATCTATAATAGAGAGAATTGTAAATGACGACAAATACTCAGAACTAAAAACAGCAGAGTTCCTATATGCGGATGGAAAAAAGACAATAGACCAGTATACAACATCAACTGTATGCCTATATAAAATAATAAACTTAGTAGATATAAATGAAACATATAGCAGAAAAACTGGAGATAGAGTAATAAACCAAATATGCAAAGCCATAAAAGGAGATTTGTCACCAGAATATTTATTTGTTAGATATATGGGACCAAAATTTGCAATAGTGTTCTCTGGAGTGGAAGAAGAAGCAGTAGGCGACTTCATGAAAACAATTAAAGAAAAAGTAGAAGCATTAGAAATAGAAACAGCAGAAGACTACAAAGGAGAAAAAACAATAGTTTCACCAAAGATTAACATTGCTTTAGCAAGATATTACAAAGGAACAGCACTTGTTGGAGTTACAAAACGACTAGAGGAATATCTAGACATGGCAAATCCAACAGAGAGCAATATAAATTATTTATAGGAGGTTTTTATGGTTACAGACGAGACAGTTAGCTTTAATGTGGAAAAAGAAAAAAATGCAAGAACAAGAGAAATTTTGAAAGAAGTTTACAAAGCACTAACAGAAAAAGGTTATAACCCAATCAACCAAATAGTTGGTTACATTCTTTCAGGAGATCCAACATATATAACAAGTCATAATAATGCAAGAAACCTAATAAGACAAATAGAAAGAGATGAACTATTAGAAGAAATGGTAAAAACATATATAGGATTGGAAAAATAAATGAGAACATTAGGAATAGATTATGGAGATGCAAGAGTTGGACTAGCAATTACAGATCCGTTAGGTTATACAGCTCAAGGGTTGGAAACGATACATCATCAAGGCAATGACAAAATCGTATTAAAAAGATTAGAAGAAATATTAAATCAATATGAAATAGATACAATAGCAATAGGGATGCCTATAAACATGAATGGAACTAAAACAGAAAGAGCTGAAGTAACAGAAAAATTTATTCACAAACTACAATGCAAATTCAACAAAGTTAAAATCGTGAGAATTGATGAAAGACTTACAACAGTGGAAGCACACAAAACAATGAACTTTTTAAACATCAACAAGCATAAAAAACGTGATATAGTAGATACCATTTCAGCAGTGTACATTTTAGAATCGTACATGAAAATAAATAAAAATAATTGAATATATTGACAAAATTGAAAGATAATAGTATAAAATAAGTGATTTTACTATTTGTAGAAATACAAAACAAAATAAAGTAAAGTATTGAAAGGAGAATAATATGAGTGACGAAAAGACACCAAACAATGTAAACGAGGAATTAGATGATAACATGATAATATTAAACGATGAGGAAGGAAAAGAAGTAAGATTTGAATTCCTAGATTTAATAGAGTTAGATAATGAACAATATGTTGTACTACTACCAGCAGAAGACAAACACGGAGAAGAACCAGGAGAAGTCGTAATACTACAAGTAGAAGATACAGAAAATGAAAATGAAGAATCTTATGTAAGTGTAGAAGACGAAGAAACATTAAACAAAGTATTTGAAATGTTTAAAGAAAAATTCAAAGATGAATTTGATTTTGTAGACTAACAATATAGGGACAGTTCTTTTAAACAGAAAAGACTGTCCCTATAAACAAAAGGAAAACTGAGGGGGAACAAAAAGATGCAGAAATTTAGTACTTGGATGATTGTATCACTAGACGTAATATTTTGGATGCTAAGAATAGTAGCAACATACACATACACGATGGGAATGGAATTTATGATAAAGCCATTAGATACAAACGTAGAAATAGCATTAATATTCTTTACACTTTTAGCATTTATATTAATAGTAAAAAGAAAACTACTAGGTCCAGTAATCTATATGATAGGATACTATGGATATTTTGGTGTTGCTCTATATAAAAACATAGTTCAGATGCAAACAGTAGGTGGAATGATAGATGACTATTTAAGCGTATTTATATCTTTTATAGGAATCATACTACCAACATTAACAATGTTTGACTGGCTATTAGACAAAAACAAAAAACTACATCCAACGGACAAAAAAACGGACTGGTTTTATAGAAACAAAAAATACGACATACAAAAAGATGATAGAGCAGATAAAAACAATTACAGAACATTATAAAAACCAAAGAGAAGCATCATCTAGAGATGCTTCTCTTCTATATTAGGAGGAAAAATGAGAAACCAAGAACATATAGAATATACATACAAACATAGAAAAATAGTTATGTATTTAGCTAATAAATATGTAAAAGATGAAGCTGTACTAAAACAAATACAAGACCATGATATGGACAAACTATTTATGTATTTATTTTATAATAAAAAAGATGTATCAGCTTTACATAGACAATTATCTTCACATCACGAAAATGAAATAGAGAAGAACAAAGCTGATTATATAGAAATGGTATTAGACTGGGAAAGTGCAAGATATACAAAACCTGATAAACCATTAAATGCATATGACACATTATATAAATATTATCCTGAAATGGAAAAAGAGATACTTCCAATTCTAAAAGAATTTAATATAGATAAGCCAAACTTACCGATGGAACAAGACGTGGTGGAATATGCAGAAAAAATAAAAAACACAAAAACAGAAGAAATAAAACAAGAGCTAATTAATTATATAGAAACAGCTTTTTAGGAGAATATATGAATAATAAAACTAGATGCAAATGGTGTAATTTGCAAAATCCAAGATATATAAAATATCACGACGAAGAATGGTGTCAACCTAACTTTAATGACAAATACTTATTTGAAATGTTAATATTAGAATCTTTCCAAGCAGGACTATCTTGGGAATGTGTATTAAATAAAAGAGAAGATTTTAGAAAAGCATATGATAATTTTGACATTGACCAAATATGTAAGTATGACAATAAAAAAATACAGGAACTATTATCAAATGAAAAAATAATAAGAAACAAACTAAAAATAAATGCTAGTATAAATAACGCTAGAATATTCAAAAATATACAAAAAGAATATGGTACGTTTAATGATTATCTAATTAAGTTTACAGAAGGAAAGACATTCTATGAAACAGACAAAATAACGTCAGAATTATCAGATAAAATTTCTAAAGACTTAAAGAAAAAAGGCATGAGATTTGTTGGATCAACAATAATATATTCATATTTACAAGCAATAGGTGTGATATATTCGCACGACAAAGAATGTTTTATGTATAAAGAAATATAAGATAAAAGGAGAAGAAAATGGACATTTGGGAAGAAATGTATGAAAAGGCAAAAAAGGAGTATCATCCAGAAGAGATATCACCATTCATAACAGCTCATCATGTGGTTGCAGCTGTTCAAAGCGAAAGTGGTAAAATCTTTACAGGATTTTGCATAGAAGGGGCAAGCGGAGTAATGAACTTATGCGCAGAGAGAGTTGCTGCATTGAATATGTATTTGAATACAGGTGAAACCAAAATTATAAGAATGATAGCGTTTAGAAAAGAACCACCAAAAACAAACGGAGGAATGCCATGTGGAGCTTGTAGAGAATTTTTAATGCAACTTAATTATGAAAATAGAAACATGGAAATACTTACAGACTATGAAACAAGAAAAATAGTTCATCTAAACGAACTAGTACCAAATTGGTGGGGAGATAAAAGATACAAAAAATAATGTTATGTAAAACAAGCGATTAGTTGAAAATCGCTTGTTTTTATGTTAAAATATTAAATGTATTAAGGAGAAAAAACTATGGAAAAAGAAAAATTTTATCATCAGTATATATGATAATTAGAAATGAAAAAAATGATATTTTATTACAAAGGAGACAAGGTACTAAATTATGGCCGGGCTTTCTAGCATTACCAGCTGGACATATCGACCAAGGTGAAAACGCATATGATGCTCTTGTTAGAGAAGCAAAAGAAGAACTTGGAATAGAATTATCATTGGATGATATAATTGATACATTTGTAGTGAATAGACGTAACAAATCGTTATTACCATACTATGATGTATATTTTGAAGTATCAAAGTATAAAGGAGACATCAAAATAAACGAACCAGAAAAATGCTCAGAATTAGTGTGGTGCGATATAAATAAATTACCTGAAGATATGATAGACTTTGAAATAGAAGCTATAAAAAACAATCAAAAAGGAATAAAATTCAGTGTGATAGATACTGATAATGAGAAAAAGATAAATAAAGAAGGAAGTGAAGCTATGAATAACGAAATAAAATAAATATGAACTGAGTAATGTGAGTTAAAGAAAATACTAAGAAAAATATTGATATATTAAGTTTTTTTGCAAATATATTAAAAATGTTAATTAAGGAGAATAATTATGAAGGAAAAATTAAGAAAAGTTATTGAGATTTATAAGAATAAAACTAAAAAAGAATGTTACGAAATAGTTATAGATAATAGCGAAGATATTGGAATAAAAGATAATAAAATAGGAGGCAAAGCATATATGCCTAAGGGAGAAGAATATCCTCTAGATGAAGATGGTAACCCAATGATTTTGCTAATACAAATTAATTTAAAAGATATTGAATTAGATGGCTATCCAAAAAAAGGAATATTGGAAGTATTTATAGATAAAGAATGTAGCTGGCCAGCCGATTATAAAATAAAGTATTTCGAAGAAAATCTTGAATATAGAACTGATTTACCAGAGTTTCCATCAAATAATTACATAATTAAGAAACCACTAAAAATAAAATTAAAAAAGAATATAGAACACATGCCAATAAATGATTATAGATTTGCAAATGTTATGAAAGAAATAATTAAAGAAGAAATAGGCATAGAGCTAAAAAATTATAAGGAAATAATAGATCTTTTTGAATCTAATGATATAGACTTATATAATGTTTTTTATGAAGAAATGTCTATTTTGAATGGAAATATTGGAGGATATGCAGACTTCACTCAGACAGATCCTAGAGAAATAGGAGATTTAAAAGAAGAATGTTTATTTAAAATTGATAGTAATATAGGCAATGGAATTATGATTGGTGATTGTGGAATTATATTTGCACTAATTTCTAGAGAAGATATAGAAAAAGGTAACTTTACTAATTCTGTAGTAGATTGGGATTGCTGCTAAAGGAATAGATATTTATAAGTTGAATTTATTGTAAATAATGGAGAATAAAAAATGAAAAGGAAGTGATTAAAATGGATATGTATCAAAAAAGGAAAAAAAGACAAGAAATAAAAATTAATGAAAATAAAAAAGAAGTGCAAAAACAAATGAATATTAACTGGGAAAGTACGAATTATCTAAACACTAGCCGAAACTATTGAAAAAACAACATTTTTTCAAATTTTTATCTTTCGTAATTTGATAAATTGGAGGTGAATATATGTCAAATAAAATAATAGAAGTTCAAAATATTAAAGTAAATATTACAAATATAGATGATAATGATTATATTTGTATTTCTGATTTTGGTAA
>ULWQ01043143.1_pt1 | contig 84032 bp, 86 predicted proteins | sample 1960491 | NCBI WGS metagenome assembly ULWQ01 (sample SAMEA4835816, study PRJEB28245) | human gut metagenome | biome: gut microbiome; material: fecal sample | place: Denmark | collected 2008
AGTATCAGATTGGAAGATATTTTATTCAGATGGGAATAATGTATATATAATAGCATCAGATTATGTAGATTTAGATAAGTTGCCAAGCACCAAAAATGGTTATAGTCCAAAACTTAGAGATAGTAATTATCCAAAAGCAGCAAAGTTTTGGAGTGTTGTAAGTGATTATAATGGAAGTAGTGATATAACAGATGAAAAAATAAAAAAATTAAATAATGATTATTTTAGTAAGGGATATACAAGTACAAATGTAAATATGAAAGCTGTAGCATATATGTTAGATACAAATATATGGAGTAGCTTTAAGGCAGATAAAGCAGAGTATGCTATAGGTGGACCAACAGCAGAGATGCTAATATCATCATATAATAAAAAACATAATGTAGATTATAGAGTAAAAGCAGTTAATGTTTATGGATATCAGGTAAGTAAAGATGGAGGAAAAAATTGGGCAGAAGGTTATGAAAGAATGTTAGATAAAAATGACAGTTTGTACGCTTTATCAAGTAGTGAAACATGGGGAATGTGGTTAGCTTCACCTTCTGATTATTATTCTCATAATAATGATGAATTAATGGTAACAGGGTCCCAAGGTGGGTATATTAATGGACTTAATTACAATTATGATTCTGGTAATTGGTTTATAGGATTTCGTCCACTAGTCTGTCTAAACTCTAATGTAGAACTGCAACCCGATGGAGATGGATATATGATAAAATAATTACTAGAGTTAGTTTTGTAAAAAAAAATAACAAGTTACATAGTGCAGAAATGTGGAAATTTTAATATTATTTTATAAAGTGATATAGTAAAAGATAAAACTATATCACTTTTTATATACTTTATTTTCATAAAAAATAATAATTAAAATATATATGTAATAAAAGAAAAGAGGGATAAAATGGAAAAAATAAAAAGATATAGTATTAGTCTTTTGATATCATTTTGTATTGCTGCAATTTTTTTAATAATTTCATCCGTTATTTTTGCGTATACTAATATAAATGATAGGCATTTAAATTCATTTGTACTTGGAAGTGTGATGATTTCTGTTTTAATAGGTTCAATGATGTTGTTAAAGAAATTAAAAGAAAAAGGTTTTTTGTATGGCCTTATTTTTGGGATTATTTATTTCTTGATTATATACTTTACAAATGTTATTGCTTTTTCAGGATTCTTTATATCAAGTGCTCTAGGTATATATTTAGGAATTTGTGCACTTTCAGGAATAGTTGGGGGGATAATAGGAGTTAATATTTAAAATGAAAATATATGATAAAATAAATGATACAGGTTGTATATTAAAAAACAAAAGAAAAATTATATTTTGTTTTTTTATAGTTTCGTTTTTGCTATTTTTTTATTGCATATCTAATTATAATAAACTTATAGCAGTATATAATTTACAAAAAAGTGTCGAAGAGAAAGTAAAAGATATGGATATTGTAATTGGTGGAGAGGCTGTAGGAATTAAACTGTTGGCTACAGGCGTATTAGTTGTAGGGATAGATAGAGAAAATATAGGGATAGAAGTAGGAGATATTATACTTGAAGTAAATAATACTAAAATTGAGTCAAATGATGAATTAATACAATTTGTAAGAGATAGTAATGGTAATGATTTAAATTTAAAAATAAATAGACAGGGAAAAGAGTTTAATGTAACTGTTAAACCAAATTATGATGAAGTGTCAGAAACATATAAGTTGGAAATGTGGGTGAAGGATAGTAGTGCAGGAGTTGGTACTATAACATTTTATGATAAAAAAAGTGGAAAATTTGGAGCACTTGGCCATGCTGTTACAGAAACTAAAGAAAATTATATATTACCAATTACAACAGGTGGTATAACAAAGACTGAAATTTATTCGGTAAAAAGGGGGCTTCCTAAATCCCCTGGTGAACTTAAGGGTACCCTTACCAATGATACAATTGGTGATATTGCTGGTAATACTGATAAAGGTGTTTATGGAAAAGTCTATAATACAAACAATATTTCAAAAGAAAGCATAAAGATTTTACCAAAGTCAAAGATTAAAGAGGGCAAAGCAAGTATTTTTTGTACTTTAAATGATAATGAGGTAAAAGAATATAATATTGAAATAGAAAAGGTTCTACTTACATCAAGTGGAAATAAGAATATGATAATTAAGATAACTGATGAAAAATTACTTGAAAAAACAGGAGGAATAATTCAAGGAATGAGTGGCTCTCCAATTGTTCAAAATGGAAAACTTGTCGGAGCAGTTACACATGTATTTTTAAATGATCCAACTAAAGGTTATGGTGTTTTTATAGAAAATATGATTGAAGATATGGATAAAATCGATGAAAAATAGGATTTGCTTAAAAAAGCATTACATAAAATTGATTTTTTTATTGATTTATGATATAATATTATTATCATAAAATTTATTTAAGAAGTTAATTAACATCTTAGGTCCTATTTTTAGATTTAAGACAATTATATTAATAAAAAATATAGTTCTATCTTTTTTCCGTATAAATATTTCTTAAATGTTGTAAACTTCTTAGTTCCTAGGAGGGAACGTTATGAAAGAGAAAGAATTTGTAGACGTATTGAATGAGAAAATTAAGTATATTGAAGGTATTCCTTATTATAATGATAAGGTGAAGCTTAAAAAAATTTTGGATGGATTGCTTTATATAAGGGATGAACTTTCAATTTTGTACGATAGGGTTGAAGATGGAGAAGTTCTCCCAAATGAGTTCGAAATTCTTTCAAAAGAGCAGTTTGATTTGGTAGAACAATGCTCAGAGTTTTATAAAAAGGATGATGTAAAAAGATGTTCAGATGTAATGAAAGCTTTATTTTCAAATATAGTAGATTTTGAGCTTCTATATGATGAAAATGTAATAAAAATGGCAGAAGTAACGCTTCACGGTTGTCCTAATGTATACATCATCTATTTTGAAGATGTGTTTAGAAGGAAAAAGTAGTTCTTTAATTTCATCGTAATTTTTGTTTAAAGGAGTGGTAAAATTTACCGCTCCTTTAAATTGTATTTTTCTGATTAAAATTATTTGTAAAAGTGAAAAATAAGGTTAATGATAAAAAACATGTACTTAGTAGTTAATATCACTCTAAGTTTCATATATTTTACTTTATAACATAAAATGTTATGAGGTGCAAAAATGTCAAAAATAAGATATATGGTAGCTTTATTTTTATGTTTTAGTATATTTAGTAGTAAATTGTATGCAGATACAACTACCAAGTTGTTTATAAACGTAGATAGTCCTGCAGCAGTTGTAATAGATTACAAAACTGGAAGAATTCTTTATGATAAAAATGCAAGCCAAAAAAGACCAATGGCTTCTCTTACAAAAGTTTTAACTTCAATTATGCTGGTTGAAAATTGTAAGATGGGTGAAATGATAGAAGTGCCTAAAAATGCTGCTTGGATTGGGGGCTCGACCGTAGGACTAAAAAAAGGAGATAAGGTAAGTGCAGAAAGTCTACTTTATGGAATGCTTCTTCCATCAGGAAATGATTGTGCTTATACTGTTGGTGAACATATTGGTGGTAGTATTGAAAATTATGGAGTAATGGCAACCAAAAAAGCACATGATATAGGAGCAATAAACACTAGTATTGCTAATCCTCATGGATTAGATAATGAAAATCATTATTCTACAGCCTATGATATGGCGTTAATTACAAGGTATGCACTTAATAATAAATATATAAATGAAGCAGTTGCTACTAAAAGTAAGACTGTAAATTTTGGATCTTTTTCTAAAAATTTAAATAATACAAATGCTCTACTTAGGTCTTATGAATTTGCTGATGGAGTGAAAACTGGTTTTACCAATGGTGCTAATCGTTGTTTGATAGCTTCTGCAACAAAAGATAATGAAAGGTATATTGCAGTTGTGCTTGGGGCAGAAACGACAAAAATAAGGTTTAATGATGCAAGAAAACTTCTGGAAGAGAGTTTTAATAGATATAAAATAAGAGATATATCAGATTATCTTAATTTTTATATTAACATTCCGGTTGTAAAGGGAAATATAAAATCATATGAGAAAAAAATATCAGATAGTAAAGAAATACCTATAACGGATGAGGAATATGAACGAATATATATTAAGCAAGATGTTATGCAGAGTATTACACCTCCTATGAATGCTGGACAAAAAATAGGTACAATATATGCATATATTGGCGATGAAGAAATTTATAAAAAAGAGATAATTTTGGAAGAAGATATAAAATGTAAAACTCCTATTGATTATTTTTTTGATGGAATAAAAAATATGTTTATTTCTATATAAAAGATATGGATATAAGAGGATAATATTAAAATTAGTGTAAAATTTTTATTGCTTAAAGTGGTACAGTAAATATAAAACTGTATCACTTTATTCTTTTCTAAAATATGAAATATATTACATTTATGAAATGGAGAAAATTATTTTGTTATTGAATATTTTCTTTTAATAGTATATAATTATTTTAACGTAAAGTTTTGGGTGGTAAGATATGACTAAGAAAAAGATTTTTAGTAAAAATATTATTAAATATATTGAAGCTATTATATATATTTTAGCTATAATCGTTGGTATTTTTGCTTGTAATTCGGGACCTATATATATAAAAATGTTACCAATTTTATTTATACTTGGATTTGTTGGTAGAATTATATTTGATAGACCTGTAATGACAACTATCTTTGGAATTGTTACAGCTATATGCATTATACGTGTAACAAATAATATAAGTATAAAAGAAAACATATTTTTTAGTTTATGTGACGGATTAAATATAGCAATGGGAGAACTTTGTGGTGAGTATTTTTTAAGATCTAAAAAATTTTATACTAAAAGGAAAAAATTAAAAAATAAGGGTGTTTTATCAACATATATTATGACATTTGTTATATTTATTTTTGCTATATTACTTCATATTTTTACAAACGGAAATTATGTATCATACTTTAAAGCTAGAAGTAGTTTATATGATTATTTAAATGAAGAGTATAAAGATGAAAAATTTAGAGAAATGGGATGTAAGTATACTTTTTACAAAACTAAAAGCTATACATTCACGATGAGAAATATAACATCAAATATAAATTCAAATTTTATTGTTATAAAAAATAATAAATACGCTGTTTTTGATGAGTATAAATTTAAATTAACAAGCCAAAATAATACAAAAATATATGAAGAATTAAAAAATTATATTGGTAGTGAAAATTTTAATTTAGAATATAAAATAGGGTATCTTGAAAATGGAAAATTAAAAGTCATATTAAGCCGAGAAGTGGAAATGATAAATGATCAGGCTATTAATGAATTTTCTAATGATGTAGATAAATATGTAGAAAAATTAAAGGACTTTAATAAATACAAAAAAATATATGATATAGAGATTTTGTTAATAGATAAAAGTGATAATTCTAGAAATTTGTTAACTAATATTTTAACAGAAAATTTAGAAAAAATAGGCAATCTTCAAAGCTATATTATAGATTCTTTTAATGTAGAATATATAGATTAATTTTTTGGAGGAAAAGATGGAGGAAGAGGTACATAAGAAAAAGGCTTCGCTAATTAGTGTTGTAATACTTTTTTTGATATTAATATTAATTACTATTCTTTTTATAAAAAAGCTGGAGGCTCCAGATATTAATAGTGAAAGTTTGAGTCTAGTTGATACTGATAGTAAAGAATATATTGCAAGTAAAAAAATGGAAATAGACTCATACATTTCTTCTTTAAATGAGTTATATGGTATAAATGTATTATATGGAGAAGATACAATTAATTATGCAAATAAAGTTGATGCAACAGTTGAAACTGATTTAAACATAGTAAATAATAATGTAAAGGTTTTATTTCACACACTTGAAAAATATCCAAGAGGTATGTTTGATGTTTTTAAAAACAAAGAGTATAAAATGGATGTTATTTTATTAGATAGCTTTACTAATAACAATTTAGCCTTAGCATCAAAAAACAACTTAAAAGAAATAAAATTATATGTAAGTAATACAGATAAATTTGAAAGGGCAGTTCATCATGAATTGTTTCATGTTTTTGAATATTATATGGCTGATAAAAATAAATATGTATTTGAGCAGTGGACAAATTTAAATCCTAGTATATTTAAATATCAATCAGATGTATTAAAATTAGATAATAATTATGTATATCTAAAAGATAGTAATACAGATAATTGGTATTTTGTAACTAAATATGCAAAAACAAGTGAAAAGGAAGATAGAGCTGAAACTTTTGCAGAACTTATGATGCTACAAAAAAAGCCCGAATATTTAGAATCAAATACTAATATTAAGAAAAAGGCAGATAATATAATGTCAGAAATGTCTAAATATTTAAATGTAAAAAATATATATTGTGATAAATTTATGAAATAAGGAGGAGATTTTAAAAAAACTTCTCCTTATTTCTTTACAGTAATATAAAGAAATGATATAATAAAGAAAAAATAAAGGGGAATATATTATGTATAGAAAAACCTTTTCTTTGAAGATAATTTTTCTTACATTTGCTTTTGTAATTTCATTTGGAATTTGTTTTGCAAGTGAGGAAAATAATACAGTACAAATTGAAAATAAAAATAATCAAGAACTTCTTGAAGTAATAAATGAATGTGTAAATGAAATAAAAATTGATTTAAGGGATATTGATAATACTCTTAATAAATTAGATAGCACAGAAGAATATGAAAAATATCCAGCAATTAGACTTAATATAGATACGCCTTTTTTTGGACTTAGTTCTATGGTTGATCAAAAACTAAAAATAAAAAATGATGTATCAACTGTTGACGTTGCAAAAGGATATTCGATAAAAGATGTAGTAAATAACATGAGTATAAAACTTCCTGATATTAAAATAGGAAATATTGTTGTATCCACAAAAGATATAAAACTCGATGATAGCATTTCAGAGTCTGATGCTAAGATAGCTATTACAAAACTTATTCAGTACATAAGTCAGGTAGAAAATACAGATGAATTATTGGATAAAAGAATAAATAACATTTTTGAAGGATACATTCCAAAGGAAAAGCTGGATAAAATTGATTCATTAAAAGAAAAATTAAATAATATATCATCAAATCTTATTTCAAAAGATGATGATATACTTACTATTAGTTTAATAAATAATGATGAAAATTCTAAGTCTATAGTAACTAAATATTATGATATAAATGATAGAGTTTATGATTACAAAATTGCTGTTAATAATGTCCTTTTAAGTAAAGAAGAATTAGATGATTTGGAAACAAAATCTGTTAGTTTAGAATTAGAAGGCTTAAACTTTTTAAAGGAAGTAAACTTAGAAAAAGAAAAAGTTGTACAAAATTACGATGTAAATACATTACTTAACAATACAAGTAATATATTAAATGAAAAAAAGAAAGCATTAGATGAATATGTCTTAGGAAGTACGACATCTTCAATTGTAAGCGTGGAAAATGAAAATGGAGAAGAGGTATCATCAGATACATCTGTTGATGTTACAAATTATACAGTAACTTCTAAATATATAATTGATTATGAACAAAATCTATTAAACTCTTTAAATGAAAAAATAAAATATTACAGCTTAGATAATGCAGAAGAAAATAACGAGATACGTGAAATATCATCTGATGAAAAAAACTCTCTACTTCAAGATGTTTTAAGATTATATAAAGACTTTGAAGTTAAGGAGAATAAGTTTTATCTTGATAATCTAAATTATATATTAAGAGATACTACGTATAAACTTTCAAAACTTCCTGAGTATGCAGATTCTACTACATCAAAGGATGTTAAATACATATATATAACATTACCAAATGACATGGATAAATTGCTAGAAAAATATGATACAAAATCATTAATGCAAACAGAGATGTTAACAAAAGAACTTTCTAATAGACTTTTAAAACGTGTTAATTCTAATGTAAGCGTTAATATGGAATATAATAAATTTAATTTAAGCTAAGGGGTTGTAAATGTTAAACATAACAAAAAATGATTTGACTAAAATAAAAGAACCTTTAAGATATACTGGAGGAGAGTATGGAGAGGTAATAAAAAATGAGTCTGAAATACAAATAAGGGTGGCATTATGCTACCCTAATCTGTATGATATAGGAATGAATAATTATACTACGATGTATTTATATAGCCTATTAAATAGCAAAAAGGGTATATATGCAGAAAGATTTTTTATGCCAGATTTAGATGTTGAAAAGTTATTAATAAATAATAATCAAAATCTTTTTTCGCTTGAAACGAAAAAAGAAATGAATTGTTTCGATTTTGCTATATTTGTTTTACACGATGAAATTGAATATATAAATGTGGCTTGTATGTTAAAACTTTCGAAAATTAATAATAAAGATAGTAAAAGACCAATAATAATAGGAATGATAGATAATTTTGAATTTAAACATTGTAATTTAGATAATATTTTTGATATTTTTGTATATGGAAATAAAAGTGTTATATATAATGATATATTATTTAGATATGGTGTATATAAAAGTCAGAAATTATCCATAAGTGATTATTTATATAGTATAAATAGTATAGAAAATGTTGTGGTTCCATGCATTGATAGTAACAAAAAAATAGAAATTGAAAATAAATCACAACGTAAAATACAAGATGAAAAAATTTTTCCTATGATTCCGGTTTCAAATATTTCGAGTATAAATCAAAGGCTTAATATAAAATATAATTCAAATATATTAAAATTATATCAGGACATTATAAAACTGATAAAAAATACAGGAATTACTAATTTAAATTTTATTGATGTTACAAATGATTATACAAGTATGTTAATGCTGATTAAAAATTTGAAAAGAAGTTATCCATTTTTAAAAATAACTATACAAAATTTATTGTTTAGTCAGGATACTTTAGAGATTTATACTTATACAGGTATGATTTCATCAAATATAAATTTTGAAATTTTCTCTAAAAGTATAAAAAGCAAAGAACTAGATTATATAATGGAAAGCATTGAACTTGCAATTAAAAATGGAGCAAAAAAGATACATTTAAAAGTAAATATTGGATGTATAGATGAAACTTATCATGATTTAGAAAAATTATCTTGTTTTATAAATAAAATAAAAGAAAAAGTGAGTATATATTCAACGGTTAAATTTAGTGTAAAATTTTGCTATGAAGTTGGATGTAATATTGAAAATATCGAATTAAAAGAAAAGTTTTTGAAGGAAAAACTTAATAATATAAGTTTTTCCTTTGAAGATATAAATTTAGTAAAATTAAGAAGTATTCTTAAAACACCAAATGTTAATAGTTCTGCATTAATTGATAAAGCTGTTAATAGCGGTATAAGAGTATATAACGAAAATTTAGATTTGGATCTTTTGAAACTTAAGAAGCTATTTATGGAATTAGAAATGTAATATATAGAATGGAAGTGATATTTTGAAGGATAATAAAGGTTTAGTTATAAATAATAGACAAATAAATTATAAATATGATATAGTAGAAACATTTGAAGCAGGAATAGAACTTAAAGGAACTGAAGTAAAATCCATAAGAGATAGCCTTTGTAATTTAAAAGATAGTTTTGCAATTATTAATAATAATGAGGTTATTGTAAAAGGAATACATATTAGTCCTTATGAAAAGGGAAATATAAATAATGTTAATCCTTTGAGAGATAGGAAATTATTATTACACAAACTAGAAATATTAAAGTTGCAAAATTATATAAAAAAGGGAGGATACACTTTAATTCCGTCTAAGATATATTTAAAAGGAAGGCTAGTTAAAGTTGAACTTGCTTTATGCAAAGGTAAAAAATTATATGACAAAAGAGCCTCTTTGAAAGAAAAAGAAGCTTTAAGAGAAGCAAATGCTTTTAAATAATATAAATATAAAAAATAACTCTATTTATTTAGAGTTATTTTTTGACTCGCAATTAGATTGTACTGTAGCAATTATAGATAGATTTTCACCAATACTCTGGAGGAGTGATGAGAGTAAATTTTGATCTTCAATGGATAAATCTTTAGCAATTAAAATTGAAAGAAGTGATGAAAAAATTACTAAATTGTAACCTACACTATTACAACATGAACTATTTGATGTAATATCTGACATTTTCCTCTAATTTATAGTTGCTGTAAGAGTTATAATATGTGTGCAACCTTTTGTAGGAATGCATATTTGCATTGGAAAATTTCTGACATTTCTTATTATAACTTGGAATCCATTTTGAATAAGTATAGTTGCAAAATTATTATTTACTGCTATTACATTTAAAATATAGTTCCCTTGAAGTGAAATTGTTTGAGAAACATTTGTAATAGTATCTGTACTTGAATTACAGTTTTTACAATTACATGAATAAGTACAATCTTCAATTTTTAAACTAACATTAAAATCATTCATAGTTGGTCTCCTTTAAATAATATTACAGCATGCAATAGTATTGCTACAATCTATAGCAGTTACTCCTACATATATTCTAACTGTACCAGAATCTACTGGTAAATCAAATATTTTGTAACTTCCATTTGGAATATTAAATAAAATATTTGGAATAACATCAGGATTTGATAATTGTATTGTAGCAGTACTTGAGTTACTTGAAATAAATGTCAAAGTATATCCAAATCCAAGTTGAACAACACTATTATTTGATATATTGGTATATACATTATCTGTTATATTTGATATTCCATTTTGACATTTTCTTTGTCTTACTGATAATGTGTAACAAAAATTATTCATATTAATCACTCCATTATATATAATATTTTATGCAATATATATATAAATGTTATTTTTTATTTGACATATTGGTTTAAAATGATATAATTAAAGAAAAAATACTTATTATTTTTTTAATAAAAAATGAAAGAAGGATTAATATGAATGATTTCAATTTTTGTACTATGCAAATAGGTTTAATGTATCCAAATATGAGCAGTTTGAATAAAATATTGGAAATTGAATCTCTACTATATAATATAAGCATAATGTATAATATAAACTTTGATGTTGAAAGTTTTATATCAGAATGGAAAGTTTTTACAAATTTTAATCGGTTTAAAAACACTAATGAGTTATTAAAATATAACCTTGAAAAATATATGCCAAATGTTAAGGTGGATATTTTGAAATTGGGTGAGACTTCAACTAAAAGAGCACTAAATTATTATATAGGAAGCTATGATATAAATGTATCTACTTTTCAGTTCTTAAGTGAAAGGCTATGGCCTGATCTTTTGCGAACTTATACATATGTATTAAGTAATGTAAAAAAGAGGGGCGATGCATATTATGAAGTAGAATTTAATACTAATGATATTCTATCATTGTATAATGGAATGACATATGTTGATGCTGCAAATGAATTCATAAGTGATTTAAGTCTTTTTATGACTTATAATAATTTGGGAAAAATTAATCTTAATGAAGAACCCGCATTATCAAAAGATATATTAAGGTTGAAAATAATACAATTTGTTTTTTAAATTAAATGATGCAGAATTTTCTGCATCATTTTTGTACACCTTGCTAAATTAATAATTTTTATAAAGTTTTTGTATATCCCTTACAAAATAAAAAGTATTTGCAATTTTTTTACATTGCAAATACTTTCACATTTTTTGAAAATTTATTATCAAACATTATTTTTTATATTATCTCCTACAATTATTATTTTTTTAAAAGTCATTTACATTTAATAATGATCTTTGTTCTTGTGCAATTTTTTCAGGTCTTTTCATTACGAATTTTTTCCGCTTACGTAACTTTCTCGTAATGATTATATACATTTTGGGATATTTTAATATAAAAATTTAAGAGTATCAATATTTTCTAAAATTTTTTGTGATTTTGAAATAATAATATTTGTGTATATTATTTTCAAACATATTTTTTAATTTCTTGAATGTATTTACAATAATAGCTTTAAATGATATAATATTGATAATTTGGAGGGGAAAATGTTTAAAAGTGGATATGTTAGTGTAGTTGGAAAACCTAATGCAGGAAAGTCTACACTTGTAAATAAACTAGTTGGGTTTAAGGTAGCAATTACAACACCAAAACCTCAAACTACAAGATTTAATATAAAAGGAATAGTTACAAGTAAAACGTCACAAATTGTATTTATTGATACTCCTGGAGTACATACACCTAAGCATAAAATGGGAAAATATATGATGCAAAGTGTAAATACAGCTATAAATAATGTTGATGTTATTGTATATTTAGTTGATGCAACAAGGCCTAAAATAGATTTTGCAAATGAAAATATAATGAAAAATATAGGAAGTTTAAATACAAAAGTAATTCTTTGTATAAATAAAATAGATAAAGTTGATAAAGCAAGACTTCTTAGTATAATGGATGAATACAATAAATTTTTTGCCAGTATAGGAGCAAGTTTTTGTGATATTATTCCTATTTCTGTATATAAAAATGATGGACTTGATATTTTAATTTCATGTATAGAAAAATATTTAAAACCAGGAGATATTATTTATCCGGAAGATGAAATTACAGATATTACAGAAAGAGAAATTGTTGAAGAAACAATTAGGGAAAAGGCTTTAAATAACTTAGATGAAGAAGTTCCTCATGGAATTAAGGTTGAGGTTGAAAATTTTAAAGAAAATATGAGAGAAGATGGAAAGTATGTATATAATATTGATGTAAATTTAATTTGTAAAAAGAAATCTCATAAAGGAATTGTAATTGGAAAAGATGGAACTATGTTAAAGAAGATAACAAGAGAGGCAAAAAAAGATTTAGAAAATAATCTTGATGCTAAAATTAATCTTAAAATTTGGGTTAAGGTAAGAGAAAATTGGCAAGAAAATGATAATTTTTTAGGAGATTTGAAATCAAAAATATAGTTACAAAATTAGACAAATAAGTATATAATTTTTAGTATATGAAGTTAATAATTACATAAAATATGAGTAGAAGGTGATTTTATGTATGAAGATTTGGCATGGGAGAATTTTTGTAAAACAGGAAATTTAGAAAGTTATATTGAATATAAAAAAATATGTGAAATTAACAATCAAAATATTGGATTAATAAATGATGAAGGGATTATTTTAGATGAACTTGATAAAAGTAAAAGGGATAGTAATTAAAGAGGTACAATATAAAGATAATGATAAAATAATAACGATACTTACAGACACATTAGGAAAGGTTTCGTGTATTGCAAAAGGAGCAAAAAAAACAAATAGTCCAATTCTTGCAAATGCACAATATCTAGTGTATAACGAATTTGTTTTGTATAAATCAAGGAATTTTTATTATATTAATTCTGCAAATGTAATTGACACTTTTTATAACATAAGAATAGATTTGGATAAACTTGAAATTTCATTTGAACTAACAAGGCTTTTAATAAAAGTAACAGATGAAAATGAAGATACTTCATATATATTAAAACTTTTTTTAAATACAATGTATATCTTAGGAAAAAATATTAAAGATATAGATTTAGTTATAGCTATATTTAAAATAAAATTATTTTGCCTTTTAGGTTTTATGCCACGTATAGAAAAATGTTATTTATGTGGACAAGCATTAAATAGTATTGATGAAATATATTATGATTATGTAGGAAATAATTTCTTATGTAATAATTGTATAAATAATAAGGATAAAAGAAGATATATAAAAATTAATAAAGCTACTCTTATTGCAATAGAATATATAATGAAGGCTGATATAAAAAAGGTATTTAGTTTTGAACTTAAGGATATATCACAAATTAGACTTTTTGCAGATGTATATTCAGATGCTATGATAGGTGGAATTTAAATTTAGGGGGATATTTATGAATAAAAAGGTTGGTATAGTAATTTCAGTTATAGTCGCTGCGGCTGTTATATTTTTTCTTGCGGTGATTATTTTAAATCAAAATTCTAGTAAAAAAGATGAAAAAATTGAAAATAATATAGAGCAAGGTAAAAATGATAGTGAACAAAAAGCCAAAGAAAATGTAGAAAATAGCCAGACTGAAAATGTTGTATTAAGTAGTAAAATAGGAAATATCATACAAGATTTAATATATATTTCTAATATATATTCAGATAGCTTTTTTAAAGAAGTAGAAGCTAGTGGACTAGATGATAGAGCAAAAATAATGTTTACTTTTGCAAAAATTGTTACAGATGATGAGTATTTATCATTAAGAAGAAAATCTGAAGAATACGTGGGAGATTATGTTACAAAAGATGATTTAGAAAGTGTTGCAAAGAAATTATTTACTAATACATCAAATTTAAAACATCAAGAAGTATTTTTATCTGGATCTTATGACAGTAAAGAAGGAAATTATATTATACTTCCAACTGGTTTTGTAGAATTTAATTATATAAAAGATATACCATATAAAATAGAAGAGACAGGAGATAATATAACAGTTTATACATATAGATTATATGTTAACTGTAATACTGTTGAAACTATGGAAGAAAATACTAATTCAACTCATACAATATACTATGATGACACTAAAAAGAACAAAGCTTTAGTTATAAACGATGAAAAAATGGATGATGAGAATACTCAAAATGAATTTTTAAATAGTAAAATTTCATCAGGAGAAATTAGCAAAGATAAAATGAAGCAAGGTGTATACAAAATACAAAGAAAAGGAAATAGTTACTTAATTGAGGATATAAAATAAGACAGAGGCTTTTGCCTCTGTCTTTTGATGGAAGTTATAACTTTTCAGTTACAACTTCAACTTTAATGACTCTTTCCCAGCCACCGTGTTGGAAGACATATTCGTCTTCTTCACAGCCATTTCGAGGATTAATAACTTTTTTGCCAGTCGGCATTCTGTTGTTAATCGCTCTTATTACTGGTTTATCAGTTTTTTTGATAAGCTCAGCAATAACCTGAGGTGGAAGGACTACAGCGAGTATATCACAGTCTTTACCAGCTTCAATGACATCTTCAGCTGATTTTACCATCATAGAAACGTTTTTTATTTCTGTGGTGCCATAAATTCTTTTTAAGTCATTCAGCTGACTTTCATTTAATTCATGGCGTGAGAGCCACAATATTTTCATACAAAAATCACCTTTCATATTAAATTAATGGTTAATAAATTTAACTATAGTTATATTATAATAAATTTTACATAAAAAGTCAACACTTTAAAAAAATGAGAAGATAAATTTATATTATCTTCCCATTTTATATCATTATAAACTTTCCTTTGAAAGTTATTCAACAGTTACAGATTTTGCTAAGTTCTTTGGCTTATCAATATCGCAATTTTTTAGTTTTGCTGTTTCATAAGCAATTAACTGAAGTGCCGTAACAATAAGCAATGGCTCAACAAATTCTGAAAGCTTTGGTAACTTTAAAGTAATATCGGCAAAGTCCTTTGAACATTCATCTGATGTTGTGATAAATATTGAAAAAGAACCTCTAGCTTTTGTCTCTTTAATATTACTCACTGTTTTTTCATAAAGAGTATCATTTGTTGCAATTGCAATTACAGGTGTTCCATCTTCAATAAGAGAGATAGTACCATGTTTTAATTCACCAGCACCGTAAGCTTCACTATGAATGTATGAAATTTCTTTTAATTTAAGAGAACCTTCCATACATAAAGAGTAATCAATACCTCTTCCTATGAAGAATATATCATTCCTTTTGTAAAGGCACTTAGCAATTTCTTTGTACTTATCATTTAGATTAATAACTTCTGTAATTAAATTTGAAATGTTACTAAATTCATCACAAACTTTTGAGAAAAGGCTAGAATCTAAGATATTTTTTTGCTTCATTGCATTTATACAAAGAAGAGATAAAATTGCAACCTGTGAAGTATAACCTTTTGTCGTTGCAACAGCAATTTCTGGACCTGCATAGGTGTATATGTTAATATCAGCTTCTCTTGCAATTGTGGAACCAACAGCATTTACGATAGAAAGTGTTGTGGCATTTTTTTGTTTTGCAATTCTTAAAGCTGCAAGAGTATCTGCAGTTTCACCTGATTGCGATATTAAGATGACTAAGGTCTTTGGAGTTATTCTCATATTCTTGTATCTATATTCTGATGCAATTTCTACAGTGACATCAACATCAGCATAGTTTTCAAATAAATACTTTCCAACTAAACCTGCGTGCATTGCGCTACCACATGCTACAATATGTATTTTATCGTAGTCTCCAAAGTTTAAACTTATTCCTAAAGTTTCATCTTCCATATATCTTTTGAATATATCGGATAAAACCTTTGGCTGCTCATTAATTTCCTTTAACATGAAGTGATCATAACCATTTTTTTTGTATTTATTTGCACTCCATGTTGCAGTATTGATTCCTTTAGTTATTTTTTTTAGATTACTATCAAATATATCTATAGAAGTGTTAGTAACTTTTGCCAATTCTCCCTCTTCAAGTAAGATATACTCTTTTGTATAATCAAGAATTGCTGATACATCTGAGGCAATAAAGTTTTCGTTTTCTCCCACTCCAATTATTAAAGGGCTGTCTTTTCTTGTAGCATAAATTGAACTTGTATCATTATCGAAAATAACTCCAAAGGCATATGAACCTCTAAAATCTTTACATGCTTTAATGATAGCTGTAAGTTCTGGAGTTTCTGAATTATTTTCAAGTTCTTTTTCATACATATAGTTAATATATGCACAAGCAACTTCACTATCTGTCTGAGTTTTAAAAGTTACTCCTTTTGAAATCAGTTCATTTTTTAAAATGGCATAATTTTCAATAATTCCATTATGAACTAAAGTAACTTTTCCCACTTTATGAGGATGAGCATTAATTTCATTTGGAATACCATGAGTTGCCCACCTTGTATGACCAATTCCAATATTTGAATTGGTATTAATATCCTTTAAGGAATCTTCAAGTTTTGAGATTTTACCTTGAGATTTATACAAATCCACTTTTTTGTTTTCAACAAGTGCAATGCCTGCTGAATCATAACCTCTATATTCTAAGTTTTTAAGTCCTGCAATAATTGCCTCCTTTGCATTTTTTGCAGAACCGTTATATCCAATTATTCCACACATATAATTACCTCCATAATATATTATTTTCAATGTTCTATAAAATATTTAGATTATATAGTTTTTGTAGTAATTAAAGATTTTACTTTTTGTACTATATATATCGATGCTAAATCACCGTGATAGTATCCGCTGAATATTCGATAACTATCATCCTCGTCACATACGAAAGGTATGTTCATGCGCTATTTAATGTTACTAAAATCTAACCTCCTTAAAAGTAAAATTAAATTTAAAATTATTTTAATATATTAACAAAAAAAAGTCAAATATTATGGATGTAAAATACATATTATTAAAAACATTATGTTTGTTAAATCTTTAATAAATTAAATTTAATTTATATTGTAACATTATTTGGCAACTATTATACTACTGTGTTATTTATATGTCAAATAAATTATATAAATGTCTTGTTTATTTTTCTTAATTTATATATAATATATATATAATATTATAAGAGAGGTTAAAAAACATATGAAAAAAAAGGGAATATCTTTAATAGTACTTATAGTAACAATAATAGTTATGATAATACTTGCGGCGGTAGTTGTTTTGACAATAACAAATAACAATCCGATAGATAATGCAAAAAAAGCAACTATATTAAATGATATAGCAACATTAAAAGATGGAATTGAAATACAAAAAGTAAATATAGGATATAAAGAAGGAAAAACAAATGTAAATTTATTTGGAAGTATAGAAGAAGTATTGGGAGATGACTACAAGGCATATTCAAAAAAATATGCAATTGAATCAAGCAAACTAGTATATAAAGATAAAGTATTTAGTGAAAAAGAAATATCAATACTTGAAGAAAATGGAGTAGAAAAAGAAAGTAAATATATAACAATTGTAAATGATTCTACAAAAGAAAAAGAAGAAAATAAAAATAATGAAAGAATGGTAACATTAAAACAATTTCAAGAAAAAATAACAAATAAAGAATTTAGTGAAACAGGATATAACAGGGCATACATAACAGAAGATATAGATGTAGGTGCTAAGTGGGACGAAAATGGAACACTAATTTCAGGAGAAGCGTGGACACCAATAACAAGTATTCCAAAAGGCACCACTTTAGATGGAGATAATCATAAGGTAAAAGGAATATATATAAATGCAAATACTAGTCAAAGAGAAATGGCTTTTATTAAAGAAAATTATGGAATAATAGAAAATTTAACAATAGATAAAGATTGCTATTTTGTAACAACTTCTGGTTCTTTTGCTCCTCTTTTGGTGTATAATAGAGATAACGCAAAAGTAATAAATTGTATAAATTATGCCAATGTAACAGCTAAAAATGAAACAACTACAAGATGGGATATAAATTGGCATATTTCAGGATTAGTGTCACATAATTTATCAATAATTAAAGATTGCCAAAATTATGGAGAAGTGTATACAAAAGTTGGAGGATATAGTGTGGCAGGAGTTTGTGCAGCTATTGATTCCAAAAATAGTTCGATAAGTGGATGTAAAAATTATGGAAAAGTTACTGGAAATGGTTATGGCGTAGGCGGAGTATGTGGACAAGGAGCATCAAATGGTGCTGCAAGTTTTGGAACAATTAAAAATTGTATAAATTATGGGGAGATTGACTGCAAATGGGGAGGTGCTGGAATAATATTTAGTGGATATGGGATAATTGATAGTTGTGTAAATTATGGTAAAATTGATGCTAACTATCAAAATGCTGGCATAATTTCTGTGCCAAGGGATGCGGTAAATGTAATATCAAATTGCTATAATTTAGGAGAAGTATACTCAATTGGAACACCATATGGAGGAATAACTGGAAAAAATATTGGAAAAATATCAAATTCATATAATATTGGTAAATGTTACTTAAAAAAGAAATATCAAGGTTGTGAGCTTTTTTATGATAATATAGGAGAAGTTGAAAATTCATATTATTTAAATGAAACTTTGGATGATGGAACAATACTTACAGAAGAATTTATGAAATCAGATAATTTTTTAAATATGCTTGGAAGTGAATATGTAAAGGATAATTCAGGGAAAAATAACGGATATCCAATGTTAAAATGGCAAAAATAATATATTGTATGCAGATACATTTTGTATCTGCATTTTTGTAAATTTTTTCTATTTTTAAAAAAATACTTTTACAAAGTTTGTATTTATGTTATAATTTGCAGTATAAGGGGGAATTGTATCAAAAATGGTACAAAAAAGTAAAAAACATGATGTATGAAAATAATATAAGAAAAAAAGCTTTGGGAATGTTCGCTGCCGGTATGATTAGTTTTTCAACATTATTAACTGGATTTTCAGGAATAAATAATGTACAAGCTAGTATTAAAACAAATCTTCCAAAATCATATATGAGTGATAATTTTCCAAATAGTTATAAACCATATATTGATGCATTAAAAAGTGCACATCCAAATTGGGTTTTTAAAGCTGTATATACAGGGCTTGATTGGAACCAAGCAGTAACACATGAAAGTTATGACGTAAATGAGGGAATAAGTTTAGTTCCTGATAGCTATGATGCTGTATGGAAAAAAGATGGACAAAATTATTATAAAGATGGAAATTTTGTAATAGCTTCTAAGGAAGCAGTTAAATATATGTTGGATCCTAGAGGGCATTTAAATGAGAAGGAAGTATTCCAGTTTCAAACTTTAAGTTATAGTTCATCTATGGATAGTATTAATTCTATCGAAAAAGTTTTATATGGAACATCAATGTATAATAGATCAGAATATCAAAGATTAGGATCTATGATAAATATGGGACAAACCTATTCAAATATTATACTTCAAGCAGCCAAAAAATATAATGTAAGTGCTATACATATTGCATCAAGAATAAAACAGGAAACAAGTGGAGCTATAACTTCAAATAGATCTATTAATGGCTCTACAGTTGTAAATGGAGTTGTTCCATATAACTATTTTAATATAGGGGCTACACCACCAAATGCAATAACTAATGGTTTAACATACGCAGCAGGAAAAGGATGGACAGATCCAGTATCAGCAATAAATGGTGGAACAGATATATTAAGAAATAGTTGGATTAAATGGGGACAAGATACAACGTATTTTCAAAAATTTGATGTAAATAATCCGTATGGAAATGCTGTTGCGTTATATGCATACCAGTATATGGCAAATATTATTGCTCCAACTAATGAATCATACAGTACATATAATGCATATCAAAAAATGGGAATGTTAGATAGTTCACTTGAATTTCATGTCCCAGTATTTGAAAATATGCCTGAATATCCTACGCCATACCCAGGTGAATCTGAGATAACATATATAGATGATAATACGAGAATATGTGCATACGATGTAGCACCATACAAATTGTATATTCGTTCAGGTCCAGGAACAGATTATTCTATTGTAGCAAAACTAGATGAAGGAAATGAAATGACTAGGATTGCTAAAAGTGTAAATACACAATGGGATAAGGTAAGATTAGACAATGGAATAGAGGGGTATGTATTTAGAGATTATACTAAAGAAGTTCCAAAAGATGTTAAAGTAACGGGAATTAGTCTTGATAAAAATAATTTAGAATTAAAAATAGGAGATACGTATACCTTAACATCAACAATAACACCAAATAATGCAACAAATAAAGAAGTAGAATGGTCTAGTAATAATTCAGATGTTGCTACTGTTGAAAATGGTAAGATTGTAGCTAAAAATAAAGGTGAAGCAAAGATTACTGTAAAATCAAAGGATACAGGAGTTTCTGCAACTTGTAATGTAAAAGTAGTTAAGAAAGTAACGGAAATATCGATATCAGAAAGTGCAGTTAACTTAAATGTCGGTGATGAAAGTACTTTAAATTATACTATAGGTCCTGATGACGCAACAAATAAAGAAGTTGAATGGATTAGCAGTAATTCAGATGTTGTAAGTGTTGATAATGGTAAAGTTATAGCTAAAAAAACAGGTACAGCTAATATAACAGTAAAATCCAAAGATACAGGAATTTCTGCATCATGTAAAATAACTGTTACAGCTAGAGTTGAAAGCATAGAATTACAAAAAAATAGTTATACTGTAATTAAGGGAAAGAAACTTACAATAAATCCAGTTATAAAACCTGAATATGCAACTAACAAAGAATATACTATATCAAGTGATGATGAAAATATTGTTAAAATAGAAAATAATGTTATAGTAGGTGTAAATGAAGGAAAAACAAATGTAACATTCACAACTAAGGATCAAAACAAATCTGTAAAAGCAGAAATTAATGTTATAAATATTTCAGATTCAGATTTTATAACTTTTGATGAAACTTTAAAAGTAAATGAAGATAATGGATATGTAAGTAAAATAGAACCTAATACGAAAACTTCAAGTATTTTTGATAAGATGGAATATAATAAAGATAAATTTGATGTTGTAATTAAAGACATAAATGGAAAAGTAATATCAGATGATGATTTAATTGGTACAGGTACTACAATTAGTTTGGTATCAAAGGATTCAAGAGAAGAAATACAAACTTTCACAGTTATAATTTATGGCGATGTGAATGGCGATGGAAAAATTTATGCAACAGACTATGTTAAAATAAAGAACCATATAATGGATGTTGAAAAAATAAAAGGTGCTTGTCTTGAAGCAGCTGATGTAAATCATGATGGAAAAATTTATGCAACAGATTACGTTAAAATCAAAAATTATATAATGGGTACAGGTGATATTTCACAATAATAAAGAGAGGATTGATTATGAAGAAAAATTTTATTAAAATAAGTTTATCTTGTTTTATTAGTTTATGCATATTTTTAATGGGTAATATTTATGCAAGTTCTATTGCCGTTTCGGGTGCTTCAAGTGCATCACCTGGCAATACGGTTAATGTTTCGGTTGGGGGAAGTTTTACTGGTAGAGTAAATGTTACAGTGTCAAATGGCTCTGGAAATAAAAGTATATGGGTAGAGAATAATACTGTTACAGTTCCGGTTACAGTAGGAAGCAGTGGAACTACTACTATTACAGCTGTAAGTGGTGAGGGAACTTCTGATGCTAATGGAAATGATTTGGGTGTTATTCGTGGAAGTAAAAGTATTCAAATTGTACAACCCACACCAACACCAGCACCTACTCCTACAACTCCAAGCAATAATACTAATTCAAATTCTGCTACAAAAACAGCTACTAAAAGTACTTCATCTAGTACAACTTCTACCAAAAGCAGCAATGCACATTTATCAAAGTTACAAATAAATCAAGAAGGATTAACTCCTAACTTTAATAAAAATAAAACAAGTTATGCAGTTACAGTTGGAGAAAATGTAAATGATTTAAAGGTTACAGCTGTAGCAGAAGATTCAAAATCGAAAGTAGCTATATCAGGTAATACAGGTTTAAAAAATGGTGACAATAAAGTATATATCACTGTAACAGCACAAGATGGAACTAAGAAAGTATATATTATAACAGTAACTAAGACAGGGGATGCAAATAAATCAAATTCATATTTGCAAAATTTGATTGTTGAAAATGCAACATTATCTCCAGAGTTTTCCAAAGAAATTTTTGAATATGATTGTGGAACAGTTGGAAAAAGTGTAGAAACTTTAAAAATACTTGCATTTGGTGAAAATGAAAATGTAAAGATTGATATTACAGGTAATGATAAACTATCAGAAGGAGATAACAAGATTATTGTTAAGGTTACATCTGAAGATGGAACAACTACTAAAGAATATGTTATAACTGTAAAAAAGGATTCAAATATAGTCGAAGAAAATAATATTGAAGAAATAAATGCTTTACAAGATACAGATAATGATGACAATTTTTTTAATAAACTATTTAAAAGTATTAAAAATAACTGGCTAATTTGTCTTATGTATATTGTAATTTTAGTTCAATTTATTGAAATTGTATATTTGTATAAAAAGCAAAATGTTAGAAGTCACAAAAAAGTGAAAGAAGATAACAATATTATAGAAAAAAATTTAAATAGTGATGAATTGAAAAAAAGTAAGAGAATGAGTCTAGATAAAGAGTTTAGGCAAAATAAAAAGAAAAGAAAAGCAAACGAAAATTTAGATAATGAATCTCCAAAGAAGAGAAACGGTGCAAATAAATTTTTTGATGATAAATAATTATATACAAAATAAAAAGCCACGTGTTTTTACACGTGACTTTTTTCTTTAAATTAGAAAGCATAGATTTACTGCTTTCTAGGTAAAGCCGGTTGTATACGTCTCCATAGATTTTTAAACTCCTTAACAAGAAAAAATAAAACGCCGAAGTTAGATCAAATTGTATTTGATAAACTTGATACAATCATATATTATAGCCCTCCTTTAAAATAAAGTTAATTCTTAGTTAGATTAGGAAGAGTAGCTTAATAACTAAGTAAAGCCGGTTGTATACGTCTCCATAGATTTTTAAACTCCTTAACAAGAAAAAATAAAACGCCGAAGTTAGATCAAATTGTATTTGATAAACTTGATACAATCATATATTATAACACTCCTTTAAAATAAAGTTAATTTAATATTCAAAATTTTGAATATATTTGTTTCTGCCTACATCCATATTATAGCATATAAAATATATTATGTCAAGTACTTTTTTGATTTTTATTAAATTTCTTTATTCCATCCCTTAATATTGGATCTTTTTATTGCACCAAAAATATTTTTCTTTATATCATGCATCTCTTTTTGAGTATCAGCAATTAAATTTTTAACATATTCTCTTTTAGTAAAGCCATCTTTAGGACAGCATTTTTGCATAACAGGATAGTTATTTTCTCTTGCAGTAGCACGAAGCTCTTTTTCTGAAACATATATTAGAGGTCTGATTGTTTTTACATCACTACGACTAAGATATGTAACAGGTGCGAATGTACTAAAATTTCCATTTAAAAATAAATTCATTATGGCAGTTTCTATTACATCATCCATGTGATGTCCTAAAGCAATTTTATTACAACCATGTTCTATAGCAAGGCTATTTAACATTCCACGTCTAAGGTTTGCACATAATGAACATGGACTTTTTTCTTTTCTAATATCAAAAACAACTTCAAATATATTTGACATATATACAATATACTCAATACCAAGTTCATCACACATCTTTTTTAAATTATCTGTGTTAAAATTTTCACCACCGGGGTGAATTGTTATAGCAATAATGTCAAAATGTTTACTATAATACCTTCTTAAATTATTTAAAGCATTAAGTAAAGTTATACTATCTTTTCCACCTGAAAGTCCAACTGCAATTTTGTCACCATCTTCAATCATGTTATAATCTTCTATTGCTTTTCTCATTTTTCCAACAACTTTTTGTAACATATTATCACCTTTTTTCGGAAATAATTATATATTAATATATTTTAAAAATCAAGATAAATTGAAGATATATGTAAAAGATTGAATAATATCTTGATATATTTTATATTAATTGTTATAATTTATTTATATTAAAAGAGGTATTATATGGAAAAGAAGGTAAATTTAAATAAAAATAAAATGATAGCAATTATTGTTATAGTTGTTTTAATAACAGCTTTATGTATGTTATGTTTATTTGTAGTTCAAAAGAATAAAAAGAAGCAAGACTTTGTAAATGATGAATCAAGAGATAATAGTGTTAATATTGAAAATATATCTAAAGTTCAAAATGAAAAAAAGATATATAAAGAGCTTAATGTTTCTCTGCCAATATTTATGTATCATTTTATTTTAGATGATTATGGAGATAATTTAGATACTGAAAATTTTGTAAAACCTTCCACACTTGAAGAGCAATTAAAATATATAGTTGATAATGGATACCAAACTGTATTTGTAAATGAAATAGAAGATTTATCAAATTATACTAAACCCGTGGCACTTACATTTGATGATTGTTTTGTTTATTTTTATAACAATGCATATCCATTGCTAAAGAAATATAATCAGAAGGCTAGTATATATATAATATGTAACTATGTAAATGGACCAAACTATTTAACAACAGATCAAATTAAAGAAATGGTTGATAGTGGACTTGTTTCAGTTCAAACACACACTTTATCTCATAGAGAGCTTACATCACTTTCTTTAGAAGAGATGGAAAAGGAATTAGTTGAATCAAAAAAATATTTGGATAGTACATATAACATTAATGTTGATACAATATGCTATCCAATTGGAAAATATAACGATACAATTGTAAATAAAGCTAAAGAAATATACAAATATGGTTTAGCTATGACGGGTGGAGTATATAATTCTAAGAAACATGACTTATATAGAATTCCAAGAATTTATGCAAATAGGAGTATGACTATTAATCAGTTTGCAAATTATTTGAAACAGTCAAATGTTGAAATAATATATTAGAAATATGGAGGAGAATATGATTGATTTTACTAATGCTATAGAAGAATTTAATAAATATAAAGGATCTGAAAAAAAGAAAACTTTAATATATGATAGTAAAAGGTATTTAGTTAAATTCCCAGATCCAATTAGAGAAAAAAATAAAAATATATCATATATAAATAATGCATATTCTGAATATGTTGGAAGTAATATATTTAGAATTGTTGGCTTTAAGGTACAAAATACAATTTTAGGAAAGTATAAATATAATGGAAATGATAAAATAGTTTGTGCGTGTGAAGATTTTACAGATGAAGAAAATGAATTATATGAGTTTGAAAGTATAGCTTTAAGTTCTAATCCTGATAAAAAAATAGGTACAGAAGTGGAAGATATAATGGAAGTTATCCAAACAAATAAAATGATTTGCTCTGATACATCAAAAATGTTTTGGAAAATGTTCATAATTGATGCTCTAATAGGAAATACAGATAGGCATAATGGGAATTGGGGATTTTTGATAAACGTAAAAACACAAAAAATAGAGTTTTCACCTATTTATGATTGTGGATCGTGTTTAAATCCAATTTTAGAAGATACAGAAATAGAGAAATTAGATGAAATTGCAATAAAGAATTTAGCAATAAATTGTTATTCTTGTTTAAGGGAAAATGGAAAAAGAATAAACTATATAAATTATATAAAAAAAATGAAAAATAAAGAGTGTAATGATGCTATAAAAGAAATATTTTTAGATATAAAAATTAATGAAATAAATAAATTTATAGATGAAATTGAAGGCATATCTAATATTAGAAAAGCATTTTATAAATCTATAATAAACTATAGATATATTTGTATAAAAGATGTATACGAAATTATTATATCATAATAAATATCTAAAATTGATATATATATAATATAAAAAAGAAGGATATAACTTAAACATTAAATTTTGTTATATCCTTTTATATTATGTTAGTTATTTGTACCTGTAAGTTCTTCCAAATCTGAAAATTCATATCCTTCTTGCTTAATTTTTTGTATTAATTCATCTAGAATTTCAGCATTTGTTTTTGATGTGCTATGTAACAGTATAATAGCTCCATTATGAAGACGAGGAATTAATTTATTAAAAGCTTCTTCTTTAGAAGGTTGTTTATCTTGGTACCAGTCAACATAGGCAAGGCTCCAAAAAATTGTTTTGTAACCAAGTTCATGTGCCATTTTTAAATTTAACTCACTATATACACCTTGAGGAGGTCTATAAAATTTTTTCATATCTTTTCCTGTAATTTCTTTGTACATTTCTTCCATTGGTTCAATTTCTGATTTAAAATCATCCATAGTAGACATTTTTGACATGTTTGGATGAGTCATTGTGTGATTTCCCACAATATGGCCTTCATCAACCATACGTTTTACAAGTTCGGGATTTGTCTTCATAAAGGTGCTAACTACAAAAAAAGTAGCTTTAACGTTATTTTTCTTTAATGCATCTAATATTTGAGGCATATATCCATTTTCATATCCAGCATCAAATGTTAGATAAACTTTTTTTTGTGTTGTATCACCAATATAATATGAATCATATTGCTTTAAAAAATCAGAAGTAGCATTTCCATCTGGAATTTTTCCATTTCCCTTAAAACTAAGGCCCCAATTTCCTTTAGCAGCAAATACATTGTTATATACAAATCCAATAGAACATGCAAGTATAGTGCATATTACTAAACTTAATATAATATGTTTTTTATCAATAGTTAGATACATAGCATTCATCATCTCCTACCTAGTTTTAGTATATTTTTTATGCTTGTATATTATGTTACTAAAAAGAATAAATTAAATATAAAGTAATTATAATATATAAAGAGGTATGAAATGGAAGAATATATAGTTAATTTGATTGGAAGTTTTGGATACTTTGGAATGTTTATTGCTATGGTATTAGAAGCAGTTATTATTATAATTCCTAGTGAATTAATTCTTGCAACAGGAGGAATCCTTGCAAGTAGTGGAAAATTTTCACTTTTAGGAGCTTTTATTATAGGACTTATAGGGAGTGTTTTTTGTGCAATTGCTATATATGCTATGGGATATTATGGTGGAAGGAAGTTTATAATAAAGTATGGTAAATTTTTCTTTATGAAGCAAAAAGATATAGATAAATCTGATAAATGGTTTGAAAAATATGGAATGAGAGCAGCTTTTATCTGTAGATTTTTTCCAATAGTTAGAACTTTTATTTCTCTTCCAATTGGAATATCTAAATTAAATTTTAAAAAATTTGTTATATATACTACACTTGGAAGTATTCCTTGGACATTAATTTTTGTACTTTCAGGGTATTATTTAGGAAATAATTATACTAAAATAGTAAGTATATTTAACATGTTTAAGCTTCCTATTATTATTTTCTTAATAATATGTGTGCTAGCGTATTTGTATATAAAAATTATAAAACCTAAGATTATATTTTTTAAATTAAAAAATAAAAAGGAATAAATTTGTATATTTTTGTCAAGTTTTAGGAAACTATGTAAAATATATTGAATAAGTAATTTATACAATATATAATTATTTTTTAGAATGGGGAGATAAATGAAAGTTATGACAGATGATATGAAACTAAATAAAAACAATGTTTTGTTCTCGGTAGAAAAAATGCCTAATACAGAACTTAGATATAGATTTAAAATTGATGATAATACTATATATAGTGTAACAAAAAGCGGTGAAAATTATGAGTGGCAAAACTCTCATTACCATAAATTATGTAATGAAGTTTATGTGGTACAGTCTGGAAAAATAATAATGGTAACTAAAAAAGATAAATGTGTAATTAAAAAAGTTGCTAAGATAGGTGATGTTATTGCAGTAGGTCCAAATGAACCACATAATTTATTTTTATCTAAAGATGCACAAATATGTGTACTTAAGTATGGTAATATAAAAGTTGATGACTGGTATTCGGATAAATCATTAGATGAGTTTTGCAAGAGTATTGATGTTGAAAAAATATTTGAAAAATACTCAAAAATGTAGAAGAGTATATAACTATATGGTATAATATTCTAAATATTATTAGGAGGAATCATATGGATATAAGTTTGGATATTGGTGATAATTTATTTAATTTTAGAGTAGGGGCAATAATAAAGAACAAGAATAAAATATTGGTTCACCATGAAAAGAGTAAAAAACATGTAACTTTAATTGGTGGTAGAATCAAATCAGGCGAAGATAGCATAACTGCTTTAAAAAGAGAAATTTTAGAAGAAATAGGAGCAGATACAGAATATGTTAAATCATCATCTTATGTTGAAAATTTTTTTGAAGTAAAAGGAAAAAAATATCATGAGATATTGATTGTTCATGAAATGAAGTTTTGTGATGAATCAATGTATCAAAAGGAAGTATTTAAATCAATAGAAGAAAGAAAAAAAGATAAGTTAGAATTTTTCTGGATAGATGTAAATAATTTTAAAGATTATTTATTTTTGCCCCAAAATCTTTTAAAGCATTTACAAAATAATATAGATGAATTTGAATATATATTAAATGATGAGAGAATAAAGAGTAGAAAAATAAAAGATAAAACTTTACTATAATAAAAAATTGTGATATAATAATCAAGTTGCAAAAATGCAATACTTTGTTAGTATTGCGTTTTTTCTGCGTGAAAGGAGTTATTATGGAGCAAAAAGAAAATATACTTGGAACAGAAAAAATAGGTAAATTAATTAGAAAATTTTCAATACCTTGCATTATATCTTTAGTAGTAAATTCATTATATAATATTGTTGATCAAATATTTATAGGATGGGGTGTTGGGTATTTAGGTAATGGAGCTACAAATGTTGTATTTCCACTTACAATGATATGTCTTGCATTTTCATTAATGTTTGGTGATGGTGCATCAGCTTTTCTAAGTTTAAAACTTGGTGAAAATAGAAAAGATGAAGCAAAAAAAGGAGTCGCAAATGGTATTATAGTTTCTATATTTGTGTCAATAATTTTCTGTATTTTAGGGCTTGTTTTTTTACCATTTTTACTTAATGTATTTGGTTGTACAGATGAATTTTTTCCATATGCGATTAGCTATGGATACGTTATTGTAATAGGTCTTCCATTTATGATGATAGGTACAACATTAAATTCAATTATACGTGCAGATGGTAATCCTAAATATGCAATGAAATCTATGTTAATTGGTGCAATTCTTAATATTATACTTGATCCTGTTTTCATATTTTTATTTAAAATGGGAGTTAAAGGTGCTGCTATTGCTACTGTTATAAGTCAAATAGTAACTTTTGTTTTAAATATTTTGTATATAAGAAAATTTAGATCAATAAAATTAATAAAAGAAGATTTTAAATTTAATTTTAAAGTAGCATCTATGGTATCAAAACTTGGAATTAGTAGCTTTATTACTCAAATTAGTATTGTTGTTGTAATTGCATTTGAAAACAATTTGTTAAAAAAATATGGTGCCATGTCTGAGTTTGGATCAGAAATTCCAATAACTGTTCTTGGAATTGTTATGAAAATAAGTCAAATTTTAAATAGTTTTATTATAGGTATAGCTGCTGGTGCTCAACCAATTATTGGATTTAATTATGGAGCTAAAAAATTTGATAGAGTAAAACAAACTTTAAAATATGTACTTATTACAAGCCTTTCAGTGAGTACAATTGCATTTATACTTTTCCAAACAATCCCAGATAAATTGATTTTGTTATTTGGAAACGAGGGAGATTTATATAAAAACTTTGCATGCCTTGCATTTAGAATATATCTAATGCTTGTTATTGTAAATGGAATTCAAATTCCATCTGGAATATTTTTTCAGGCAATTGGTAAAAGTGTTAAAAGTGCATTTATTTCACTTTCTAGACAAATACTTTTCTTGGTACCAAGCATGGTGATTCTTGGAAATATGTTTGGAGTTTTGGGAGTTTTACATGCAGGTCCAGTAGCAGATGGGTTAGCTTTTTTAGTATCAGGAATATTATTAATATTTGAAATTAGAAATTTAAATAAATCACAGGTAAAAGAAAATAATTTATCAGTTGATAGTGATGAAGAAATAGCTGCAGATAAAAAAGCAGACAATGTTGTTATTACTATTTCAAGAGAATATGGCTCAGGTGGAAGATATGTTGGTAAACTTGTAGCAGAAAAGTTAGGAATAAAGTTATATGATGAACAAATTCTAACAAAAATTGCAGATAAAACAGGACTTTCTTTAGAATATATTGAAAATCATGAACAAAAAAGAAGTAACCTTGAATTGTTAAACAATATATATTATTCGTCTCTTAATAATTCTGATGAAATATTTATTGAAGAGGAAAAAGTTATAAAAAATATAGCAAGTAAAGGTTCATGTGTAATAATAGGTAGATGTGCTGATTTTATTTTAAAAGATATGAAAAATACATTTAATATATTTATATATAGTACAGAAGAAAACAAAATAAAAAGAGCTGTTGAAAGATTTAATATCAATGAAAAAGATGCTAAAAAACAAATTAGTAAAATTAATAAATTAAGAAGTAATCATTACAAGCATTATACATCAAATGAATGGGGAGATAAAAGAAATTATGACCTTTGTATAAATAGTGATAGCTTTGGTGTTGAAAAAGCTGCTGATGTTATATGTCAGATGGTTAAAAATATATAAATGCATATTATATAAAGAGTTTAATTGTAAAAATTAGGCTCTTTATTTTTGCTACTATTCGGCGTATAATTAACCCAAAACACAAAATCAATTTCTATTAGTTACATATTGTTACTAAAATTTTAGATTTTAGTCTGAATAGTAACATATTTTTTCCTAATTCCTAAAAAATATATTTGAAATAATTTATATTGTGGTATATAATATAAGACAAAAGTGAGGGAATTACAATGAAAGAAAAAATGTTAGAATTATTAAAAAGTATAAATAGAGAAGGTATTGATAAATTAATATCTTTTTTGGAAAAAACTGATTTCTTTGAAGCTCCAGCAAGTACAAGATTTCATGGATCTTATGCAGGCGGGCTTGTTGAACATAGTATAAAAGTGTATGAAATATTATGTGAGAAAGTAAAAAATAGTGAGTATGAGTTTGATCCAGATACACTAAAAATATCAGCTCTTTTGCATGATATTTGTAAATTAAATTATTATAAAGTTGATTATAGAAATGCAAAAAATAAAAATGGTGAATGGGAAAAAGTTCCATACTATACGGTAGACGATACAATTCCTTATGGTCATGGTGAAAAATCTGTAATGATGATTTCTGAGTTTATGCCACTTACCAATGAGGAAAAATATGCAATAAGGTGGCATATGGGATTTACTGAACCTAAAGAACTTTATTCAACAATTGGAGCTGCGTATAAAAAATATCCACTTGCATTGCTTCTTTTTGAGTCTGATTTAGAATCTACATATTTTTTTGATATATAAGGAATATCAAATGGAAGAAAAGTTAGAAAAATTATATAAAGAATGTATTGATGAATTAGAAAAAATTGATATACATATATTAGATGAGAAAACATATGGTAAAATAGACATTAATTTATCTAGTAAATCACCTAAAAGATATGGCTGTTGTAAGCAGGAATGCCCTGATAAAAAATATAAAAAAGTAAGAAAATACAAAAATAGAAAAGTTATTTCCTATCAAAAATTTAAGATACATCATATTTATGTAAGTAGATGGGTGATGGAATTAAATGATGGGATTATAAAAAATACAATAATGCATGAACTTATACACTGTATTCCTTTTTGTAATGACCATGGTATAGAATTTAAAAAATACGCAAACTACATTAATGAAAAACTTGGATATAATATATCAAGAGTTGGCAATAAAAAAGTGGATTATAAAAATAGTAATATAGAATATAAGGAAAAGGAAGTATATAATTATAAAGTAAAGTGTGTTAAATGTGGACAAACTTTCTATAGAAAAAGGCTAAATAGGAATTTGACAAAGAAATATAGGTGTGGTATATGTGGTGGTAGATTTGATGTTTTTTTCCTTACTAAAAGTTGCTAATGTATGAAAAAAGTGGTATAATACTAAAAATAATTATATAGAAAAGGAGAATATAAATGAAAGCAATCGATATTAGAAATAAATATTTAAATTTTTTTGAAAGACATGGACATAAGTTAATACCATCAGCTCCTTTAATTCCAGAAAATGATCCATCAGTTTTGTTTAATACTGCTGGTATGCAACCGTTAGTTCCATATTTACTTGGTGAGAAGCATCCTGAGGGAACTAGACTTACAGACTATCAGAAATGTTTAAGAACAAATGATATAGATGAGGTAGGAGATAATCGTCATTTGACATATTTTGAAATGCTTGGTAATTGGTCATTGGGGGATTACTTTAAAGAAGAATCTATACAAATGAGTTATGAGTTTTTAACAAAAGAATTAGGAATTCCATCAGAAAAAATATCTGTAACTTGTTTTGCGGGAGACGATGATTGTCCAAGAGATACTGTATCTGCAGAAGCATGGAAAAAGGCAGGAATTTTAGAAGATCATATATATTATTATGGCAAAGATGATAACTGGTGGATTGCAGGAGAAGAAGGACCATGTGGACCTGATACAGAAATGTTTTATGATACAGGAAAAGAGCCATGTTCAGAGCACTGCGAACCAAGTTGTGATTGTGGTAAATATGTTGAAATATGGAATAATGTTTTTATGGAATATTTTAAAGATAAAAATGGTTATTCTAAACTAAAACAAAAAAACGTTGATACTGGTCTTGGACTTGAAAGAATGGCTATGCTACTTCAAGGAAAGGAGACACCTTTTGATACAGAAATATTTGAACCTGTTATGAAAAAATTAACAGAACTTTCAAAGAAAGATAACATTGAAAGTAAAAGAATTGTTGCTGAACATTTGCGTTCAAGTATTATGATAATATCTGATGGTGGAAAGCCAAGTAATGTTGATAGAGGATATATTTTAAGAAGATTAATTCGTAGAATGATAAGACATATAAATAAACTTGAGATTGATCTTAGTTCTTTAGAAGATTTAGTTTATCTTAATATAGATACTTTAAATGAACTTTATCCTGAGCTCGAAGCAAATAAAGAAATGATAAAATCAGTTATTATTGAGGAAAAAGATAAATTTGTAAAAACACTTGCAAAAGGTGAAAAAGAATTTTTTAAAGAAATTTCTGGCATAAAGGAAAAAAGCATTAATGTATTACCAGGAAGTATGGTATTTAGGTTATATGATACATATGGATTTCCTCCAGAAGTTACAAAAGAGCTTGCAAAGGAAAATGGATTTGGAATTGATATAAAAGAATTTAATAGATTATTTGAGATTCATCAGCAAAAATCAAGAGCAGGTTCTGAACAAAAATTTAAAGGTGGACTTGCAGAGCAAAACAAAGAAACAATAGCTTATCATACTGCGACACATCTTTTAAATGCAGCATTAAAAAAAGTATTAGGTAGTGATACTCATCAAAAAGGCTCAAATATAACTACAGAAAGAATGAGATTTGACTTTAATTGCGATCATAAATTAACAGATGAAGAAAAAGCCAAAATTGAAGAAGTTGTAAATGATTGGATAAAAGCTGGTTTAGATGTAAAATGTGAAGAGATGAAAAAAGAAGATGCAGTAAAATCAGGAGCTGAATGTATGTTTATAGAGAAATATCCTGATATTGTAACAGTATATACAATAGGTGATGTATCAAAAGAGCTATGTGGTGGACCACATGTAAAAAATACAAGTGAACTTGGTAAATTTAAAATAAAAAAAGAAGAAGCTTCATCTTCTGGTATAAGAAGAATAAAGGCTGTCCTTATAAAAGAATAATAAGAGGTGAGATCTTTGGGTGATTGTTTATTTTGTAAAATAATAAATAAAGAAATAAGTTCTGATATTGTTTTTGAAAATGAGTATGTACTTGCTTTTAAGGATATAAATCCAGTTGCACCTGTACATGTTCTTGTAATACCTAAGGTACATATACAAGATTTAAATATGGTAGATAATGAAAATCAAAAGTATGTATGTGAATGTATTAAGGCTATTAAAGAGGTAGCAAAAATTACAGGCATATATGAAAATGGTTATAGGGTTATTTCTAATGTAGGTGAAGATGGTGGGCAGGTAATACCACATTTACATTTCCATATTATAGGTGGAAAGACTTTAGGAGATAAAATAGTAGTATAACGTGTATAAAAAGTGCTATAGTATATTTGCTGTAGCATTTTTTTGTTAATATAAATTATAAATTTTGAAATATTTGTGAAAATACGTGACTTTTTAAATTATTTGGGGTATAATATTCGTAAATAAAAGATAATTATATGTGTTGTCTTTTTTAGGAGGTAATTAATATGAGTGAAAAAATAAAAAAAGAAGTTGTTAAAAAAGAGGATGTAATTGAAGATGCAGATTCAAATGTAGAAATTGATACTAATTTAAATATATCTGAAGATGTTATAGGTATAATTGCTGGTCTTGCTGCATCTGAGGTTGAAGGAATAGCTGGTATGACTTTAGGATTTGTTGATGGAATAAATCAAATTCTTGGAGGAAACAAAAAATATTCTAAAGGGGTTAAAATAGAACTTGAAGGTAAAAAAGTTACAATTGATTTATATGTAAATGTTAAATATGGAGTAAGAATTCCAGATATTGCTTGGGCTGCCCAAAATGCTGTAAAATCAGCTGTAGAAAACATGACAGGACTTGACGTTGTTGCTGTAAATATTAATGTTCAAGGAATAACATTTGATAAAAAAGAAGATACTAAATCAGATACTGAAGAATAGTTTTTCATAGTCCAAATCTTTTTGGACTATGAAAAAGTATAGGGGGAGAGTAAAAATGAAATATATAGAGAAGTTTATACTTGTAGTTTTTTCTATAGTTATAATTGTTGAATCAATAGCATTAATACTTTACTCAACAGAGATGTTAAATATAGAGCCTATGTTAGGAAAATTTGTTGCATTTTTTGTTGCAAATAAAACTACTGCAATTATTATTGGTGCTGTTTTTGCATTACTTGGACTTATAGGTATGTTTGCAAAATCAGGTGATATAGAGAACATGAAAACTGGACTAGCTATTAAGACTGAAAAAGGAACAACATATATAACTAAAGATACGTTTGATAGTATAATTATGGCAATAGCTAGAAATTATCCAGAACTTAGAAATATAAAAGTTGAAACAGTGGTATCCGAAGAAGGGATTGTTGCAAATGTTTATGCTATGATACTTCCAGATACAGTTGTACCAGCATTAACTGCAAAATTACAAGAAAATATAAAATCTAGTGTATTAAAACAAACAACAGTAGAAATAAAAGAAGCAAATATTAAAATAAAAGGGGTATATTTAGAACCTCAAAAGAAGTAGGATGTGATGTTTATGAAGGATTTAATAGACTATATTGTAAAAAATAAATATGTAATAATTTGTATTGCAGTCGTTGTAGTGCTATATGCACTTGGAATAGTTGATTTTTTAATTAAATTTTTTGTATTAGTAGCACTTATTATAGCTGCAATTTGGCTTGGAAAAAAACTTCAAGATAATGAGGGCCATTTAAAAGATTTCTTTAATTTTAGTAAATTTAGAAATTTTAAAGATAATGTATATTATTATCAAGAAAATAAGAAAAACAAGGAATAGGGAGAATTATGAGTAGAAAAGCTGCTAGAGATAATGCATTTAAATGCATATATGAATATGAGTTTAACAAAGATAAAGACATAGATAAAATTATAGAAGAAATTTGTATAGAAAATGAATGTGTGGATATAGAAAGAGAATATATTGAACAAGTAACTAGAGGTGTTGTAGAAAATATTTCTGAAATTGACGAAATAATATTAAAAAATTTAAAAAAGTGGAGTTTTTCTAGAATTGCTAAAATTGATCTTGCAATTTTACGTTTAGCTATCTATGAAATGAATTATATGGATAATATTCCACTTAAAGTATCAGCAAATGAAGCTGTTGAACTTGCAAAAACATATGGAAATGCAGATTCAAAATCTTTTGTTAATGGATTGCTTGCTAAAGTAATTGAAGATAAAAAATAGGAGAATGAAAGCTTATGGAAGAAAAAGTATTTAATGTAAGTCAAGTTAACAAGTATGTTAAAATGTTAATTGATTCAGATGCTTTTTTAAATAACATAAATATAACTGGTGAAATAACAAATTTTAAGGCCCATTATACTGGGCACTTTTATTTTACCCTAAAGGATGAAAATTCATCAATAAAATGTGTTATGTTTAAATCAGCTGCACAACTTGTAAACTTTAAACCAGAAGATGGTATGAAAGTTGTAATTTCAGGACAAATAAATGTTTTTGAAAGAGATGGCGTGTATCAAATATATTGTAGGACAATGAAACAGGCAGGTCTTGGAGAGTTATACATAGCTTATGAAAAATTGAAGAAAAAACTTCAAGATGAGGGACTATTTGATGAAATTTATAAAAAGAAAATACCTTTTTTACCAGATAGAGTTGGCGTTATAACATCTAAAACAGGTGCTGTTATAAAAGATATAATAAATGTAAGTACTAGAAGATATAATGATGTAAATTTACTAATTTATCCTGCTGCTGTCCAAGGAGTAAATGTTGCAAAAACAGTAATTAGTGGAATTAAAACATTTAACAAATTAAACAACGTTGATGTGATTATAATTGCAAGAGGTGGAGGATCTTTTGAAGATTTATTTGGATTTAATGATGAAAATCTAGCAAGAGAAATTTTTAATTCAAAAATACCAATTGTTTCTGCTGTAGGACATGAAACAGATTTTACAATTTGTGATTTTGTTTCTGATTTAAGAGCACCAACTCCATCAGCAGCTGCTGAATTAGTTTATCCCAAAAAGTCAGATATTTTAGCAAAGATTTCTACAGATAGAAATAGAAATATTCTTGCAATGAACGGATATATAAATAGGAAAAAAGAATATTTAAAAAGAATTAAAGCTTCGAAACTTGAAAAAATACCTTATGATATTATTAATAAATATAGAATGCAAATTGATAAAGATATTATGATTAGCAAAAATGCTATTGATATGAAAATAGAAAAATATAGGAGTATTTGTATAAAAAATATTGCAAAACTTGATGCATTAAGTCCACTAAAAACATTAACAAGAGGATATAGTGTTGTTGAAAATGTTGATGGTAAAATTGTAAAAAAAGTATCTGATGTAAATAAAAATGATGATTTATGTGTTATTTTACAAGATGGAAAAATACAAGTTAAGGTTAAATAATGGAGGTGTTTTATGAGTAATAAAAAAACGTTTGAAGATAATTTAAAAGAATTGGAAGAAGTAGCAACAAAACTTGAAACAGGAAATTTAGGCTTAGATGAAGCAATAGAAGAATTTGAAAAAGGAATGAAATTGTCAAAAGAATGTACAAAAAAATTAGATGAGGCAGAAAAAAGAATAAATATATTAGTAGAAAATGAAAATGGGGACGTTATAGAAGAAAAATTTGAAGTACAATAATTAAATGAATATAACATATAAATATTGATAATAATATTTGTGGTGATTATATTGAATAAAAAGAAAAATCAAGATTGTACTAATCTATCAAATGATTTAACACTTGAAAGAAAAGATAAAAAAATATTAAGGAACTCTGGCTATGATTTTGTTCCTAGATTTGATCATTGGACTAATACGGATGAGCAAAAATTAAAAGTAAAAGAGATAGAAGATAAGACAAAAAATAATTAAAGCAGTGGAATTTTCACTGCTTTAATTATTTAAGATATTGTTACTATGTATATATACCTATTGGATTCGGTATCAATAAATTCAAACCGAATGCCAAATGCATTATAACGATAATTTTTTATTTCTTTTATGTGTATATGTTTTTTTAAGTCTTTTTTTGTTAAAAATGCAAAAAATGGACTTATAATATTCTGGCCATAGATTGCGTATTTGAAATAATATGTGTTATTATCAAGATTACTGATAATATCTGTAAGCGATAAGTTTAAAGTTTCTTCTATATTTCCATCATTTTTTAATTTTATATATTTTGTAGTATTTTTTTTGTATAAACCATTTGAGTAATTGTTTATGCTATCGAGGTAGTGAACAATGTCATTTGAATTTAAATTAAGCTTTTGCATATAAATCCTCCTAAGTATTAAATTAGAAAATTAGTTATATAATGAATAAAAAAAATTATAACATTTGAGTCGAAAAAAGTCAATATAACTTAGCTAAATTACGTAGCATTATGTAATCTATCACTTGCAATTTCTAATTTAAAATCAATAAATTTGTGATAATTATCTACGAAAAAAATTGGGCTTCTTTTGTTAATTAGATCAAAGCATCTAATTAAATCAAATGTCGGGGTTAGTGAATATTTATCTATTAAATATTTGGATAAATCTTTTAATGAATTTAACTCAGCGGAAGTTATTTTATTTTCATAATCATAGCAAAGGCATATACTTATGCTATGCATATCATAATCGACAATCCCTGTATGTATAGTCATTTCATTTTCTGGAACTAGATTAATTATTTTTCCATCAAAATCAATGAGATAATGATATGAACAAAAAATATCATCTTGTTTTTTTAATCCATTGATGTAGTTCCTATTAGATATTGCTGTAGCTCCTTTTATTGGAGCATGGTGAAGTACAATTTTAAAGATCTTTTTAATCTTCTCTTTTGGTCTAGTCATTTCACTTATATCAATCAATCTTTTAGAAATTTCTAACATTCTATCACCTAGTATATATTATGTTTGTCCATATTTTTTGGTTAATATATTTTTCTTGACTTATACATAGTTGTTTTGGTATAATAGTAAAGTAAAAAGGAAGTGTTTAATTTGAAAATAGGAATAGTAGGATTACCAAATGTAGGAAAGAGTACACTTTTTAATGCTATAACTAAGGCAGGAGCAGAATGTGCTAATTATCCTTTCTGTACAATTGAACCTAATGTTGGTATGGTAACAGTACCAGACCAAAGAGTGGATTTTTTATCTAAAATGTATGATTCAAGCAAGACAACTTATGCTACAATAGAATTTGTAGATATCGCAGGATTAGTTAAAGGTGCATCGAAAGGTGAGGGACTTGGAAATAAATTCTTATCACACATTAGAGAAACTGATGCTATAGCTGAAGTTGTAAGGTGCTTTGAGGACGATAAAATTGTTCATGTAAATGGAAATGTAGATCCAATTTCAGATATAGAAACAATTAATTTAGAACTTATTTTTGCAGATATAGAATCTGTAAATAAAAAAATTGATAGAGTTTCTAAATTATTAAAAAGCGGTGATAAAAAAGCAAAAATTGATAATGAATTTCTACACAGAGTAAAAGAGCATTTAGAAAATGGAAAACCTGTTAGAACTATGGAAATGACAGAGGATGAAAGAGAAGTTTTAAAAGATATATATTTACTTACTATAAAACCTGTAATATATGTTGCTAATGTATCTGAAAGTCAAATTTCTACAATGGAAGAAGATAAGTATGTTCAAAAAGTAAAAGAATATGCCAAAGATGAAAATGCTAAGGTCGTAACTCTATGTGCAAAACTTGAGGAAGATTTATCTACTTTAGATGAAGAAGATAGAATTGAACTTATGAAAGATTATGATATTGATGAGTCAGGATTGGATAAACTTATCAAAGCAAGTTATAGTCTACTTGGATTAATATCTTTCTTAACTTGTGGAAAGGATGAAACAAGAGCTTGGACTATAAAAAATGGAACTAAAGCACCGGGAGCCGCAGGAAAAATTCATACAGATTTTGAAAGAGGATTTATAAAAGCAGAGGTAGTATCCTTTGATGATTTAAAAGAATATGGTTCAATGAATGCTTTAAAAGAAAAAGGACTAGTTAGACTTGAAGGAAAAGAGTATATTGTAAAAGATGGTGACGTTATAGTATTTAGATTTAATGTTTAATGTTTAATGTTTAATTAGAAACAAGGTATAAAACTATGATATATTTAATAGTTTTACACCTTGTTATTTTCTTGGTGCCGAAAGTGGGACTTGAACCCACACGGTATTGCTACCACCAGATTTTGAGTCTGGCGCGTCTGCCAATTCCACCATTTCGGCATTTGTTATACGTCAATTAGTATATCATAAAAAATAATACTTTGCAACGATTTTTAAAAAAAAGCCCTCAAAAAAAGAGGACTAGCTAATTTTAATCTTAACATTATTAGATTTTTTTAAGAGTGTAAATTTATTTAGTAGGAAGTTTTTATTTGATTTTTTCTTTTCAATTAGTAACTTTCTTTTTTCTAAAAAGTTATCAATTTCTTTGCGCATGTTATTAAAGGAGTATTCATTTGAAATCTCATTTATAAATGTTTCATCAAGTTCAATTGCGTATTCTAAATTTGCCATTGACTTTTCATATTCTTCTTTTTCTGCAAATATTGTTGCAAGCCTAAAATATGCCTTAGCTCCATATATGGTTGAATTTGTAATTTTTTTATATGCCTCAATTGCTTCATCATATCTATTTAGTGCAAGGCATAATTTACCTATATGGTGGTATGCCATAAATAAATTTTGTTTTAGTTCAACACATTTTTTAAAATCGTCGATAGCATTTTCATATTCTCCCATTTCAGCTTCCAACATACCAATATTGTAGTATAGTTCATATGATTTACTAAATTTAGTTAATATTTTTCTATATACACGTATAGCGTTTTTAAATTTGCCTTGGCTCGTTAAAGAAATTCCAAGTGCTTCAGCGGCTTCATAAAAATCTGGATTTATTTTTAAGGCTTTGCTAAACATTGCACAAGCTACTTCTTTTTTATTTGTTTCATCAAGAATTAATCCTAACTCATAACATGATAAATAGTCATTTGGATTAAGTTCTATGGCAAATGCAAATGAATCTCTTGCATTTATATAATCATTTTTATTCTTGTAACACTCACCTAATATATACATGTATTCATTTGTTCTTCCATACATTGTTACAAGTTTTGTTATATATTTTATTACTTTATCATATTCTTTAGTTTTAAATAAATATTTCATAATGTAATATGTAATTTGTTTTTTTAGTATAATGTTATTATATTGTAATATAACAAGAAAAAGAGGGATAATAATAGTAAAAAAATATATAAATAAACTAATATATGGGCTTATATTTATATTATATATACTTAAATATGTATATATTGCATTTATAAATGACATAAAAGATATAAAAAATAGATTAGCGGGATAATATCTTTTTATATATTTTATGCTTAGCATTATCATTAAAATAATAGATATTAACAAAATTCCAAACTTTTCAACAATCATTTATATGATCCTCCTAATATTTGCATTATATATCATATTTTTATATCATTCAATAATATGTATAGATATTTGACATGTTTAGACAAAAATAGAATTAAAAAATTGACTAATGGTTAAATTTAGAGTATAATATAGAAGTTATTTTAATAAAGGTGTGAGAAAAAATGATAAAAAAATTTAAAGGATTAGAAAAAGTAAAAAAAATACATATGATAGGAATTGGTGGAGTAAGTATGAGTGGAATTGCTATCATATTACAAAAAGCTGGATATGAAGTAACAGGTTCTGATAAAAATGAAGGCGATATGATAGATATATTAACAAAAAATGGAATTCCTGTATTTATTGGTTCAAATGCTGAATGGGTAAAAGATGCAGATATCGTTGTGTATACTTCAGCTATAAATCAACATGATCCAGAATTTGTAAGGGCTAAAGCTTTGAATAAACCTTTATATGAAAGAGCAAAATTTTTAGGAATACTTTTAAATAGTTACAAAACTCCTATTTGTATATGTGGTACACACGGAAAAACAACGACTACTTCAATGGTTTCTTCAATTTTTATTGATGCTGGACTTGATCCAAATGTTCAGGTTGGTGGAAAATTTAAAAAGCTTGGAAATTTAAATTATAGAATAGGAGATTCTAATTACTTTATACTTGAATCTTGTGAATATGTAGATAGTTTTCTTAATTTTCCACATCAAACTGCTACTGTTTTAAATATAGATGAGGATCATCTTGATTATTTCTCTGGAATAGAGGAAATAAAAGAATCATTTAAAAAATTTATATTAATGCTTCCTAAAGATGGAATACTTGTTATTAATAAAGATGATATGAATTGTATGGATGTGGTTAATGAATTAAGTGAAGAATTATCTAAAAAACAGGTAAGAATATACACTTTTTCTATTGGAGATCCAACAGCTACAATATACGCAAAAAATATATCTTGTAATATTAAGGGATTTTATTCATTTGAAGTATTTAACGAAAAGACAGATGATTCATATAAATTCTATTTAACAGTACCAGGAATTCATAATGTATATGATGCTTTAGCTTCAATTACTACTTCATATGCGCATGGAATATCATTTAAAAAGATGCAAAAAAGTTTAAATGAATTTTCAGGTGCAAAAAGAAGGTTTGAATTCAAAAAAGAAATTGGTAAAAATATTCTTGTATATGATGATTATGCTCATCATCCAACAGAAATAAAATCTACACTTGCAGCAGCAAAACAAAAAGAACATAAAAGAATTATTGCAATATTTCAACCGCATACATTTTCAAGAACTAAGGAATTATTAAATGATTTTGCTACAGCATTTTCAGATGCTGATATTGCAATAATTGCAGATATATATGCAGCTAGGGAAAAAGATGATGGTACTATTTCATCTAAGGATTTAGTTGAAAAATTGGTTAATAACAAAGTTAACGCAATATATTTACCAACATTTGATGAAATAAGAAAGTATTTAAAAGAAAATATGAAACCAGGAGATATTATACTTACAATTGGTGCAGGTAATATTACACATTTAAGTGATAAATTAGAATAAAAGTGACTTCGTCACTCCACCACTAACTACTTTTTTGTAGTTAGTGGTATTTTTAAAGATGTTGTATTTAAGTTTCAACCTATCTCTAAGCCAATCTTTTCTTTAACGGTCGTTGTTCTCAACTATTATCCATTGCAATTTTCGACAAGAAATATATGATATGTTAATTTATATATTTTTTAAAAAGCATACTCCGTATGTTCTATTACCATGCTATAAAAATTTTGGCATGGTAATTTCAATATAACTTTCCTATTAATTTGTCAAAAAAAATAAAAAAACTTCTTTATAAACTATTGACATTCTTTAATATTTCTATTATAATATATTTGTTCCATAGAAGTGGGCCTTTAGCTCAGTTGGTCAGAGCACCCGGCTCATAACCGGATGGTCCGGGGTTCGAATCCCTGAAGGCCCACCACTTTTTATATATTATATTTGGGTAGGTGCCCGAGTGGTTAAAGGGGGCAGACTGTAAATCTGTTGGCTTCCGCCTACGATGGTTCGAATCCATCCCTGCCCACCATATAAAAACTATGAAACCTAGGCAAGCTGTAAACGGCTTGTCTTTTTTTATTAAAAAATTAGAAAAAATGCAAAAAAGTGTTGTAAAAAAATGTAGAAATATGATATACTGTTTGTGTTGAAAGTGGGAGGTAAATATATGAAAAAGTTTTTAATTGTAATTATTATTGTTATTGCAGTAGCATTAGTTGGTGTAGGAGGATATTTTGGATATTTGCAATTAGTAAAAAACAGTGCTTTACAAAGTATTGATGAGAGATTTACTAATATTAAAGAGGGAAATATTAGTGAACTTGAGAAATATACATCAATAGATGAAAGTACATCAAGTTCAGATAAGGAAGAAGAAGAGTGGTTAATGAAATTAATGCTAAAGAATTTAAATTACGAAGTTGTATCTGCAAAACCTAAGGTTAATGAATGTGAGGTCGAACTTAAAGTCACAAACAAGAATGTTGGAAGTGCTTTTGAAAAAATGTTTTCAAAACTTTTAACTTTATCATTCTCTACAGATTTAGAAGATATGTCTGAATCACAATTGAATGACAAACTAAATGAAGAATTTGAAAAAATATATGATTCTGATGATGTAAAAACTGAAACAAACAATATTACGGTTACTTTAAAGAGGGAAGATGGAACTTGGAATTTATCAGGGAATAAAGATGAAATAACAAATGCTCTTCTACCAGGATATTCTGACATTTCAAGTGAACTAAACAACATAAGTGAATAAATTTATATTAAAATCCATGGTAATTAAATATTTGTGTTTAATTACCATGGAATCTTTTAACTAATTTAAATATATATGTATTTTTTTAAAATTGTATAAAAATATTGATTATTAATGTATAAAATGTTATTATATATACATACTAATTATGCGGAATTAGTTTAGTGGTAGAATAGAAGGCTTCCGATCTTTTGGCGTGGGTTCGATTCCCACATTCCGCTCCATTTGAAATCAACTTACGGACTTAATTGTTCGTGAGTTTTTATTTTATATAAAACTTTAAAAGTTCTCTTTCTAGAAGGGAGGACTTTTTTCATGCCTGAATTTAAAGTAATTGAAAATCTAAAACCTAATAAAGATTTAACCAACATCTTAAAAAACTTTAAATATAAGGTTAAATTAGGACAAATTAAAACTATCTTGCACACCAACCTACAAGTAGTAATACCTACTGAATACCAAGTTACATATCCTACTATTCTTACAATACTAGAATACAAAGTTAATGAAATATCAAATAAGCCTTTTTATATTAAAGAACATAATCAAAAGTATAATTTTAAAGAAATTGCACAATTTTTGAAAAAATTTTAATTTTAGACTATACATTTTGCTTATTTGTGAGGAAACATATAGAGAAATATATTAAATTTAACTTCGTAAAACTCACTCTAATTGAGAAAATTAATAAGAACTATTAAAAATTTTCAATTTAGTGTCTGATATTTAGTGGTTGAGTGAGGAAACATATGAGAGGTATTTTAATATTTCTCGAAATTTAATGAAAGGAGGAAAACTATGAGATGTGGTGTTTATGTAAGAGTATCTACTGACGACCAAAGAGATAATGGTTATTCTATTGATTCACAACTTAGAATGATTAAAGAATATTGTGAAAAGAATGAATATGATATTGTTGATGTTTATAATGATGCTGGACATTCTGGAAAAGATTTGATGAGACCTGAAATGCAAAGATTACTAAAAGATATTAAAACTAAAAAGATTGATAAATTAGTTGCAATTAAAGTTGATAGACTTACTCGTAATAATTATGATGGTTTTTGGCTACTTAATTATTGTGAGGAACATGATGTAAAAATAGAACTAATACTCGAACCTTATGATGTATCTACTGCTAATGGTGAAATGATTTTTGGAATGAATTTAGTATTTGGTCAAAGAGAAAGAAAAGAAATTGGAGCAAGAACTAAACGTGCTATGGAAGAAATGGCATTAGAACATATTCATCCTAGCAAAGCACCTTATGGCTATATTAGAAATAAGAAAACTGGTCATTTAGAAGTAGAACCTATTGAAGCAGAAGTTGTAAAAGAAATATTTGAATTATGCAAACAAGGCAATTCTACAAGAGGTATTGCTACTATTATGAAAGATAATAACGCGTATCTAAAACAAGGAAAATGGAAATCTGATAGAGTTTATAAAATACTTTCTAATTCTATTTATATTGGTATCTTTGAATACGGGAAATATAAAAGAAAATCACAAGATATTTTAAGAGTTGAAAATTATTGTGAACCAATTATTGATGAAGTAACATGGAATGTTACTAGAAATGTTTTAGTAAAAAACAAACATTCTAACTATGGAGAATATATTCATTTGTTTTCTGGTTTAGTAAAATGCCCTATTTGTGGTGAGATAATGTCATCATCAGAATCTTTTAAATATCCTAACGGAAAGCAAAAAGTTTATTACCATTTAAGATGTAAAAATCATAATTGTAGCGGATTTGGACTTCATTATAATACTGAAAAAATAGAAACAAAATTAAAACAAGTATTAGAAGAATTAACACTATTTATGCTTTCTATGGATAATGAAATTATAACTTGTAATTCTACCAAAAGTGATGATGTAAAAGATATAGAAAAAGCAATCGAAAAATTAAAATTACAGGAAAAAAGATTAGTAGATTTATATTTAAGTTCTAACTTAGATGTCGAAACAATCAATCATAAAAATGATGTTATCAAAAAGGAAATTGATAAACTAAATCAAAAGAAAGTTAGACTTGATCCAGATAATAATTGTAAAGAATATACAATAGAACTTGTTAAAAAATTAGATTGTACTGAGAATAATAACACTTTATTTTTTACTAATATTAAAAATATTGGATTTGCCTTTCTTTATGATTTGTTATCAAGAGAAGCTAAAAGAGATATGATTCATAGACTTATATCTATGATAGAAATTAAACGTGATGAAAACTACAATATTGATATTAAAGATATAAAATTCGCAGATGAATTTATAACTAAAAGCAGTAAAGAATACTTAAAATATCTTAATAATATTATGAATGACAATAATATTGGAATTAAATTTCATAAAGAAATTGATGAAATTGAGTTAAAAAATATGGAATCAAATTATGATATTTTATCAATTATGAAGATGAAAAACAAAGAATATTCTAATAAATTTTTAGAAGAATTTATTATTAAATCGCAAGAGCATTTATATATAGATGGCATTGTCAGTTGTCCATATACCGAAAAAAATGTTATCAAAGATATTTTAATATTAGTGCCAAAAAATGAATTAATTAACAATTTTTAAAGAAGAAAGGAATGATAAAAAATGAAAGTTACTTATACAAGAAAAGGAGATTATTTATTACCAGATTTATATTTAGAAAAAGACGAAAATTATGGAAGACTTGGAAGATATGGAATATTAAGATTACACTTTATTGCACAAAACAAGCAAGCACTTTATGAGACATTATTGATGACAAATAAATTAACTCATCATCTTCTTTTAGTCAGTGATTCTTGTGAAAATTATTATAAAGAACTAATGGAAAATTATATTAAGAATGATGAAAGACTGTCTGAAAAAAGCAAAGAATTAAATCCATTGGAATGGACAAAATTAATGAACAACTATAAAAATGCAGCAGAAGAAATTGTCTTAAATGAATATGTTTTTATATAAATAATCTTCAAAAAAGAGGAAAAAATTATCAAAATAATTTAATCCTCTTTTTATATTTTTTAGAGTGTGGGAGTAAAAGTTGTGTCCAGCCAGCACTGAATTTGTACTCCCGCATAAATTCTACTATGGGATTTCCCATACCCTATTTATTTTTATGAAATAATTCAACATCAATTTTATTGGAATAAGAAAGCCCAATTATTCCTTCGTTATACCAATAGTCGTTTTCTTCGGACTCTCCATCTGTTTTTGATATATATAATGTACACATTATATGCATTACATTTGCCAGTTTGTAAAATGTAGTAAAACATTCTAATTCATAATCAGTTAATTTATTATATTTGTTATATTCATTTAAAAGTAATGAGATGTTTTTTATTGTTTTTTCTTCAGAATCATTAATTAAACACATATTACAAGCAATAATAGCTAAATCTATTATTCTCGGTAAATAATTAGATACAGCAAAATCAATGATCCATAGAGACTTATTTATATCCTTCATAACATTTGTACTAATAATATCACCGTGAACAAATCCTTTAGGTAATTTTTTTATGTCTATTTCTTTAAATTTTTTTAATATATTATCAAAGCAAACTTTTTGTTCTTCTGATAAATATTTTCTTTTATTTTTATATTCTCGTTCAAAATTGATTATCGCCCATGAATCGTATATAAAATCAGGTTTGAAGTTTAAATTATTAATTAATGCAGTTTGCTTAGCTAATTCTTTTATTTCTTCTTCATTTGCTTTAGACTGTAACTCAAAAAAGTTTTTACCTTCAATATATTGAAATATACAAATGTTGTATTCATTTTTTTTATATTTTAAACAGCAATATATATTACCATTAATTTTTAATGGTTTAGGTGATTGCACATCACTCTCAGATATAATTCTGATTCTATCTAAATAGTTATTTAAATTCTTTTTGTTTCTTTCCTTATTAAATATTTTTACACAATATCTTCCTTTAGATGTAGTTAATACATAATTATAATCTTCATATCCTATTGTTATTAAATCATTAGAAATAAAGTTTCCTAACTTATAAGTATTACATATTTCTTTTGATATATTATCAAGTTTTGTATTTAATCCTATCCTTTTATTAAAATCCTGTAATTCAAAATCATCCATATTTTAAATCTCCTTTAAGATTTCTTCAAATTTTGTATATCCAGTTTCTTCATTTATATGTCCACCATTTTTTATAACATACTGTTTATCAGTAAGTTTGTCAGCAAATTCTTTTTCAACATCATATTTAACATACGGATCATTGTCAGAATAGTAACAAACTATATCTTTACAATATAGTTTTACATCTGCATAGTTATTAATAAACATCGGTTTATTAACAGTATCAAAATCAGAATCAATTCCTAGATAATTGTTAAAACCACATACAAATATTAACTTCTTTACTTTTATCTGATTCGTTATTAGATATTTGCATACAAATATAGGTGCTATGCTATGAGCTATAATAACTGTATTTTCATTTATATCTAATTGATTTAATATATTAGACCAATTTTCAAAATTTTGATTTCCTACACCAACTGGCATTTGCGGAACAAAAACTTCTTTTCCGCTTTGTTCTATATATTCTTTTAACCATGGAAACCAATTACCTTCATTTGAACCAAAACTTCCGTGCAATATTAAATAATTTTTTTTCATTTTATTTTCCTCCTATAACAATTTTAATTTTAAATTTTTTTATTATTTTTATCGGTTCTTTGATAATATAATACACAACTATTAAGAACAGATGTAAAATAAGCCAGTAATTCCAATACTAAATCATAATTCAAGTTTTTCATTGTCCTACCATTTATGTGTGCAAGATCATTTCTTATATTTTGTCCTACAGCATTATAATAATCTATTTTATGCAAATAATATCTAAGACATCTTATTTGTTCTTTTCCTAAAATATCTATTATTATTTTAGTAGTATTATTGTTTTCGTTCAATATGTTACCTAATGTTATACTGGAGTCAGGTATATATGATATTTCTTTCATACTATTCTTATATATAATTCGTAAAACCTTTTCAATTAGTCCGCATAGAAACATTGCACATCCATAAACTAAATTCTTAATAGTTATTTTAAATTTATCCGAATTAGTAAAATAGTTTATAAATAAATCTGTCAGAAATTGAGCTAACATTTCCATATCATCATCAAAACTTTCAAATTCCATTGTTGTATTAATATTTTCACATATATAGTTTAATTCACCATAAACGTCAGACAAATATTCACTAATATTCTCATTACTATTCATTATAGTCATGAATCTTGATTTTATTTCAAATAAGTATAGATTTAAATTTCTTAAACGCCAACTTGTAAAGTAATCATTTGTCCCAGGATTTTTTCTAGCTAATTCATCACTTAGACCTTTAGCATTACAATTTATACCTTGTTCTAAAAAACTCACTATTTTGCCTTTTTTATTTTTAGAATGAGTTAAAAATATTATTTTAACTTCCCAAGGTTTGGTTTTATCCTCAAAAAAATCTTTAAATGGCTTTAAATCAAATTCAATAGTTTGTCTATGCCCATTCTGTATGAGGTTATTGTTAAATAAAGTTTCCTGCTTCATTAATTCATTTTCAATTTTATATGCATAAGGTGATTTCATTTTTCTATAAAAAGGAAGACAATCATTTAGCATAAAGTAACTTTGCCAAATTTGTTGGTCACCATTAGGATTAAAGTAATCATTTTCTAGAATATTATAAATTGTGTTCATAGCACTTACTATTGAATTTTCAAATTTGTTGTTACTGCTTAAAGTTTCAATTATATTTATAAGTTCATGAATTCTCATAGAAAATACTTTACTTATATTTTCTTTATTAAATAAAATATTTAATTTTTCAGGATTTTTAACAAAATATTTTTGCCATTTTTCAAAACAATCTATTACATCATAAGTAGCTTCATTAATTACGTATTCTATAACAACATTGTCAAAACAATTAAAGTGTTCTCCTATAAATTCTGAAGTATAATCTTTTAAATCGAACGATATACAAGTTACTTCATTTTTATCATTAAAGGTGTATATTTCTTTATAATTTTTTTGAATGTATTTTATAACATCTGAGAGTTTGTATTTATCATAAATAAATTTACAATCTTTAATAAAGTTTTCGAATTCATCTTTTTTCTCGTCCTTGACATATGGTATAACTTCTTGAAATTTCATAACATAGTCCATAAAAACATAATTTATATAGTCATCTAAAGATATAATATTATTAGTTATATAGTTATCTAAAATAACGCTTTTACCTTGTAATAAATCTCTAACTGTTATACCTGTAGATAAATCTTCTATACCATAATATCTAATTCCTATTTTTATATTTTCTAATTCTAATTTGTTTATAATATTCATTTATATCTCCTAAAGATTTCTAACACTATCTAAATTATACTATAAAATAACAAAATTCGCCATACTCCCATTGAATTTTAATAAGTTTTCATATATAATAGATTTAGAAAGAGAACATTGTTGTTCGTAAGCTGTAGCTTAACCGCTCCATTTGAAATCAACTTACGTACTTAATTGTTCGTGAGTTTTTATTTTATATAGAAAAGAGGAAAAAATTATCAAAATAATTTAATCCTCTTTTTTTATATTTTCTTGATTTGGGAGTAAAGTTCTTGTCTAGCCAGCACTGAATTTATACTACCATATAAATTCTTATATGGAAATTCCCATACCCTTTAATTTACTTAGCTAAATAATTATAAATCTTTTTACCAATATTACCAATTAATTTTTTATTTCCTTTTTTATTATTTGAATTGTATATAGAGATTCCAATATAAACTATTTTATTATTAATATTCATCACGCCAACATCATGGTTTAAATAATCAAGTGAACCAGTTTTATGTGCAAATTTTACAGGTTCAAAAATATATCTCATTATTTGATCTTGACAGCGTTGATTATATAAAATATTTATTGCTTTCTCACATAACTCGTTATTTAATATCTTCCTACTAAATAATAGAGTAAAAATATCTAACATATCTTTTTGGCTCATATAATTATTTAATCCATTTTTTATTGCTTTTTCATCAAGCATATACCTTTGCACATATGTGTTTTTAATGTTTAAAACATTAATAATATAATTATTAATATTTTCCATACCAAAATATTTTAACAATACGTTTGTAGCGGTATTATCCGATTCGATTATCATCCAATTTATTAATTCATTTATTGAATAGTAATTTTCACCGTTTTCAAATATTTCTGTATCATTCAAAATATCATTTTTTGTTACTAGAATAGTATCATTTAAATTTACTTTTCCACTTTTTACTTCTTCAAAAATTGCAAGCATTATAGGTACCTTAATTGTTGAAGCAGATACTAATTTTTCAGTACTATTTAAATTATATATTTCATTTTCCGAAGATAAATCTTTAATTAAAATTGAAATATTTTCATTCAAGTTCCATATTAATTTTTCTATTTCATTAACTAAATCATTCATTTTTTACTCTCCTTAAATAAAATTGTAAGTGTTATATGTTGAATCATATTCGAATCCTAATTTTTGTGCTAAACCAACAGAATTAGTATTTGCTGCGTCCCAACTTATTTTTTTATTCTGATCTAAACATTCTATAATAAGCCTTGATGCCAATGCAGTAGCAATTCCTTTCCTACGATAATCTTCTTTTACTTTTATATTAACTTCAATACCATCTTTATAAAAAATATTTGATGATGCTACACCAATTATTTCATCATTGTAAATACAGCAAAAACCTATACCATATTTTTTATAGTTATCTGTTATATTTAAAAATTTCATTTTTTTTATATTATCAGCTAAAGTTTCATCTATTTTTGCAATTTCAAATTTTTTATCTAAACTATTTATCATTCGATATAAATTTTCTTTATCAAATGTTGCTTCTTTTTTTATAGAATATCTTTGTGATTTTCGTATATTGCGAGAATATATTTTTTCTATTTTGCTAGCAATGTCATCGCTTGGTATCAATATATATTCTTTAAAATTTTTATCAATAATATCCTTTAAATCTTTATCATCTATATTTCCACTTATGAAACAATAATTTCTAACTACTAAAAAAGCAATATTAGGATTTCTAACATTATCTACAAATGCTTTCCCCATGACACCATCTAATACACTATTTCCCATATAAAATCTTATATCATTAAAGAGTATCTTTATTTCTTTTAAATTTTTTTGTTCTGTTACTTCAAATATCATTTTTACCTCCGAAAAAGTATAATTTAATAAGATTATACTATAAAATAGCAAAATATTCCATATTCCCATTGAACTTTAATAATATTTTATATATAATAATTTTAGAAAGGGAACAAAGTTCGTAACTTGTATGTGATTCGCTCCAATTGAAATCAACTTACGGACTTAATTGTTCGTAAATTTTTATTTTATATAAATAATACAAAACAAGAGGGAAAAATATCAAAGCAATTTTTTCCTCTTGTTATATTTGAAATGAAATTTATGTCTATGCATTACTGAATTTATGCTTTCATATAAATTCTAATATTAGAATTCCAGTACCATTAATCAAAGAAAGTTTTTATAAATTTTTCAAAGAATAAGATTTCATTCATTTCTTCAGGATGCCATTGAACAGCAATAATATTTCCCTTTTCAATTGCCTCAATTGTTCCATCATCAGATTTTGCAGAAATTATAAATTGATTAGCAACATTTTTTATAGACTGTTTATGATATGAATTAACATTAGTATTTCCTTTATATACTGAATTTAAAAAAGTATCATCTTTAACATATATTCTATGTAATTTATCTTTTAAATCGTGATTTTCAATTTTTTGATTTAAACTACCACCAAAATATACATTTATTGACTGAAGCCCTCCGCAAATACCTAAAATTGGCTTGTTAGCATTAGAAAATAATTTAATTGCTTCTTTATCTAATTTGAATTCGTCTATATCATAATTTTTATTTGGAATAGGATTTTCATTATAATAATGTGGTGGAATATCAATACAACTTCCTGTTATAATAAGTCCATCGCATATATTACAAACTTTTTCTAAGTTTGTAGTAGAAATAATAGGAAACAATAATATACCTAATTCATCAAATATTTTTTTATAATACTCTGTTAAATAATATCTATTATTAAATGGCTTTCTTTCTTTTATATCTTCGATTCTTTCAATTATTGCTAATATCATTTTTTCCTCCATAATACACTTAATTTTGTAATAAATATCATATCAACTATAAGCTCTAGCTAAGTTAACAAATTTATCGTAATATATTTTATTTTAAAATTACACAACTACATTTTATCAGATTTTTTATTTTTTTACAATAAAAAATCTGAAAAATAATAAATCAGTTACTATTCAGACTAGGTAGAATTCCCAAATTATAAGAAGTGCGTCAACGTGGTGTTACAAGTCGCTTTGAAATAATTATTATAAGTTTTAAAAACTACAAACTTATGCTTATTATGTATATTATAATATAAATAAAAACTAATTTTGTGTTTTTAACTAGTCATAGTCTGAATAGTAACATAAATCAAATTATATTAGAAACTTAATTACTACATTTAAAGAGAGTGCCATAAATTTATTTTATGACACTCTTAAATAAATACTAATTAGCATTCTTTAGCAAAAGCTATAAGATCTTTTAGTAATTTTGAAGTTAGCTCATCATGACGAAAATTATGATCTTCAAAAACAATTAATTTAGAAGAACTGCGCTTATCATACCATAATTCAATTGTATTATCGTTATATATTTGTATATGATTTATTTGATTAAAATTTTTAATTATAAAATCATATGCATCATGGTATAATGATTTAACATTACTGTTATAATATTCATGATTTGAATGTATTTTAACGGATTTTGTTAGAAGAAAGTTAAACACCTTTTTTCTACTTAACTGTTTTGTCATTGTACCATAACAAAAAAATACAATCTTTTTAGTTTTAGGCTTAGCAAATAATTTATTTTCCATTTTTTCTCCTCCAATTATGGTTTACATTAATTCATTAGATATAATGAATTAAGAGATTTTATAAGATTTACATAAAGCATTATAGCATAGATAATAAAAAAAGTCTATAAATATTTGTTAATTTTACAGATACATTTAAGAAAAAATGCTCCGCTTTTAGTTAAAGTGAAGCATTTATATTTTTATAAATGTAAAGCTTTTTTAGGACAATTTCTAACACAATTATTGCATAAAATACATTCAGTTGCATTTTTTCTTTTTCTTGAGTTATCTAACATGTTTACATCCATAGGACAAGATTTAATGCATTTTTTACAGTTAATACATTTATCTTTATCGCGTTTTACTCTGATTAATGCAAAATAACTTGCTGGCTTTAAAAATATTGTGATAGGACAAATATATTTACAAAAGGCTCTGTTATCTTTAAATATAAATGCAAGTGATATACCTGTAATATAATATATAACATTTCCTATTATAAAAGCCCAAAACATAATGTTACTTAGATTATCAAATTTAAATATAAAAAGAATTGCTACAAAAATGAATGAAAGTGAAAATGTTATATATCTAATAAATCCAAGTTTTTTCCTTTTTTCTTTTGGAACTTTATATGGTAGAAGATCTAGTATCATTCCAGTCCAACATGCATAACCACACCAACCTCTTCCGAAAATAATTGGTCCGATTATTTTTGCCACAAGGTAATGAATAACTGCTGCTTCAAATACACCTAAAAACAAATAATACCAAAAACCTTCTATTTGCATATTTTCATTTGATATTATCCCAAGATAAATAAGCATATAAAGTCCAACTGCAAATTGTACAACATTTCTTGCATATTTTATATTGTTCATATAAAGATAACTTCCAACAGTAATACATGTACCTATATATGAAAAATTTAAGAGGTAAAAAAGATTTTTAGTAGTTAAGTATAATATAACTGCAATAAGTTCAAAAAATAACCAAATAATAATAGCTTTATAATTATTTTTAATCCATTTAATCATAGCCACCATCCCAAAAATTAAATTTATTTTATTGTATCATATACTTTTAAATTAATCTATATTTAATTAGGGTTTTGTTTGAAAAAGTGATAATATTAGAATTATTTGTTGAAAAAATATATATTAATGATATAATATATCAAATTATATAAAAAAGTGAAGGGAAGAATATGAAAGAAATTATAATAGAAGTTACATGTTTTAACTTAAAATACACATTAGAATGTGGTCAGTGTTTTAGATGGAATAAAATAGATGAAGAGTATTATATTGGTGTTATAAAAGATAGGGTGATAAAAATAAAACAAAAAGGTAATAAATTATATGTTTCTAGTGACAATATGAACAATTTAGAAAATGTGATTTATGAGTATTTTGATTTTAATACTAATTACATTAATATAGAAAAGAGAATATCTAAAATAGATGAGAATGTAAATAATGCTGTAAAAAATACAAGTGGTATACATATATTAAATCAAGATTTTTTTGAAACTTTAATTTCATACATAATATCAGCTAATAACAATATTCCAAGAATTTCTAAATCAGTTAATTTGATATCTCAAAAATATGGTAAGAAAATTATATTTGAAAATGAGGAATATTATTTATTTCCAACTCCAAATGAATTGAAGGATGTATCTGAAGAAGATTTTAAAAAGTGTGGAGTTGGATTTAGAGCAAGGTATTTAAAGTATGCAGTAGAAGAAATTTTGAGTAAAAAGATAAATATTGAAAAATTAAGAGGGCTTCCAACAAATAAGTTAAAAATGGAATTATTAAAAATAATGGGTGTGGGGCCTAAAGTTGCAGATTGTATACTTCTTTTTTCATGCAAAAGAAGAGAAGTGTTTCCAATTGATGTATGGGTGGAAAGAGTTATGACCAATCTTTATTTTAAAGATTATGGAAGAGCAATGAAGAAAAAAGAAATACTAGAATATGCAGAAAAATATTTTGGAAATGATGCAGGAATTGTACAGCAACATTTATTTTATAATGTAAGAGAAGGACTAATTTAAATATTTTATAACATATGAAAAATCAATTTTAAGAACATATTGAGTATGCTTAAAGAAATATTATTATTTAGACTAGGAGAATAATAATTAACAAGTAATGAAGCAGTTACTATATTGTAACTGCTTCATTATTCAAATGGTTCTGGATATTTCCCATTTTGGAGGATATATATATTCAATTTTATCTTTTTTTGGTACATAATGTTTTTTAATTTTGGTTCTATTTGATTTTAAGTCTGGCAAAGCTTGTCTACAATATTTATCTAATTCACAGAATATATTTTGACAGTCTATAAGTTGTAGAGGTCTGTTACCAATTCTTTTAAAGTTTAAATTAAGCCTTTTGAATTCTTCATCCTGGTGCATGTACATATATTTAATAATATCTTCATTGGTCATGGTACCTTTATCTATAAAGCATTTTTTTATTCCGCGAAGTGAACCTGGACCTGCAACTGTAAATTCATTTTCTTTCCAATTTATAAATGCACTATAATTAATATCAGTTACTAGTTGATAAGCCATAAAATTTCCAATTAGTGGATATCCTTTAATAATATTAAACGCATCTTGCATGGTATTACATTTAATAATTTTATCTTGCATTTTATCAATATTGAACATCTTATCTAGAAGGGCTAAATGATTGTCATGTTTTCTATCATAGCCAAATGCTTTATTAGCGCAACTTATATATGCATCATTATATATTTTTATACCATTAGATATAGCATTTTCAAGTACAATAGAGTATTTCTTAGTATTAAAGTTTTTTAATAAAATATCCCCAAAGTTTTTTGATAATAACTCCCAGGTTGATTCCTTGTTAAATAGTTTGAATAATATTATTCTAAATAGCATATCTTCGTAATTATAGTTGTTACCGTTATATATAACATTTTTTAATAGGTATTGGCTAACCCTATCATTAACCCTATAACTATTGCAGAATTTATATTCTTGTAAAATTTTATCGTGTGTCCATGGAGCTGGATCTCCATTTATTTTCTTCCAAAATATATTTTGTCTCTCACAGGCAAAATACCAATATAAATCAAATACTTCTTGTCTTTTTTTCATTTCTTTACCTCATTTACTTTTTCTTTAATTAATATATATTATCTGATAGTTTACTGTTGATATTAATAAATTAGTTTTTGTAATATATATAGACGTTCATAACGATATAAAATATGTTGAAAATAAATTTATAAGTTTAATTGCTTTTGTTCGTAGTTCAATAAAAATTATTATACAATAAGTAAAAGATATTTTCTATATTCCCGTGGAATTTTATTTAAAAAATATATATAATGGCTTTGGATATTAAATAGTTTTTAAAAATTCAAGCAAATTAACTTATTATGGTTGACTTATTTGCGTTTTTATGTTAAAATAATTTAGCATATATGATTTAAAGAGACATGGAGGTGTTTTTTTTATGAGAGAAAATGTAACTTTAGCATGCACTGAATGTAAACAAAGAAACTATGAAACTGAGAAAAATAAGAGAAATAATCCAGATAGAATAGAAAAAAGTAAATTTTGTAAATTTTGTGGTAAACATACTACTCACAAAGAAACAAAATAATTAAAGGAGAGAAAAAAATGGCTAAAGGATTTTTTAAAGGTGTAAAATCAGAATTAAAAAAAGTTGTATGGCCAACAAAAAAACAACTAATACATAATACAATTATGGTTGTAATATTAGTAGTTGCGTTATCTGTTATTGTTTTAGGATTTGATATGATTTTAGAGTTTGCAGATGCAAAGCTATGGGATATAATTGGCAGAAAAATTGGATAGTTATTAAATTAAAAAATTTAAGGAGCTGGTAGGTTTGGAAAATGAAAACAATACTGATTTAGCACATTGGTACGTAGTATACACATATTCTGGCTATGAAAATAAAGTGAAAGTAACTTTAGAAAAATTAGTAGAAAATAGAGGCATGCAAGATAAAATCCAAGAAATTATTATACCCATGGAAGAAGAGATAGAAATAAAAGATGGAAAACAAAAAACATCTATAAAGAAAGTGTTTCCAGGGTATGTCTTGATCAAAATGATAATGACTGATGAAACTTGGTATATTGTAAAAAATATTAAAGGTGTGTTTAATTTTGTTGGTGTTGGTGAAAAGCCATTGCCACTTACTGAAAAAGAAATGCAAACTTTAGGAATAGAGGATATAATGAATCTTGATTTTGAAGTTGGTGACACGGTAAGAATTATAACAGAACCATTTTACAATTACACTGCAACAATTGAAGAAATCTTTAAAGATAAAAAAAGAGTTAAAGTTAAAGTTTCTATGTTTGGTAGAGAAACAACAGTTGATCTTGAATTTGATCAAATACAAAAAATATAAGTAGTTTTAAGTATATATAATATATTTAATATAATCCTATTTTAAGGAGGTGAAAATGATGGCAGATAAAAAAGTAACACACGTAGTAAAATTACAAATTCAAGCTGGTAAAGCTAATCCAGCACCACCAGTAGGACCTGCACTTGGACCAACTGGTATAAACATAATGCAATTTTGTAAAGACTTTAATGAAAAAACTGCAAAAGATGCTGGAACAATATTCCCAGTTATTCTTACAGTTTATGCTGATAAAACTTTTGAATATGTATTAAAGACTCCACCTGCTGCAGAACTTTTAAAGAAAGCTGCTAAGGTTCAAAAAGGATCTGGAAAACCACATAAAGATAAAGTTGCAAAAGTAACAACTGCACAATGTGAAGAAATTGCAAAAACAAAAATGCAAGATCTTAACGCATCATCTCTAGAAACTGCTGTATCTATGATAAAAGGTACTGCAAGATCAATGGGGATCGAAGTTATAGATTAATTATGGGAGAACTATTAGTTCGTTAAAACCAAAGGAGGGAAAAACATGAGCAAAAGAATGGTTGAAGCAAATAAACTTGTTGAACCAGGTAAAATGTATGATGTTGCTGAAGCTATAGACCTAGCATTAAAAATGCCTAAAGCTAAATTTGATGAAACTTTAGAAATGCATATTAGACTAGGTGTTGATGGTAAACAAGCAGATCAGCAAGTAAGAGGAGTAGTTGTACTTCCAAATGGTACTGGTAAAACAAAAAAAGTTTTAGTTTTAGCAAAAGGAGATAAAGCTAAAGAAGCAGAAGCTGCTGGTGCAGATTTTGTTGGTGATGATGACATGATTCAAAAAATTCAATCTGAAAACTGGTTTGGATTTGATGTAGTTGTTGCTACACCTGATATGATGGCATCTTTAGGTAAAATAGCTAGAATCCTTGGACCAAAAGGTCTTATGCCAAATCCAAAAGCTGGAACAGTTACAATGGATGTTACAAAAGCTGTAACAGAAATTAAAGCTGGTAAAATTGAATACAGATTAGACAAAAATAATATTGTACATTGTCCAATCGGTAAAGTATCTTTTGGAGCAGATAAACTAAAAGAAAACTATATGACATTATTAGATGCAATTGTAAAAGCAAAACCTGCAGCTGCAAAAGGAACTTATTTAAAATCAATTGCAATATCTACAACTATGGGTGCTGGTATAAGAATAAATCCAACATCTAAATAATTAAATATATTAAACCCTAGACAGTAGGTGGCAAGTCCACAATTCCTACCGAGGTTATATAAAAAGAATAGAACGGAAATGTTTCTTATCTTAGATTATAACCTTTGGTTGTCTAGATAAGAAATTTTTATTTTAAGGAGGTGTCATAAAAGTGCCAAGTGAAAAAATATTAAACGCTAAAAAAGAGCAAGTAAAAAATCTTGCTGAAAAATTTAAGAAAGCAAAAATGATCGTACTTTCTGATTACAGAGGTATAAACGTTGCTGATGATGCAAAATTAAGATCTGAAATTAGAGAAAATAACTGTGAATACATGGTTGTTAAAAATTCTATAATATCTCATGCAGCTAAAGAAGCTGGTATAGAAGGACTAGATACAGTTCTTGAAGGACCAACATCTGTAGCTATAGGATATGATGATTATATTGCACCAGCTAAAGTAGTAAATAACTATGCTAAAGATAGTGATTTTTACAAAATTAAAGCAGGTGTAATGGATCAAAAGATGATTGATGTTGCTGAAGTTAAAAAACTTGCAACTCTACCATCCAAAGAAACTCTATATGCTATGCTTGCATCAGCATTACTTGGAAATATACGTAATCTTGCTGTTGTTCTTGATCAAACAAGACAAAAAAAGGAAGAAAATGCGTAATATAAAAAATAATTAATAATGATTTTTAAGGAGGAATTTAAAATGGAAAAAATCGAAAAATTAGTAGAAGAAATCGAAAAATTATCAGTAATTGAACTTTCTGATTTAGTAAAAGCTATTGAAGAAAAATTTGGAGTATCTGCAGCTGCTGCTGTTGTAGCTGCTGGAGCAGGTGCTGGAGCTGCTGCTGGAGCAGAAGAAAAAACAGAATTTAACGTAGTATTAAAAGATGCTGGAGCATCTAAAATTGCTGTTATCAAAGCAGTAAGAGAGGCTACTGGATTAGGACTAAAAGAAGCTAAAGATTTAGTTGATTCAGCTCCTAAAGCTATTAAAGAAGGAGTATCTAAAGAAGATGCTGAAAAATTAGTAGCTACTTTAACAGAAGCTGGTGCTACTGTAGTAATGGAATAATATATTATTTCATAAATTTAAAGAGAATCAATGTAATGTTGGTTCTCTTTATTTGACATTATACTAAAAATATAGTATTATATAGTTTCTAAGTATTAAAAGAAAGGAAGAAAACAATGTCTTTTGTATTAGGGTTTCTAGGAGTAATTTTGGGTATATTTGTATCGTTATTTTTAATAGTTTTTATAGTGCTAAAAAAAATACAAAAAGCAACTGGAATATCTGGTGTAAATCCACTTACTGCACTTAAAAACTTTTCAAAAGAGACCGAAATTTCAAATAGTACAACGCCCAAAAGTGTAAATGCGATGACTACTCTAGTAGAGCCTCAAATATTAAGAGATTTTCCTGATTTTAATAAAGAAATATTATATTCAAAAATAGAGTCTGATTTAAAAACAATATTTAATAGTATTGAAAATTTAAATTATGAAAAATGTTTAGAATTAGAATTAATACAAAATTCACTTGAAAAAGAAATACAAGATTACAAGGAACAAGGGGTAGCTATAAAATACGATAATATAGTTTTTCATAGACATGGAATTAAATCATATTTAAAGGCTGATGGAATGGCTACAATTACTACTTCATCTTCTGTTGAATATAACTTTTACGATAGTAGGAGAAAAGATAATAGTAGTTATAAAACTCAGACTAGGTATACATGTAAGTATGTTTACATATATGATCTATCTAAACTTCCTAAAAACTCAGAAAATGAAACGTTTATACTTAATTGTCCTAATTGTGGAGCACCTTTGGTTAATTTAGATAAAAGAGAGTGTGTATACTGTGGTTCACATTTAGAGGAAATAAATTTAAAAACATGGAAAATATCATCATATATAGATGACTTTGCACTGAAAATATAAATATTGTATTTTTCCTAAATGTATTTACACATGTTACAAAAAATGATATAATAAATATATGTACGGGGGCGTTAGGTTTCGACGGACATGCAAGAAGTATAATAAGCGAGTAGTGGACTCCCGTTGGCCACTTTAATCATCGGGAAATAAATTTAAACGCTGATAGAAATGAATTAGCATTAGCTGCCTAAGTTGCGGCTATGTCTTGTACAGCTTTGCTAGAGGGCGGTATAAAGGCATCAAACTATCTAGCTTACAAATCTAATCTTTGGTCTAGGGTTAGAGGGTATTTTAAGACTACACTGCTTATCCTTTTTGTAAATACTTGGGATAGGTAGCAAGATTTAAGTATTTACTACACTCGTAGAAAGTTATATGAAAGGTGCTCGGACATGGGTTCAATTCCCATCGCCTCCACCAATGATTTATCTGTTCGAACTAATAAAACAGATAGATACAAAAATCAATCAGAAAATAAAATCTGGTTGATTTTTTTGTATAATAGGAAAGTCATATTGAAATTACCATGCAAAAATTTTTATAGCAGGGTAATAGAACATACGGAGTGGTGTTAGTAATGATGTAGATAAAATTTTAGACAATTTAAAACCTACTCTAATGAACAAAAATAATATGGCTATTTCAAGCGAAGATGTCCAGAAATTAAAAAATTATACAAGAGACGTAAAAGATATTACTAAAACTGTTAGAAGTGTAAATGACTTAAATATGGCGATTAAAGATTTTGAACATTCTACTTTTGAAATAGAAAAGGAAAATCGTTCCCTTAAATATGAAATAGAACTAAAAGATAATGAAATTGGTAGTTTGAAAAAGGAACTATCTACTAAAGACAAGATTATTAACAAGTTACAAGCTGAAAAAGAAAAAATAAAACAAGAATTGCAGAAGTTTAAAGGCTTTTGGCATAGCATTATGAGCCATTTCCACAAAAGAATTTGCTATGATAAAGATAATAGCTATAAAATTGTAAGTGATGACCTATATAAAAATGGCATATTTGACGACAATGATAATGAAATAGCAAATAACATTTTAAGAAAAGTGACAATACCAGATGAAAATAAAGCTGAAAAGAGTAGAAAGAAAAATAATGATACAAGATTTTAAGATGGAGGTAATTTGAATATGGAAAATGAAAAAGTTAAATATTTAATAGATATGATATATGATATGGATATTAAAAATAAATTAAGGCTAGCAATATGTATAAGCCAAAGCAAATGGTCTGATCTTATATATAACAGAAAAGAAAACTATGAAAAATTTGATAAAATGTTAAAAGACATTGACGAAGAATATAGAACTACACTTATAAACTTTGCAAAATATAAACTTGTAATGTTTGCAATGGCTAAATTTATGGAAATGGAAACAACAGAGCGAAATAAAGTTGCAATGTATTTATTTAATTGTATAAAAATTTAAAATATTATTGACAAATACAAACAATTGTTTTACAATGATATTCAAATAATAAATATTAAATATAAAAATGGAGATGATATTTATGAAGGAAATAGATAAAAATAATAAATCTTTTGAAGATATTATGCATATTGATGAAAGTGGTGTTGAATTTTGGTATGCAAGAGAACTACAATTAGTTTTAAATTATAAAGAATGGCGAAAATTTGAAAATGTAATAAATAAAGCAAAAGAAAGTTGTAAAAACAGTAATATTAATGTGTTTGATTGTTTTGTCGACGTCGACAAGTCAATAATTTCTGGAAAAGGAAGAAAATCTATAATAAAAGATTATAAATTAAATAGATACGCTTGCTATTTAATAGCACAAAATGGAGATCCTAGAAAAAAGGTTATTGCTCTTGCTCAAACATATTTTGCAATACAAACAAGAAAGCAAGAACTTACTGAAAAAGAATATAGTATGCTAACAGAGGATGAAAAAAGATTTTATCAAAGAAATTTAACAAGAAAAGGAAATTATTCGCTTAATCAAACAGCTAAAAAAGCAGGAGTTAAAAATTTTGATAGATTTCATAATAATGGTTATAAAGGTTTATATAATGGAGAAACTGCTGATGACATTGCTAAAAGAAAAGGTTTAAGATATAGAGAAGATATTTTAGACAATATGGGAAGTGATGAACTTATAGCAAATTTATTTAGAATTTCTCAAACTGAACAAAAATTAAAAAGAGATAATATACAAACCGAAAAAGAAGCTAATAAAGCTCATTATGAAGTCGGTTCAAAAATAAGGAATACAATAAAAGAGCTTGGCGGAAGTATGCCAGAAGATTTACCTACTCCTAAAAAAAGCTTAAAACAATTAGAAAAAGAGAACAATAGAAGTCTGAAAAAATAAAATAATAAGTGATTTTTTAATCAAATTTAGTGTTGCTTTTTACAGAAAAAAATGATAAAATATATATGTATTTTAATTTAGTTATGTTTTAAAAAGAAAACTAGTAAAATTTTATAGTAACTTATAGAGAGATAATGGTAGCTGGAAATTATCAGTATATAAAATTTGAATTACAATTCTTATAGTAACTAACGGGTTGCTACGAATAAGCTATAAATGAGGCAATATTATTTTTATATTGTGAAAAAAGGTGGTACAACGGAGTCAATTCGTCCTTTAATAGGGATGGATTGACTTTTTTGATTTTTGGAGGTGATACTATGACCCAATGGTTTACAAATAAAATAATAATCCAAGGGTTATTATATGCATATCTATATAATACAAATAAAAATTAAATAAAGAATGGAGATTAATAGATATGAATAATTTAGAAATGATAAAGAGAAAAGCAATACAAATATTTAATCAAGAAGATTTAGAAAGTAAAATAAATAGTGGTAAGAAATTAACAATAAAATTTGGAGCAGACCCATCAAGACCAGATTTGCATATAGGACATTCTGTACCATTAAGGGTATTAAAAACATTTCAAGATATGGGACATAAAATTGTATTTGTAATAGGTGATTTTACAGCAATGATAGGTGATCCATCTGGTAAAAGTAAAACAAGACCTGCACTTACTTTTGAAGAAACACGAAAGTCTGCTGAAACATATTTAGAACAAGTTACAAAAATATTAGACAAAGAAAAAACGGAAATTGTATTTAATTCAGAATGGTTATCTAAAATGACATTTGAAGATGTAATAAAACTATCTAGTAAATATACAGTTGCAAGAATTATGGAAAGAGATGACTTTAAAAATAGGTATGAAAATAATTTACCTTTATCTATGCATGAATTGTTATATCCATTAATGCAAGGATATGATTCTGTCGCAATAAATGCAGATATTGAAATTGGTGGAACAGACCAAACTTTTAATTTACTTGTTGGAAGAGAACTTCAGAAAGATTACGGACAAGAAAGTCAAGTAGTAATGACATTTCCATTACTTGTAGGATTAGATGGAAAAGAAAAAATGAGTAAGTCATTAGAAAATTATATTGGATTGAATGATTCTCCTTTTGAAAAATTTGAAAAAAGTATGAAAATTCCAGATACTATACTAAGACAGTACTTTGAATTAGCAACAGATTTGCCAACAGATGAAATTGATATAATAATGAATAAAGACATTAGAGAGGCGCATATGTTTTTTGCTAAAGAATTATTAAAAATGTATGATGATGTAGATGAATTTGAAAAAATTAAAGAAAGATATTTAAAAATAGCTAAAGGAAATATTCCCGAAGATATTGAAACAATTAATATATCAGAAAATGAAATGAATATATGCGATTTATTAGTAAAAATCGATTTTGCAAATTCTAAAGGAGAAGCTAAAAGAATGATACAAGGAAATGGTATAAAGATTAATTCTAATTTGGAAACAGATATAAATAAAATATTAAAAATTGAAAAAGATTTAGTAGTTCAATTTGGAAGAAACAAGTTTAAAAAAATAATAAAATAATAAAATAATAAAATGTATTGTTTTTTATAAAAATTATGATATATCTTAATAAATTGATTGATATTTGTATCAATCGTTATGAGAGCCAAAAAAAATTGTAGATAACTACTTCGGCGGCACCAATGACGTATCTTTTCGAACTTTTTATAGGAAAGAGAGATACAAAAATTAATTTTTAATCTACTCATATTAGAGGAAATTAGGAAAGCATAGTTAAAAAAGTTTTTGGAACTTTGGTTGAACTATGAGAAGTTATATATACAACTCAAGGTGAATTTGATGTCAATATATTAAATTGGTCAAAAGCAATTACAGTGCCATATAAAGTAGCAAATTACTTAAATAAAAAATACATATTTATAATTAATAATAAAAAGATCGATGTTGCAGAATTTTTAATTTGAATATTATTTCAATTGAGGTTTGTTCACGTATTTAAAGAAAAAAGTGCAAAAATTTTTGTATGGAGAAATTAGTGAGTTAGGAAAATATTTTTTCTAATTCACTATTTTTTCTATATTTTAGTAAATTAATATGGTATAATAAAAGAGTGCAAAAAAATACATTTTAAGAAATGATTAAATAATATAATATTAATTATATTTGGGAGGATTAAATGTTAAAAAATGTAAAAGTCTTATATCATGCATCAATTGTGTTGTATGATAATATATATATTGATCCATATAAAATTGAAAATGAGACGCATAATGCAAAGTATTTGTTTATAACACACTCACATTATGATCACTTTTCAATAGAGGATATCGAGAAAGTAAGAAATGAAGATACAATATTTTTTGTTACACCAGATTGTAAGGAAAAATTACTTGAAATTGGTGTAGGTGAAAAAAGAATAGTTACTGTTGCACCAGATGAAATGTATAGATTTAATAAGATAGAAATGCAAGTTATACCTGCGTATAATGTTAATAAGGAGTATCATAAAAAAGAATACGGATGGGTTGGATATTTAATAAAAATAAATGGTGTTACGTATTATATAACAGGAGATACTGATGCAAATGAGGATATACAAAATATAAAATGTGATGTGCTATTTGTTCCAATTGGTGGAACTTATACTATGGATTATAAAGAGGCGGCAGACTATACTAATAGTATTAAACCTAAGTATGTAATACCTATTCATTATGGAACAATTGTTGGTAAAAAAGAAGATGGTATTGAATTTGCCAAATTACTTGATACAAAAATTGAATGTTTAATATTTAATAAATAAGAAGGAGAAAAAATGGCTACAAATACAGTATTTTTTTGTAAAGAATGTGGGTATGAATCTGCAAAGTGGCTTGGAAAATGTCCAGGATGTAATAGTTGGAATAGTTTTGTAGAAGAGAAAATTAATAAACAAAGTAAATCAAAGTCATCTTCTAAAGGATTTTCAAACACTTTTAATAATAAATCAGAAGTTAAAAAATTAAATGATATTATAATAAATAAAAGTATAAGACTAGATACTGGTTATGCAGAATTAAATCGTGTTTTTGGTGGAGGAATAGTAGAAGGCTCACTTACATTGATTGGAGGAGAACCTGGAATTGGTAAATCTACTTTAATCATGCAGGTATGTAATAAATTAAGTAATCATGGAAAAGTACTTTATGTTTCAGGAGAGGAGTCAGAAACACAAGTTAAACTAAGAGCAGATAGGCTTAAGGTATCATCTGATAATATATTATTTTTAAGTGAAACAGACATATCACAAATAGAAAATAAAATAGAAGAAACAGAACCGAAATTTTGTATTATAGACTCTATACAAACTATGTATGATGAAGATATATCTTCAGTACCTGGAAGTATTTCTCAGGTAAAAGAGGTAACAGCAAGAATGATGTATCTTGCAAAAAGAAAAAATATTACAGTTATTGTTATAGGTCATGTAACCAAAGATGGTGTCATAGCGGGACCTAGAATACTTGAACATATGGTAGATACAGTGTTATATATTGAGGGTGAAAGATTTTTTACACATAGAATAATTAGAAGTGTAAAAAATAGATTTGGTTCAACTAATGAAATTGGAATATTTGATATGCAAGATGTTGGAATGGTTGAAGTTACAAACATTTCAGAATTATTTTTATCTGATGAAAAAAATAATTTACCAGGAACGGCTATAGTTGCAACTGTTGAGGGAACATCTACTATACTTTTAGAAATACAGGCCTTAACTTCACATTCTTATTATAACAATCCAAGAAGAGTTGCAAATGGAATAGACTTAAATAGGCTAAACATGATTCTTGCTGTACTTGAAAAAAGATGTAATATTGGTCTTGGAACACAAGATATATATGTAAATGTAATTGGTGGTATTAGAGTTGATGAATCTGCGGTAGATTTAGCTGTGGCTATGGCAATTGTTTCTAATTACAAAAATAAAGTTATTAATCCTAAGACTGTATTTATAGGTGAACTTGGACTTACAGGAGAAATAAGAAGTATAAATAACTTTGAAAAAAGAGTAAAAGAAATAGAAAAAATGGGATATGAGAAAATATATGCAAGCAAAAGACAAGTTGAAAGACTTAAGGAAAGTATAAAAGATATAAATATAAAACTTATTGGAATAAATACAATTGATGAAGCAATAAGCTATGTTGTAAATGGGTGATGTTTATGAATGATAAAATGTTAGAAATACTTAAATTAGTTGCACCAGGAACTGAATTAAGGGAAGGATTAGAAAATATATTAAAAGCCAAAACAGGTGCTTTAATTGTAGTATCTGATAGCGAAGATATATTAAAAATAGCTGATGGGGGATTTAAAATAGATGAAGAATTTACATCAACTAATATTTATGAGCTTGCCAAAATGGATGGTGCAATAATATTAAGTAGTGATTTAAAAAGAATAATAAGGGCTAATGTTCAGTTAAATCCGGATTTTAGTATATCAACTCGAGAAACTGGTACAAGGCATAAAACAGCAGAACGTGTTGCAAAACAATCTGGTGAACTTGTTATTAGTATTTCTGAGAGAAGGGGTATAATTACTCTTTTTAAAGGAAATTTTAGATATGTAATAAATGATACACAATCAGTACTTATGCGTGCAAATCAAACTCTACAAGCTCTTGAAAAATATAAAACTGTTTTTGACAATATGCTTAGTATTTTAAGTGAACATGAATTTGACGATATAGTAACACTAGATACTGTAATAAATTGTATTTATAGAAGCGAAACTATCATGAGAATGGAGACAGATGTAAAAAGAAGTATAATTGAACTTGGTGATGAGGGAAGAATTGTTAATATGCAACTTGAGGAACTTATGGCTAATGTTGAGGATGAAGAAAAATTGATTATACAAGATTATAACATAAACAAGGAAATATCAACTCAAAGTATTTTAGAGGAAATAAGGAAGATAGATAAGAAAAATTTGATAGTTTCAGAAAAAATAGTTAAATTACTTGGATATGAAGTTTCATCTGATATATTAGATACTAATGTTTCTCCAAAAGGATATAGAATACTTTCTAAAGTTCCTAAAATGCCTTCATCTATAATTGAGAAAACTGTTGAAGCATTTGGATCATTACAACATATTTGTTCTGCTTCTATTGATGAATTAGACGATGTAGAGGGTATAGGTGAGATAAGAGCAAGAATAATTAATCAGTCTTTAAAGAGGTTACAAGAACAGTATATATTAAAATCTTACAATATATAGTTTTAAAGTATATCAAATAGCAATGTTTACATAATTTAGTATGAATTTAAATTTATTTTACCTAAATTTTCTTTACTTTTTGCTTAAATTATGGTATAATATAGATGTACTTAAAGTTATATCTTGCAAGGAGGGATGTATTGTGTTTAAAGTAGGAGACAAAATAGTATATCCAATGCATGGTGCTGGAACTATTGAGGCTATTGAGCAAAAAGAAATGCTAGGAGACGAGAAAGATTATTATATCATTCGTATGCCAATCGGTGGTATGAAACTTATGGTTCCAACAGATAAAGCTGATGATATTGGAGTAAGAGAAGTATCAAGCAAAAGTATCTCAGATGAAGTATTCGATGTACTTGAAAAACCACAAGATAACTATGTTCATGATGTAAACTGGAGTAAAAGATACAACATGAATGTTGAAAAGATAAAATCTGGAGACATTTTAGAAGTCGCTGAAGTTGTAAGAGATCTTTCACATAGACATATGGAAAGAGGTCTTTCAATTGGTGAGAAAAAAATGTTATCTACAGCAAAAGACATTCTTATAAGTGAAATGGTATTATCAGAAGGAATGTCACATGATGTACTTGACGAAAAGATTGAGGATGCTATAAAGGATTCATATAAATTAAGTGAAAATCAAAATAATGATGGTAATGGTACAGTTAGTTTATAATGAAAAGAATAAGAGATGTAAAAATTTCTTATTCTTTTTTTATATACTATTGGTTTGGATAAGTATAATTATTTAGAATTAAAAGCAAAGATTAGATTAATTAAAATATTAGCAGAGAATCATTATGTAGTATTGATTTTTCTTCTTTTTTTGTGTATAATGAATGTATATTTTTTATTATAAAAAAGAGGGGGAATATATGGAAAGGAAAAAATTAAAAGTTATAAATATTATATGTTTAGTAATTCATTCAGTAATGATTTTTAGTGTATTTATTGAGCCTTTTTTATTGTTTTATTTAGGATATAACTTTCCTAGTCTTGTATTTGCACCACTTGGTAGTCTTGGTGTTATTGTTTCAGAGTTGCTCGCACCTATTTTTGCCTTTATTATTTTAAATTTAATCGTACTCAGTGTAGTAAATTTAATATATGACAAAAAAAATGAAAAAATAAGCTTAACAACAACAATAATAAGTATAGTTCTTCACATTCCATTTGTTATTTTGCTAGTAAGCGGACTATTTATTACATCTACATTAGTAATAGCTGGTTTTGTTTTGCAAATTATTAGAGCAAACCTAATTGATAAAAATAATAAAGCTTTAAAATTAAAAAATTTAGAAAATCACTAGTGTGTACTAATACAAATAATGAAAAAATGTTATATTTTAATATATAACACTAATTTTATATAGGAGGTTGTTTTTATGGGAATAGCTTGTTTAATTTTAGCAGTAATTTCTATTATTTTGGCTATAATTTTTCCATATATTTCAGTTATAATTGGAATAGTTGGAATTGTTTTAGGAATTGTAGAAATAAATAGAAGAAAAAAGATAGGAGTAAAAAAAGTATTGCCAATTGTTGGTACTGTAATTTCTTCAGTTGGTATAGCTTTGTCTATGTTTATGTTATTTTACCTTTTTACACCAAAAGCAGGTTCAATATATGGCAAATGGTATTCTCCAAATAAAGATATGTATTTGGAAATAGATAAAGATGGAAATTTTGAATTATATACGTCTGATAAAAAAACTTCGGTTATTAAGGCAAGTTATACAATGGAAAAAGACACAACAGATCAAAAATACGTTGAATACATTTTAACGGTAAGTGCAAAAGAAAGAATTGTAAATGGGGAAAGCTTAACCTCTCCATATACTACAAAGTTTAGTCTTATATTAGAAGATAATGGTACTTCTATGGGAATGATGAACTGGGTTAGTTATAATCTGTATGAATTTATAAGAGTGAAATGACGAAGAAAGAAGTTAAATGTATGAAAAAAATAAATAAAGTGATTAAAATAATAAATATTATATCTGTTATATTAGTTATACTTATGTTTTGTAACTTGATTGTGACTTGTTTTTTACCGTCAGATACTAAAGATTATTTTGAAAAACAAATAATTGAATCTTCAAAATTTGACGTTACCTTTCTTTTTATTTGTCAAATTTTAATTTTATCTGTTGTTAATTTTAAAAATTTAAAAAATGATAATAAAGAAGATAAAATTAGTGTAGCTACTGTAATTATTAGTATAATAATTTATTCTATACTGATGACCATGTCAATTTTTGCTACGATATTGATAAAAAAATGCTATATAGGTATAGCTGTCTTAAGTCTTTTGGGTATTATTTTACAAATAATAAGGTTAATTTTTATTATTCAAAATAACAGGCAATTGAATTTAAGAAATAATTAATATATTGCAAAAAAAATATATATAATAATATATAATAATATATGAAATCTCTCTATTTTATAATGAATTGGAAATAACTAATAGTTATATAATAGAGGGAATTTTTTAATTTCAAATCTATTTTAGCTTAATATTAAAATGTGTATATTTTAATTATTCTTTTTTCTTTTAATTTCTATTGTATTTCATAACGCATAATGGTAAAATATATAAGTAATATAGAAGCATAAATATTAAGGTTTGGTGAAAAATATGCTTAAGGTATATAATATAAAAGATAAAATAGAATATTTAAGGGAAGTTGCTATTTTAGAGCATAATGAATGGGCAAAGGACTCTAAAGAGTCTTTTGAAGATAGAATAAATAAAAAAATAGAAAAGGTAAAAAATAATTTAAATAAGAATGATTTTTGCAAATTAATATTACTAAATGATGATGAACTAATTGGATTTATATCATTATTTCCAAATGATAGCGATGAAAGACGTGATTTAGGTCCATGGTATGCTACAATGTATGTAAAAAAAGAATATAGAAATAAAGGTTATTCAAAAATATTAAATAGAGAAATATTAAGTGAAGCACAAAAAAGAGGATATAAGAGAATATATTTAAAAACTGATTTAAATAATTATTATGAAAAATTTGGTGCAAAGTATATGGGAAAATTAAGTAATGGTGAAAAACTATATTATATAGATTTAAAGGAGAATTCATGAAAAAATATAAAGTTAGAGAATATATAAATAAATTAAAAGAAGATAATGAAATAGAAAGCTTAAATATGTGTGATGACATTCTTGACATAGAAATAAATTATATGACATATAATTCAAATAATGTAGATTTTGATACTATGTTTATATGTAAAGGTGATAATTTTAAGGAAGAATATTTAAATTCTGCAATAAAAAATGGAGCAATTGTATATGTGAGTGAAAAGAAATATAACGTGAATATTCCTGGGATTATTGTAAAAAACATTAGAAACTCTTTATCACTTCTATCAGATATGTATTTTGATTTTCCAGAAAAATATTTAACTAAAATTGGCATAACAGGTACAAAAGGAAAAACTACCACTTCTTTTTATACTAAATATATTTTAGATGAATATGCAAAAGAAAATTTGAAAAAGGATACCGCAATAATTTCTTCTCTTACAACATATGACGGTATTGAGAATTTTGAGTCACATATAACAACACCAGAATCTTATGAAATACATAAACATTTCAGAAATGCTGTAGATTCAGAAATTAAAAATGTTGTAATGGAGGTTTCATCACAAGCTTATACTAAAAAATATGGAAGACTTTATGGATTAAATTTTGATATAGGAGTATTTTTAAATATTTCAGAAGATCATGTAAGTCCAATAGAACATCCAACTTTTGAAGATTATTTTAGTTGCAAATTAAAGTTATTTGAGAATACAAAAAGAGCTTGTGTAAATCTTGATTCTGATTATAGCGATAGAATATTAAAATGTGCAAAGAAATATACAAATGACATCATTACTTTTTCAACTAAAGATAATAATGCAGATGTTTATGCATATGATATAATGGTAGAAAATGATGGAACACATTTTAAGGTTAAAACTGATAAGTTTGATAGAGAATTTGTCATTCCTATGCCTGGTAAATTTAATGTAGAAAATGCACTTGCAGCTATTGCAATAACATATACATTAGGAATTGATAGTAAATATATGTATTTAGGTCTTAAAAGTGCTAAAACTGCGGGTAGAATGGAGTTATTTAAAACTAAAGATAATAAAATAGTATCTATTGTTGATTTTGCACATAATAAATTAAGTTTTGAAAAAATATATGAAACAGTACAAAATGAGTATAAAGATAGATATGTAATAACAGTGTTTGGATGTCCTGGTGGCAAAGCTCAAATAAGGAGAAAAAATTTGGGAGAGGTTGCAGGAAAAAACTCAGATATGGTATATATTACTGCTGATGATCCAGGTGTTGAAGAAGTATCTAAAATTTCTAGCGAAATTGAAAAATATTTAAAAGAATACACTAATAATTATGAAAAAATAGATGATAGAGAAGACGCAATAAAAAAAGCTGTAAATTATGCTATATCATTAGATAGAAATTCAATTTTATTAATTCTTGGAAAAGGAAATGATAATACCCAAAAAGTAATGAATGGATATGCTAAGTATAAGTCTGATATAGAACAAGTAAAAGATTATTTTGATGAATATGATAAGAGTATATCAAATATATAAAAAGGTGAGCCATTGACTCACCTTTTGTTAATTATTGTTGGAACATTGTGCATATTTTCTAAGTTTTTTCTGAACGAGATAGTTTATTGAATTTTTTTCATATTCGCCTGTTTCAAGTAATTTACCAGATTTCATACCAGTTAATACTTCAATGCCTTCATCAATTGAAGAAATAGGGTATATATGAAATTTTCCATCTTCTACAGCTTTTATAATCTCATCACTAAGATTTAAATTTTTAACATTTTGGATAGGAATTATTACTCCATTCTCACCATTTAAACCTTTAGATTTACATACTCTAAAGAAACCTTCTATTTTATCAGTAACACCACCAACTGGTTGAATTTCACCTTTTTGATTTACAGAACCTGTAACAGCAAGACTTTGTTTTATAGGTATACCTGAAAGACTTGATAATATTGCATAAAGTTCAGTAGAAGAGGCACTATCACCATCAACACCATTATATAGTTGTTCAAAACAAATACTTGCAGTAAGTGATAATGGATTATCTTGAGCATATTTTTCACCAATATATGCAGATAAAATATATACACCTTTTGAATGAGTATTTCCACTCATAGAAACTTCACGTTCGATATTAATAACTCCAGATTTTCCAATAAACGTATTTGCAGTAACTCTAACAACATGACCAAATGATAGATCTCCATTCATCATTATTGTAAGTCCATTTATTTGACCTACTTTCTCTCCACTTGTTGATATCATTATATCTCCATCAGTAATCATTTGATTTAAATTATCGTTATATTTTCCAAAACGTTCAGCTCTTGTAACACATGCTTGTTTTACTTCTTTATCAGATACAGATTTCCTTTTACCTTGTTTAGCAATAAAGTTTGACTCAATTGCAATATCTGAAATATCTTGTAGTACAGCAGTTAATTTATTTTTATCGTTTGCACATCTCGAACTATATTCAACTATTTCTTTAACAGCACTTGCTAAGAATGGAAGTAACTTATGTTTCTTTTCAACAAAGGCAATATATCTAGCTAATTTTTCTATATTTTCATTGTTTCTAGGATAAGTATCTTCAAAATCAGCCTTTACTTTAAATAATTTTTTAAAATCGGAATCCATAGCTGCAAGTTGTTGATAATGCATTTCAGAACCAATTAAAATTACTTGCATATTAATAGCTATAGGTTCTGGTTTTAGACTTGCAATAGTTATTGGCTGGGCAATATCGCGTGAACTATCTATTGATAATTCTTGATTTCTAATTACTCTTTTAAAAGCTTCCCAAGTTGGTTGATTTGAAAGTACATCTCTTACATTTACAATTAAATATCCACCATTTGCTTTATGGACAAGACCTGGTTTTAATAACATATAATTAGTTCTTGTTCCAGCAGGAGATGTTTCAAATTCAAGTTTACCAAATAAATCATAATAATTTGGATTTTTACATTGAATAACAGGAGCATGCATTAACTTGTCATTATCAACAAGTAAATTTACTCTGTAATTATCCCATGGCTTGTTTATAGTCATTCTTGACATTTGCATCATCATTTGTTGTGGAACCTGTTGATTATTTTTGCTTTGAGACTCCTCATATTGTTTTATATAATCAATATTTTTAATAACATCACTTTGAATAGAATATAGGAAATTTTGAATTTTTAAATTATTTTTGTATTTTATTTTTAAATCACTCATACACTGAGTAACAGCAAAAGTAGTTAAATTTGATTCCCATTCTTCAATAACTGATTTAGCTTCTTTATCTAAATTATCAAGTTTTTTTAATACTTGTAATGTCTGTTCTTGAATTTTAGGACCTTTTTCTTCAAAATATTTTTTTGATTTTTCATCTAGAACTTTGTATGCATCTTCATTTAAAACTACTCCGTTATGAACAGGAGAGAAGTATATTCCATCTTTGGTATTTCTTACTTTAAAGCCTTGTTCAAAAGTAGATTTATCAAATTCTTTCATTATTTTTTCTTTTGCATGTTCATATCTATCCAGAATATTTTTCTTTTCCTTTTCATACATATCACCAGTTAAATCCTTAGAAAGTCTATTTAGAAGGGAAGAGATAAATCTATTCATATCTCTCTTAAATTCAAGTCCCATTCCAGGTTCCAAAACTATTGAAATAGGTTCATTTGGATTTTCAAAATTATATACGTAGCAAATATCATTTGGAACAGGTTGATCTTTTGCAAGATTATTTACAACAGATAAGGCATATGCTGTTTTACCTATTCCAATACTTCCACAAAGATATAAATTAAATCCTTTTTGTGGTATTTGCATTGCAGTTTTTATAGCATTCATAGCTCTTTCTTGACCAATTATTCCATTAAATGGTTCAAGTTCAGAAGTTTTTTTAAATTTAAAATCTTCAATTTCACATTCGTTTTTTAAATCTTTAACATTTAATTCTTTAAATTTTTTCATATGTCCCCCTCAGATCTTTTGTAATCATATATCATATATATTGTATTATAAAGGAAAAAAATATTCAAGAGAATTTCGAAAATATTCGCAATAAAAAATTAAGTTGAAAATAACGTTAAAAATGAATTATATGATAAAGAATATTTTAAAAAATGATATATATTGTGGTAATCTTAAAATTCATAAAAAAAGATAAGTACTAAAAATATAACGAGGACATGAAAAAGAAATTATTATTTTTCTGGACGATGGAGATGTGGTGATTGTGGCTTAGGAGTGAGACAATTGCTGAACCAAAAAATAATGTAAAAATTTCTATTACTGTTGATAAAATTATGTAAATGTGGTAAAATGTTTTTGTAAATTTTTTCAATCCTGTTTTTCAGGTTTAATATATATTAAATCTCAAATAAAATAATTATTTTAAGGAGGAAACAAATGAAAGTTTTAATTTTAGCCCAGAATTTGATTGACGTCTGGCTTGATGGTTTTGAGGCTCTTACTGATGATCGTATTTCATTTTACACATTTTTTACAGTAATTTTGGCTGAATGTGCTTATCTTTGGGGATTTCATGAAGCTTCAGTTGCTATTCCAATAACAGTTATTCTTTTTGGATACATGTTAAATGTTATAGTATTTTCTCGGCTTAAGTGGAAATTACGAGGTCCAAAGTCCGAAAAAGTAGTTTCAATTCTTTATGTAAGTTTTTTTGTTACACTTTTTGTAATTGGGTGCTTCTTTAATTTGGCTATAAGCGTTATAACTACTGCAATTCTTTTTGGAATTACAGCACTTTGGATAGTATTAAAATATTACCAATATTATCTTTTTGATCCGCCAATGATTTTGCTTTATTATTTTTTTTGGATATTAGTACAAATTATAATAATTGGAAGTTCTTTTGTTGTATTTGTGATTTTCTTTGCTAAAATTTCTTTCATACCAACAGAACTAAAGGTTATTATTCCGTTGGTGTACTTAATTTTTTCTCCACTTATTGCATTTTTTGAAGATGAGGTAGCATCATATAATATATTTGGATTAGCTTATAGTTTTACTTTGAGTAGAGAATTTGAAGAATATCGTAAGAAAATTAAAAAGAAGAAAGAAAAGATAAACAGCAAAAAAAAGTGACATAATACTTTCAATAGTAAAAATGGGAGGGCTGTAAAAAAAGTCCAAACGAAAAATGAGTGAAATTTTTCACTCATTTTTTGTATAATAGGAAAGTCATATTGAAACTACCATGCCAAAATTTTTATAGCACTTTTTAAAAAATATATAAATTAACATATCATATAATTCTTGTCGAAAAATGCGATGAAAAGTATATAAAAATACACAACAAATGTTTACTATAGAACAAGTGTGTGATATAATCATCTTATAAAATAAATGCAGATATAAAGGGAAGTTTAAATATATTAAGAAAATATATAAAAAAGTAGTCCAACCCAAGAAATTGCGATGGATAGAGTCCTAGAACAACGACTGTTAAAGAAAAGAGTGGCCTAGAGATAGGTGGAAACTTAAATACAATATCTTTAAAAATACCACTAACTACAAAAAAGTAGTTAGTGGTGGAGTGACGAAGTCACTTTTGTTCTTGAACTTTTTTACAGCCCCTTTGACTTAAACTATAACATTACTCATTTTGTAAATATTTACAGTTAGAGTTGAACCATCATGTTGTGTTGTAATAAACACACTGTATGGATTATCATTTCTGAAAATAAAGTTACAATCAGGATATGATACAGTTGCATCCAAATCTTCAGGAATATATGATTGAGCAATTGCATGATGATTTCTATCAATGAAAGTAAAATCTTTATCGCAAGATATAACTGCAGCGCATAATGTTGAACTAACTTGACATATACCGCCTCCGTAACCAGTTACATACTCACTATTTACTATTTCTATTGATTCTTTGTAGCCATCATCTTTTCCACATGCCCCCATATCTCTACACCAATTGAACATTGCACCAGACTCAATAATCATATTATTTAAATTGTCTGCGGCTTTCTCAAGATTATATGATCTGTTTGAAGATGAAGATGAATAATATGTTGAGTATGAACCTATAAGAGTATAATTTTTGTCATCAAAAGTTCCTTTATTAACTTTTTTGTTATATCCATCATACTCATATTTAGAAAGTTCGGTAGCAGCTTCCGAAGAAATATAACAGGTGACATCGTCATGAGTTATTACATACCATCCATTTTTTGTTGTTCCAAGGACTTCAAGAGTATCATTTTTCTGATATACTGCAACTACTTCACTTTCAGCTGTTGGCATAGAACGTAAATTAGCATAATCATTACCAGATATAACAGCATATTTCACGTTATTATCTACGATTTGATAATCTTCATAAACTTCAATTTTTTTATCAGATATTGGCGAAATGTATGGTGAATAAATATATGCTTCTGATTTGTCTGAAAGTTTAATTTTGTCCCAATCTTTATTATTTGTTTTGGAAGCCTGAATGAGTGTATTTTTGTAATAGCTACAGATTATTTCTGACTTAGTGTTTGGTTCTTTACGAACATTAACTAATTCAGCCGTAACAACATAGTTATCAAATTTTTCATTTGAATTATCTTCAGTTTCTGCAACGTTTGCAGAAGATTGAGCTTGTGATGGATTATCAAAAATATTACATGCACAAATTGCAAATGAGCAAATAATTGCAATAAAAATTAAAGAAATAATCCGAAAAAAATGTTTCATTAAAATATCCTCCCAAATTTGAATTAGAATTATAAAATTATGTAACGCAATTATACACCTCTTTTTTAAAAAAGTCAATATTTTGAGTATAAACATCAAATAGAAAGATTGACTATTTTTTTTAGTATTAATGCATCTTCATTGCTTTTGTAATAATTCTTTCTTACTGATATTTCTTTAAATCCCAATTTTTTATATAAGGATATAGCAGCAAAATTTGATTTTCTTACTTCTAAAAAAACGTTATTAATTTTATGTTCTTCTGCAAAGTCAAATATATAGTCTAAAAGTAAACTTCCGATACCTTGTCTTTGATATGATGATTTTACAATTGCAGATTCAATTTCTATATCAAAAATATAACTAAATGATATATATCCAACAATTTCTTCTTTGTATATAGCCATAAGACATTTAAAATTACTATTATTTAAATCATTTAAAATATTTTCTTTTGATAGAATGTGGATGTTTAAATTATTTTGAATATCAATAACATAGTCTACATTTTTAACATCAAGTGGTAAAATTTTAATTTCATTTAAATTAATTTTTTGCATTTTTCATCCTTTCAGCTTGTGATGGCCTAGCATAGGTAGCTTTTAATGTGTATGCATTAAATATATAATCATCTAAATTTGAGATTTTATTCATTATATTTATGCAATCATTTGTTGAAGGATAAAGATTATATTTATCACATGTTAATTTTGCAAATTCACTTTCAAATTCATCTATACAATTACCAGAAATAATATATGTATTTTTGTTAATGTTTACAAAATCATTAATTTTTTTTGTGGCATCATCTATATATTCATTTTGAATTTCACATAGATTTTTCATTACTAATTTTTCATTTTTTATTGATATATTATATATACAATAAAAAACTCTATCATTATTAGTTGATATTATAGATATAATATTTGTATTATTTTGAAGTCCTTTTTTTACAAATGTAGTATATGCAATGAGTTCTAATGAATTTATTGAAAATATATCTAAATTTTTAACTTGAGCTATTGCTTTTATAGTTGCAAGTCCAATACGTATGCCTGTAAAAGAACCTGGACCATTTATGCATGCAAGTTTATTTACTTCAGATATTTTTAAATTTGCATTTTGTAGTACCTTATCAATAAGTGGAAGTAGTTTTTCAGAATGTGTTATCTCATTTTCAATTTTATCTGTATATAATTCTTTTTCTTTTTTTAGTGATACACAAGCAGTTTTAGTTGTAGTATCAATTGCAAGAATATTCATTTTATCATCTCCAAATTTTTATTTTTCTTACATCTTTATCTTCTTTTTTAAATTCAATATGTATAGTATTTCTTGGAAGTATTTCTTCTATTATTTCTCCCCATTCAATAATACAAGGTCCCTTTGAAAAATAATCAGTTCCGATTGTATCTAAAAAGTTATACATATCGTTTAACCTATATACATCAAAGTGGTAAATAGGAAAGTCTGGCGTATCATATTCATTAACTATTGTAAATGTTGGACTTGATATATCATTTAAAATATTAAAATACTTTCCAATTCCTTTTACTAAAACTGTTTTACCAGAACCAAGTTCACCACTTAGTGTAATAATTGTTGAAGAATTCATATATTTAGCTAGTACGTAACCTAGCATTAGAGTATCATTTTCAGAATTAGAGTTAAATGTATACATAAACTTAGATTTTTTATCTTCCAATATTTTTTGTATAACACTTTCAATATTTTCTTGTGTTAAGTTTTCCAAATTAATCACCATATAAATTATATCAAAATATATGTAAAATAGCAATGTTATAAAAAAGAATATAGCTAAAAATTAATCAAAAATATAAATCTAATTTTATTAGCAATATAATATACATAACGAATTTAATATTTGGCTCATTAATAATTTCCTAAATGTACGTTATACCAATTTTCTCATATAATTATTTAACTATTAAATTTTCACTAGTCCAAATTGTAACATATAAAAATAATTTAATTATATTTCATATATTGAAAAAAGTTTTTGCCTCTGTTATACTATAAATGTAGTTATATATAAAGAGGAGGATATACATGAAAATAGGAATAGGAGAAAATTTTACAAAACTAACTCAAAAAAAGGGTATATCACTAATAGTGTTAATTGTAACAATAATAGTGATAATAATACTTGCAGCAGTGGTAATACTTACAATAACAAAAAATAATCCAGTAGAAAGTGCAAAAGAGGCAACTTTTAAAGAAGATGTAAAAGCATTCCAGGATGATTTAGCACTTACGGTAGCAAAAGAATATACTGATAAGCAAGGTCAAAGGGACCAGAAAATATCAACATCAGATTATGACAAAATAACAAATTATATTCCAAGTTTTACAGAAAAATACAAAGGTAAATTTATAATACAAGATGACCAACTTGTAGGAACAGGTAGTTTAAGTGAAAAAGAAAAAACATGGGCAAATGATATAAATATTTCAATATTAGGTAAAACATCAGATGAATCAGAAACAGACATAAACTGTTTTTTATGGGATGAAGATGGAACAACTATAATTGGGCTAGATGGAGAAAAATTATCTGGAGTAACTAAAATAAGGATACCATCTAGGTGTACAGCTATAAGATCTGATTATGCATTTTTAGGAACTGAAAGTTATAGAAGTTTTATAGCTGGAATAGAAGAAGTAGAAATTCCAGATACTGTTACAGAAATAGGAAGTTATGCTTTTCATAATTTCTTAGAACTTAAAAAAATAAATATACCGAATAGTGTTACTAGGATTGGAAAAGGTGCCTTTTATCTTTGCAGTAGCTTAGTAAGTATAAAAATACCAAATAGCGTAACAAGTATAGGAAACGATGCTTTTGGGGACTGTAGAAGTTTAACAAGTATAACAATACCAGACAGTGTAACAAGTATAGGAAATCGTACAGGATGTCATGCTTTTAGTTGGTGTAGCAGTTTAACAAATATAAATGTTTCAGATAATAACAAAAATTATAGCTCTATAGATGGAGTACTATTTAATAAAGATAAAACAGTAATAATAAAATATCCAGAAGGAAAAGAAAGTAAAAGCTATAAAATACCAAACAGTGTAACAAGTATAGGAATTTATGCTTTTAGCGACTATTGTAGCAGTTTAACAAGTATAACAATACCAGATAGTGTAACAAGTATAGGCGAGTATGCTTTTGAAGGTTGTAGAAGTTTAACAAATATAACATATACTGGAACACAATCACAATGGAATAAAATAAGTAAAGATTTAAATTGGAACTGGAACTGGAAAGATAATAGTGCAATTAAAACAATAACATGTACAGATGGAGTAATACAGATTAATTAGGTTAAAATATATAATATAAGAAATTAGGTCTATTTAGCAGATTTAATTTCTTTTTTTGTAACAAAAATTTAATTTGTATTTTCTAAAAATATATAGTATAATATATTTGGAGGAGGAGATATATGAAAATAGTAATAGGAGAAAATTTTACAAAACTAACTCAAAAAAAAGGTATATCACTGATAGTGTTAATTATAACAATAATAGTAATAATAATACTTGCAGCAGTGGTGATACTTACAATAACAAAAAATAATCCAGTAGATAGTGCAAAAGAGGCAACATTTAAAGAAGATGTAAAAGCATTCCAAGATGATTTAGCACTTACTGTTGCCAAAGAATATACTGATAAGCAAGGCCAAAGGGACCAGAAAATATCAACATCAGATTATGATAAAATAAAAGAGTATATACCGAGTTTTACAGAAAAATATAAAGACAAATTTATAATACAAGATGACCAACTTGTAGGAACAGATAGTTTAAGTGAAAAAGAAAAAACATGGGCAAATGATCTAAACATCTCAACATCAGGTAAAGTTGCATTTGATGCAACAAAGTGGGATAACAATGCAACAGATGAAAATTGCTTTTTATGGGCAGAAGATGGAACAACTATAACTGGACTTGATGAAACAAAATTAGCTGGAAAAACTAAAATAAGGATACCATCTAGGTGTACAGCTATAAGATCTGATTATGCATTTTTAGGAACTGAAAGTTATAGAAGTTTTATAGCTGGAATAGAAGAAGTAGAAATTCCAGATACTGTTACAGAAATTGGAAGTTATGCTTTTCATAATTTCTTAGAACTAAAAAAAATAAATATACCTAATAGTGTTACTAGAATTGGACAAGAAGCTTTTGATTATTGTATTAATTTAACAAGTATAACAATACCAAATAGTGTAACAAGTATAG
>ULWQ01045812.1_pt1 | contig 71502 bp, 110 predicted proteins | sample 1960491 | NCBI WGS metagenome assembly ULWQ01 (sample SAMEA4835816, study PRJEB28245) | human gut metagenome | biome: gut microbiome; material: fecal sample | place: Denmark | collected 2008
GCGTAAAAACTTTCTGCGCTTATTGCTATTGATTTTTTAGATTTTGAAAAATAATTATTTTTCCGACAAAAATTAATATACGATTTCCTTTTTGCATAAATCTGACAAGCCATCAAGAAAATATCAATAAATTCTCTGTCTTTTAGAAGTTCTCTGCATTTTGTTTTGCAATAATCAAAGCCTGTGTTAAATGCCATTACATAGCGCACATTATAATAATTGCATAGGTTATTGATAATAGCAAGTGCCTGTTCCTCTGTGGGGATTACGATTGCCGTGCCATTGTTGCGCATTTCCTCGTATAAATGAAAATTCTTTTTTGCGTAGTCGTCTTTTTCAATTTCAGAATACATTTCGTCAATAATGAAATTGAAACAAGTCTTGATTGCGCCTGTGCGGTCGTGGATAATACCGCCGATGTGGTAAAAACCTTTTGGTTTGTTGATACCGCCTACTGTTTCCGTATCAAGGGTAAGATAATAATTTTTATTCATTTTTAGTCTCTCTTTCTGCCATGGGTTTCATTCCCCTGCTGACATTATTATTATACCACAATGGGGGCGGTTTGTCAATACTTTTTTGAAAAATAATTAAAAAATTTTTGCGGGGGCGCGGGTGGTTAGCGCACGCTAACTGGGGCCCGGGCGCACTGAACGTTTGTTCGTTTTGTCGTAAAAATAAAAAGGGAAATAATTCCCTTTTTATTCTTTAATGGTCACAGTGGCAAATACTGGTAGAATAGGCTCATCATCATCAATAAAATACTGTTCACCATCTTCAAGGTTAACTGCGTTTGTTTCGCCATTATCAACCATTTTCATAAGTATCATGCTGTCACGAAGTTCAAAAACCGTGCCTACTTTTATATCGTTGATTGTGGCATAGTTTTTCGTTTTCCTTTCTCTTTCGATTTTCATAGCAAATCCTCACTTTCTTTATTTACATTCTTATTATATCATAAAAATTAAAATTTGTCAATAGGTTTTTATTCGTCAAGGTGTACAAAAATTCTTGCTGGAGCGGGCTTTTAATTATGTAATTTGCACAAGCGCCCGGGCGCGCCACCGTTAGTTGCGGTAACTAACAGTGGCATTTTACTACAAAAGAGAGATTAAAAATTAGTGTATAAGAAATCCTGATAATCTTTTTTGAAATTTATTGCATTTTCATCTGTTACTGGGCGATTATATGTTGCAAGATATTGTTTGATTAGACCTGAATTTATACCTATTTCGCAAGTAATATAACTTTTTGCAATCTCGGCTTTACGACGAATAAATACTACAATTGTTTCATTTTTTAGCACTTTTGGAAAATAGGTTGTATATACGCAATTGTGCTGACTGTCTGCCTCTTTTTTGAAATCTTCTCTGCAAGTGGGAAGTATGACCTCAAAATCGTTGTTTTCAAAAGAAATTTTGTTAGCGTAGCGTGAATAAAAATCTTTCAATGTATTGTTTTCTATTGTTGTCTCCTCGATTTTGTAAGTTTTTGACAATGCTACAAACTGTTTGAAAAAGTCTGATTTTTCATAAGGCTTTTTGAAATAATCACACATACGGAAATAATCTCTCAAAGTATCTGTAATATTTGTATAGATATCATTTTTTCGCCAGCCTTCTATCTCTTTCGTTTCTCCTCTGACATAAAAATCCCAAAGTCCGTGAGCTAAAAAGTATGCTACAAAAGAAAGTTTGCTCTGGGAAAAAATTCTATAATATGTACGGAAATAATCATAATAGGGACTTTCGGGGGAACAATAGTTTCTTATAATTTTTTCGATATCCTCCTGTTGAATTGCATATAAAATATCTTGGAGTGTACTATTAGGAAAATCTTTGCGGCGTTTGGCTATACGCGCCATATTTTTTTCAACCACTTCATAATCCGTGGGAAGTGTGGTAAGATATATACCGATTGCTGAAAGTTTATCAATTATGCGCAATTGATAAAAGCTATATCCTCTGTTACCTTTCATGTAGAAATAAAAAATAATATTGTTAAGATGGCAATTATTTGTAGCTTTTTTACCTGTCCAGCAATCTCTCATAAAGTCTGTACAAGCATTGATGAATTTCGGAGGAAGTGATTTGTTTTTGCGGTTGGTGCGGTTGTTTGTAATAATGCCGTTGTTGATATCAATTGAATAATTGTAATTGTTTTCATTGTCTGTATAAGTGATAATGCCTTTGTCGAATGTGATAGTTGCCATAATTTTTTTCTCTCTTTCTTTTTTTTTTGTGGTGGGGGTTTATTGCCCTCCCTCATTTACATTCATATTATATCACACTTTCCCGCACTTGTCAATAGGTTTGTGAAAAATAATTTATTTTTTTTTTTTATGCTACCGGTAGTTGCTTGCGGCTAGGGGCGCCCGGGCCTTCCCAGTCGCCGCAAGAAAAAAATCCCCCCGCCAAGAGAGAGGGGCGAGGGGTGGGAGTTAGCGATATTATTTATTTTCCTTCTTTATCTTATTGAGAATTTCAAAAATTCTATCTTCGCAATATGCGTTGCCATTCCATTCAAGGCGGTTGTTGCTTTCATCATCGAACAATATGCCGTTTTTGTCGGTGGCTACTGTACTTTTTGGTGTGCCATATGTGACTATATGAATTTCGTCGAATGATACAGAGGGGAGATGTTGACTGAGCCACGCATTTTTTGCTTTTGTGACTTTGCGGTCATATTCAGCGGTAGAGCATTTTGACAGCCACGATATAACACCTACTTTATGCCCTTGCTTTTGAAGTTGACGGATAAGCCTTGCAAGGCGTGACATATTGACAAGGGGTTTTGCGTTTGCATAAGGCGTGGGGTCATATGCACGCAACTGTGCCAGCCAAGTGGGGTTTGCATACAAATTACATATAGTACCGTCCATATCGAAGTAAATTGTCATTTTTGTGTTCCTCTCTTTCTTTACATTCATATTATATCATATCGGGAATGATTTGTCAAGGGGTTTTGCGAAAAAATTTTCAAAAAATTTTGTTGGAGTTAAGTGCGGTTTCGGGTGGTCGGGCGTTGCGCCCATTGCGGGCGGGCGATTTTTCACGCCCGCATAGCAAGCCACGCAAGCATTGCTTTTGTTTCTCTCGGAAAACGGACTTTATATTTTCCGCCGTTGTGTGTGCTGTCATGTTCAAATTTGCCGAATGTGTAAAGGAATGTGCGGAACTCGGTTTCATTCATTATATACGCCGTGCCCTGCTCGGTAACATATGCCCATACTTTCGACGCCGTGCGCTCGAAGTATTCCTCAATCTGTCCGCTGAAAGTGGTTGACTGCATCATATGACCGCTTGCAAGGGTAAAGCGTGAGGACTTTATGGACATATGCCACTCGGGATAGTCGCTACCTTTATCAAAGGGGACGCTATCGTGTGCGCGTATCTGTCCGCATATGGTGTATATAAGATTTTGTTCCGCGCGCGCGCCCGCGTTCGTGTATGTGCTTATGTTCTTTGTCTGAATGGTGGTCATGGTGTGTGCCTCTCTTTCTGTCCCTCTTTCAGGGTACACCTTATTATACCACGGGGGCGAGCGTTTGTCAATAGAAAATGCGAAAATAATTTGCACAAATTCGCGGCGATGTTTTTGTGCATAATGACGAAAGGGAAAATCCGGTGGAACTGGTAAAAGCTGGTAATTCTGGGAATTTGAACAAATTGTAAATTTTTTGTGAACAAATTATTAAAAAATTGTGAACAAATTGTGAATACCAAAATCGGCGCGTGACGTCCCACCACGCGCCGCTCAAATTGCAACCAGTAGTTGGAAGTACCGCCATATAAAAAAGCGCCCGCAAGTGAAAGGTAAAACTTGCGGGCGATTTGGCTGACTGTCAAGTCAACCAAACCAATGCCATATTATTCCATTTTAATATACTTTGTTGATTGCACGCTTTGCCAAGTGCAACCGCTTCACGCTTTGTTGCTATGCGCTTTGAATAGTCTATATAATATATACCGCCTGAATACCATACGCCGCAAGTGCCGCCGCAAGCCTTTACTATTGATATCGTTTCTTCGGCTGTTGTTACTTCTATGCCGTGCGTGGCTACTTGATACCCGCTTTTGTAAGTTATGCGGTTGCCCTTTTTCAAGGTCAAGCCCTCGTTGTCTTTAAGTTTGCGGATTGTGCGAATGTTAATCATTTTGCTTTCCTCTCTTCTTCTCTCTCTTTCTGTATCTATTATAGCATAGTCCGGGCAATTTGTCAATAGTTTTTTCAAAATTTTTTATTTTTTTTCGGGATTTTTTGCCCGGGCTCTTGTTGCGCGACGACCGGGGAAAAATTCCTGAATTACCAAAATTTGGTAAAATTTCGGGCGCCGGCGTTCGTCCTCGGGGAAAAAGAAAAAGCCCTGCGGCGGGCTTAGTCTGTGATTGCTGTTCCGTTGTGATACACAAGTACGGTTTTTCCGTCTATATTGTCGGTCATTTCAACGCCTGTGTATTTATGGAATACAAACAAGCGAAGGAAGGCGGTAAAGCGGAAGGCGCGAATTGTGCGGCGTGCCTCTAAGCCGTAGCGGCTCGCGGTGTTGTTTTCTATGCGGTTGATAAGTTTTTCAAGTTTGTTCATTGTGTTGTTCTCTCTTTCCTTTTGGTACTTTTATTATATCACATTCCGGCGGTTTTGTCAAGGGGTTTTTTGATTTTTTTTTGCTCCGGGGGGCTGGTAATCAATACCAGCCCTTAGGGTCTATGCGTTTCCAGTCGCTCGGCTTGCCGTCGCACTCTTTTATTTGTTTCCAGTATTTGCGCGAGCCATACCCTGCGACTACTTCAAGGGTTTTTGTGTTTTTGTATGCTTTCAATGTTCTTTTCATTTTTCTTTACCTCTCTTTTTTCTTTTGTGGCGGCTGGTTTATTTCATCCAGCCCGCCCATGAATTGACTATTTCAACAATGCTTTTCATTCGGGTTGTTCCTGCCATTGTTACGGCGATGTTTGTTCCCTTTTCCATTGCGTATGCGTACCAGTCTGTTTTCCCGAATTTGCGTACATAGAAATCGTACTTTTCATTTTCGGCGATTTTGGTCATTTTGGATAAATCTTTTTCAACTCTCATGTGTTTAATCTCTCTTTCTCGGGGCTTTTGTTCTCCCCTCTTTCTGTATCTATTATATCACATTCCGGATAATTTGTCAATAGTTTTTTCAAAAAAAATCAAAATTTTTTTTTACCTTTTCGGGACTATTTGCCGGGCTTCCTTTTTCTGCTCTTGTTTCCAAAAATTGTTTGAATTACCAAAATCTGGTAAATTTCGGGGCTTGGCGCCCGCTTGCGGCAAAAAAAAAGAAAAGAGCGGTTGCCCGCTCTATTCTTTTTATACGTTTCTTGCGTCTATTCTGTCTATTCTTGTTTCCGTGTATATGAATATTTCGGGGTCAACCGCTTTTTCGATTACGTCAATGTCACGGTCAAAATAGTTTCTTGCGGTGTTGTACTGTGCGACTGCCTCTTGCAAGGTATCAAAATCTTTGTACTGTCCGTTTCTTTCATCAAACATTGCGCAAGGGTTAAGGTTGAATACTCTGTAAACGATTTTTTTCATAATTTTTTCTCTCTTTCTGTCGCTCGGGGACTTTGTTCTATCCCCTCTTGACATTATTATTATAGCACATTACCTGTATTTTGTCAATACCTTTTTTGAAATTTTTTTAATTTTTTTTTGAAAAATTTTTTCCCATTTACTGCCGGAAAATGGGATTTTTTACTGGTAAATTTTGGTTGCGCATGTTTTGGCAAAAATGGTAGAACTGGTAAATTATGGTAAAAATTCGGGGCTTGGCGCCCGCCTGCGGCAATCGCCTTGAAGGCTCGCCCGCTCCAGAACAAGAACGCGCGGAAGTCACCTTGCCGCACGTCCTTTTATTGCTCCGGCTTTTGTTTTTATCTTTTTATTTCGTCAATCAATCGGCTTACGTTTTTGCTGTTAAGTATCGTTCCCTCTTCATTGATTATCAAATAGCTTTCACTTGCTTTTATTATTTCCTTTGCCATTTGTTCAAGCGTTTCAATCTCAACAATAGCACCGTTTTCAATCATTGTTATTTTACACATTGTTTTTACTTCCTTTTCTTCTATTGTTTAAGCGGGGTTTTAGCCCCGCTTACCATCTTTCATCAAGGTAGGCATTGACCGCTTCCTTTATCCATTCAACGCATTTTTCATAGTGTCCTGTGAAAACTGTTTCATTGTCGGGGCAATCCTCGGAGGTCGCACGGCGTACTTCATGCGTACCATTCTTAAATCTTATCCAGTAGTGTTCATTGCCGATGTAAGTATCCATTCTAAAATCCATGTTCTTTACCTCTCTTTGCTCGGGGACTCTCTGTCCCTCTTTCTGTATTTATTATAGCATAGTTCCGGTAATTTGTCAAGAGGTTTTACAAAAAATTTTTTTTTATTTTTTTGAAAATAAAGCGGGGTTTTATCCCCGCTTAATCTACTTTAATACTGTCTGTTGTTTCTTCTGTGTATTCAAATGTTTCAGGGTTAAATGTTTTTACAACTACATCAATGTATCTGTCACGGTAGTTTTTTGCTTCATTGCGGTAGTTTATTGCTTCTGTCAATGTGTTAAAATCGTTGTGCTCTTTTGTTCTTTCGTCAATCCAACTTGTAGCGTTCAGGTGGAATACTCTGTAAATGGTCTTTGTCATAGTTTTTAATCTCTCTTTCATTTTTGTTCGGGTCAGCCTTGCCTTCCCTCTTTCTGTATTTATTATACCATAGTTCCGGCAATTTGTCAATACCTTTTTGAAAAAAAAATAAAAAATTTTTTTATTCGCGTTCAGGGGAAAAATAAAAGGCGGTTTTGTCCGCCTTTTAATTTGTTCCGTAGTTCCACCAGCAGTCGTCCGAATACTCTTCATTCAATCGAATGTTTGTGTAATTGTATTCATCAAGTCGCAACTCTTTTCTTCTCTTCGGGTCTGTTGTTGTTTCCTTCAAAATTTCCTCGGCTCTTGCTTTGTCGCTTCCCGCAAGGCAAATCAAAAAATCTCCTCTGCCTTCAATTGTTCCGACTACTGTATATTCAATCTTTCTTTCTTTCATCTTTCTTTACCTCTCTTTTCTTGCTCGGGGGCTTTCCCTCTCCCCATTATTATTGTATCATAGTTTGGGGGATTTGTCAATAGGTTTTTGAAAAAAAAATAAAAAAATTTTTTAGCACTCACAGCCGGAGTCTGCTAACTAATTGCCGGAACATTGTAATCGAGTAAATAGGCTGGGAGAAAATGGTAATTACGGGAAATGTGAACAAATTATGAACAAAGTGTGAACGAATTGTAAATTTTCTGTGAACAAAAAATAAAATGAAATTCCGTTCGTGACACCCCATCACGAACGGATGATAAGCTAGGTAGTGTAGAGGATGGGGTATTTTACATAGTAGCCGTTTTAGTTTTAAAACACGTAACAGTAGACATAGCAAGGTAGGGGGGTGTATAATGGGATAAAAAATATTATGATGTATGATTTGATTTGGTCTGCTCACAACTCTTACCAAGTCTATTTTTCAATTCCATTTAACGGCACAACTTCTTTTTCATAATTTATAAAAAAATTTTTCTTGACTTTTCAAAAATTTTTTAGTATAATATTTATATACGAATGGGGGTATTTGTACTGATGAAATTAGACTATACAATCACCGATCCAAAATAGAGAAATGAATTAGTGAAACAAATATTAGCTGAGACTCCTGATCCTTCACCAGCTTATTTGGAATCGCTAGGTAATTATCTTGTTTTATGTTTGGAAAAGGAAGAAAAAAGACAAAAGAAAATCATCACTGAAAATCGCTTAGCCACCATTAATCGTCGTGAAACCTCCTACGAAGGTCTAGTCGCTCAATTAGAAAATGGAGAAGATGGACTATATAATTTAATTAACGAAAATAATAAACAAACAATATTTAAGCCTAAAATAACAATTACATAGCAAGACATAGAAACAATACCGTATATGAAACAATTGCGCGAATCGATACATTTTTTAGAAGATTCATTAAAACGAGCTAATGGTCGCGATGCATATATAATTAAAAAAACTATTATTGATTTGCGGAAAGAGCAATATATATTAAAAGATGCTTATACAATGCCAGTTAATGTATCAAGCACACGATCTATGCGGGGATATATACATTTTGATGACAAAACTCATACCTTTGATCCCGACAGTGGACGCCCCATAGTTGAGGGATTTTCCTTGATGGACCCTAGGGTATGTTCCGCAATTTTATGTAATTATTCCGATTTAAAAGAATATAGTTGGGATAAATTATCAGAAGATACTTATTATCTTATGGAAGATTTTGATAATATTTCATCTAAAGCACTTGCGGCAAACGACCTCTATGCGCGCATAGTCGAGCTCAAGATAGATGGAAGGACAAATGTATATATTCAACAAGCAATACAAGAAGAATTTGGTATTAAACATAGTTTAGAATATATATCTAGTTTATGGCGAAATAAAATTCCTAAACTAATAGCACTAGAAGCTGAAAATCAATTTTTAGATTATTATTATTTAAACGTAAAAAAGGGCAAATATAAACGTTGTTCTTGCTGCGGCGAAATTAAATTGGCACATAATAATTATTTTACTAAAAATAAAACTGCAAAAGATGGATATTATAGCATTTGTAAAAAATGTAGAAATGCCAAGGCCAGATTAAAAAAATCATAATACTCCTAAAATAAAAATAGAATAAAGAAAGGAGAGATGTTATGGTAGATAAAAGTCAATCATTAGTATGCGCTAAATGTCATAAAGTACTTAAAGCACATGATTTTTATAAATCTAATGATTTAGAGCATTACCCATTAGGTAAAATAGATATTTGCAAATAGTGTTTAACAATGCATGTTGATAACTGGGATCCTTCTACCTTCTTACCAATTTTAGAGTAGCTAGATGTTCCCTGGATTCCTGATGAATGGAATAAATTATTAGCCACTTATGGTCGAGATCGATCTAAAATGAATGGTACTAGTATCCTTGGTCGATACATGGCAAAGATGGCCTTAAAACAATGGAAAGATTATCGTTGGAAAGATAATGATTTTTTGCGGGAATAGGCTGAAAATAAAATTCGTACTACTATGGAAGCTCAAGGATTTGGGGCCGCTGAAATCGCTACATAGATTGAACGTGGAACCTTTCCAATGCCTGATAAACCTATGGCGCCTCCAGACTTTGCGGACGATCCTGAAGCTTACTATGACTAGAACATGTAGGCACAATAGCCATCCGCCGCAAATGCCAATGATTATCCTGAGGAAGAATACGATTTAACTGATGAAGATAAAACGTATTTATGCCTTAAATGGGGTCGAAGTTATAATGTGTCTGAATGGGTACGACTTGAAAATTTATATAAACAAATGATGGAATCTTACACAATAGAAACCGCGAGCCATGAAGATACATTAAAATTAATGTGTAAAACTTCATTAAAAGCTAATTAGCTATTGGATATGAATGACGTTGAAGGCGCTTAGAAAATGCTTAAAATGTATGATACACTATTAAAAGCAGGAAAATTTTCAGCAGCCTAGGTAAAAGATACTGATGGCGAATTTATTACTTCAGTTAGTGAGCTTGTAGCTATTTGCGAAAGTGAAGGATTTATTCCACGATATTATATTACACAACCTAACGATAAGGTTGACGAAACAATAGCCGATATTCAAGGATATCTCAAAACATTAGTAACTGAAGAAATGAATCTAGGCAATCTTATTGATACCGCTATTCAACAAATGCAACAAGCTGAAAAAGAAGACGCGGAAGAACCTATTGTTGATAATGATGATGATATTGATGAAGTAAATGATGAAGATATTGCCGAATTTCTTGACTTTAAGTCTGCGGCTGACGTTGAAGCTGCGCTAAGCGAGGAGGATGAGGAATAATGGCTTTATCCGATATTTTAAATTTAAGTAAGAAAAAACGTGAAATTGAATTAACAGAAGAAAGAGTGCGGGCCGCCATTCCTATCGCAAGGTAGTATATTGCCTTTTGGCGTGAATATCCTGATTTATTTGTTGATTTTTTAGCTGGAAAAGATGGCGGCCCTAGTAAATTTCATTTTTATTTTTATCAAAGAATATTTTTAAGAGTAGCAATGCGCTACTAGTATATGTATGCTGTATTTCCTAGAGCATATTCTAAATCATTTCTAGCTATGATGACGTTAATGATTAAATGTGTACTTTATCCTGGTTGCAAATTATTCGTTACTTCTGGTGGTAAAGAGCAAGCAGCAAGCATCATGCGTGAAAAAGTTAGTGAAATTTGTCAGTTAATTCCTGGGTTTGAATTAGAAATCGATCGTAATCGTGGTATGACTTTGGAAGGTAAAGATTATTGTAAATATGTATTTAAAAATGGTTCTTATTTTGATACTCTTGCGGCGAGAGAAAGTTCCCGTGGTAAACGTAGACATGCCGGAGTTGTAGAAGAATGCGTTGGTGTTGATGGTGATATATTGAGCCAAGTTGTTATTCCTACAATGAATATATCACGACGTTGTATGGACGGAACCATTCAGCCCAATGAGCCGTTAAACAAAGCACAATTATATATTACAACTGCGGGCTATAAAAATACATTTCCATATAATAAATTAATTCAATTATTGGTTTGGTCTATTGTTCGACCTGAGAAAGCTATTGTGCTTGGAGGTACATATCGTGTACCTGTATTAGTAGGACTTTTGGATAAGGGATTTGTCAGAGATTTAAAAGCCGATGGTACATTTAATGAAAGCGCATTTGATCGAGAGTATATGTCACGTTGGACTGGAAGTTCTGAAGATGCTTTTTTCAATCCAGAAATTTTTGATAGAAATAGAATATTAAAATTACCAGAAAATGAGTATTCTGGGCGTACTACTAAGAATAGTTATTATATAGTGTCTGTCGATGTAGGACGTAAAGATTGTGATAGCGTAGCTTGTATTATTAAATGTATTCCGCAAGCGCAAGGTGCGGCAATTAAATCATTGGTTAATATTTATACCATTTCTGATGGACATTTTGAAGATCAGGCTATTACTTTGAAAAAATTATATTATAAATATAAAGCGCGTCGTATAGTTATAGATGCAAATGGTTTAGGTATAGGTCTTGTAGATTATATGGTAAAGTCACAAGTTGATCCTGAGACTGGGGAGACTTTGCCAGACTTTGGCGTTTATAATGATAATGATGGTGAATATAAAAAATATCGTAGTCAAATTTGTGAAGATGACGCAATGTATTTAATTAAAGCTAATGCAGTAATTAATTCAGTTGCGCATACAGCAGTACAAACTTAGATGACTACAGGAAAATTAAAATTTTTGATAGATGAACGTCAAGCAAAAGCTAAATTACTTGGCACAAAAGTTGGATAGAATATGAAGCCTGAAGAACGTAAATTATTTCTTCAGCCATTCTCCTTAACCTCGATTTTAAAAGAAGAGATAAAGTAGTTCATTGTCTCGCTATGGAGAAATCCATAGAAAAATAAACTTCTCTAATTGCGGGAACACCCTAAAGTTTTTTATACCGCGGCTAATGTAGCGCAGCAGATAAAATAATATTTATTGGATGGTAAAAATTAAAAAAATTGGGCAATTCGCAACCAAGGTATTAAAAGATTTTTCATAAAATAATGAAAAGAATTTTAATGCAAGGCTCAACGACTAGTTTTATAACGTAGGCTAATAATTTTATTAGTCGAAATGGGAAGCTCTGACCGGGTAATGCCGAAGATGAAGATATAGTCTGGCTGCTATTGAAAAATAGTAGATTAAAGGATGAACTTGCGTGAAATAAATGATACATCGCAGAATATCATTTTGAAACAATTTAATCGAGGAATCAAAAAAGATAAATTTTCAGCTTTTGAATATGGAATTTATTATATAACACAAGAAGAAGAGGGTAAGAGCCGCAAGAAAAAGAAATTTAATGCGGCTGATTGGCTATTTATGAATTAATTAAGAAAGGAGAAATATATTAATAATGAGAAGTTCAAGAGGCGAAATCAAGATTGAAGAAATTTTAGAAATGGCAGGATTAAATTATCAAGAAGAATATATTTTTCCTGGTCTTAATAGTTCTAATGGTCGTCCTTTGCGTTTTGATTTTGCAGTATTTGATGATGATGGAAATATTGATTTTTTAATAGAATATCAAGGTAAACAACATTATGAACCAAGTGCAAAATTTGGAGGCAAAAAAGGATTTTACCAACAAAAATTTAATGACGATAAAAAACGTAGATTTTGTAAAATGAGTGGATATAAATTAATAGAAATTCCATATACTGAAGAAAATTTAATTGATTATGATTATATAATGACTAGAGCTGGATATTAAGGAGGATGAGGACTAATGAATAATTCTCAAACACAAGCCGATATTCATGCTAAAGGATTTGATTTGACAGGAACTTCAAAAAGCATCTATGAAATTAATGGTGAATATAAACAAATTAAGGTAAATGGTGTGCGGCAGCTTGATAATGCTACGCTAACCCTAGGTAATTACGCACGAGTGCGTCAAGCTAATGTGCCAATTATTACTAAAGATGAAGTTATGCGGGCATTGTTAGCACGTGATGTTGAAAAACTTCGTTGGTATTCATAGATATTTTATAGAACCAATGGTATTTATCACCGTACATGTGATTATTTTGCATATTTATATCGGTATGATTGGTATGTAACGCCTGATTACTCATTAGATGCTGAAATACCAGAAGATCGCATGCTTAAAGATTTTTATAAAGCATTGACATATTTTGATAATTCACATATAAAGAAAATTTGTGGGGAAATAGCATTAAATGTAATTTTAGATGGTGCTTATTATGGTTATATAGTTCCTTCCAAAATAGGGGTAATTCTACAGCAATTGCCAGTGCGCTATTGCCGTTCTAGATATAAATCTAATGGAATGCCAGCTGTAGAATTTAATATGCAATATTTTGATACCATTGCAAATCCACAATAGCGAATTAGAATTTTAAATTTATTCCCTGATGAATTTAAAAAAGGCTATCTATTATATAAATAGGGAAAATTAAAAGCTGATTTTAATGGCGATACTGGATGCTGGTATTTACTTACTCCAGGATTGTGTGTTAAATTTGCTTTTGATAATTATGATATGCCTTTGTTTGTACATGCAATTCCTACGTTGCTTGATCTCGATGCAGCGCAAGATCTGGATCGCCGCAAACAAATGCAAAAATTATTGAAAATTTTAATACAAAAATTGCCACGAGATAAAAATGGTGATTTGATTTTTGATAGTGATGAAGCTAGAGATATTCATAACAATGCCGTTCAAATGTTGCGCAACGCGGTAGGGGTTGATATTTTAACAACTTTTGCTGATATTGATGCTGTCGATTTGGCTGATAAAAATACTACTGCGACTACTGATGATTTAGCTAAGGTAGAGCGTACTGTTTATAATGCTCTTGGTATTTCACGTAATCTGTTTAATACTGATGGTAATATGTCATTGGAAAAATCAATTTTAAACGATGAAGCTTCATTAAGAACATTAATTTTGCAATTTGCTGAATTTTTCAATGCGCTTGCGGCGGGGCATAGTTCTGCACGTAAAAAGTATTCTTTTAGATTTTATATGTTAGAAACAACACAATATAATTATAAAGATTTAGCTAAAATGTATAAAGAGCAAACCCAGATGGGATTTGCAAAAATGTTGCCGCAAATTGCTCTAGGGCATTCCCAAAGTTTTGTACTTAATAGTATGCGATTTGAAAATCAAGTGCTTAATATGAATGAATTTATGGTTCCGCCTGCATTAAGTTCAACTATGAGTGGTTCAAATAATTCGGACAATTCTAATAAATCCAATACTGGGAAAAATGATAAATCTATAGAAGCACAAGTTTCATCTGGCGAAGCTGGTCGTCCAGCTAAGCCTGACGATGAAAAAAGTGATAAAACAATTTAGAACATAGAATCACAAAGTTAAGGAGGAAGTTAAATGCATACTAGTTTAAGTCTAGATAAACCCATTGAAATTATCAATTTAACTCCTATTAATCCAATGATTGCAAAATGTCAAATTAAGGTTTTGTATGTTAGTGATGAACCTAATCGCAATGGAACTATTATTAATAAAGAAACAGCTAAAAAATTAGCTAATAGTTTGCCTGGTAGTCCTATTGTTGGTTATTATGATGAAACTACTAAAGATTTTGATAATCATAATAAGTTTTTAAAAATTGAAGATGGTGAGATTAAATTAGCTGAAAATACTAGACCTTATGGTTTTGTAGATTTGAATGCTAAAGCGTGGTTTTAGTGGTTTACTGATGACGATGGAGTTGATCGTGAGTATTTGGTTACAGAAGGGTATCTATGGGTTGGCCAGTATCCAGAATGCCAAAGAGTCATTGATCAAGGAAATCCGCAATCTATGGAATTGGACGAAAAAACTTTGCAAGTAAGTTGGGCAAAATTTGAAAAAGGTAGTAAAAGATTTTGCATAATTAATGACGGGTTAATTTCCAAATTGTGTATTTTGGGTGAAGATGTGGAGCCTTGTTTTGAAGGCGCTAATATTACATCTTATAGTTTAACTATGGATGAAGATTTTAAAACACAAATTTACTCAATGATAAATACAATAAAAGAATTTCTTGAAGAAGGAGGAACAACTCAGATGGTCACAAATGAAAACGAGAATGTTGTTACAGAAGAGCCTATAAATTCTACAGAAAATTTGGACAATACTGATAAAACAGTAGTTACAGAAAATCAAGAAGATATAGGGGAAGAACCTACGGTTGAGCCGACTGCGGCTGAGCCTGCCGTAGTTACTTCTTATAATCTGGATGAAATTCCGGAATATGTAGAATTAATGGAAAAATATAATACATTATCTACAGATTATAATGCATTAAAAGCTACAAATGATACATTAAATAATACAATTGCTGAATTAACAACATTTAAGCTTAATGTAGAAAAACAGCAGAAACTTGCTATGATTGATAGCTTTTATATGCTAAGCGATGCTGATAAGAAAGATGTTATTGATAATATAGATAATTATTCTGTATCAGACATCGAAGCAAAATTGTCAATTATATGTGTGCGCAATAAGGTTAATTTCAACTTGTCTTCTGATGAGGGAGAAATGCAGCCAGCAGCCGCAGCTAATACATATAATCTTACATCTATCGAGACAGTCGAAGATGTAACACCTGCCTGGGTACAACGTGCTCTAGCAGTAGAAAAAGAAATGAAATAATTTAAAGGAGGATAACTTACAATGATAGGTGATTTCTTAAAAAAGAATATTACTAGCGGCGCTAACTATGTTGAGTTTGGTTATGGCCAGGTTGAACCTAACCATCTTTCTGCACAGCGCACTGCCCAGATCTATGCCCAGTTACCTGCTGCCGCAGCTATTGACAAACTTGAACAGGGTCAGTTCGTAAAGTATGACTATGCTAATGGTGTTGTTAATTTCACGGGCGCTGGTGAATGGATGCTTGTTTACAATGAAATAAAATTATATCGTGATGGTCAGCTTGATTGCGAATTTGCAATGGTAAAAGATCATTACAATGGTCGTGTTTATAGCCCTGCTGGTGCTGAATCTGACACACTTCAGTCTCGTCATTATAATGGCAAGGACGCAGCTGGCAACACATCCATAACAATTCCTGGTCCTACATATCCTGTAACTTATAATGAAGATAAGTCTAAGGCTTATGTAAATGGCACAGAATATGCCGTAGCTGAAAATAAATTTACGGTAGATGGCAAAGAATATGCTGATACGGTTGATTCTATTACGTTTGCTACTACATACAATTATGATAGAGTAACAGTTGGTTCTGGCGACTACTATGAGCCTACTTATAATGATGATCCTTTCCACATTGAGTCTAAATCTAAGGCAGTTATGATGCCTACTGGCACTACAATGGTTCCTAGAGTATTTAAGACTAATGTTGGTGATATCTTCACAACTAATACTATAAAGGTAGCTTCTGTTGAAACAGGTCTTGCTGTTGGCGATATACTTCATGTTGGTACAGATGGTTATCTTACAAATGTTGGCGCAGCTGGTGCTGGTGACACAATGAAATGGCAAGTCGTTAAAGTTTATACAATGCCGGATCGTCAGCGCGCTGTTAAAATCATGCGCATAGCTTAATGAAAGGAGAGAAGAACTATGTTAAATCATGAAAATTTACTTGCACTTGCTAAGACAGTTGCAAAGGCTGATTCTTCTGCCCCTGTAGCATATAGCTGGAATGGCCAGTCGCTTAGCTATGATGCATTGAATGAAACACTTCGTCAGGAGTTTAATGAACTTGCTGGCACGTATGCACTTTATAGAGAAAATAGAAATACTATATTTTCTATAATTGAAGAAGTTTTAGATGATGTACTTCCTAAGAAAGTTGTTGAACAGTATAGTGACTTTGCTGAAGTTCAGACATTTAAGCAGGGCGATAAGCCGATATTCCGTAGAAAACTTAATGGTTCAAAGAGAGCTAAACAGTTTATAACACGTGTTGGTCTTGCTGGTATCTATGAAGTATTTAAGCTTAGTGCTGGTACAGAGAGCTTTGAAGTTCCTACAAGCGCTATCGGCGGTGCTGCACAAATTGGTCTTGAGGAATTCCTTGATGGCAGAGTTGATTTTGCTGAAGTACTTGACACAGTTATGACAGGTATGGATGAGCTTGTTTACAAGGAAGTTGCACAGGCTCTTAAGGCTTCTATTAACCAGCTTCCTGCTAACAACACTGCTGTTGTTAATGGCTTTGATGAACAAGCTTTTGATACACTTCTTACAATAGTTTCTGCTTATGGTGTACCTACAATTTATTGTACACAGGAATTCGCTGTTAAGATGATTCCTCAGCAAGCTTGGAGATACACAGAAGCTATGAAAGATGAGCTTTGGAAGACAGGCCGTCTTGCACAGTATAAGCAGTACAAAGTAGTTATTCTTGAGCAAGGCTTTGAAGATGAAACGAATAGTACAAAGGTAATTGATCCTGGATATTGCTGGATTCTTCCTACAGGCGCTGATTCTAAGCCTGTAAAGATTGCTTTTGAAGGCAATACAATAGTCGATGAATTCCAGAATGCTGATCGTTCTCGTGAAGTTCAGGTTTATAAGAAAGTCGGCGTAGTTGCTATGTTAGCTAATAACATTTGCGCTTATGTTGATACAAGTCTTGTAGGTCAGATGAAGACATGGAATCTTAGCGGTTATAAGACTGTTAAAGATTACGGCAAGGCTTAATTGAAAACTCAGTGATGGGGGAGTCGGGAAATTCCCCTCCCCCATTTTTTATTTACAATAAGTGAAAAAGGAGATAAAATTATGGCAAATATTTACAATGTAAAAAACAGAAGTGCGAGTATGGTTATATATCGTATTCCTGAGGAAAATATTAGACGTGAGTTTGCGCCCGGCGAAGTTAAAAAGATTTCATTAGACGAGCTTACAAAGTTAAGTTATCAAAGCGGCGGTCAAGCTTTAATGGCTAATTTTTTACAATGGGATGACGCAGTTTCTGAAGCACTTAATATTCCTACTGAACCTGAGTATTATATGTCAGAAGAGCAGGTTATTGAGTTGCTGAAGAATGGTACTTATGAAGCATTTCTTGATTGTCTAGATTTCGCACCTATGGGTGTAATGGATCTAGTTAAAAAATATGCAGTTGAGCTTCCTTTAACTGATAATCGTAAGATTGAAGCGTTAAAGGAGAAGACTGGATTCGATGTATTAGCAGCTTTGAAAAATATTGCGGCTGACCGTGCAGCAGATGAAACCGAGGTTAAGGACGCCGAGAAGACAACTCGCCGCACAACCGTTAATTATAAAGTTGTAACGCCTAAAACTGAATAATAGATAGGGGGCGTAATAGTTGGGAACTAAATTTGCAACTATCTACGACCGCTTTTTGGGGAATATCACAGATGATATGTATATTGAGTTAACGCCGCAAGACACTGTTCGGGATTTGCAGAAAATGCTAATTAGCGCAATACCATCATTTGAATATCCTCGTGTAAATTTGGATGATTATGAAATTAAGACATTGCGTGTAATGGAGAATGAAGTTACACCAGAGGATTTTATCCTTGGTGTCTTTTGGAATGAGCTAGATGGAGATGCAGATCCAGACGCACCTCCGATGGTTTTAATTGAAGAGTCTTCATTTGCTGCTGAATTATCATCTGAAGAAATTAATATTTTAGCCTTTATTATGATTGAAAACTGGTTACAGCGTCAAATTACTTCAATTGAAAATACACGTATGAAATATTCAGGGTCAGATTTTAAAATGACTTCATAGGCTAATCATTTAGCTAAATTAATTACTTTAAAAACTGAGTGTCATAGATAGACACATCATTTTTAGAGATTGTATAAGCGACGTGAAAAAAATCCAGATACCGGTATATATCGTTCTACTTGGTATAAATTTGGAGAAAATAGTGCTATTAAGTAAATATGATATAGAATTTTCATACGAAAGTTTTGAGACAAATGTAACTAGATTAACTAATCAATTATGGAAATTAATTCCTATGCGTGAGCATGGCGAAGATTGGGGCAAGCAATTAGATACGGTAATATTAGAAATTGCGGGATTAGGTAAAATTTTTTATCAAATACCGCTTTTCTTATAGCTTTTAAGTAAATTAGAAGGATTAAAAGAATACATAGAACTTGATTTTTCAATATATAGAAAAACTGTATTTGAATCGTTAAGTCTATTGTAGGAAATAAAAAATAATGTCTTATCCGAACAAAGAACTTGAAGATAAATTGGTCTAGTTAAATTTCTAGTATCATATGCAAAATTTAATGCCGTATATGAAAAATATGCCTAGTCCTATTGAAGGGGTTAATGATATGGCTAAAATGCTTCATACTTCTGGTGGCTATACTCAGCAAGAACGTATGATAAAAGATAAGCGTCGTAGTTTAGACAAAGCGACTTTGTATTCATATCAAGGAGCTTTAATATAGAAATTTATCCCCTATCCAGATGAAGTTATGGAGGGGGAAATTGAACGTCCTCCTGTACGTGCATTAATAAATCCCAATAAAATTAGTCAAGATTATGATGAAAAAATTGTATCGGTTGGATATGAATTTAATTTTCAACCTGGCGATATTTTTGAATGGGTTGGAACTAATAGCTATTGGCTAATTTATTTACAGGATTTGACAGAACTTGCTTATTTTCGTGGAAAAATTAGACGTTGTTCATATTAGATATCTTGGGAAGAAGATGGAAAAGTAACTTCTACTTATGCAGCAGTTATTGGCCCAAAACAAGAGTAGCTTGATTAGAGAGTTAGTCATTCTATTACAGTAGATAGTCCTAATTATTCTTTACAATTATTATTACCTAATAATGAGCATACCAAAAGTTATTTTAATCGTTATTCTAAATTTTATTTAAACAATGATAAAACTTGTTGGCGTGTAGAAGCAATTGATTGGATTAGTACCCCTGGTATTTTAGAAGTACATGCTAAAGAATATTATGCAAATGAGCAAGAAGATGATATAAATAATGGTCTTGTGGGTGCTTTAATTACAAAACCATTAGACCCAAATCCGCAAGATAGTGTTTCATTGGTTCATGGTGAAATATTTATTAAGCCTAAAAAGATTTATGAATATATATATTTAGGTACGCTACCTGGAAAATTTTATTTAGGAAAAGATAAAAAAGTTCCAGTAGAAATAAAAACGTTTAAAAATGCGGGTGGGCAAGAATGTGCTAGTTTGCGTTGGACAACTTCTTATCATGGATAGTTTGATCTAATGTATGGTACTGGCACTGAAAATGATTATAAAAGAACAATAGTAGTTGAATCGTTGTTCTAAAGAGGTAAAGGAGAGTAGTGAGTATGAAAATAGAAAAATATAAATTTCCGCACTCTAGCTTTCTGTCGGTAGAAAAAGACACAGAAATTATTGTTTCTTAGTTTTTAAAAAATAATAATTTAAAGAAATTGTTGTATTATACAACGCCTGATTGTTTATCTAAGCCAGTAGTGTCTACTAATGATGCTGTTGAAATGATGGGTAAACAAATTCAAATTACACCTTATTTACCGATTGATGGTTCTGTAAAAGCGTATGTCTATATTGATTTTGATACTTTTATTCCAAATGCAACTAATCCTGAATTTAGAGATAATGTAGTTGAATTTGATATTATTTGTCATTTAGACTAGTGGCAGTTGGATGATATGAAATTACGGCCATACCGTATTGCCGCTGAAATTGATTCTATGATTAGTGATTAGAAATTAACTGGTATAGGAACTTTGCAATTTCAAGGCGCAGCACGAGTAAATATAAACGCTGAATTTCATGGTATTTGTCTTAGATATATAGCTATTCATGGCGGAGAAGACAAAGTGGGTATGCCTAACCCGGCAGATGAATAGGCAATGAAAGAGAATTTTGATACAATATTTAATATTAAGGATGAATTATGATTTCATCATTGGTATTAATGGCTGGTGCTGATATTCCAATTCCTGAATGTTAGTTAATAATTCATTAGCCTACATTAAGAGAAATTGCTTTTATTGGCGAGTCAGATTTTTTTATTGGAGTACAATGCCTTACAGTATCTAAAAATTTAATACCGGAGGGCGAAACTATTCTATAGAATACCTCAAATTTTCAAGTATTTATGACGATAATGACTGAATAGACTACTGCTGACAAAAAAGCAATAGTTATGACATTATTACAAATATTGTTTCCTAAATATAAAATTTCTTTTCTTCCTAATTCATTGATGTTTTTACCAATAGGTGAAAATAATCCAATTATAGTAGAAGAAAATAATTTTGAATATTTGTAGGAAGTAATAAAATAGATTTGTTGTTTAAATTCTAATCTTTAGGATTCTAGTTCTTTTAATCCAGCAAATGCGGCGGCGAGTCAAATCGCACAGAAGCTGGCTAGAGGACGCCAAAGGGTCGCTGCGCAAAAGGGCGAACAAAGAAATAATATTTTTACTTAGTATATATCTGTATTAACCATTGGAATACCTTCAATGTCTTTACAAGATTGTTTAGATTTAACCTTGTTTCAATTATTTGATTTAGTTGAACGTTTTCAGATGTATATTAGTTGGGATATTGATATTAAAGCTCGTTTGGCTGGCGCATCTGGAGATGGGAAACCTGAAGATTGGATGAAAAACATACATTAAAAAAATTTTTTATATCAAGGAGGAAAAACCTTATGAAACTAGGTGTGCGCGAAATATGCGACGTTGTGTTGAAGGCGAAGGCAGCTCAGAAGATTGGTAATAAGATTTTCTATAAGGGCGAACCTGTTATATATTTTGATACATTGAAGACTTCTAGCATGGAAGGTGCTGCTACAACTGTTTATGCGACAGGTGGTCGTGGCAATAGTAGATTAATAGCTTGGGAAGGTGAGCGTACAGTTACGTTCACAATGGAAGATGCACTTATTTCCCCTGCTGGATTTATGATTCTTTCTGGTGCTGGACTTATTGAAGCTAATGAAAATGAAACAATCAAGGTCCATGTAGTTGAACAGACAGATGATGTAACTGTTACAGCTGGTGGCCAAGTTGAAATTGAAGTTGACCAGGTTCCTTATACTCGCGATGGTGAAGATATGGTTTATGTTATGCTTATGGACAATGGTGAAGTAAGTTCTGAGCCTTATATTCCTGCAACGATTGTTGAAAAAGAAGCAGATGCTACACATGATGCTCCTTATGGCCTTTTAACACTTAAAGATTCTGATGATCTTGATAAGTTTGTAACTGGTTGTGTTGTTCTTGTTGACTATTACACAGAAAAGAAGAGTGGCGTTCAGCAGATTAATATTACGCCTGACAAGTTTGGTGGTAATTATTATCTTGAAGCTTCTACATTATTCCGTGATCAGGCCGGAGTTGATCATCCTGCAGAATTTATAATTCCTAATTGCAAGGTTCAGTCGAATTTTACATTTACGATGGCTGCTACTGGCGACCCTTCTACATTCACATTCACGATGGATGCTTTCCCGGATTATACTAGATTTAACAAGACAAAGAAAGTTCTTGCTGCTATTCAGGTATTTGATGGTGAGAATGCGGTTGAACTTAACCGCCCGAGAACAAAGTCTACTGACGTTGTAGATGATTATGATAGAGTAATCAGACCTACGAGTGACTAATAAAAATTTTAAGGGAAGATAGTTTTAGCTATCTTCCCTATTTTTATTTGCGAGAAAGGAGGATAAGTATGTATTTTAATGCGGGAACGATTTATAATATAACCGAAGGATAGGGAATTACAAATCCTGCTTCAGCAATTAAATAGGCTATTAGTCGATTATAGTCGTAGATACGATTAAATAATGCGACAGCTAGGGCTATTAAAATATAGAATGAATTGAATAAGTTATTTACAGAAACAGATGATATGAAAACATATATGTCTAATTTATTGACTGGTTTACAGAAAGCAAATGAACAAGCGATTATTTAGGCAGAGCAGAGTGGAGGAAGGCGTCCATCTTAGTTAAAAGATACTTTTGAATTAGATTCTACATTATTAGGTGTAAAATCGGTTTCTTATCCAGATATGTTTACTGCTAGTGGCAAACAACGATTAGAAGATTCGGGGCAATCGTTTTTTGCATTATTAAATAATATTAAAAGTTTAAACGGTAAATTGTTGGAAGCGGCATTGTAGCGTATTGTAGGAGTATTAGCTAATATGTATGATGAAGCATCTGACGAAGCAATAGCAGAAGTATTAAAGGTGTTGTAGAAAGATGAAATTATGGGGTAGCAAAATTATTCTAATGCTGTATCTTTAACTAAAACGGCAGGTAGTAAATCATTATCTTCGATCGTAAATTTTAATGGTACAGATAAAAAAGTGCGTTTTAGTTCAGCTTAGAAATCTGATGCTATTGTTGATGTAGATGGATGGTAGAATGGTACTGATATTGTAAAATAGTTAGGTATTAGTGCTAAAAATATGTATGGATTAGATAAGGGCATTAATGTAGCTTAGCATGTTAACTTTGTTGCTATGATAGCTAATAGTGATTTATTTGGTGCGAGTAATAGTGAAACGCCAGAAGAAAATTTCTTTTGGAGAACTTTTTTTACTGTAAGAAGTGAAGCCGGAATTTTTTCTTAGTTAAAATCATTACGGCAATTGATGGGCATTGTTAGTATTTCTGGTCATCATGGGTTAGATGAATTAAAATCATAGCTTTTAATTACCGTTGTTAGAACATCACAATAGCCTTTTAGGGTAATTCCTATTTATGATAAATTAATACCATTGCTTTTTGGGCGAAATGGACATAAAAATATGTTGCAAATTACATGGGAGACAAAAGAAGGACTACCACTTAAATCTCCCAAAAAATATGCGAAAACCGAATCATTAAATAATGCTGCCTTTAGAGCATTATCAACAATTAAATATACAGCTACTTTATAGCTTACACAGGCTTAGTATGATAGTATGTTAAAATAAAAAATTTGACATAACAAAAAATTTTTGTTATAATAACTATAGAAAAGAGATAAAGGAGATTTGATTATGGCTAAAATACCTTTTAGTAAATTAAATATAAAAAATACAGCGATTGTTCCTATTAATGCACAATTCGGCGAAATTGATATAGAAGTATTGCCGCGCTTAACAACGGACAATAGAGTAAAATTTATGGAAGAAATAATTGCAAATGTACAATCTGAAAACGCGTTTATTAATGAGATTAGTTTAACAGTGTGGTTTGATCTTTGTGTTTTATTCTATTATACAAATTTAACCTTTACGGACAAACAAAAATCTGATCCTGGTAAATTGTATGATATGTGTATCGCAAGTGGATTGCTAAGTATAGTAAAGAGTAAGATTGGTCCAGATGAACTGAATTTTATGGATACACTTGTAAATGCGCAAATTGAAAAGATTTATAATTATCGTAATTCAGCGTATGGTATTCTAGATGCTATGAAGAATGATTATGATAATCTTAATCTTGATGCTACTGAGATTCAAAAGAAGCTGGGCGATGAAAAAAATCTAGCAGTTTTGAAAGAGACTTTGACCAAATTAGGTTAATTCATTTATTTGATTTTTCAAAAATAAATGAGAATAAAAGGGGAACTAAGTAAGTTTTATTCTTGCTTAGTTCCCCTTTTTCATTTTATAAATATGAGAGAAAGGAGCAATAAATATATGGCAAAACAATTAAATGTTAATTTAAAAGTATCTGCAGATACTGCAGCTGCGCAATAGGCTTTAAAAGGATTGAGTCAATCTTTAACTGCTATTCAAAATACAAGCAGTGCGGCATTTAAAAATTTAAATTTAGATAATGCAAAAGAAGCAGCCAGAGATCTTTAGACACATTTACAAAAGGCTGTCAATGTAGATACTGGAAAATTAGATTTAAATAAATTTTTGGCTAGTTTAACTAAATCTAATCAAAACCTTACTGTATTAAGCTAGCGATTATTACAAGGTGGTGCTAATGGTCAAAAAGCTTTTACACAATTGACTCGTAGCATTGCTTTGGCTGATAATTAGGCTTTAAATTTAGGCACGAAATTAAGTGGCTTGTTAACTACTTTAAAAAATACAGCTCGTTGGCAAATTTCTTCTAGTATTTTACATGGATTTATGAGTACAATTTCGGGTGCCTATACTTATGCTCAAAAATTAAATGAATCTTTAACAAATATATAGATAGTAACTGAAGCTAGTTCAGAAAAAATGGCTAAGTTTGCTAAAGAAGCAAATAAAGCGGCACAAGCATTAAATACAACAACTAATACTTATGCTAAAGCTGCATTAATTTATTATCAACAGGGTTTGGATGATAAACAAGTTAAAGAACGTACTGACTTAACTGTCAAAATGGCAAATGTTACTGGTAATACAGCAAAGACCGTTTCAGAACAACTAACTGCTATTTGGAATAATTTTGATGACGGCTCTCGTTCTCTTGAATCTTATATTGATGTAATTACAGCATTAGGTGCATCAACTGCCTCTAGCACAACTGAAATTGCCGAAGGTCTAGAAAAATTTGCAGCTATAGCTAGAACAGTTGGTTTGTCTTATGAATATGCTACTTCTGCATTAGCTACAGTGGTCGCTAAAACTCGTCAAAGTGCTGATGTTGTAGGTACAGCATTTAAAACATTATTCGCTCGTATTCAAGATTTGGAATTAGGTAAAACATTAGATGATGGTACTACTCTTGGTCGGTATTCTGAAGCATTAAAAGCAATTGGTGTTAATATTAAAAATGCCAATGGCGAATTAAAAGATATGGACGATATCTTAAATGAATTAGGTGCTAAATGGGATCAAATTGATCGCGGTACCCAAGTTGCTGTTGCTCAAGCAGTTGGCGGTACACGCCAATATCAACAGTTAATTGCTATTCTTGACAACTGGGATTATATGCAAGAAAATCTTAATGTTGCGGCAGAGTCTGAAGGTACTTTATCTAGACAAGCAGAAATTTATGCTGAATCATGGGAAGCTGCAAAAAATCGTGTTAAAGCTTCAGCTGAAGAAATTTATCATGCATTATTAGATGATAAATTTTTTATTTCATTAACTAATGGTTTTAGTAAATTTCTTAATGGAATAAATGCTGTAATGGAAAGTTTAGGTGGCTTAAAGGGTATTTTAGGCATGATTAGTTAGATTGTATTATTAAAATATGCTAAAGAATTGCCTGCTTTTATGTCATCTATGATTAATGATTTGGGTATTCTTGTTGGTTTAGGTGATAAACGTAAACAGGCTATGCTAAATGAAACAGCTGCATTAGCTAAACAAAATGCATTAGCTGTTAATGGAAATAGCCAATATGCTACTTCGGCTTAGCGAGAAGCTATATTAACAGCTGAAATTGCAACTAGAACAGCCGAGATGGCTGATAAAACCAAGAATTTAACTAATGCTAAAAAAGAAGAATATGCGCAACGCATTAAAAACTGCTAGGCTATTGCAGATGAAATTGTAAAAATGTCACAAGAAGCTGAAGCCGCAGAAAATACTTCTAAAAAAATTGCAGAAGCTTAGGGAACTCGATTAGCTGATTATCGTATTCAACGTATGGGTGGTTCTGCAGATGAAGCAACGACTCGGACAATTAGAAATGAAACTAAACAAGATGTTGAAACTTATCGTCAAGCGGCTTAGAAAGAAGAATATTTAAATCATATTACTGGTAATGCATCTACAACTTTTACATCTTATAATACTTAGCTTGGATTAGTTAATACCCCAGGCATATCTGAACATGGAAAACAAGCTTAGCTAGCAACAGTTAAATCAGATATGCTAGGCTTTAGTGAGAGTTATAAATCAGCTATTGGAATGAGCCAAGGCTCTTTTGGAAATACTTAGGCTTATGAGGCACAATTAAAAGCAATAGAAAAATTTTAGACAGTACTTAAAGATAGTAAAAGTACAGTCAAAGATGTTGAAAAAGCTTTTAAAGAATTTGAAGAAACTACTAAAACTGGTTATAAAGCTATGACCGATTAGGCAAGTACATATAGCAAATAGCAAGAGGATATTATAGATAAATATCATGCTAAAGGTGTAACTAATCCTAGTAAATATTTTAATCCCGTAGATGATAGTGCTAGAACAGCGGGGATTTTAGAAGGGCAAGCAGATGATGCTTTCCATAAAGGCTTTGGCAAAGAAGATCCTGAAAATAATGTTCTTGATATAAATCATAATGCTAAAATATCTTAGACCATTACAGATATTACTACTGGATTAATGTCTTTAAGTATGGCAATTACTGCTGTGCAATAGTTAGGAAGTATTTGGTCGAATGATGATTTAACAACGGGACAAAAAATTATTTAGTCATTAAGTTCAATGGCTATGTTAATACCTACTATAATTTCTTTGGCTAAAATATTGCGGGTAGAAAAACTTGCTTAGATAATAACCAATAAAGCATTAAAAAAGAGTGAAAAAGAAGTTGGAGATGAGGCAGTTAAATCTGGTCTTAAGGCATAGATAGCTTTAGGCTCCATTGGTTGGATTATTACTGGCATTGTTGCTGCCCTTGTTCTTTTAATTGGTTTAATTACATTAGTCGCAAAAAAGTTTTCTGATTGGTATAATAAAGATAAGATTGAATCTGAAAAAGCAGCTAAATCAGCTGAAAGATTGGCAGAGGCTTATAAGAGTGTTAAAGCAGCTTATGATGAAATGCTTAAATCAATTTCAGATTATAGAGATGGTTAGACTGCATTAGATAAATTAACACAAGGAACAAAAGAATATGAAACAGCATTGAAAGAAGCTAATAAGCAAGCTTTAAGTTTAATTAGTAAATATAAATTAATTAAAGATGCTGATTATTCTATTACAAGCGATGGTCGTATAATTATTAAATCAGAATCATTGCGTCGTATTTCTAATGAAGCAGAGCAAAAAACGATTACAGCAGAAGATGTATCAAATAGCGCTAATTTACGCGCATAGCAAGCGGCTGATAAGGCTTAGAATACTTAGTTAAAACGTAGTATTGCTGGTGATCAGGCTAAAAATGATTTATGGTGGGGCATTGGTGGAGGTATAGCTGCCACAGCTGCTTTATTTATTCCTGTTGTAGGACCTTTAGTTTCTGCAATAATTGGAGCGAGTACCATTGCTGCTAGTGAAGCGATAGATAGTAATATTGCTAAAAAAGAAGCTAGTTATGATACTGTAATGGAAGCTTTGCGTTCTGGAGAATTAAATATTAATAGTGATACAACCTATACAGAATTTTCTGAAAAATTAGAGGCACTTGGTATTCAAGATGAAAAATTGATTTAGGCTTTGTATGATAATAAAGATAGCCTAGATTAGTTAGCTGAATCTTATAATACTAATAAAGAGCTTGAACAATAGTAGGCTTTATAGCTTGCGCGTAATACTCTAGGTACTGATGAAAATTTAGTGGCTTCTGGCGCATTACCAGATTTGGCTAATATTGGTAAAGATATTATATCAAAGGCACAAGAGTAGACTGAAGCAACTTGGAGAAATACGTATGCAAATAATAAAGATAATATTGGACGTGATTATTTTAATGCATATAAAGATTCGTTGGGTGAGAAAGTTAGTTATTTAGGCAATGGAAAATATCGTTATTATGATACTGATGCTAAAAAATATAAAGAAGCTAAAATTGATGAACAAGATTTAAAGAGTTTTTATAAAGTTCAGCAAGGTTAGAACGCATTAATAAAAAATAAGAACTAGATTATTGAAGCCTATAGCGCAACTGCAAACAATGCGGCAGCGCGGTCTGCTTTAGTTAATAAAAACTTTGAAGGTGCAACTCGTCAAGAATTTGAAGATTTCTTAAAATTATCTAATACAGAAATGGCTTAGGCATTAGGCGTAAAAGATTCAAGTTCGGAAGGATTAAATAAATATGCTCAAGAAGTTTTAGGGGTAGATTCTTGGGATACATATTTAGCTACAATTGATAAAGCTAAAGAAGATAATGCCAAGGCTTGGGAATCGTTTAATACAAGTGCGGCAGCTAATTTAGCATATGTAAATGGTATTAACTTAGAAACCGCTCAACGTTTTGCGAATATAATGAATGAAATGAAGAATAATCCATTATATTCTTAGAATGCGAATTTTATTTCATAGGGAATTGAATAGTTAGCCGGAGGTTCTAATGAAGCTTTAAAAGCATTAAGTCAACTAGATTATAGTTCTTATGATATTGGTCGCCAAGTTAAAAATACGTTAGCAAATCTAGGCGTACAACTATCAATGAGTGAAGATGAATTTGAGCATTGGGTTAAAGCTGTCCGCCAAACACATAATACAATACCTACATTTAATGATCTTTTAACTAATTTAAATAATATTGATGCAGTATTAGAAAATATTGATTTTGGTAAAACGATTAGTCGAGAAGACTATGAGGCTTTAACTGCCTATAATGTTGAATTAAAAAAACTATTTCAATATGTTGGCGATAATAAATTTAGATTTAATGGCAATAAAGCTGAATTAACCAAATCAATTGAAGCATAGACTGCGCAAGAACTTAATGATTTAAAATAGTATATTGAGATTAGTAAAAAATTAAAAGAAAATGATCGTTTAACTTCTTAGATATTGATTGGAGAGGGAGCTTCTATATCAACAGTTAATAGCAGAGCACATGCTATTGATGCAATATTTTCTGCTACCACAGATTCTTAGGGTAATCCAGTTGATAGCGTATGGAGTATTTTAAAGAAATATAATCCTGAATATGATGAAGGATTTTTCCGAGAATAGCGTTCTAGAGATGAGATTAATGAATTATTGACATTATATAATAATTTATTTACGGCTAGTGAACGCAGTACTGAATTAATGCAGCAATAGGCTTCTTATGCAAAAGATATTGCGAAATTAAATGAGCAATTAAAAAATGGTGAGATTGATGAAGAAACCTATAAAGAGCAGTTAGACTATATAAAAGATGCGGCCAAAGAAAGTTTAAAATATGCTAAAGATATTATAAAAGAAATCGAATATTTAAATCGATTATTATCGCGTCAGCAAAAAATTACTGAAACATTATATGGAGCTAATAAGTTGGCTTCGCTAGAAGAAGAAAGTAAATTAATAGACTAGGTAATTGCTAGCACACAAGATGAAATTGCAACATTAAAAGAGGAATTAAAAATTCGTATGGCATTATTAAAAGCTAAAGGCGCTAATTTTGATTCTACTGGAAAGATGACTAATGGCTGGCAATTATATCGTGAAGGCATTATATCAAAAAAAGATTTAGATGCATATCAAGAATTATGGGAAACTTTATTAGATGCTGAAGATAATTTATTTGATAAACAAACTGAAAAATTACAAAAGAATTATGAAAAATTAACAGAGGCATTAGAACAAAAGTTAGATCTTATTGATAGAGATATGAAACGTCTTGATTCCCATTTTAGTCGCATTGAAAATAATGTTTATAAGGCAGCTGAAGCTTTTGATTTATTAAACGAAAAACAAGATTTAAATTTAACGACATTATAGACTTATGAAAATCATTATGGTGAGTTAGAGCAAAAATGGGCAAATAAAGAAATTACTTAGGCTGATTATGCTGCAGGATTACAAGAAATTTATGATGCAATTTATGATAATATTGATGCTTTATATGAATTAGATAAAGAAATGAGAGAATATTATACAGATTTCTTGTCTAATATGAATGAAGAAATTGAAAAATATACTAAAACTTTCGAGCATCTAACTAAGTTAACTGAACATTATAAAAATATTATGGAATTGACTGGTAATAGTAAAGACTATGATAAAATGGAATTACTATATACTGCTAGTTTAAAAAATATTGATAATAAGTTGCAAGTTGCTAAAGCTGAAATGGATGCGGCACAAGCACAATATGATTTCTTAATGTCCTAGCCCAATAAACTTGAAGAAGACGTTGAAGCTGTAACAAATTAGTTACAAGAAAAAACTGAAGCTTATTTTGAAACGCTAGAAGAGAAGATTGAAGCTACACAGAACCTAGTTAAAAATGGATTAGACCGTGCGGCCGCATAGCTTGAAAAAACATTGACGGGTGGTACAACATTTGAAAGACTAAATCAATCAATGTCAATGATGAGCAAGTTCAGTGAATTGTTCTATACTACAACTAATCAAGTCTATGAAACACAAAAGCGCATTAATAATGTTACACAAGAATTGGCTAAGACTACCAATAAAAATTATCAAAATGAATTAAAAATGTGGAAAATGCGGCTTGAAAATGCGCAAAAGCAAGAAAAGTTAAGTAAGAATTAGCTTGCACTTATGGATGCTGAATTTAAGTTAATTCAAGCACGTGCGGCATTTGAAGAAGCATAGAATGCTAAGTCTACTGTTAGACTAACACGCGATGCTGAAGGCAATTATGGTTATGTATTTACTGCCGATCAAGAAAATATTACTAAAGCACAACAAGCTGTTCAAGATGCAGAAAATGACTTGTATAATAAATAGCTAGAAATTGCTAATAAAAATGCTGAATTAATTGTGCAAATTCAACAAGAAATGTTTAATAAAATTAAGGAAATTAATAATGATTTAACATTATCAACTGAAGAACGCGAATTACGTATTTAGGAAATTTATCAACAATATTCTCCTTATATATTAGCATTAACTAATGATAGAAATATGGCTATTTCTTATTCAGAAGAAAATACTGCTAAAATCATGCGCGATGCTTGGTCAATGACTTTTGAAGAAACCATTAATAAATGTTCTTCTTGGCAAGAAGCTTATTAGATATATACAGAAGAATGTGGTAAGTATTTAAATGATTGGTATAAAGTTGTTAAAGAAGTTACAGAAAATACCGGATTAAAATTTGATGATTTAAAAAAGAAAATGTCAAATATTACTAAAGAAAGTGATGCTATCCGTATTGCTTTAATTGGTGAAGATGGTAATGGTGGTGTCGTCGAAGCCTTAAAAAAAGTGGCGCAAGAAATTGTAACAAAAACTTCAAAATACGCAGATTTTGCTGATGCATTAGGTAATGTAGCTTTACATTATGAAGGAATAGCTAATAAAGCTTATGCGGCGTTAGCGGCTATGTAGGCAGTAGCAGATTTTGCGGCGACCGGCAATGCAGATACTCGTGAAGAAGTTTACTGGAATTCTGATAGTGCTGGTGAAAAAATAAATTATTATGATTATAATGGTAATTTAGTATAGTCAACAAATATTTCTGATGATACCAAAGAACATTATAAGAAGATGAATGAGTATCGTGATAAAGCTAAGCAAGAAGGTATTAGCGATAGTGAACGTGCTTATTATGCTTCGCTTTATCAAGATGAGCGTAATAAATATAACGCAGGTGTTGCCGCAGAAGCAGATGCAGAGTTAACAATTAATGATAAATATAAAGCAATTAGTGATGATCCTGCTTGGAATTATGATAAACAGCGTGAAGGTTTTGCCTATGAACAAGGTCGAATAGATACTAAGAAAGATACGGCTAAAAATGCTTATAATAAAGCTAAAGAAGATGAAGCAAATGCTAAGGCTGAAGCTGATCAACAGGCACGACAAACTGCGGCTGCTGCAGCTGAAGAAAAAAAATATCAAAAACTGTATATGTCTTATGAAAAATATATGAAACATTAGGATGAAAAATATATCTTTAATGCTTAGATTAAGAATACTAAATTGAGTTGGAAAGAAAAATATGCTAATATTAAAGATTTTCTTGAAGATCAGAAAAACAATATAGAATATAAGCCCGTCGTTATTTCTGAAGCACCAGAGAAAATAGTTAAGAATCATCTTTATTCTTTTGCAAAAGACAGTGGTGTTATTGCGGAATATTTAGGTAATTATTTTTACACTCCAGATGGAGGTAAAAGCTGGTTAAGTTTATCAATTGAATAGGGTGGAATAACTAAATGGTATGGAGAATCGGGCGGAACAATTGGGGAATCTAAATATTTTAAAAATAGCTACAAAGTTAAAATAAAAAATACAGATACTTGGTATGAATTACCAAATAAAGCTTTGATTCATTATAATCCCATCCTACCTTCATACGATACTGGTGGTTACACTGGTAAGTGGGGTCCTGAAGGTAAACTTGCTACACTTCACGAAAAAGAGCTAGTGCTTAATAAGCAAGATACTTAGAATATTCTTGCCGCGGTCAGCTTGATTCGTCAAATAGCTAGCGCAATCGATCTACAAGCTTTAATGCAATCATTTGGTCTGTTGAGTGTAGGCGCAACAAAGATAGGCACACTGGCGCATGCTAATCTAGAACAAAGGGTTGAAATTACAGCACAATTCCCGAATGCAATTTATCATGATGAAATTAAAGAAGCATTCGATACACTTATTAATCGTGCATCGCAATATGCAAATCGCAATTATTAATATATCATTTTAGGCGAGTCTAAGAAATTAGGCTCGCCTATTTTTTATTGGTCTAATTTCAACAATACTAATACTTAAAAAATGAAAATAATATAGAAAGATATTTTTGAGACAAAGGAGGCCAATATAATGGCAGATTATGCAGAAAATATATGTCAAGCGGTAGATGAAATATTAAAAGTGCGGCTGGCCCAAATGTCGTATGATACCACGGTAAAATGCAGTATCGTAGATGATAATTTTGCTTGTATTGGCAAATATTTAGTAAATAATGGTTCAGCGTCATTTTATGCTTATACTCATTTGACAAATTTAAAAAAGAATGATACAGTTTATGTATTGGTTCCAAATCATGATTATGATGAATAGAAATTTATTATAGGCAGTATTAATGCAGCTGCAGCTAAAGATGCCACAGGGCGGGATAAAGATAGTTTGGTAATATCGCGTTATGGTGATAATCAAAGCTTAACATTGAGTGAATACGAATGGAATAATGCTTAGCCATTGCGTATTACATGGACACGTGTAATCAATGATACTGTTACGGAAGTCTTAGCTCCAAGCATACCATTATCATTGATGAATTAGATTGATTTTGCTGTTGTGCGGCGAGTAGCTGGAAGTAATTATGATTATAATGCGACCGAAGTATATTATTATCATGCGGCAACTGATGAAGGTGCTATTATGGGTACAATATTTGTTTCATTTCCACCAGACGCGGCGCAAGTTGCTTATAAAATAATAATTTATGATAAAAATAAAGAACCCTTGGAGAGCAATGAGCTAGTATTTATTAATCCACGTTAGTATACTGGAAGTGCGGTAACGCCATTATCAACAAGGGAGTATACACAAGAAGAATGCTTAGCTTGGGTGGCTAAAAAAATGAAAGAGGAAAAGGAGGTACAAGGATGAAATTATATCCACCACAAATAGCGGGAACATTACCTGCATTTTATGCTGATTATCTTGGTGCTATAACTATTCAAGTACCATTTTCTATGAATGCGGCGGTCCATAAAACCGAAGTAGCCGGGATCAAAGCGATTATTAAGACAGTGCAAAATAACACTGTAATTCTTGAGCCAACGGCTAGCCGCATAGATTTTGATAATAATATCGCTTATTTTGATATTATTACTGCTGACAATGTTGATGAATATTATGATTATCAACGTGTTGATTTAAAAGATGGCGAAAATTGGATTGCTGGCACTTATTATGTGCAAATAGATGAAGACAAATATAAACTTGACGAAGGTATTGAATATAATACTACATAGATTTATTATCTTCGTAAAAATAAATATTTTTCAATGGGTTAGTTTTACAAAATATAGTTAGCTTACATTGATGCAGAAACTGGAACTGTTGGGTATTATTCAACAGTTGGTGTAATTAAATTTACTTCCTTGCCGCAAGTGACTATTCCGATGCTTAGCCGCAGAAAAATTAATCTTAATCAAGCTTCTTTTGTTGGATTATATTCCTAGGGTAGCTTTACCTACAAGCCAGTAGAAGTTGATGAAGACAATTATGTGAAAAATACATATTATTATTATGTTGCTAATAGATAGTATATACTTGATGCTTCTGTTACTTATACTGCAGGAAGACAGTATTATGTGCGGCATTTGATTATGATGCCTGATAATTCATTATACATGGATGCTACCGAGAAAGTACATGATTATAGATTTGTAATTTATGATAGCACTGGTGCTATCGTTGCCGATAGTGGTGAACAGATACATAATATTGAAAATAATACTGCTAGCTATGAGTCTATTGATAATTGGACATTTAATATTAACCTTGATGAGCATTCATTATATAAAATTTAGTATATTATTACTACTAACAATTTATTAACAGTAGCTAGCCCATCTTATACATTAATTTAGCGCTAGACTATTGCGCCAGATTACGATTTGCCATTGCATGCTGAAAATAACGAAGAAGAAGGTTGTATTACGATTACTTTTAATGCCACTTCTGAAATTAGCAAGAGCTAGTTTATTCAAGGCGCTTTTCTTTTGACGCGTAGTTGTTTAGAAGAGAATTATGCCACTTGGGAAGAAGTTACAAGATTTAGATTGTATGGTATTCATCCTGATAAATGGCAATGGCAAGATTTTACTGTTGAGCAAGGCAAGACTTACAAATATGCTTTATAGCAATTTAATGATAGAGATTTGTATTCACGCCAAGAAGCATCCAATGCGGTTATGGCTGATTTTGAGCATGCTTTTTTGTATGATGGTGAAAAATAGCTGAAGATTAAATATAACCCTAAAGTCGCTAGTTTTAAGACTGATATTCTAGAGTAGAAGGTTGATACTATTGGTAGTAAACATCCTTTTATTTTTAGAAATGGAATTGTTAATTATAAGGAATTTTCATTATCAGGATTGCTTTCTTACATGTCAGACGAGGCCAATCTATTCATTGATGATGATCAATTAGGATTGACTACAAAATCGTTGTGTAAAATTAGTCGTTCGGCGACTATAGAGCCAGAATATTGGACGTATGAAGATGGGAAGCTTATAAAGCGTACCCCAGAAGAAATTAAGAAGTATTACAATGATCCTGATATTAGTGAAGAAATTGATAATAAAGAAGTAGTTGCGGCGGGTCGCCCTCGTGCTACCAATGACCTGGGTGGATACAATGTAGCGGCTGAACGCAGATTTAAATTAAGCGTTCTTGACTGGTTAAATAATGGCTAGGTTAAATTATTTAGATCGCCTAGTGAAGGAAATTATTTAGTAAGATTAACAAATATTTCTTTGGCGCCTGAAGATTAGCTTGGCCGAATGATACATACATTTACGAGTACGGCGTATGAAATAGCTGATTGTACGCATGATAATTTAATAAAATATGGAATATTAAAAACTACGTTGCCAGAATTCATGCAATTCCGCTGGAAGACGGTGCCGCTGGTTGAGCGAGTATTGGCTGCGAAAGAATTCGTAGAAGCGGACGATAAATCGTATACATATTTTAAAGAAAAATATAATCGTGAAGTACAATATAAATCGAATACGCAAGATCCTAATAGCTGGGTTGAATTATTAGGCACTGGCGAAGCGGCGTATGAGATTCGTTTTGAAGATATCGCACCTGGCGCTATTGTGCGGTTGCGTAACTAGTCATAGAAAGACTATACAACTGTAGCTATTGGTGCTACCGGTGTATTTAATTATGCTTCACCTAATGATTTAATAGTTAGCGTGCAAATACCTGGCGATGCCAAATATCTGGGCTAGTTAACTTATAGATATAGAGCTGGAATTGATAATAGTTTCCAAAGTGTCGCTAATGTTGAGATTGAATCAATTCCGCTACGGTAGTTTATTGGTGCAAATAATAATATTTTAGATTAGTTAATAGATATTAAACATAGTATTTCAGCAGTGCGATTTGTGAGATTCCGCCGCACAGAGCCTAGACAATTAAATTATGGCATTTTAGCTAATACCGAAGGGTCTATTATTGATTCTATTAATGACCCTGAAGCATTTGATTGTTGGTTTACATTAAATGGTAAAGAAAGTAAGTTTAATATTAAAGATATTGAAGGTTACGTCCAGCAAGCTGAAGGTAATTACACTAAGATAGGTTGCGGAGCTGGCGTTACTATTGAAATTTGTTGTGAGATTTTAAAGAAGACCTATGAAGTTGAAATATCTGATGAAGCATTAATTAAAGTTTATAAAGAGCAAAAAATTGATGAATTAGAAGATACGCTAGACATGGATAGCATTCTTGAAAAATCATTGCGCGTTAATGGCGGACTAGTTAGCGATGCTAATGTTCATAAATAGCTAGCTAAAGAAATTCATAATGCACGGCCGCAGTATCGTGATGCATTGGCTACGTATTATCGTGCTATTGAACGTGACTTAAAAGATAGGGGGTTATTAAATGAAAAAGAATCCTCTACTTGACAAAGAATTTTTAAAGAAATTAGATTTAGATAAAAAGAAAACTATATTCGCGCGTATTACCGCGTTGAATCTAGACGAAAATCCTATTGATAGAATAGAAGGCAAAGTGACTGGAGGGTCCATCAATATTGATGGGTCTTCTTCAGTTCGCCGGACTATCAATTTATCAATGATTGCCAATGAAATCAATATTAATGATTATTATTGGGGATTAAAGGCAAAAATTAAAATTGATATAGGATTGGAAAATCGTGTTGATGATAGATATGATGATATTATCTGGTTTAAATAGGGAATATTTATTTTGACTGGATTTAATACATCATAGACAACAAATAACTATACAATTAGTTTAAGTGGTAAAGATAAAATGTGCTTGTTGAATGGGGATTGCGGCGGATCACTTCCATTCTCCGTTGACTTCGGTAAACAATAGATTGAGGTCTAGGATTATATTGAAGTAGGACAAGTAGGCCAGATTGAATTTGCAGCTGGTGAATATTATATAGCTATTAAAGATAATGATAAAATCTTGAGTTATGAATTAGCTACAATTTGGGATTCTGAAACTATATATTATCAAAAAGTAAGTAATTGGGAGTATGTGCGGCCGACCTTGAAGACGATTATTCGGGAAGCTGTACATTAGTATGGTCATGAAAAATATTCTAATATTATTATTAATGATTTAGATGATAAGGCGCTTGAATTATTAGAATATCGTGGTAAAGAAGATTTGTTCGTATTTAGTCATAATGGTATTTACGATGATGTGAAGCTAGAACATGAGCTATTTAAAGACGGTTGGAAAGTAACCAGCGATCCTGAAGGATTGCATACCCTGGCCGCAAATAGTGATTTATTCTTGCTAAATGATTATAAATATGTTTGGGATAATGAAAATAATTGCACTCCTAGTATAATTCGTCGATACAGTTTTGGCGATGCTATTGGTTATTAGGCTACGGATTTAATTTACACCGGTGAACTTGTATCTTCACTTGGCGAATCATTAACATCAATTCTTGATAAAATTAAGAATATGCTTGGTAGTGATTATGAATATTTTTATGATTTAGATGGTCATTTTGTATTTCAAAAGACTAAAACATATATCAACACATCATGGAACACAATTATGTCTGATGATGATGGTACATAGTATGCGGTTGATGCCTTGGCGGAATCATCCTATACCTACAGTTTTGAAGATAGCGTATTGATTACGGCATTTAATAATAATCCTAATTTAACTGCCATTAAAAATGACTATGCAATTTGGGGCTAGCGTACTGGCGCGAATGGCGAGACATTGCCTATTCACACACGCTATGCTATTGATAAAAAGCCAATATCTTATACGACTATTGAGATGACAGAGCTAGATGTAGAGCGCGCAAAAGCAGCCTTGCCGCAATTATTCCCCTTAGATAAAGAAAAGTATATTCAAAATTCTATTACTTATTCACAAGCTAATGGTGATGATTGGCGAGAAATTATTTATCACATGGCTAGTGATTACTATAAATTTAATTAGCTTGATGATTTTTATAAACGAATTATTCAAGCCAATGGTGATTTATATTTATTTGGTGAAACTGGCTATGAGCAATATTATGAAGATATTCAAGGATTTTGGCGTCAATTATTCAATCCAGATGCTATTGCGACTTGGAAATATTCAACTGTTCCTGATGAAATAAAATATGAAAAAGTTGAAACACCATCGCGTCTGGGAATAATTGAAAAGAAATATTATATATTAAAAGATGAAGAATATTAGCTAGCTACCGCTTGGGATGATAAAACTACATACTATATAAAACTTGAAGTAAATAATAAAATTCATTTAACTACTTGGTCTTGTGATTTTTATTTAAGCAAAGAGCGATTGGAACAAGAGAAGAGAGAGATTCCAGAACGAATTGAAAAAATAAGATATCAATATACAAAAGTAGGAACTATTACACAAGAAATATTTAAAGAAAATACTTACTATATACGGGATAGTCATGCTAATTATGTATTAGCCACTGAATGGAAAGAAAATGAAATTTATTATACATTAGTTTCATTGACTGATCAACAAATAGCCGACGATATTATTGCTATTGAAAAGTAGATAGATAATAATCTTGCAGTTAAAGATGAGTATTTATTTTGGAATATGAATGTAGTACGCAACCCTGGTTTATTAAATTTCTGGATAGAATTTCTTGATACTAATGGTTCAATTAATAAGTATGCAGTTAAAATCATAGGCGATCGGGCAAAAGCTATTAATGATACTAAAATTACGTCCATAAATTTTAGAGAAGTTCCTACTATTTTATTTATGGATAATAAGGCTGATGTTGATGATCATCTATTTACAGGTTATTATAGATGTATTTTAGCTGATAAAGATATTAAATTGAACAGAAATGACGGTAAAGTAGATTTTACTATTAGCGCCCGTGGCAAAAGTACTAAGGATGTATTAGATACTATGTTGTATAATTATTCCTATTGTCCTGAAAGTGTTAGTATTACGTCATTACCTATTTATTATCTTGAGCCAAATACAAGAATTTTAATTTATGATGAAAATAGTAAGATTAATGGTGAATATATTATGACTAAGTATACATTATCATTAACCTATAATGGAACTATGTCTATTACGGCTACGAAAGCAGCTGAAAGATTATATTGATGGAAAGGAGTAAATAAATGTTAAAACAATATTATTTTGATGGAATTAATTATTCAGGTTTTGATATAGACAAGGAAGTAGAAGATAAAATATCATTTGTAATTTCTAAATTATTGTCTGGTTTAATATCTGAAGGAGAATATTTAACACGCCTTTCTATCCAAGCGACCCCAGGTACCGAAGTACAAGTGCGGAAACCGGCTACAGAAGAATTTACTGTGATTGGACCTGGAGGCGTATTAGAAATTGATATGTCAAATGTGCAACAAGTTACATTTGGTAAAAATAGTCCAATATTTAATGGCAATATTAAAAATGCTTTTATTAGAATATTGGCAGATTATGGAGAAGGAGGTTAAGGAGAAATGGCACGAGAATTAAAACAATATAGATATTATGGAGAAGGTTCAATACGTAATTATCCTATGTTAGAAAATAATACTATCACAGCAGATACATTATAGACTGGTTCAATTTTCTTCGTTGATACAAATCTTGGCGTCATTACCTAGCTTGGTATTCAAACCATGCCAGGGATAAAATTTTATTTAAATGGTAATATTTCTCCGATAATCGTTGGTAAGAATGGTATATTTGATTTAAATGTTGAAAATATATCACAGATTACCGCATTGCAATTTGATAAAGAATCTATCAATAGATTAAATGCTACACCAAATAGTTATTTATTGGTAGATGCAATTTATGAGAAGGAGGAGAATTAATAGATGAGTTTATATGGAAATATAGCATCAACAGCACCATTTTAGTTTGACCGTATATTTGGTAGCCGTTCTGAAATGGATTAGATCGGTACACCAGAAGATAAGTTTGTTGATGATGGTGTTTATGCCGGACGTTATGTTTTGGTTAAGTATGATACTAAGCTTGAAAATGCAATTCCTGTGGCTACGTTATCTAATGATGACCTTGATCGAGTTGGTAAATTAGTCACTGGCCAAGAAGTGGCTAGTGATATATTTAAATTATTCTAGGGCACAGAGGCTATTAAGGCGGGATCAACTGACCCACGATTAATACCTAATTAGATTTATGCAGCACATTTTGCATCATCTGATGCAGTCCTTGAAGCTAAGTTGAATCGTTATTTCTTTTTTGAATTTACTGGCGAATACGAAGATTAGACATCAATTGCCCAATTTAAATTTATTCAAGAGGGCAAGGAAAATGATGAAAATAAATCTAAATATTTATATCCTATTCATTATGCGCAAGATAGAGCTAATTATGAAACAATTGATTAGCAAGCATCATCTAAGGGTTATGATGGCACAATCTGGATGAAGACGTATGTCGAAGATAATTCTAAATATAAAGAAAAATATATTTATATTGGTTCATTAAATGCGGCTATGCCAGCGCTAAAGATTACACCCGAGGCGCCAGAAGGCGGATTCCGTTTGCCGCACTTAAATGTCACAGCTTCTGATACTTATGATTTACATATTACTACGCCTTATGGATTTAGAGTGGGTAATGTTGTTCCTGACTCGGTTCAAGTAAAAGATCTTAATGGTCAATTAGTGCCTGAGATTAATGATAAAGGTGAGACTACTGGTCAATATGTCACAAGATCAAATAGTGATATAAAATGGCAAGCTAATGAAGTTAGTGATGCTGCTGATGGGAAAAAGGCAATCTATTATAATAAAGCTGGATTTGATGTTACCAAGAATAGTATTGATGATAAAACAACAAATGAATTGATTTGTGATTTGACTGGCTATTCTGGACAAAGATACGCAGTTTGCGATGCTGCAGGTAATGTTAATGAAAGTAATGATGTGCCCGATATTTATGAACTACAAATGAGATTACCTATATTGGGTAATGTAGTAGCTGAGCTATGGAATTTAGCTTATGGCACAGAGCGTAATTTAAATATTGCTTGGGAAGATGGTCATGATCCTAAACGTGCGGGAAAACGATTGCTGCCTGTGGGGGAAACCTATTCGCCGCAAGAAGCTAACACAATAGCTGGATGCATTAATTCATTACACGATATTATGGGTATGATTATTGTCAAGAAAGATGATGATACATTACCAACGAATTTAGAAAACTATGGATTAGGATATATCTATTATTTTTCTAAATTAAAAAGATTTTATCGTGTAGAGCAAGCGCCTTACTTCAATGAAGCTAATAAATTAACAGTTGCTAATGGTGATTTTAATTTTAAGAAAGCAGATAATGTAACGTCTGATACATTTGTAAAGAATTTATATTATTCGTCTACAGGTACGCCATTAGATAGCTATTCAGCGAATAATACATATATCAAAGTGTTATCAGATAAAGGCAAAGGGAAAACCTATGCTAATATACCGTGGACAGAGATGCTAGATCCTACGGCTAATGATATTTATGAAAAAATAAATAATAATTATTATTATGTTCCTTCTGATTTAGTTGCGGAGGGAAAAACTTACTATTCATTTACTGCTGTTAAGACATCACCAAAATTGTATAAACCTAATACCTATTACAAAAAGAGTACAACAAATGGTGAGTGTTATCAATTAGCAGCTGAAGAAAATATGCAAGTAGGTGTTAAATATTATTCTAGATTGAATAAGAATGATTATTCCATCAAAGAGAGTTCATGGGTTACAAAAAATTCGCCAAATAATAGTAGATTTTATTATAATGCAGAAATTAGCACAAAGATATTATCCGAATTAAAGAGCTTATTGAATAAGCCGGACGTATCTTACGGCATGCAAAGTTCTTCTGTTTTCTTCTATAAAGATCAAGATAAAGTCTATCAACCTGTTAAAGAGCTTGCGGCCGGAGTTGTTTATTATATAGGTGTAAATTGGTAGCCTAAATTAGACTGGGATGAAAACAATGCATAGTTTGTTTATTTGTATTATCCAACAAGTTTTTATCCTACGACATTAATTGCATATCCTGCTAATGCTACTGAAAAAATAGATGAAAATTTGTCAGTAAATTACAGTGTTTATTATAATGATCCTAGTTCTGGCTGGCGTAGTTGTAATATAGATGATTACGCAAAAGCAGTTGCTAAAAATATTTATAGTCTTAGCATAGAAGGTATTCATACAGATTATGAATATTCTGCATTTTTTGTTGATAATCGTGAGTAGCTAGTAGATAGTAATACATTAGTTGCAGATAATGTTTATATTTGTGACAATGAAAAGAATTATTTAAAAGCTACTGCAGAAGATATTGCATAGTCTGGGTCATTTTATACATTAACAAATGAAAATACAATAAAATATATTTATTAGCCTAATAAATATTATATTAAAAATAATGGACAATACGTACTTGATGATAGATTGACAAAATCATCTGTTGAATCAACAGTTTGGTATATTAAAAAATCTATTATTATTAAAGATAGAGCGGGTTATTATCCTGAATATTCGATTTGGGACGCTGATGCTAATTTAATTCCAAGTACAGTAGATTTATATATTATAGATACAAAGCCTGCATTGGTTGAGCTTGAAAGTTTTGCACGCTAGCTTAATACGGCACATGGATTAATTTTAAAGATTAATCAAACACTTGATTCATCTAATGTAAATACGCGCGAAGATACAACGGTTAAAGGTATCATGAATCAAATGAATGATATCTTGAATAAGTTTGCGGCAATGCAGCCTGGAGATTTCTTAATTGTCGATGGGTATGGCCGCATGCATGGTGCTAAACCTAGTGGCGGTAATTGGATTGATGTTAAGGTGAAGCCAGACCCTGTAAGTCCAACTGTGACTTTTGAACATGCTGATCCTGGAGCTGAAGGTATTTGGGCTACACCGACAATTTAGTTAAGTAATACACAATAGGCTGTTGTAATGGCGGCTAAGATTGATAATAAAGGACATTTGGATTCTAATAATGTTACTGGAGTTGACCCTGGTAATTTATTATTTACAGTTCATGGTATTACAAGATCATTTGCTGATTGGATTACTTGGGCAGCTAATCAAGGTGGCGGTGCTAGTACCGTTATTACTGATTGGATTACTTCTGATTCTAGTCCATTAAGCTTTGGAATTAATCAAGGTAGATTGCGTAACAATGATGAGACTGATACAGAAGATATTTGGACATTGTCAACAAGCATTGATACTAATGTTAAGAAAGCATTATAGATTGCTGAAATTACGTCTTAGACAGTAACATTAACACAAACCAGTGATTATAATACATTATTGCCAACTAATAAACAATTTAAATTAACGCTTGGTTATCATGATAATAATAAATTTAGTAATAATTATACAGCTACGACAGTTAATACTAAGATATTTGATATAGATATGCGGGAAGGCCTTGCCGCACTTAATATAACTCAAGGTGCTAATCTTGATTAGCATTTGTTTACTCCTCAAGTGGCTCTTGATTCTAAAGCTCGTTGCGTGGAAGTAAAAGTTTATTCTAACACAACTATGGTAGCATCGACTGAAATTGCTCCTGCTAATTATATAGTAGGCACAGCAATTAATCTTGATATATTATTCGATGGTAAATTAAATGCCAATACCTCTTATACGGTTGCATTTAAGGCAATTAGCAATAATGAAGCTTATAAAGATAGCGCAGTTAAAGAATTTATTTATGTTTATAAAGCTGGATTGCCGGCTCCTGTATTATCAGTAGGTAATTATTTAATAGAACCTGGTGACCAAGAAGCGGCTGGTCAGTTATTAACATGGACTACGGTGACACAAGAAGGTGTAACAGATATTAAATATATCTTAAAGAAAGATAGTGTAGCAATTACTACTGACCTTGTTACAACGTTACAATATGTATTATCAAAAGGAAATGTTTCATCAGCTAATGAGCTTAATGGCACTTATACTGTATTTGCCCAAGGTAAGCATGGTGAAGATACATTAACAAGCGTAGCATCGAATGCAATTACAATTAATTGGTTCCAGCAATTGGCTACTCCTGTGGTATCAACTACTGAAGCAGCTGGTGGAGTTGTAATTAATTGGCCAGTTGTTGTAAATGCTAAGTCATATAAAATATTTAAAGATACAAATAGTTATCCATTTAGCATTTTAGCAGGGAATGAATCTAGTTGTGATTTACTATATAATGGTAGCTATCGTATTATGGCAAGTGCTGAAGATAGTTATTAGTATTTTGATAGTGAATTTAGCAATACTGTTACTGTAACTAATGGTAGCGATCAAATCAATGGTGTAAGTAGCAATTTAGGAGCTGAAGTATATTATCAAGCAGTTACTGAAGCGGATTTAATAGATAAATCAAGTACTATAAATTATACTTTTGGAGAAGGAACACCATTAATTAATGGTATGAATATTCCATCTACAACTGTTACTTGGGAATTTCAAGATACAACAACATCTGAAGGAGAGCCAAAGTATGGTACTTGGGATGGATATGTCGGAGGTTTTAAAGTACCTGACACTATTCCAACTGACGATGGAGATACCTACACTTTAACTAATATATTAGTTAATGGCAGCGAGTATTCTGGAGCTTAGGGCGTACCATTTACTGTTTAGAATGTACTTGAAGGAAAAAAAATAGATTATTATTCTTGGAATGGTACAGAGTTTACTGCGGTATGGAGTGATAATAGTTCAACATAGATAAATGGATTAACTATTGCCCTTGTTTATACTAATGTTCTTCATGATTGGCATGAGGTTAGTAGACAAGAAGTTACTTGCGGACAAGATGGAACAATAACATATCAATGTACTGGTGGAGCAGATGCAACATGTAATCATAGTGCAACTAATCCAGGTACTAAAACAGTGACAATCGCATCTGCTACTGGTGATCATACTTGGGGCGATTGGGAAATTGTAGAATATCCTACTGAAACAACAACCGGAGTTAAAACTAGATTTTGTACAGTATGCGCCGAGATTGAAGACGAAATTATTCCAGCTACTGGATCTGAACATGTATATGATACTGAATGGACTTATGATAGAACAGGTCACTGGCATGCTTGTACTAAATCAGGACATACTGATAAAAATGATTTTGCAGCACATGATTATAATAATCATACAGGCGGCGTTAATGGTTTAGGCGGATGTGTGATTTGTGATTATCAGTGTGATCATACGACTGATGGACATACTAATGCTGTTAAACCGACAGCTACACAAGATACTAATGGAAATTGGAATTATTCTAGTCATACTATAAAATGTTCAGTTTGTGGCATGGTTGAAGCTGATGAACCACATGATTGGACAGATAAAGATGGCAATCCTACTGATATCTGCTATAAATGTGGTTTAGATAGAACCCAACATGTTCATGACTTCGACGATTGGGTAATTGATCAAGATGCTACAACTGAAGCTGCTGGTTCTAAGCATCGTACTTGTAGAGTATGTGGTTATACTGAAACGGCTGAAATACCAAAGCTAGATGTATTAAAATTAGAAACGCCTGTATTAACTGATTTATCAACAAATGATACTTGTAAATTCTCATTTAATATTGATCCTAGATTTGCAAATGAGTCATAGCTAGGTCATTATTCTTGTACTTTTTATAGTGAAGTAAATGGTAATAAAACAATAATACCTCAATCGACAGGCTGGACTCACGAATATAATGATGGCGTACTTATTATAACTATTAAGTCTAGCTATTTTACTGAATGTAAGACTAATTATAAGATAACAGCTATTGCACATGATGACCAGAAAGCTTATAATGATTCAGATGAAAGTAATTCTATTACTTTTACTACTGGACATTTAGGAACATTAACTGTTAGATATGATACAACTCAATAGGTAGGCCAACATACTAAAATGACAACATGTTCCAATTGTCATAAAACTGACTCTGAAACTAAAAATTGTACACCACAGGGCGAAAAGATTGCAGAAGCTACTTGTATGCATGGTGAACAATATAAATGTGAATGTGATCGGATTATTGAAACAGAAGAACGTAATCCTAGCATTCATCCTGAAGATAGCATAGAGACAACTTATAGTAATATAGGTGCCCCAACGGGCTAGCATTATAGGATTGAAACATGCCGAGATTGTGGAGCTGTAACTAGTGTTCCTGAAGATCATAATTGGAATAATGCTGATGGCAAATGCCATCCTGGATGTGAAGCATCCCATACCCATACGTGTTCTAATTGGAATTCTAACACTGGAACAGGTACCTGTGATACTTGTGGTTATCTAATGACGTGTGATCATGGTGGTTCTACTGCTTGGACGTTAAATCCAGATAGTTATAATGATGAGTATCATTATTATGCTTGCACTATTTGTGGAAAAGAAAATTCAGAGCCGCATGATTTAGATGCTTATGGCAAATGTACGATATGCAATTATTCTGACAAAACTAAATGTCAACATCCTAACGTTGCTGGCAATTTAACTCGTACAAATAATGGTGATAATGTAAACCATCAAGTAACATGTAAAAATTGTGGTAAAACTTGGCCTGAACCGCATACTTTGAATAATGAGGGATCGTGTGAATGTGGTTATCAGTGTAAACATCCTGCCAAGAATTATTCGTATCATTCAAATAATAATGGCACCCATTCAATTACATGTGGGAAATGCGGAGCAACAGTAAAAAAGGCCGCTCCTTGTGTAGATGATCGCAACCCCAAAGGCACTTGTGATGTTTGTGAAGGCCCAATGGTTTAATAAAGCTATTTTCCCCTAATTGATTTCTTGCCCTAGGACCTAAAAATCTTAGGGCAAGAAAATTCAATCGATTTATTTAAAAAATGAAATATAAATGGAAACTAATAGAAAGGAGATATTTTATATGCCATTAACAGGTACACATTATGTTAAATTTATGCGAGGCACCCCTGCGGCTTTTAATAATTTAACAACAAAATCTTCGGATACGTTGTATTTTATTTCTGAGCCTAACGCCGATTCTGGTATATTGTATTTAGGTGCAAAGAAAATCGGAGATGGTGTTGGTGTCACTGGTGCCACGTAGATAAGTGAGCTTCAAGATGTAATTCTTGATACTATTGGCGATAAACAAATATTAGTTTATGATTTAGCAAGTCAGAAATGGAAAAATGCTTCTATTTCTACAATAATTAGCGTTATGAAAGGCGCTACTGCTGATGCTGTTGGTGAAGCTGGACTAGTTCCCGCTGCGCAACCTGCTGAAAAGGACTTCTTCCTTAGAGGCGATGGCGTTTGGGCAAAAGCTGGTACAGTAGCACAAGTATTCCAGGCTGAAGCGACTGCTGAACAAGATGATATGGCTGCAATAACAGCAGCTGTAGGTGCTGCAGTTCTTAATCCTGGTGATCAGGCTATAGTTAAGCGCGTTTTAACGGGCGCCCGCACTTCTTATACAGCTTATGTTTATGATGGTTCAAAATGGGCTGCTATGGATGGTAATTATTCTGCGGATAATGTTTATTTCACAAGCGACCTTACACTTGCTGGTAATTATACAGAAATTGGTAATATTACTAAAGGTCAGACTGAGACAAAGAATTGGGCTGTCACAGGAATGTCTGTAAAAGATATTATGACAGCTATTACAACAAAGAAATTACAACCTACGCCTACAAATCCTTCTGTTGGCGTTACACTAACTCAGGCTAAGGCTTATGAAGTTGGTACAACAGTAACACCTTCATATACCACATCATTTAATAAGGGTGCTTACACATTTGGTCCAGATACTGGCATTACAGTTTCTTCGTGGACAGTCAAGGACACCAAGAATGTAACAAAGACTACTGCAACTGGCACATTTGACGCCCTTCAAGTAACTGATGGTATTAATTATACTGTAACAGCTACAGCTGCTTATACCGAAGGCGCAGTTGCTAAAGATAACATTGGAGGCGATTCTAGCCCTGTTATTCAAATTCCGGCTGGGTCTGCTAGCAAGACATCAGCAGCGATTACCGGTTATAGAAATTCATTCTATGGTACGCTTGAATCCAAGGGCGAATTAACAAGTGATATTATTCGTGGTCTTACAAAATCTGGCAGAGCACTTGCTGATGGTAATACAATTTCTGTTGCGGTCCCTGTTGGCGCACAAAGAGTTATATTTGCTTATCCGAAGACGTTGGGTGATGTAAATAAAGTTCTTGACGTAAATGGCTTAAACGCTAATATTACAAGTGCATTTAAAAAGATTGAAGTTAACGTTGAAGGTGCTGAAGGTTATACAGCTATCGCATACAATGTATATTATACGGATTATGCTAATCCTAATGATAAAGCTAATACGTATACTGTAACAATATAATGAAGGAGGAAATGAATCATGGCAGAATTTGGTAAATTGAATTTCGCGGTTGCATTTGCTCCTCAAACTGCGTTCCCGCTTGATGCAAGATATTATTTTGATAGTCTTGAAGCTGCAAAAGCTGCGGCTCGTAGTGCCGTTGAAGTTGGTTCGGATACTGGTACTTATTTCTATGGTGAAAACGTAGTTGTTGTTACAGGCACAAGTGCAACATTATATTTAATTCAGCCCGATAATACTCTTAAAGAAGTTGGGGCTGTTCCTGTCGGCGATGGAAAATCTATTGAAGTTGTCGATGGTAAAATAGCTATTAAAGGTTTTGGCACAGCAGAAGTTGGAGCACAATTAACCATAGGTAATAATGGTGAAGTAACGTGGGTTAAACCTGACACTTCTACAGTTAGCGGTTTACAAGCCGCAGTTGCTACAAATACACAAAATATAACAAACTTAACAAATGTTAAGGCTGATAAAGCTACAACCCTTGCGGGCTATGGTATCGAAGATGCTTATACGAAGGAAGAGACATAGCGCCAAATTGCGGCAGCTGGTCATGCCACATTTAAGAAGGTTGATGCAATTCCTGATGCTGCAACAGCAGAGAGTAATGTCCTTTATCTTGTTTGGAACACTACAACTAATTATTATGATATCTATGCTAAGATTGATAATGCCGTTGTCCGTCTAGATGATGTAAGTGTAAATCTTGATGCTTATTCTACAACTGAGCAGATGGATGCGGCTATCGCTGATGCTATTAAGAATAAAGTAGATAAAGTTGAAGGTTCTAGACTTATTAATGCTGATGAAATTAGTAAGTTAGCTACAGTAAAAGCGGGCGCCGAGCCTAATGTAGTTAAGAGCGTTGATGCAGGCAATTTTGCAGTTGATGCAACTGGCAAACTTACCTTAACTGCTGTTGCAGAAGCGCAAGTAACTGGTTTGACTGAAGCATTAAGCAAGAAAGCTACAGTTGAAGGTTTAACTACGGTTGAGGGTCGTGTTACTACAGTTGAAAATGACCTTACTACTGCCAAGGCTACAATTGAAACTCAAGGCACAGCTATAGAAGGCTTGCAGACAACGGTTGGTACATTAGGTACTGATGTTAACACTGCTAAAACAGATATTTCAGATCTTAAGTCTAAGGTAGAAGCTAATGAAACAGCTATTACAGCATTACAAGGCGTTACTGGTAACTTAGATACAATCTATCTAAAAGTTGAAAGATACACAACTGAAGTTGGTGCATTCTCTGGCTTAGTACATCATGCAAATGATAATAGTACCATTATTGATGAAATCAATGATTTGAATACACGCCTAACATGGACTGAATTATCTGAATAATAATTAAATAGAAAGGAAATGAATGAATTATGGCACAAGTAATGTTTAAAAAGGGTCTGTCAACAGCCCTTCCTAAAACTGGTCTAGTTGAAGGTGCATTTTATTTAACCACCGATACTGATAAATTATATATATGTAATGATGGTAACAAATTATCATTGTTAAATCAGGTTGTCCATAATGTTGCCAATATACATGCTCTTCCCGCAATAGCAGACGCCGCAATTGGTGAATTCTACTATTGCATTGATGAAAATGTTCTTGCTACAAAGAAAGCAGCAGCTGATACTAATTGGACACAGATTAATGCTGATACTGATACAAAGGTATCTGATGTTATAACTACTACGGCTGTGTCTGGTGACATTGCTACAGTAACTACGACAGTTAAGTCTACTACTAAAGCTGGCGGTTCTGCTGGTGAAAAAACTGGCTCCTTCAAGATTAAAGGTGCTGGTGATAATACGATTACTCGCGATGCAGATGGTGCAATCGTTATTACGGGTAAGAATGATAATGCTACATACACATTAGGCACAGCTGAAGGTGGAAAGATTGCATTAAAGGGCGCCGGCACCGGTGCAACAAACACAGAAATAACTGTTAAAGGCGCTGGTGATATCGCAATTACTAGTGATGCTGCTGGTAATCTTACTGTTGATGGTACCGCATTAAAGACTGCAATAACAGATGCAACACAGAATGTTACTATTACTAGCGTTAAGAATGAATTTGCGGCTGATGGTAAATTTACTACAGCAGTTGCTACGGCGGCTGGTTCTAAAACAGCTCCTGCTGTAACACCGATCATCAAGCTTGGCACAAATGCTACAGAATATAAATTTGAATCTGGTACAGCTACACTTCCTGTATATACAAAGACAGAAGTAGATACGAAGATAGATACATACTTCAAAGCTGCCGATGCAATGGTTTATAAGGGCACAGTATCTAAAGCCGCTGATCTTCCTACAGCTAACGTACAATGCGGTTGGACCTATAAGGTTGCAACAGCTGGCACTTATGCAGGCACAGTATGCAAAGTTGGCGATTTAATTATTGCTAAAGTTGATGCGGCTACTGCCACAGATGCTACATGGGATGTCGTTCCTTCGGGTGATGAACAGGTAATTACAGGTGCTGCGGCTAATACAGGTATTACAATTAGTGATGGGGCTGGCGTTCTTGCTGGTATAACATTGGCTAATGGCGATTGCACAACTGTTGCTGGTACGGTCTCTGGTAAAGTTACAACTATTAAAGTAAATCATAATCAGGTTACAGGCACACTTGCGGCTGGTTCTACAGTTGATGTTACGCAGACTGCTAAAGGTGCGGCTGATTTCTCGGCAATTACTGGTATTACAAGGGATGCTTATGGCCACGTAACGGGTACAACTGTAAAGAAGTTGCATGTAGTTGATACAGACACACATAATGATGTTACTTCTGTTAAGGTTGCGACAACACATACGTCAAGCGGTGCTACATTAAGTACAACTGTATTTACTCAGGATACAACAGCTGGTGTTACAGCTAATCTTGCTATTACATCTGACAACTTAACAATTACGAATGGTACTGCTAATGGCGCAACAGAAGCTGCTGGTTTAAAGATTAACCTTGAATGGGGAACATTCGATTAATTTTGTTAGGTCAATTTTATATAATAGACTAATTTTATTTTTCAAGAATTATTGAAGGATAAATATAGGGACTAGAAGAACTATACCTTCTAGTCCCTTATTTTTTTTTATTCATAAAATGAGAAAGGAGAATACTTATAGATGGCAGATTTAATTAGATTTACCCCTATACGTGCTACTGAAGATTATATTCGCGGTACTGAAAAATATACTGAGAATGGCGAAAATGTAAATAATGGTAAGCTATGGTTTGCTACTGATACTGGCCATATCTTCCTTGATACAGTGGATGGCCGCATAGTTATGGGCGGTTCTGGTGTGTCGATTATTTATGGTCATGGTACCCCTACTACTGAGGGTGAAGGTGAAAATAAATATAGTTTCACATTTAGTGATTTTGATGCAGATGCAACGTATAGAGTAAATGATTTAATATTAAATAGCGATGGTTGTTTCTATAGAATCGACGCAATCAATGAAGAATATGAAGTAGTTGATTGCACCCGCCTAGCTGTAAGTGGTTCCGGAGGTGGCGGCGGTGGTGGTGATGATCCTACCCCTTCTGTAGAAAAGATTAAATGTTCAGTTACTCCCTTGTCTTCTTATTCTAACTGGATTTATGGTCAGTCAAAGAAAATTTATGCTACTGTTACCAGCCCTAAAGATACTAGTGTATCTATTTCCTTCACTGTGGCTAATAGTTATGCAGATACTTCTTCGACACGTACTTATGGTCCATATTCCAGTGCTAATACTTCTATTGTAGAAGCAAAATGGGAAGAAACAGGAAATCATGAATGGACATGTACATTTGACCTAGGTGCTGTATTACCCCTTGGTACAAATAATATCACTATTTATGTTTCCGGCGATGAAGGTGGAGAAGTAACTAAAACATATAAATCTATTCAAGCTATTGTAATGGAATTGCGTGAAAGTACTAGTTTCAACCCAATGGCTGCTTATTCTGGAGCAATTAATTTTAGTTGCATTCCGATAGGTGAAAATATTTATAAAAATTTAACAGTCTACGTAGATGGTGAAACAAATGATAATTTGAAAAAGACTAATATTATCACATCAGGTAAGGCTGAAAGCATCACAATACCGGCATTGCCGCATGGAACGCATACAATACGTGCTATATTAAGTGATACATCTAATCTGGTCAATATTGAATTAAATTATCAGATTGCATGTGTTGATACAACTTTAGGAGCCGCAGGTGCGCCCATAATATGGATGAAGCCTATTGGTTCATCTATTGTTGACCATAGCAAATTAATAATTAATTATTCAGTTTATGATCCAAAAGATACCGCGCATGCAGAAGTTCATTATTATTTGAATGGTGAAGAATTACCCGTTGGTATGGTTGCTTATGATAGTTCTTCATGGCAAACTTGGCGTGTTGTAGGGTATAAATTAGGCATGAATACTATTTCGATAGTTTGCGGCGCTACATCAATGACATGCAATATCGAGGTACTTGAGGATACAGAGAGAGATCTTAATATTGTTGGCGGTTATAGATACGCATACAGCACCGAGGGTCGTTCTAATAAAGAAAATATATCAGCGCGTACAACCTGGTTAGCTGAGACCGATGATTCTTCTGTAACACCTAGATCGGTTGAGTTTAACAATTTTAACTGGTATAATAATGGTTGGATTACCGATGATGATGATAATGTATGCTTACGTATTAGTAATGGTGCTTCTATTAAGATTCCACTTAACGACGTATTAAAGTCAGATAGGCTTGGCGGTTCATTATCATTTGAATTAATGTTCAAACTTCGTAATATTAAAACTTATAAAACATTAATTGAAACAGTAGTTGAGAATGAAGATTCAGATAATCCTATTGTTAAAAAGAATATAATTTCTGATGAAGGTGTGGCTATTAGATATTATGACAATCATGTTGGATTCTGTATAGGTACACAAGAAACATTCTTCACTTCGTCTAATACAACAGTAAGTGGTCGTATTAAAGAAGATGAATTAATACATTTAAGCTTTGTAGTTGAAGCTCCTGATGTAAGCGTTCATCCATTGATTTATATTTATATTAATGGTATAGCAAGCGGTATCGCAAAATATGACACTGCTACTGATAAATTTTATGCTACCAATGCTAATTTTATTGAAATCAATTCAGATTTCTGTGATGTAGATTTATATCGTGTTCGTATTTATAATACTAATTTACGTGCGCGTGATGTAGTTCAGAACTATATAGCTGACTATGCCGATCCAGATATGTATGATGTTAATATGAACATTGTTGAATACAATGACAATATTCCGACTATTGACTATACTAAGATGGTTGAATATAATAAGAAACATCCTGAAAATCTATTGATGCCTTATGCTGTTATTACCACGTTAGATAAGGAACATACGTTACCTTATAAGAAAGCTGATAGTGGTTGGACAGTTAATATTGATTTTACTAACCCGTATCTTGATTATTTATGGGAACATAATGAATTAGATACCGAAGTCGCAAAAGCTGAATGGAAATATATCAAGGGTTGTCCTTCTTATCATGCCGAAGGCGTTGATTTAAACGTACAAGGCACTTCTTCACAAGGTTATCCTAGAAGAAATTACAAAGCTAAATTTAAAAAAGCTACAGTATGGAATTATACTAATGGTCCTCTTGCAGGTAAATCATTACTTGAAAAAAATAAATTAAGTAATGGCGATACAGTAGGTAAAAAATGGTACATGGATAGTGACATTCCAGCTAATAAATTTACGTGGAAAGCCGATTACATGGATTCTTCACGTACTCACAACTCTGGTTTTGCTAGTTTTGTGCGGACGATGTATACGAAGCATCCGATCTAGGACTATGGTGTAACGGCAGCTGAAGCTGACAAATATCGTACTTCAGTTTATGGTTTCCCGATGATGGTATTCCACAATAAGGGCACCGCCGCAAATCCAATCTATGAATTTATTGGATTATATAATTACAATCTTGATAAGGGTTGCGATGATAATTTTGGCTTCTGTGATTTTGAAAAGGATAGTAAAATTCCAAATGGAGCGGGCGGTTACAAGCCTTTCAGCGAAGTAGCAGAATGTTGGGAATTATGCAATAACCAAGGTAGCCGTTGTTCATTTAAAAAAGCAGATTTTGAAGAAGTCGATGAAAAAGGCGCATTAACAGTATTAAATGATTTTGAAGTACGCTATCATGCTGATGCAGATAATATTGAAAATGCAATTTATGGTGACCATAAAAATGATAAAGCTGATGATTTTTCAGCAGTGCCGCAAGCTGAGCGCAATGCTTACATTCTTAACAGAATGAAGAATCTTGAAGATTTAGTAAAATGGCTTGTTTCTGTTGATGCCGAAGCTGCTACTGGTCAGCCGCTTGAGACGCCTTATGTGGTTAATGAAACTACGTCTTATACAACTGATACGGCAGAATATCGTTTAGCAAAATTCACAAAAGAATTTAAAGACCATTTTGATGAAGAATATTGTACTGTTTATTATATAATGACTGAGCTATTATTGTGTTACGATTCACGTGGTAAGAATTTAATGCTTGCTACTTGGGGTCCGCAAGTTGAAGGCGGTAATTATATTTGGTATCCAATATTCTATGATATAGATACACAACTTGGCGTTAATAATGCCGGCGTACCTTATTGGGATTACGAAGTTGAAGCTACTGCTTCTAATACCTTCTCAACCCCGAATAGTGTTCTGTGGAATAATATGTATAAAATAATGATGCCGCAGATTAAAAATAGATATGAAAAATTAAGAGGTAATTTACTTACAATATCTAAATTAAATGGTTATTATAATTTTGATTATGATGTAAGTAAATCTTACGCAATGCACGGTGCTAGACCAATTATTATACCTAATGTTGATGAATATTATAAATATATTGATTGCGCAATTGGCAATGGATATACAAATACTAATAATGATATAGTAACCACAACAACATATTTCTATTGTTTACAAGGAACAAGAGAACTTTAGAGAGCATTATTCCTAAGAAATAGATTTAACTATGTAGATAGTATGTGGCAATGTGGCGATTATTCAATTACGGGTTCGCAGCAAGGTATTCGTATGAGATATAATGCAAATAATATTGCATCTACTTCAGATAAATATCTTGATTCTAACATAGCCGCTAGTTTCTTGACGCTAGCTTATGATGCGTCAGAACCTTTGAAATATGCAGACTTTAGCTATGAACCTAATAAATATTATTATTTAACAGGTGCAAATAGCGAAGAATTTACCTCGTATACGCTGGATACCGCAAGTACGGCAACCGACGGCCGCAATTACTATGCTTCTACTGGATTTGTTCAGTCTACCTATTTAGAAAATCCTCTTGATACATGCATGGATATTAAAATTACACCATTCTTAAAACAGTATGTTCATGCTCAGTATGATGATGCTATGACATCTCTTGTAAAAGCTAATGATGGTGAGACAGTTACAATTCCCACATTAGCTACGGCATTAAATGCTATTAAATCAATACCTAATGCTCAGCAGCAAATATTAATTATTCCTGGTCCGGCCTATGTATCTTCTCTTGGTGATTTAAGTGTTAAATATATCGATGAATTTGCTATTGCTTCGGCAAAGCGTTTAAAAGATTTATATTTAGGTAATGATACTGTAGGATATAAAAACTTATTAATGAATAATTCATCATTTAAACCCGATGATTCTGCTAAGGATGCATATGGTAATACTAATCCGAATGCTAAAACACTTCTTGAAACAGTTGTTTTATCAAATCTTAGTGGTTTAACAGGTACGCTTGATTTTTCTGGTTCTGAAAAACTTCGTACGTTCCGTGCGCTTGGTACAGGACTTGCAAGTGTTACATTGGCTGATGGTGTTCAGATAGAAACATTATATTTACCTCAAACCGTAACGACTCTTATTCTTAAAGAACCTACGGAATTAACTCAATTATTAACAACCAGACCTGTGGCAGATAGTGAAGGCAAATATCCAAAAGGATTATATATTGAAGGTTTAACAACTCAAATTGATGACTATACAAATGCTAAAACATTCATAGATACAATTAATATTGTTGGTGGTAATATGGGATATAATTCTTATATTATTACTGAACAAGCTATGAAGATTAAAAAAGCTATGTAGGCTAATGCGGCACTTGAATCAAATTATTCTAAACGTTTAGCTATTAATCTCGAGAATGTTGACTGGACACCTTATCGTCTTGTGGAATCTGGCGAAGTGTATGATGCATCTGCTACTTATGTTCAGAAGACAGACCACTATACATTTGAACCTTATACTTTTGTTAGTGAAGAAAATTGGAATAGAGGTACATTAAATAGCCGTATTTATTAGTATGATGCTGATAAGGCAGCTAATATTAATGTAATTACTAACTTAGATATGTTTGATGATTTAATTGCATCTTATCTAAGTGCCGATAACTTCTTCTATAGTACATAGCAAATAGCAACGGGTAAACGTATTAATACTTTGCCTTATATCACTGGTGATGTATTTATTAATAATGATGCGGAAAATCCTATCAGTGAATCTAAGTTACAAAATTATTACAAAAATAATACAACAGTCAAGGTTTCGCCTATTTATGATACCAGCGGTAATTTGCAAGGCTATCAAGTAGATGAAAATGGCGAATATTTCTCTACATTCCCATTATTAAATATCTTCGTAGCAAATGCTAAAGTTGCTTATGTTACTAAATATATAGACGTTCAAACAACTGGTATTGAAACAGAAGTTGATGTAATTAAGATTGAACCCGATGAATCTGGCACACAACATGCCCAAATGACAAATGTTATTCCAACAAGAATGAATTATGATTTTATTGGTTGGGCAACAGAAGCACCTGAGTATCGCGATGGTAAACCTTATATTAATGATAAAATAGTCACAGAAGATGATTGTGTAACAGCAGAGCAAATGAATGAGATGTTCTTCAATTCAACGAAAACAACTATTACATTCTATGCAGTTTATACAATTCATAATTGGACAGTCAAGTTCTTAAATAGAGATACTGATTTGACAGTTATTCATACTATTAATGTACAACATGGTAAGACAATTCCAGAGAGTGAATATAAATCTTTATATCCTTCATTAGATGATTCAGATTTGGAATTAACTGAAGTGTATGCATTCTTAGGATTCGCTAATAGCTTGGATAAAGCCAAAGAAGGTAAGATAGATGATATTTCTAAAGATGAAATTACATCAGATAGAGAATATTATGCATCTTATACAAAGAAATCTGTTTATGATAATGTGCTTGATGCTAAATGGATTTACATTGAGCCAAATGGCAAGATTAGACTAGCTGATAATGCTGATCCTTCTAAGCTAAATGGCAAAATTACATTGCCTAGTATGGTTAATAGAATTACTGTTACTGGTATTAGTTCAACAGGTTCTAGTTCTGTAGCATTCTAGAATATGACGCATGTAACACATATATTCTGGTCTAATAAAAATATTATGGTTAATTTTGTTGAAATGGCACCTTATTCATTTGCAGGCTGTACGCAACTTAGATATTTTGAAATGCCGCCAAGAGTTACAAAATTAGGTATGTTTGCATTTTCAAGAGATGAGCGTTTATTTGTTTAGATGAAGCCCAAAGATGGAACTGGGTTACCGATGAATAGTTATTTAGACCAATTCTTTGCGAATATTACTGATTATGGCGATTCTTCAATGTACATGGCAAAGGTTAACTGGAATGCGCCTATTATTGATGAAAATTCATATCAAGATGATGGATTAATATTACATATTAATGGTAATGTAACAAATTTAGGGAAGGCAGCATTTGCAAATTCTGGTTTCTGGACTGTAGAGCTTGGTGATATAAATACTCCATTGAAGGCAGTTCCAACTTATGTTGGCAATCAGTCTATGTTCTCTAAATTACGTGCACGCCCAGCTTCATTCCACATTTATGTTACAGCGGCGCTAAGCTAGACCGATGAATTTAAGGCATTCGTTTCAAGCGGATTAAATACCATTGAAACACCTTCTGAAATTATTATTACCACTGTATAAGAAAGGAGCTAATAGAATATGACAAAAAGTTATGTATATAGCTATTTGACAACTGATGGTAGCACCTTACAGACTTCTGTACAACTTGCAGGCATTGAAGGCGTACGTTTAGTGCGCTTAATAGCTGGCAAAGATAAGATGCTTACTAACGGCAAAATTACTTGTCCGACAATCGTAGTTCCTGAGAATGCGGTTGACAGTTGGCGTGAAGTGGCCAAGAAAGGCTAATAGATTTAATTAATAAATTATATTATAGGGGAAGGATAATTTTTCTTCCCCTATAAGATTAATATAGAAAGGAAGATATGGAAATATGATTACAAAGATTACTAAGGCTAATCAGGCTAGATATCAAGCTCTGTTTGCTAAGGCAGGCGAAGCGCTCGCTCTTGATGCGCCTATAACCTCGCTTGAAGAATATTTCGCTGGAATTAAGGAACTTGCTAATATAGATCCTTTATTTACAGTATTACCTCTTGACGAAGAACCCTTTGCAATTAACGCTGATACTCGTGAAATTACAGTTCCTGCTGCTTTTAAGAAATCAGGATTGTCCGTTCAGGGCGATGAAATTGCTGAAATAGTATATTTTTCTATCGACAGATTTTTTGATGCACAAGATCTAGCACACAAAGATATTCATATTGTTATTCAATGGGAGACCGTTCCCGCAAAAGGCGGAGTTAAGAGAAGCGGTTTATCTAGTGAATTCGTAAGAGATATAACAACACTTGCGGATGAACATAAAATCTTATTCGGCTGGCCGATTACGTCAGAGATAACAAAAGAAGCTGGCCAGATTAAGTTTGCAGTGAGATTCTATCAGATGGGCGTTGGCGCTGATGGCGTTACACCTGTATTTAAGTATAGCATGAGCACATTACCTGCTACAGCTAACATAGCAGCAAGCCTTGATACTGAATTACTTGGAGCAGAGGCTGTAATAGTTGATAGCACAAAAGACATTATCAATAGATTTGTTGACAGTGAAGGTCCTACATGGGCTGGCAAGCCTAATGCGCCTATCTATGTTTTAAATATGTTACCCGATCAGACTGCAGTATTTGACAAAGACGGCGATAAGTGCGTTGATCTTGAAGAAGGTAAGAAAGAATTTGTGGCTGAAGCTATTAATGATGGCAATACTGGTGTATTAACATATTCTTGGTTTAAAAAGACAACAGCTGATGGTGCACCGATAGTACTTGGTGCTGGTACAGATGAGTATGTTGCCACGGCTGATGCTGCGGTTGTTGAAGGCAAGACATATTATAAACTTGAAGGCGAAAAATATGTGCCGGCAGTGGTTACAGGCGATCCTAGCGCAGCTGAAGTTACATTATATGAACTTAGAAATAAATATGCCGCTTCTACAGTAGGTTATTACTATGTCGAAGCCACAACAAGAGTTGGTCTTGGCAAAGCAACTACTACAAGTGATGTATATAGAATTCCTGGTCCTGGTGTTGTCACAGCTTCAGCTGAAGACCTTGGTTTATTGACTGACGGCAGGGTAACGCTAACAGTTACTGCGGCATCTAATGATGCTAAAGATACACTAGTTTATGCATGGAAGAAAGGTAACGAAGCTATCGAGGGAGCTGAGACTGCTACATATGATGTGGTAGTTGATGAAGCTGATCGTGCTGCATTCGACCAGACATTCAAAGCTAGCGTTAAGGCTATCCGTAATGGTGCCGAAACAGAAGCTAAAGAATTTGCTATTCGTGTTGTAGATAGTGTTGCACATGAACCTACAGTAACACCTGAAGCTTCCGCTTACGTGTTGCGTAAAGGTGCCGCCGCAATCAAAGCAACAATTGATGCTACTGCTGTTGTTAGCGATGAAATAGAATATCAGTTAATAAAAGCAGCCTATGGTGAAAATGAAGAAGTAAATGACCGTGAAAATGATGTTGCAGTCGGTGAGCCTGTAGTTTCTACAGATAAGACTGTTGTAGCTAATGTTAAGGTTACAGAAGGCGGCAGATATTATTTCAAGGTAACTAATAGGGTTGCCACTGCTACTCCGGCTATTGTATATTCTACAGAAATTACAGTAGCGTAATTAATTCTAACGAAAGGGGTAGATTGTAATGGCAAATGCGTATTTTGATTATCTTGCCTCTATTAGCAAGACTAAGATAAATGATAAAGGCGTAGAATACACAGGTATAGATAAAATTTATACAGTAGACTTGAACGCAAGAACAATTGATACTCCTGAAATGTTAAGTGTACAATACGACCATAATGCCGAAGTCATTTTATTTGAAATGCCTAGGTATTATGACGGCGTTGATTTAGCTACGACTACTGGAGTAGTTCAATATATTAATGCTGATGGCAATGCGGGTATTTACTGTATTCCATTTTTTGATATTGTAACAAAAGAAGCAGAAAATAAAATTATTTTTCCTTGGTATTTATCTGGCCTAGCTACAAAAGTATCTGGTAAAATAAAATTTAGTTTTTGTTTTTATATAATTTCTGGAGAAGAAAATCCAAATTTTGCCTATAAATTGAACACACAAGTTCGTACTGGAATGATTTTACATGGTTTAGATATTGATGAAATGTCTGATGATGAAGAATTTAAAAAGGGTTTGGCTTATTTGGATGAACCTGATTCTTATAAAAAGATTTTATAGGAATTAACTAATAATTTCCAAGATAGCGCTACTTATTGGGTAGATGCTGAGTAATTTAGAGGGGGTGAATAGCCCCCTCTATTTTTTTTTGGTCAAAGATAGTAAATAGATTTTAAATAAAAATTAAATAAATATAGAAAATGAATAATATTTTTTTATTTTTAGATAAAGGAGGTAAAGTCATAATGGCAAAATTAGAAACACCGCAAAATGTTTCATTAGATGGAACTGTGTTGTCATAGGATTCAGTCCCAAGAGCAACAGCCTATAATATCTATACCAATAATGCATTATATGCCACTATGACTGATAGTAATGTAATGCCAGTTATTTTTAAATAGTCTACTACTGTGGCAGCTTCTGCCATGAGTAATACAACAAATTATCCAATTCATCCTGGTACATTATATTTTACCAAAGATAATTTTATAGTACGCGACTATGTTAATGGTGATGGTACTAATACAAGAGATATAATCCATGGTAAAGTACATAAGCATACAGTTGCGGTTTCTACTGTTACAGCAGGAAAGGTATCTGTGCCTAGTGCATTTACGATAAGTACCACAAGTACTTCAGCCAACTTGACCAATGGCAAAACAGCTGGGGTTAGCGTAGCTAACCATAGTTTTATTCCAGCTGGAAATATTACAATTAGTTCTAGTGGAGTTACGCAAGGCAAAACTGCAAATTATACACCAGCTGGTTCAGTATCAAAGCCTACTTTCGCTGGCACAGCGGCAACATTAAGTCACACCGCACACAAGCATAATGGTACATTAAGTACATCGGATAGTGGTATTAAAAGCTTAGCCCATGCCGCACATAGTCACACAATTACAGGTAGTGCTACATCGACTTGGAAGGGAGACAAAGCTAGTATAGTAGCTGCTGGTAGTGTATCGCAACCGACATTTACAGGTACGGCTGTAAGTTATACTCCTGCAGGCAAGGTTTCAGTTACATAGAATGCATATCATGCAACAGTAGAAGGTGAAGTTTTAACATTAACACCAGCAAATGTAACAGCATCATTTAGTGGTACAGCGGCAAATATTATAGCCAAAGGTACTGTGTCTAAACCTTCATTTACTGGGTCTGGTGTTGATTATACTCCAGCTGGCTCAGTTACTACAACGCTTGAAAATCTAGATGCATCTAGCGCAACTGTAGCAGCTCATAGCGTATCTATTCCCGATACTGTTACTATTGATAATACAACAGTTGGCGCGCATAGCTATACACCAGCGGGCAGTGTATCAAAACCTGAGTTCACTGGTACGGGGACAATTATTAGTGGTGCTTTTGCGGGTGATACAATTACTTTAAATCATACAGTTACACAAGGTACTGTCACTGGTACTGTATCTTATGATAAAACAACGAATATTACTGTTAAATCTAATACCGATAAAGCTGTTACACTTACTACAGCTACACAAACATTAGATACAACAGAAAATTCTTGACTTAGGTAAAAATTTTTGATATAATTAATTTAGTAAAGAGACAAAGGAGATTATTATGATTAAGGAATTTACAACATTAGAAATATTAAATGTAATATCTTGGTATAATGATGCTAAAGATAGAATGTCACATTTTCCTGTAAAACTGCAGTGGTATCTAAAATAGAATATAGATGCAATGCGTGCTATTGGAGAAAAATTTAGCGAACTTAGAAATGAGCTTGCGGATAAACTTCAAGCAGATTGGTTCGAGTCTGATCGTGCCGAAGAGTACACAGATGAAGAGACTGGTGAGGCTGGCCGCAAAATTAAACCTGAATTTGAACAAGATTATGAAGAAGCGGTTGCTAAATGTAATGCGGAAATTGGTGAATTACTTGATGCAAAAAATGAAATAAATATTGTACCATTCGATGTTGATGCTTATATTGATTCACTTAGTGATGATATTATAGGTGATGAACATACATTACATGATCTGAATGTAATTGCAATGATTATGAAGGGGCAGAAATAATTCTTCTGCCTCTTCTTTTTAATAGATTAAATAGAAAGGAATAAAAGTATGGCTTATATTTCTTAGATAAAACTAGGTAATACTACCTATGATATCAAAGCCAAAGCATTAGCCTCAGATATTCTAGCAGCTAATGATGCGATGATATATAAGGGTACATTACCAGCAAATTATAGCTCTACTGTAACTAGCTATTATACGCCGGCAGCAAATTGCGGTTGGACGTACAAGGTAAGCAATGTCTGCAACATTAATGGCATATACTGTGAAGTGGGCGATATGTTTATTTGTACTAAAGATAATACAGCCGCCGCTACAAGTAGTAACTATTCTACAATAATGGCGAATTGGACAGTCGTTCAAACAAATCTTACAAGTGCGGTAGTTGCGGCAACAGGGACGTCCGCAGGCCCTTTAGCTAAGTTCATAGGCGCTACTACAATAGCTAATGCTACTGTTAAATATGAAAAAACAACAGGTATTTCCGTGGCAGGAATACCTAATACATATACAATTTCACATACAAGTACAGCGTTGTCTGGGGCCAAAACAAGCACTGGCACTACTGGTTCGACAAGTCTAACACCTGCGGGCACGATAAAAGGTGTTGCAATTACTTCTGGAGAGACTGCGAATTATACACCCGCTGGCGAAGTAGATAAGCCTGAATTTACTGGTACGGCAGTTACACTTAAACCTACTGCTTCATACACACCGGCTGGTTCTGTGACGATTAATAAGACTACGGGTTCTGCAGTAAATAAATTTACTGCTTCTGTATCAGATACTACATTGGTTCTTTCTGCTAGTAGTGATGTTATACCTTTGACTAATGCAACTGGTGGCTTTTCAGGCACTCCCGTAACTATTACATCTAGTGTTAATTATACGCCAGACGGCGAAATAAGTAAGCCTGAATTTAGAGGCACAGGAGCGAAATTCACATTTACTGGAACAGCAGCAGGGCATACACATAGTATTCCTAGTCTTAGCGTTTCAGGTAATTATGATAAAGCAACTAGTGTAACAACTAATGGAACTAAGAGTGTCAATGGTACACTTTCACATACTGCAACAGAAGTTGCAATATCTTGAGAGAAAGGAGTTGAGATAAATAATGGCAATACTTGATCAAGTCAAAATTGGTAATACAAATTATGACTTATCTGTTAAAGAAGCTAATATCCAATGGGGTGGTAAAAATTTTGCTGGTTCATTCGGTGCAATTGATGCAGCAATGGTTGCTGATTTAGGTGCAAATAGAATGGCATTTGCCAAAGCTGCAGGTGTAACAATTGAATATTCTACTAACGGTGGTTCTACTTGGACTGACTATGGTGCATCAGAAGCTACTAAATTAGGGTTGACTAGCACTGGTGCGGGTTTATATTTAGGTAAGCATCATACTAATGGGACTGGCACAGCCAATGATAGATTACGTATTACTTTTGATACTTCATTGTCGGCAATTTATACACAATTAAATAAATTTGTGCTTTTAGTATCTACAAATGGAGCATCGGGATTTACATGTACAATTGACGCTGCTACTCATGGAGCACCTACTACTTTTCATACCTTTGCTGATCATATACCGTTAAGTGGGTGGAGTGGTTATAATGTAATCAATACTTCTACTATTACTACTTATGGCAATAATAGTAGTCAATATCAAAAATTAAGATTTACTTTTGCATAGACTGCGGCAAATTCTAACTATACATCAGCTTCTGTTAGTACTATACTTGGTTTTGGTGGTGTTGGTTGGACTGCGCCTTCTAATATGGCAAAAAATGGACATATTTATTCATTTGATAGTCAACAAAATGTTACATTCCCTAGCAACCTAAAAGCTAATTATGTAGAAGGCACTTGGTTGAAAACAACGGCAGCTACAGAAGTATCAAATACTAATAGAATTGCAGTACTAAGTGATGATGGCTAGATTCATTGGATGAAACCTTCAAAATTTGCAGCATCTGGCCATACACATTCCAATGCAACCACTTCAGCAGCTGGCTTTATGAGCGCTACTGATAAAACTAAATTAGATGGTATTGCTAGTGGAGCGACTAAAGTTACGTCAAGTACAGTTGAAGGTTGGGGATATACTAAAAATACAGGTACTGTAACTTCTGTAAAAGTAAAAATTAATGGTGTAGAAAAAGGTCCAGTAACAACTAGTGGTACTATTGACCTAGGCAGTGGATATCTAACTTCCCATCAATCTGTAACAAATAATGCGCCTACATTAGCATGGGGTACAACTTCAACCATTGGTACAATAGGTGGAACAGCATTAACTGTAAAAATGCCAGGTAATCCAAATACTGATACACATTGGACTACTGGATTATTTATTGGAGCTAGTAATACTAAAGCTAATGCGGCAGCTACTAACCCTTATATTAAATTATATGATAACGATACAAAGCGGGCTGAATTTAAAATAACTGGTAGTGGTGCTACAACAGTAACAAGTGATGCTAATGGTAATATTACCATTAAAAGCACAGATACGAATACCGATACTAATACTTCCCATAACCATTCTGCGGGCGTTGGCTTGACAGGATCGGGTAGTGCGGGAACAAGTGGCAGTACATACACTTATAAAGTAAATCTTGTAAATGAAACGAAAGCTTCTAATGCGGCTTCATATACAGCTGGTGCAGCTAGTAAATTTTATGCGGTCCAGCTTGATAAAAACAACAAGCTAGGTGTATACGTACCATGGACAGATACTAATACAAATACTTGGAAAGCAAATACAGCTTCTAGTGAAGGTTATGTAGCAAGTGGTGCTAATCAAGCTAATAAAGTATGGAAAACAGATGCTAATGGTAATCCAGCTTGGCGTGATGATAGAGATAGCTGGAGACCTTTAGGTACTACTGCTGATACTGCTTGTGCGGGTAATGATAGCAGGCTGAGTAATGCACGTCCAGCTAGCGACGTATACAGTTGGGCTAAAGCTAGTAGCAAGCCCAGTTATAGCAAGAGTGAAGTTGGCCTTGGTAATGTTGATAATACTGCTGATGCTAACAAGACAGTAGATAGCGCTTATCGAATTCGTGATTATGCTGATGGAAGTAAGCTAATTAAAATAGGCTATGCTGGTAGTGGCATTGCTGGAGATGAGATTAAATATATAGCTGGCTATACAACCGGTGATAATACATCAGAATGCCGTATTAAAGATGTTTCTAAAGATGCATTAAGAAGTTGGTTAAATGTTCCTAATAGTGCTGATGGTCCTGTTGGTCCTACTGGCCCTAAAGGTCCTACTGGTCCTACTGGTCCTACTGGTCCTAAATCAACCGTTCAAGGTCCTGTCGGTCCTACTGGCCCACAAGGCCCAACTGGTCCTAAATCAACTGTTCAAGGTCCTGTCGGTCCTACTGGTCCTACTGGTCCTAAATCAACCGTTCAAGGTCCTGTCGGTCCTACTGGTAAGACTGGATATATGGGTTCTGTGTTTTCAACTTCAAGTAAGATATATGTTGCTGGTGTTACCTCATCTGGTGCATCGACACTTTATTGTAATACATCAGTATACTGTTCTGGCTCTGTGCTTTATGGCGCGGCTTGGAATGACTATGCCGAGTACCGTGAAGTCAATGAAACAATAGAACCTGGTAGAGTAGTCGTAGAAACTGGCAAAGGTGACTTAGTACTTGCTACTGAAAGATTACAACCTGGTGCTGAAATTATATCTGATACATATGGCTTCTGTATTGGTGAGACCGCAAAAAGTAAAACCCCAATAGCCGTTACTGGTAGAGTACTTGTCTATACATTAGAAGATAGAAATTCATTTGCGGCCGGCGATCCTGTGTGCGCGGGACCGAATGGAACCGTTTCCCGTATGACCCGCGATGAAGTGCGCGAATACCCTGACCGCATAATCGGCACAGTATCTGAAATTCCGTCTTATGATACTTGGGGCGCAGGAAATGTAAAAATCAATAATAGAATTTGGATAAGAATTAAATAAAAATAAACCTTCTACATTTGTAGAAGGTTTATAAAATAAATTAAATAAACACTTTACGATAAATTAATCATAAGATTACAAAATCGTTTTGTATTTTTGAAATCATGATTGGAGGTATTAATTTATGGATTGGCTTAAATTATTAAATGAAATTTTTCAGCTTTGTATTATACCCCTTTTAGGTGTATTAACATCTTTTGTTGTTACTTGGATAAAAAAGAAAAGCGCCGAATTGCAGCAAAAGACAGACAATGACCTTATAGATAAATACATTGCATTATTAACAGACACAATTACGACTTGTGTCATAGCAACAAATCAAACTTATGTTGATGAACTTAAAGATAAAAATGCATTTACTGTTGAGGAACAGAAAAAAGCATTAGAAATGACTTACCAGAACGTAATGAAAATTTTAAGCGAAGATGCTAAAGAAATTTTAACTTCAGCTGTTGGTGACTTAAAAGAATACATTATGAATATGATAGAAGCACAAGTAAAAATTAATAAAGTTGCTGCTTAAAAGCGAAAATAGGCGACCCTGAACATTACATCAGGGTCGCCTATTTTTTTTTTTATTTACTCCAAATCGCGTAGATTTCAGCATATTGTTTTTTATTAACATATACAATTGCTCCATTCTTAAAAGTAATATGATCAGTATCAATTCTTGCGATTTGGGATAGGTTAATTAGAAATGCGGGTTCTATAAATACAAAATTATCATTGTGTATAAGTGCATCAACGTATGTTTTAAAAGCCTTGCGTATTGTAACACTAATAACTTCTGTATTATTATTTAAATGATAACAAAGATTACGTTTAATGATATCAACATAATTGATATTTTCAACATTAATTTTTACATAACCTTCTCTAGTATTAACAACAATAGTTTCAGTTTCATGTTTTGCTATTGTTTCAATGAGTAAATTTTGTATTATAGATTTTGTTAATGGCTTAGGAATATATCCTAATACATGATTAGTATAAGCCATTGTTGCTTTATCAGCATTATCTGATAAGGCGATAACTTTCTGCCGAAGTTTGACAGGAAGTGCTAGGAGTTCATAGAGGTCAATATCTAGTAAAATTAGATCTATTTCTTTTGGCTGATTAGTTAGAAAATCGTTTAAATCAGAAAAAAGAAATATATCACCTCTTTTCTACATTGTGCTAAGACAAGATGTAACATGTTTTAAAATTGTAGAATTCTAGTCTACCAGAATAACAGTAATCACTGTTACTGCTCCTTTCTATGCAATCTAGCATTTTATTTTATTTATAGGATTTTCTCCTACTATAAAATATTATACAATAAAATTTGTATTAAGTCAAAATTTTTTGAATTATTTATATAAAAAAAGTTTTCGACACGAAATTACAAATAATCTGCACCACCCGATTTAATTTATCTATCGATATTAATTTTCAAGTAATAATGGAAAGGAAAAAACCTTTCTAAATTATTTATCAAAATTAAATATCGGAGGTAAATTATTATGAATTATCCTTATCAACCGCAGATTAATAGACCTAATTTTTATTCGTCTACTGCTAACCGCATAAGACCGGTATCTTCTCTTGACGAAGTTCGTGCAAATGGTATCGATTTTGATGGGTCAATTTTTTATTTTCCTGATTTCGCTCACTAGGCTATCTATACAAAATAGATAAATATGGATGGCTCAGCTACTATTAATATGTATAGTTTGTCCGAAATCCCTTCGCCAGCTCCTAATCCAAAAGCCGAAGATTTTATCACACGCAATGAATTTAGTGAAGCAATAGCTTCGCTGAAGGCGTCACTGACTCCGGCGGCCGCACCTACTGTTCCTAAAAAAGAAGAAATAGTAGCTAAGCCAGAAATAAAATTAAATTTCTAAACAGGAAAGGAGCATAAGGAAAATGAATATGAATCCAATGTAGTTATTAGCAATGATGAGAAACGGTCAGAATCCAATGGCTATGTTAACCTAGTTAATGTAGTCGTAGATTGGCGGCACCCCGCTAGGTGATAATTTAGCATAGCTTATGAAAAATAATGACGCCAAAGGAATCGAACAAATTGCGCGTAATTTATGTCAATAGAGAGGAATGGATTTTGATAAAGAATTTGCTTCGTTCAAGCAATAGCTTGGACTATAACAACAAATTATTTATTAAAGGAGGACTTATCCTATGTTGACAACTAATAATGGTTATTCCTTATCTGATTTTGCGGCTATTCAAGGTCGTGACGGATTTGGCGCGGGCAATGGTGCATGGTGGCTGATTGTACTTTTCCTTTTCTGTTTTATGGGCGGATGGAATGGAAATGGAAAAAATTACGCAACCGCTGAAGACATGCAGAACCAGTTTAATTTCGCATCACTTGAACGTCAGAACAATGAAATAATGGCCAACTCCCGCCAGATGGCTTATGACTTAACAGGTGATATTAAAGACTCGGCTTACGCATTAAATACAACAATACGCGATGCTGATGCTGATTTAAAAGAAAATGTTCGTGACATTCAAGCGCTTGTGCAGAGCCTGGGTGCTGAAGTACAAAATTGTTGCTGTGCTACAAACCGCAATATTGACAGTGTAAGATATGACGCTGCGCTCAATACACGTGATATCTTAAAGAATAGTTGTGACAATACTCAAAAGATACTTGATGCTATTTCAGGTAATCGTATTGCAGATATGTAGAATCAGATTAATCAACTCCAACTTCAAGCAGCTCTTAATGGCGTAGTAAGATATCCTCTTGCTACAACATATACCGCTGGCTATGCTCCCACACTTAGTTTCCCCACTTGCGGAGCAGGTTGCGGCATATCATAATCTAGACTAAGGAGGCAATAAAGATGGAACTTACAGCAGTTGCCGCACAAACAGTAGCGGCTAATCAAAATGTATTATATACAAATGTGGCTGTTAGTGGAAACACTTCCATGGTCCATAGAAGCGGCAGTGGGATAGTTACATTACGAGGATTGACTAATCAATGTCGTGCGCGCTTTAGAATCACATTTGGTGGTAATATTGCAGTGCCGACCGGTGGAACAGCAGGAGCTATTCAATTATCTGCTGCCATTAATGAAGAAACTGTGCCATCTACCACGATGATTACAACCACAGCCGCAGTTGCACAGTATGATAACGTATCTACAGCGTTATATGTTGATGTACCCAAAGGATGTTGCGCACAAATTAGTATAAAAAATACTAGTGCAGTTGATATTTTAGTCCAAAACGCTAATCTTATAGTAGAGAGGGTAGCATAATGGAAAAGATGAAAGAAATAAAGAAAAAACTAGTTGAACTAGCTTATGATAGTTTGATGAGTGATGCAATCGCAGTTGACATTGCTGAATTAGGTGAAATTGTAGACATGATAAAAGATATGAGCAAAGCTATTTATCATTGTTCACTTGTCACAGCTATGGAAAATAATTGTACTTGCGGCCTACATATTCCCGAAAAAGAAGAAATAGGCATAGAAATTAATGGACATTAAAAATAAAAAAATAGGCGATACCAATTAAGGTATCGCCTATTTTTTTTTGGACTTTAGTGATTGGTGCCAAATGTAGCATTAAATTTTTTTCGCACTGCATCAAACAGCATATCTCCTGTATGATTGCCTCCTAAAGCATTATATGCTTCATGATCATTACTTATTTCTAAGAATTCATCCTAGGTTAAAGTATGATCAGGTCTAAGTAATTCGCGACAATCAGCGCGGAACTACTTACCCTACATTGATAATATACCCTTCGTTAGA